>Ga0209121_10000100_pt1 | contig 84463 bp, 87 predicted proteins | sample Cruoilmetagenom3_FD_187292 | JGI IMG/M metagenome (GOLD analysis project Ga0209121, IMG submission 187292) | Oil polluted marine microbial communities from Coal Oil Point, Santa Barbara, California, USA - Sample 3 (SPAdes) (version 2) | ecosystem: Environmental > Aquatic > Marine > Oil seeps ...
GACCTCCCGTACAACCGTGAGCGCGCAAATCGATGCGACGGGTACAGCATTAGTCAACCGATAGGAGCACCGCATGCGAACAACCACATTAGTCATGTTGGCATCACTGGTCATTGTAACCGCTTGTGGGCGCATGCGTGAGGTAGGCAGCCCGCCCGAATTTACGCCACCGCAAGCTTCTCCGGAGGCAGCGGCGATGTTGACCTACGGAATCACGAGTGACCTTATGGTCGCCGAACCACGTGATGGAACGCCATCGCTTTGGACTGGTGAGCGCGGATCGCTTCTTGGTGACAGGCGGGCTGTGCAACGCGGTGACATTCTCACGGTGGTTATCGAAATAGATGATAGCGCGTCTATTTCAAATTCAACCGACCGCTCGCGCAGCGGGTCCGAAAGCCTTTCCATTCCAAACCTGTTTGGACTTCCCCAACGCATTGACGAGACAATGCCTGACGGAGCGAGTTTGAGTGCTGCCGTAGATCTGAATTCAACTTCTTCGTTCGGCGGCGATGGTTCAGTCCGGCGCAATGAGCAGCTCGAGCTGCGGATCGCAGCAACGGTCGTCGATGTGATGCCCAATGGGGTGCTTGCCATTCAGGGCACTCAAGAGGTCCGCGTTAACTTTGAAATGCGCGAGCTACTGGTATCCGGTTTTGTCCGTCCTGCCGACATTAGCCGGCAGAATGAAATCACTTATGACAAACTTGCCTCGGCGCGGATTTCATATGGTGGCCGCGGTCAGATTTCAGATGTTCAACAACCCCGCATTGGTCAGCAAGTCGCTGACATTGTCTTGCCCTTTTAGGAGCGCACTATGAAGAAACTGATCCTTCCCATAATTCTAATGCTTGTCGGTGTTGGCGGTGGCGTTGGGGCTGGTTTAGCCCTGATGCCTTCGCCCGAAGAAGAGGTTGTCGCCACCACATGTGTGGAAGGTGAGGTCATGGAAGCCCTGCCAGAGCAAAGTGAACCCGTTGTCGAACCTGTTTCGCTGGATTCGCGGGAATATGTGCGTATGAACAATCAGTTTGTTGTCCCGATCGTCGTGAGCGACCGCGTAACTTCGTTGATGGTAATGTCATTGAGTATTGAAGTCGAAGCAGGTGGTCAGGATGCTGTGTTTTCTCATGAACCGAGATTGCGTGACGCGTTTTTACAGGTGATGTTTGATCACGCGAATATTGGCGGCTTTAATGGCGCATTTACAGCCTCTTCAAACATGCGAATACTTCGAGAGGCTTTGCAGGATGCAGCTGATCAGGTGATGCGTGGGCACATCACGGACGTCCTAATCTTGGATATCGTTCGTCAAGACGTCACCAACTAGCACGCCGCGCCGCGACTTGGCGCGCTTGAGAGGCAGCACTTGCCTGCATCTTCTTGGCGGCTTCAAGTTTTGAAAGTGCCGCGATCATATTGCCTCGTGCTTGCTCGCGGTCACGCATTGCCAGCGCCATTTCTTGGTTAATCACCTTCTTGCGATCTTGTACCCATGCATCCCAGCGCAGATCCATCCCGGCGCGAGTCGCCGCGCTGAGAGGCTCGGACCGTATAGGGCGGTCGATCTCTCGCAACGTTTCGTTCAATAGATTGATGCGCTGGGTAATCTTTGACATCTTCATTTGCTCCGCTTGGAAAGACATCTCCAATAGAGGCAACAATCGATCTGTGGCCTCCATCAGCGGGCCGCCTTTCTGATCCGATCTGCGAACCGAATGGCAGCAGCCACAGGTTTGAACTGAGCATTTGGTATTTGTTCACCAATCTCAACCGTCGCATAGAGAGCGCGTGCTGTTGGTGGGTCGGAGTGGATCGGAACGCCGTTCTCATTTGCGATCTCGCGGATTTGCGCCGCAACAAGATCAACCCCTTTTGCCACGCATTCCGGCGCTCCACCTCCCATTCGGTTCCACTTTAACGCAACGGCGTAATGGGTTGGGTTCACGATAATGACATCCGCTTCAGGCACGTCATTCATCATTTGGTTCATCGCAATCGCGATACCTTTCTGTCGGCGCTGTTGCTTCATTGCCGGATCTCCGTCGGAATTTTTGGCCTCGTCCGTCAGTTCCTTTCGAGACATTCGGTTCTTTCGGAGATGCTCGGCCCGCTGCCACGTGAAATCAATGATCCCAAGGGCGAGCGCGATGACCAAAACGATCGACGTCAATGACAGGCAAAGCTCCAACAGGGTCACGATCACTTGCCGTGAAGACAATGCCATTGCCCCCATTATGTCTGGCAACCGGCCAATCAGAAAGATGAACAAGACGGTCGAGTATAAGATCAGCTTCGAAAAACTTTTACCAAATTCGAACAACCCGCTGCGGCCAAATTTGTTTTTAGCCTGTGAGATTGGCGAAATGCGTGATGCCTTGAAAGCAAGTTTCGAGGGCGCAAATACAAACCCGCGTTGTGCAATGATCGCGAGAATAACCAAGATGGCCGGAATGCTGAACCAAGGGCTAATCGCCGTTCCGATACCATACATCAGACCACCCATCATCGGGGCACCGCTCGCGGCAAATACCGCTGTGGAAATGGTATCCGAATGCCCCAGAAGTCCAGACAGGGCTTCCCCAAGTTCAATAAGGGAGTAAGCGCCAACCGAAAGGCCTGCAATAAGGATACCCGCGTAGGCAGCTGCAGTGTTCAGGTCGGCGGATCGGGCGAAATCGCCCTTCTTGCGCGCCTCATCCAACTTGTGTTGGGATGCCTCATATTGCTTGTCGTCGTCACCACTGTCGTCACTCATCGCGTGCCTCGAAAAGGATCGAGCATGAACGCGCCCATCGCCTCAACCCAGATTGACAACATAAGTGGAGCGGCAAGCATTAGCAGAACAAGCCCACCCGCGGTAATCGCCGGCGCACCGACAAACGCGACCATTAACTGCGGCATCGCCTTGTTAATGACACCTAAGGTGACGTTGTAGATCAGGGAGGAGATGACAAATGGCGCAGCAAGTGTGAAGCCCAACGCGAAAGCGCGAGAAATCTCAGCGATGCCTGCGGGCGTTAACACATCTGACGGGATAACGTTGCCTATTGGAACGAGATCGTAACTGTTGATCATGAATTCCGCGATCCGAACGTGCAGCCCCATAATGGTTGCAAGCGCGAGGCCACCAATTACCAGTACGTGCCCCATCGCTGGTAAAGGGTCGCCGCCAGCACCTCCGAAGAGTTGGGAAAGCGATGTCGATTGCGCGGCGATGGAACCGGCGATCTGAAGCGCAAAGACGAATAGGCGCAGCATGAGGCCGAAGAACAATCCGGTGAGCGTTTCGGCCAAGAAAAAGCCAATGGTTTGCAATGCCTCAAGTGCTGCTTCCGGGTTCGGGCTTGGGTCTGGAACCGCTGGCGCAACGATGGCGGTAAATGCCAACGCGAGCCCTAATTTCACCCGCGCTGGGACGGATTGTTCGCCGAAGGCAGGTAGCAAAGCCATCATCGCACCGACCCGCACGAAAACGAGAAATCCCTTCCAAAGAACGTCCTGGCTGATTGAAGACAGTTCCGCCAAGCCTTCGATCATGCGGGAACCAGACCGACGAGCGATGGCTTTGCGTCAACGCCGATTTCCTCGAAACTCAGCACCGGATTGGGGATTCCTTTTGCCGTTAACACCGTTCGCAAGAAGCGGCGGCGTTTCATCGACGTCACGATCGCAGGGTATGACCCAGCCTCGCCTGCGGTTGCGACCTTCTCAGAAATTGCTGACGCGAGGCGGTTGAATTCATCTGGGGGCAGCGCGACATCGCCGAGCCCGCGTTCCGATGTGATCTGATAGGTTGAAAACGTGTCCTCCCATTCTGGTGCCAACTGAACGAGCGGGATGGTTCCGTCAGGGCGCCGCATCTCGGCGACCAATTGAAATCCTAAGCGCTGACGTACGTGTTCTGTAACACCCTCCGCGCTCGGGTAGAGTTGTCTGCCTTCTGCTGTGGCCTCAATGATGAGGGATAAGTTTCGGATTGAAACGCGTTCCTCCAGAAGCAATCGAAGGACAGAAAGAAGCATATCCACCGGCACCTTTTCGGGTACAAGTTCGTCCAGCATTTTCCGGTTTGCCTCAGATCTTCCAGCGTCACCTAGATTGCACATTTCATCCATCAACCGGCGCAAAGCCTTTAGGGTCATGAGGCGTGAAAAGTTCTTTTTGATGACTTCAAGGAGATGCGTCGCAAGCACTTCCGTGGGGTGGACCGTGGTTAAACCATTGAGCGAGGCGGCATCTTGATCATCAGGACTGATCCACCGAGCGGGCGCACCATAGACAGGTTCCTTAACGTCTTGGCCGTTCGGGACGGGTGTTTCAGGGCCGGATAGCAGAGTTAGGACGCGGCCGGGCTGCAGCGTGTCACGCACTTGCTCAACCCCCTGAACGAGGATTCGGTAGTTGCCAGCTGCAAGTGCTACATTATCCGTCAGACGAATTTCAGGGAGTAGAACCCCGAATTCAGTAGCAACATGATTGCGCATATTACCGATCCGAACATCCAGCCCAACACCAGGATCGAGAACCATATCGACGAGATCCGGCGCAAATTCGACATGGATATCATCGAGATCCAAGAGATCCCCAAGGCTTTCACGTGCGATTGGCACGTCTGGCTTTGCCTTTAAAATCTCCGCTTCTTTGTCTCTGCGTTCAGCGGCCTTCATGCCATACCATGCCGCAATTCCAAGCGTTACAGCGCCTGCGACGAAGGGTAAAAAAGGTAGGCCCGGGACCAGTGCAAACATAAACATCAGAACACCAACAGTCGCGAGTGCTGCTGGGTGACCGCCGAGTTGAGCAACGATTGTTAAATCAGTCGCACCCGTCGCGCCGCCACGGGCGAGTAACAGCGCGGCTGCTATAGAAATGATGACAGACGGAATTTGGTTCACCAGACCATCGCCAACCGTAAGGATCGCATAGGTTTCAAACGCGACGCCAAGTGGCATTCCATGGACGACTGCACCCATGATCAGCCCCATCACAAGGTTCAAAGCCGTTATCAAAAGGCCTGCAACGGCGTCCCCTTTTACAAACTTTGACGCCCCGTCCAAAGACCCAAAAAACGTCGTCTCAGCTTGTTCAGTTTCGCGCCTGCGCTTTGCCTCTGTGTGATCAATTGCGCCGGCACTCATATCGCTGTCAATCGCGAGCTGTTTTCCCGGCATACCGTCCAAAGCAAATCGAGCGCCAACTTCCGCCATGCGCGTTGCGCCTTTGTTAATCACAACGAAATTCACAATCAGCAGAACGCCAAACACGACAAGGCCCAGAAAAACACTGCCGCCCATGACAAAGTCGGCAAACCCTTCAATGACATTCCCCGCTGCACCCGTTCCGGTATGCCCCTGCCCGATGATAAGTTTGGTTGAGGAAACATTCAGCGAAAGGCGTAGCATTAGCGAAGCGAGCAAGATTGTTGGGAAGGCGGAAAAATCCAGAGGGCGCTCGATGAACAACGTGACTGTGAAGATCAGGATTGCGAGGGCAAATGATGCTGCAAGCCCGACATCGAGTACCCATGATGGCATCGGCAGAATCATCATCACGATGATCGCCATGAGAGCCAGTGCGAGCAGAATTGTCGGTTGAAAAATGGTTCGAAGCGTCAAATCAGGCATGAATTACCTGTTTTGCAAACAGCGATCCCAACAGAATCGTACGTCGTGAGCCTTCTGGCATCATAATGAACCCTGCACTTTTTGTGGCTGGTGATGCATTCGTAAGGCGTGATCCTTTCGAATTGGTAAGGATAGCGCTCTAATTCTCGGAATTTTCTAAACTGAAACGCCGCAAAAGGTTTTCAACGGATTGGCGGCTATCTTGCGATTGAGCCAAAATCTCTCGTCGTTCCGCAAGGGTTGCGACCGGCGTTTCGTTGGGGGGTTGTAGTACGGAGCTGGCAAATGTCGAAAGCACCTCATCTTGCTCTACGGTTAGCCGTTCCCATGCACCCGCGCGAAACTGCAACGTGGGGGAGGACGCTGGCTGATCAATCGTAAGAGCAGACAAGGCGGCACGATGTTGGCCCAATCCCTCATATGCGCGCGCGCGCAACGAACGCGCACGATCGTCTGTCATCCCTAGAACTGCATCCATCGCGAGATTAAATTCACCTGCGCCAAGAGCAGATTCCGCGCGAAGATACCGACGCTCGGCCGCCGCTTCCCTTTCCGCATCCCCTGCTAGAAAATTGGAGGCGCGTTCGTAAAACCCCAAATCAACCAAACGTTTTGCAATCGCGTTTTCTGTCGCCGGTGTTAGGCCCGCTGGCGTTTCAGAAAAAGCAAATTCCAAAAACGTTCCTGTCTCAGCATGGGCCGCAGTATGTGCAAATGTTTGATCAACGATTTCAAATGCTTGAATGTCTTCGCGGCTTTGAACGAGGTCTAGTGCTAATTGGTATTGGCCGGATACAATGCGACCTGCTGCCTCAACATTCGCGAGGTCTTGTTCGATCGGAGTGTCTCGATATTCTTGTCGCAGTGCGCCTGCCAAAAGAAGGTTCGACTCAGACGGAACCAATCCTTGCTCAAGCTCAAGCTCGATCAGTCGGATCAGAGATTGCGGTGTTATTCGCGCACTGTCTTCCGCTTCGCCCGAAAGGACGGCCACCGCAGCCCCTGCGTTATCTAAACTCTCCGAAATCAAGGCGCGGGTGGATTGCACTTCATGAGTTGAACTGACGTCCTGATTATCTGCCGCATTCAACAGTTGGCTGGCAGCATCTAGATCGCCTACATCCAAAAACCGGCGTGCGAGACGCGGTGATATTTGGCTCCTGAGCGGTTGCGGAAGCGCTAGAAACTGTTGGATAAGTTGATTTCTGTCATTCTCTTCTTGCTGCGTGGGGTGGTGTAAGAAGGCCCACAATGCACCCGCAGTGTTGCAACCCTCCTGTGCCCGAATTGCGGGATAATCGCCATCGTAGTCGTCGATGATTCTTGCCAGTTCTGTGAGAACAATCCGCGATTGGCTGGCAGCTGGATCCGCAGCAAGAACCAGCTTCGCCTCTGCGCCAAACCCGAAATGTATATAAAGCCGCGCAAGATTCTCCTGCGCTTCGCGCGGTTCCTCGCCAAATTCCCCAGCCAAGGCTTCTGCAAGTGCGGAGGCTTGCTCGTGAAATGCTCGGCCGTCGCCCCAAGCTTCAATTTCAAACAAGTCCGCAGGAAGGCATTGTTGATCGAGCGATCTTCCCAACTCGATTCCAAGTTGCGCGAGATCACGGTCCATTGCCGTAGAAATTCCAACGCCGGGCCGAGCTGAGGAAACTGGTGTGTTGGATTCTTCGACCGCAAGCACCAGCTCTGGTTCAGGCTCCTCGATCGAAACCTCTGGTTGACCAGTATTGACTGTAGCGGGTTCCAGGAATCCTTGTGATGCTGCACGTGCGATTCCTATCGCGAGGGCCTCTTCGGTCGCAGACAGGTCTGTGGGATCTTGTGCATCTTCGTTGGGAGCTCGCTCATTTTTTTCAATCGCCGGAGGTAAAAAATGCAGTATATTTGGAAGCACGAGCGGCGCGATCGTAACGCCCTCGGACGGCGGTGACGTTGCCGTATTCAAGGGGCCAAAACCAACGTTAGATTGAACGCGAACGGGTTCAGGACCATCTTTGAAATCGACGACCAGATAGCCCGGGCGCCACAAGAATGCATCCACCTCGCAAGCGCATTCGACACGTAAGCCCAGCGCGTTCGGTGCGGTTTGTTGAACGTCCCTGAGGCGCTTGCGCTGAATACGTTCAAAAATTTGAGACGTATCAAATCCGTCTGATCGTCCTTCCAGTTTCAGAACATACCCGTCTTCGTCTGGTTCAACTGACCAACCCGTGTTTACGCCGATTGAAATTACCAGTCTTGAGAACGTTTCGTGTTCGCCGCTTCGAATTGTGACGGGATCAGCCAGCGCCATGAAGGGAACCAAGGAAAGTAAGATAGCAATTCGGATCATGCTGCATCCTGTTTTGCCGCTTTCAACGCCTCTTCAAGATCAGAGAAGCTTGGGCGGCATTGGCCTGGCGTGTTTTGTCGACCTACTTCGATGCAAATATTCGGGGCGTGTTGGTGAAGGTTGGCGACCAAGACCTCACGGATGAGTTGATAAAAGTGAGCGTCTTCTTCAACCACAGTCTTAACCCGCCCTGCAAACGGCCCAACGAGACCATAAGCAAGGAATACTCCCAAGAACGTTCCAACGAGCGCGCCACCGATCATCTTGCCGAGGATCTCAGGTGGCTGGTCAATCGACCCCATCGTTTTGATGACACCGAGAACCGCCGCAACGATACCAAGTGCAGGAAGCCCGTCGGCAATGGTTTGTAGCGCGTGCGTGCCATGCATGCTGTGGTGCATGTTGGCCTCTATACGCTTTTCAAGCACTTCTTCGACTTGGTGCGGATCATCATAGTTCATCGAAGCCGACCGAAGGGTGTCACAGATCAATGCGACGGCTTCTTTGTCAGCCAGCACCCTTGGGTATTTTCCGAAGATGCTGCTGTCTTGCGGTTCTTCGATGTGCGCCTCAAGTCCGACTGGATTAGCGCGCGCTAGTCGGATCAATTCAAACAGAAGGCAAAGAAGGTCGCGGTAATCGTCAGGCTTCCACTTGGTTCCTTTGAAGACCTTCCCCATGTCCTTTAGCGTATGCTTAATACCGGACATGTCGTTCGAGATTACGAATGCCCCCACTGCGGCCCCGCCAATCATGATCATCTCAAACGGAAGCGCTTTTAGGATCATTCCCATTTTGCCACCAGCGAGCGTGAAGCCCCCGAAGACCATTACAAAGATGATAACGATACCGATCAGACCGATCATGATTCTTGCCCCGAATGTTGTTTCATTGGTCTTCGCACGGAACTGGTTAAGGATTAGTCTTCAACACTATTCAGTCGGTGCATTTGCATTGCGACCCGCGATGATAACGCTGATCGAATAGGCTGTTTGAGGCTCTAATCCGGCCAAAATTGCCGCTGCTGCTTCGGGGCGCATTCTGACAAGGAAACCGGATGCAAAGTCAGGGGACATTTCCTGAAAAAGGCTTGCAGCATCGGCGGGCTTCATGTTTTCGTAAACAGCGGTCAACCGCATGACATCACTGTCGTTCGCAGTTTCTGAAAGAGTGAGTGCCGCAAGAAGAGATTGCTCAGCTGCCTCTAGTTCAGCCAATCGTTTTGTGACTTCTTCTTCCGCTACGCTTAACGCAAGAAACCTATCCCCTAACGCCACTTCCCGTTCAGAAACCCGATTCTCGCGGGCCTGTAACGCCGCCAACAAAGGCTCAATCTCGGGCGCCTGAGGTGTGTCTTCAGACTGATGAGTTTCAGCCGTTTCCATCTGCTCCTCAGCAAATGCAATTGCTGGACCCATACCGGTTCCGAGCCGAACACCACCCGACGCGAACAACAGCGCCGCCGCAAAGATGAGAACGTTTTTGGGTTTTCTAGACACGGGCATGGAGGTCAAGCATCCCTTGAAACGAGCGGTTGGCGAACAAAGAACGGATCTGTTGGGCGTTCGGATTTCACGGGCTCGGGTAGATCGTGCAAGGATGCGATCAACAGCTCCAATCGTTTGGCGGCATCTTGTGCGGACTGTGATTGCGTTGCGAGCGACGTTGCCGAGGTCGCCGATGCTGCCTCCGCCTTAATGAGCGCCTTAGAAAGTTCATCGACTTGTACAGACAGAACTGCAATCGCCCCACCAACACCATTTTCAAGGTCGGTGAAACGCCGCAGTCGACGCGACAATACAAAGCAATAAAATCCAACGGCCAACGCCCCCGCTGCGAGAAGAATATCTGCGATAAACGCCATAACTGACCCTTTCTAGTTCAGTACAAATTCCATGATGAGAATGTCTTTCACGCGCCCGTCGCCAACGACGACCTGAACCCGCCTGAGCATTTGAGCGCGGAGCCGAATCAATGCGGTCGGATCTTCAAGTTCCGCCACCCGCACGGCACGCAAGTAACCGTTCAGGACATCGACAATCCGAGGCATCAGATCTGTTACCTCCTGAGAAAACGCAGGTTCAACTTCAAGCTGCGCCGTGAACAGCAAATGTTTGGCTTGAGCATGCTCAGGCAAGTTGATGACAAGCGTCTCCATTGGCACAAATGCCAGTTCAGGAAGGTCTTCAGCAATCGGCGCAACCTCTTCATGTGCTTCTTCGCTTGATCCACCGATCATCCCCGACTGCACGGCAAAAAACCCGCCGCCACCGCCAAGAATCGCCAGAACAAAGCCGAGAATCAGAGGCATCTTTGACGCCTTCTTCGGTGCTTCTTCACCTGTATCATCTGTTGGTTTGTCGATTTCAGCCATGTGCACGGTCCTTATGTGTCTTCTCCTCATTACCGTGAAATGCACTAACCGATTGTTAATCCTGTGCAGTCTATTGATGGGCATCGGCAGAAAGCCATTGTTAGGGAGAAACCCGCTTGGGAAGCGCAAACACAATCTGGGCAAGCTTAGACAGTCGCCGTCGAATCACAGTGATCGGGGCATCGCTCGCGGTTTTCGTCGCAGTTTTATTCATGGCACGCGCCACCACGTCGTCCGATCTTGCGCTGTTATATGCGGGTCTGGACAATGCAACGGCCGGTGATGTCATCACGGCATTAGATCAGCGCGGCGTGGCATACGACGTTCAGGGTGGGTCTATCTTTGTCCCGGCTGCTGATCGTGATCGACTCAGAATGACATTGGCCGGCGAGGGGCTGCCCGCAAACAGTTCTCAGGGGTATGAGCTGCTGGACAACCTTTCGGGTTTTGGCACGACATCGCAGATGTTTGATGCGGCTTACTGGCGCGCGAAAGAAGGTGAGCTAGCAAGAACAATCCTAGCCAGCCCGCATATTCGGGCGGCGCGCGTTCATATTTCCGCAACTTCTGCGCAACCCTTTCGGCGAGAACAAGCACCCACCGCTGCGGTGACGGTCACCACGGTCATCGGGTCATTGAATGTTGGTCAGGCCGATGCGCTCCGTTTTCTTGTGGCCTCTGCGGTTCCAGGTCTGGCACCAACGGACGTTGCGGTTATTGATGGCGTGGGTGGCCTCATTTCCAGTACTGACGGCAATTCAAACACGGCAGATGCGCACGAAAGAGTCGCGGAGTTGCGAAGTCGCGTTGAACGCTTATTGGCAGCGCGTGTAGGCCCCGGGAATGCGGTTGTCGAAGTCAGTGTCGACACAGTGACTGAAACCGAATCTATCATCGAACGAAGCTTTGATCCTGAAACGCGCGTTGCGATCAGTACCGAGGTTCAAGAAAGCAGCGCGTCATCGCAGGATAGTATGTCCGGCGACGTTACCATTGCGTCCAATTTGCCGGACGGTGACGCGGCAGGGAACGCTGGTGCCGCGTCCAATGAAAACACCGAGAGTAGGTCGGTGACCAATTATGAAGTTTCCGAAACACAACGCGAAGTGCTTCGAAGTCCTGGCGCGGTAAAGCGAATTAGTGTCGCCGTGTTGGTTAACAGTGTGACGTCAGTCGATGGTGCCGGCGAAACGATCGTTACTGCCCGCCCTGCAGAAGAGCTCGAAGATCTGCGCCTTTTGGTTGCGTCTGCTGTTGGCCTTGATGAAGGTCGAGGCGACGAAATCACTATTCGTTCTATGGCATTTGAGGCCCTACCCGCCGTGGGGACTGAGGCTGGCATGGGCGAAATTCCGTCCCCACCGCTCAACATCATGCGATTGGTGCAAACAGGTGTTCTGGCGCTCGTGGCCTTGATCCTAGGTCTGTTTGTGGTGCGACCCATTCTGACGTCTAACCGCACGACACCTAACTTACTCGACAATAGCGGTGCTGGGGTTTCCAGCCCAGCTTTGGGATCAGACCCAACTGTAATTGATGGAACTGCGTCGCCAGTGCAATCACTTGCACCATCCCCGAGTATTGCCGGCAGCTCGGCCCCGGCTGACGACCCTGTTGATCTCCTCCGTGGTCTGATTGAGGACCGCCGTGATGAAGCCGTTCAAGTTTTACAGAGCTGGATTGACGAACCAAATCCGGAGCCTTCGGAATGAACACGTCACGCATTCAGCTAGAAAAATTTGAGGGCGATAATGCAAGCACACAATTCGAAAGCTCCGAGTATCGGCGAGGTAAGGCTGATGGATTGGTCCAAGCCGAAGCCGATAATAGTACCAAGATCGCGCAATCCATTAGTGAGATTTCGTCCACGCTGAGCGATATGGCGTTTGGGTATGAAGAAGCCCGTCACCACATTCTTGGGCAACTGCAACCGCTGGTTCGCCAAATCTCAGACAAGGTTCTACCCAACATCGCTAAGGTCGGGTTTGGCGCGCACCTGTCCGAGTTTATCAACCTTGAGCTCGAGAAGTCAGCAAGCTTGCCCATTCAAATTGGAGTGGCGCCTGACGTTTTGCAGACATTGGATGACCTTGATGACTACGATCATTGCGTTTTCGTTTCCGACCCGAAACTTCAGGATGGACAAGCCGTCATCCAGCAAGAACACGTCGAAGTTTTTTTGGACATCCCTTCATTAATTCTCGACCTTCAAACCGCATTAAACGGGCTTGAAAGCCCTGAAAGGAGTACCTCCAATGGAGAATGAAGCGCCTGTGACCCCCTCCAATCCACTGCAAAATGTCCCAATCGAAGTTACGATCTCAGTGGGTCGTGCGCGCCCCCTTGTTCGGGACCTTTTAGAGCTGGGAGAGAATGCCATTCTGCCGCTTGATAAACGTATTGATGACCCTGTTGATTTGTTGGTCGGTGGCCGCTTGATCGCGCGCGGGCAACTTGAACAGCTTGAAGGAAGCGAGTCAGGGCAACTCGCGGTGCGCCTCACGGAAGTGATTGCTCCAGGTCAGCATGAGAACTAAAGACATCATCCTCGCGGTTGCTTTGATCGGCACAATATTCGTGGTGAATCCGGCCTTCGCGCAAGACGTATCAATCACACTCGATGACAATGGATCTCTCGCGACGAGGTCGATTCAATTGTTTGTCTTGATGACGATCCTGAGCATCGTTCCCGGCATTGCTATCATGATTACTTGTTTTCCGTTCATGGTGACCGTCTTGTCAATTCTGCGGCAAGGAATTGGGCTGCAACAAGCGCCTCCAAACATGCTCATCATAAGTCTTGCATTGTTTCTAACGTACTTCGTGATGGAGCCTGTTTTCGTTGCTGCTTGGACATCCGGAATAGATCCGCTTCTCAACGATGGCGTGCCTCTCGAAGACGCGTTTGTTCGCACGATGGAACCCTTTAGGTCCTTTATGGCAAATCGGATTGCGCCAGATACCTTTGAAGAACTTGCAAGCCTGAGGCCAAACCCAGTTATCAATCAGTCGATTGAAACGTCCCCATTGTCGGTTCTCATCCCATCATTCCTGTTGAGTGAAATTGAACGCGCATTTCAAATTGGGTTTATCGTTTTTCTTCCGTTTCTAGTTATCGACCTTGTTGTTGCGGCCGTCTTAATGTCGATGGGAATGATGATGGTGCCTCCTGCCATCGTATCGCTACCATTCAAGCTCGCCTTTTTTGTCGTCGCAGATGGTTGGAGTTTGATCGCAGCCAGCCTTGTGCGTAACTATCTCTGAGCGTCTTTAAAACCTGAAACGCGTTAAGTCTCTTCTTCAGAGTCCAACGCTTCTTCAACGATCTCTGCCTCAACGATCTCGCTATCGGAACCAGACATCGGCGTTGCAGTTTGCCCGACAATCAAAGGAAGCATTTCAACACCAGCTGGCATAGCAACCTCGCCTTTTGGCGGCTCGCGCCATGACAACGTGTCAAACCCAGAGCAATTTGTGCAGACAGGCGCCCAAGTGGAATGAATATTCTGGCAATTGTCACAGATCCATTGTGGACCGCGTGGCGCAGTCAGAGCTTTGGTCAGCCATCCGCGTACAACCGCGTCATCGGAACCTTCCCCCCGCTCAATCGCAGCCATGATTGTCAGGCTACGCGATGTTGGCGCCTCAGAGACGAGTTCAGTGATCGCACGTCGAGCTTCGGGAAAGTCCTCTGCAGCGATGTTTAGCTCGGCCAGCAGCATCTTCGTTTCCGGATTTTCCGGTTGCAGTTTTGTCAGCGCGCGGAACCGCTTAAGGCGTGCTACCGGCGTTTCATCTGGTGCAATGGCCGCGAACGCCGCTGCCAGATCAGGGTGGGGTGAAACATCCCACGCCTTTTTCAAAACACGGGTCGCAGCACGTGCGTTGCTTTTTTCAATGTACGTTTCTGCCGCCATCACTGCCGCTGGAATTAGATCTGGTGACATTCGGTTGGCTTCAATCGCTGCATCTTGCGCTTCAGCGGTTTGACCATCTTCGAACACGCCTTTTGCTTCAGAAAGCGCAAGTACCGCATCGCGGCGCTTGTGAACGTTGCGTGGTAACTGTCCTGTCTTAAGCTTGGCCGACAACGTGGCACGAGCGCCTTTCCAGTCGGAACTTTCTGCCTGCAAGCGCAGCAATGTATCCTGAGTCTCGACGTGCTTCGGCTTAATGGAAAATGCCTTTTCAGCAAGCAAAAGCGCGGTGTCCGTGTCGCCTTCTTCCAGCTTTTGCTTCATGATACCACGCACACCAACAAAGCGTGTTTTATCGTCTTCGAGCAGTTTACGGTATGTCTGCTCAGCGGTCTTACGATCACCAGCAAGTTCGGCAGCTTGGGCCGTCAACAAGTTGGTTAATTCTGGACGCTCCAAGAATTTTTCCGCGCGGTTTGCCTTGGCCATCGCCAAACGGCCTTCACCAGACGCAAGTGCCATCATGCCCTCGGAAAGTGCTTCGAAACCCTTGCGTTCGCGGTTACGAGAAAAGTAGCGCGAGATCGCGGTTTCATCGCCATTGAGAAACTTGAACGCTGCAACCACCAGACCGATCAGCTTGAACATCAGCCACACCAAAGCGACCAAAATGATCAATCCGATCACCATTTCGATAACCGAGAACGAAGCCGCTTTACCGCCGATATCAATCGTGGCGCTGCCATCCATATCCATCAACAAGGTGGCACCGAACGTGGCAGCCATAATAACGGCTACAAAGGCCAAAATCTTTAATAGGGACCAGATCATCAGGGAACCGCCTCAGGTTTAATTATAAGTTTCGGAAAGGGTCGAGATAGCGTCGAGTACGTGCGCACGTTCAGTCGCGCGCGCTGTCCAATCGGTCATTTCAGCGCGAACAACTTCGGGCAACGCTTCGATTTCAGCCAAGGCATCTGCGACGCGACCTTCTTTGATCGCCGCTTCTGCACGCGATAGCACCGCATCCGGGCCCGGGCCTTCTTGTGGTGCCGTTGATCGCACGTCGAACTGATTTCTTAAGAACCCGCCAATTCCGCCAGCATCATCGGACACACCTTCTGCGCGCGCGGTCGCAAGTGCAGCCCGCGCAGCTGCTGGGAACGCACCCGTCAATTCAGCGGTTGTGGCGACACCAGCCTCTGCCGCAGTGGACAACGCAATCGGTAAATCAGTGCCCTCAAGATCCGCCAGTACATCGGCAAACGGAACACCCGTTTCAACAGCTGCCGAAACGCGGTTCAATACAGCGCGAGATGCGGCGGCCTGCGCCGTTGCAAGTGCTTCTTCGCGCGCAGCTTCAAGCTCGGCTTCAGTCTGCGCCGCTGCGGTCATGACCGCCTCTTGTCGCGTCATCAGCTCAGCACGCAGCTCTTCTAACTCTTGTTGATATGCAGCAATCGCTGTTTGCGACAACGTGCCATCCGCACTAGGTGCTTTTTCAACATCCGACACGCGTGTCTCAAGCGCTGACAGCTGATCGCCGAGCGAAGCCGCCACGTTTTCAAGCTGACCGGCTGACCGTTCGGCTGCATCAGATATTTGAGTCTCAATCGCGGAATAATCCACTGCGGATGCGGCGGAAAGTTGCGCCTCAAGCGCTGCAATCTGATCAGATTGGGTTGCCACCTGATCGCGCAACGCATCAGTGTCGGAACTGAGCGGAAAGAACGCCGCGACCCCAAAACCAATTGCACCAGCCACAGCCCCACCAAGAAGCAACGGAAAGAAGCTCGCTGCAGGAGCGCCTTCTGCTTGAGGAACCGTTTCTGTAGGAATTTCTTCCAACGCAGGTTCTGATATCGGCCCATTGTCGGCTTCGTCTTCAACACCTTCGGGTGCGTCAGCTTCGAGTTCCAGAGCGGCTTCTTCTACGGCGATTGGCGCGTCTGCATCTACAGATTCAATCGCCACATCATCTACGTCGACAATATCTTCAACAGACGTGTCAGTTTTGGAATTTTTGGATGCACCTTTGGAAGACTTGGCCACGTTCGCCCCTACTCACTTCGTCCAGAGCACGATCGCTCCGCGTATTACTCTATCCCGCGTCCTAGCGACCCTCAAGCAATCAAACGCGCCGTTGCTGCGGCCATCCCGCGCATATCCGGGCTTTCGGAAACAACTACCTTAGCAGGTTTTAAGCCCAGCGCGGAGTTCGCGACCATGTCACTAATAGCCACAACAATGCAGCCATCCAAAGGTACCCCCCAGCCCCCAAGAATCGAGACTGTTTCAGCAGAAAACAAAGGAATGATAAGGTGTGATGCTCTGCCGACGGACGTCACCATTTCTACGGTTGGAGCGTTCCGAACCTTGCGATAAACGATTACATCTGAGCAGTTTATCCCTCGCTCAATCAACTTTTCCGTGACGCTTCCCAGTGATTTTTCCCCGCGAATATGAAGCAGCGAACCTGTCGGGCGTTCCCTCAGAATCAATGCTACAAGCTCTTCTGAGGTGCCATTCGCGCTCAACGGAACGTAGCCGGCGTTTTGCGCCATCTGCGCGGTAGCATCACCAACGCAATAGGCCACTCTCCCTTTTCCTTCAGGGGCATAGGAAACACCGGCCCTTGAAGTAAAAACAGCGGCATCAAAGTGCGGCTTCTTTGCGGGAATTTCCTCAAACCCAAATGCAGGGCTAATAATCGCTTCAAACAATCCAGCTTCATCACGCAACATGGCAAGAAACCGTTCAGCGTCAGCGGTCGGCCTCGTTATCAGGATTGTTGGGCTTTCAAGGCGCGGCACAGCTTGGACCCCCGGACCATTGTAGCGATTGAGCGCAAGTGTTACCTGCGAACACACCAGACGCAAGCAGACGAGCGCGCCAAATGTCGACGCCAATAACTATACTCGGGATCGAAAGCAGCTGCGATGACACAGCCGCAGCCGTTGTCCGTGGCGAAATGAGAAACGCAGAAATTTTGTCAAACGTTGTGTTTGGGCAAACCGAGATTCACGCAAGTTTTGGTGGAGTAGTCCCTGAAATTGCAGCGCGCGCTCATGCTGAGAAGATAGATTTCGTTGTTGAGCAAGCCCTCGAAGCCGCCAACACCAACCTCACGGACATCGACGCGATCGCGGTTACTGCTGGACCCGGACTTATCGGCGGTGTTCTCTCCGGTGTCATGTGCGCAAAGGGGTTAAGTGTAGCGTCTGGCGTGCCTCTCATGGGGATAAACCACCTCGCAGGGCATGCGTTAACCCCTCAGCTCACGGATGGGATTGAATTTCCCTATCTGATGCTGCTCGTCTCCGGAGGGCATTGCCAATTCCTGCTTGTTGAGGGGCACGACACATATACCCGTCTTGGCGGCACCATAGACGACGCACCCGGTGAAGCCTTCGATAAGACCGCACGTATTCTTGGGTTGCCTCAGCCTGGCGGCCCGTCTGTAGAAGTCGCTGCGCAAGCGGGGAATTCTAAGACCTTTTCACTACCGCGACCGCTTCTCAATCGTGATGATTGCAATATGTCGTTCTCTGGGCTCAAAACTGCAATCTTACGCGCACGTGATGATGTCATTTCACAGCATGGCGGCCTTCCTACGCAAGCACGCGCAGATCTTTGTGCGGGTTTTCAGGCAGCTGTGACCGATGTTCTTGTTGCGAAATCGCGTAAGGCACTAGCAGCTGCACGCGCACTTGCGCCTTCTATCAAAACCATCGCAGTTGCCGGTGGTGTCGCTGCCAATGGCCAGATTCGTGCCGCGTTGAAGCAATTTTGCGCAGAGGAAAACACCGAATTTGTGGCGCCTCCTCTGTCTCTTTGTACCGACAATGCCGCGATGATTGCCTATGCTGGGTTGCTCAGGTTTACTGATGGCATGACCGACGACCTCACTCTTTCAGCGCGCCCACGTTGGCCGTTAGATCAAAAAAGCGCTTCCCTTACCGGGAGCGGAAAAAAGGGCGCAAAGTCATGAGAATTGCTGTTGCTGGGGCGGGCGCATTTGGAACGGGTCTTGCGATTTCATTGGCTGCAAATGGCCCAGTTACGCTTTGGGCACGCGATCCTGCAGCGGCAACAGAAATGTCGAAATCGCGCGAAAATTCTCGGCGACTGGCTGGTCATGCCTTGCCTGAAAACATCAGCGTTACATCCGATCTTGGCACTTTGTTCGAAGCCGACACCATACTCCTCGCAATTCCCGCACAAAAGCTTGGGGACTGGCTAAGAGAAAACGCCAAGCATCTTTCAGAAAAGCGCCTCATTGCGTGTTGCAAAGGGATTGATCAATCGACGTTGCGCGGACCTGTGGCCCAAATCGAAGCCCACGTTCCCACGGCGATCGGCGCAATGCTCACTGGTCCAAGCTTCGCTGCGGATATTGCGAACCACCTGCCGACGGCGTTGACCTTGGCATGCATCGACGCAGATGAAGGCGCCTATCTTCAAGCCTGCCTCTCAACGCCGACATTACGTCTGTACCTCAGCCAAGACGTGATTGGTGCAGAGCTTGGCGGTGCCTTGAAAAACGTTATCGCGATAGCATGTGGCGTTTGCATGGGTGCTGGTTTCGGTGAAAGTGCGCGTGCCGCTATACTAACGCGCGGCTTTGCCGAAATGCGGCGAACTGGCAAAGCGTTGGGGGCGGACCCTGAAACGCTTACGGGGCTTTCCGGCTTCGGTGACCTCGCCTTAACATGCACCTCTGATGCGTCGCGTAACTATCGGTTTGGCCTGTCAATTGGCGCCGCTGAGAACTTCGACACTTCAACGACCGTTGAAGGTGCCGCAACAGCAGTTTCAGTCTCTAACTTGGCAGAAAAGCACGAATTGGACCTGCCAATTTGCCGCGTGGTCGCTGCGTTAGCAGCTGGCGAGATTGACCCTAAAACAGCCCTAGCCACGCTCCTCGCGCGGCCACTTCGAAAGGAATAACTATGCGCATTGCCCTTATCACCCGTGACAAACCCGGAGCCCTTCAGGTTCGCCTCGACAATAGAGACGCTCACCTCGCATACATTGCAGAGACCAATGTTGTAGAAATGGCGGGCCCATTTCTGGATGCTGACGGCACAATGTGCGGGTCGATGATTATTATGAATGTTGATGACCTGGCAGCTGCGCACACTTGGGCAAAAAATGATCCTTATGCGAAGGCGGGCCTGTTTGAAAAAGTCCGGATCGAAGAATGGAAGAAGGTCATCGGATAGTGCGGTATTGGCTGTTCAAATCCGAACCCTCCACATGGAGCTGGGACGACCAAGTCGCCAAAGGCGACGCTGGTGAAGAATGGGACGGCGTACGCAATTACCAAGCACGGAATTTCATGCGCGAGATGGCTGTCGGCGATCTTGGATTCTTTTACCATTCTCAAAAAGAGAAAGCCGTCGTTGGCATTGCTGAGGTTTGCGCCGCAGCACATCAGGACAGTACCACAGACGATGCCCGTTGGGACTGCGTGGACATCAAGGCGGTACGTCCATTCAAAAAGCCCGTAACGCTTAAGCAAATCAAAGCTGAAGATCGTTTGAACGACATGGTTCTCGTGCGAAGTTCCCGCCTGTCTGTTCAACCAGTAAGTGAACCTGAATGGCGGGCCATTTGTTCACTCGGTGAAACAAAACTGTAGCTTTGCGCGCCCAGCGCCTTCAAACTAGACAACATTAATTCAACTAGGAGAGTGAAATGGGATTTCTATCAGTTTTGATTGCTGCTGCCGCAAGCTTTGCGTTTGGCGCAATTTGGTACATGACACTATCTAAACCATGGGTCGAAGCATCAGGTATCACACTCGATGAAAACGGTCGGCCAGAAGGTGGTTCACCGCTTTCTTTTGTATTGGCAGCCCTCGCAATGATTCTGGTTGCTGGAATGATGCGGCACACATTTGCCCTGTCCGGGATCGAAACCTTCGCAAAGGGGGTGCTGTCTGGCATGGGAATTGGGCTTTTCTTCATTAGCCCGTGGATCATGTTAAACAACACATATGGCATGCGCCCATTCAAACTTACGATTATTGATGGCGGCTATGCCATATTCGGCTGTGCGATTATGGGCGCTGTTTTAGCGCTGTTCTGAGGGTCTAAAAGTACGAAAGGGTCTAGGCACCCCGCCCAGACCCTTTCTCTCACCAACGTGCACTCCGAAAAGCCACCACACGTATCACTGAAACTGGTCCGGGCCATCCTGGCCGCATCCCTTAGATACCGCGTTGGGATTGATTCACGCAAATGAATAGCCTGTAAGATTTGCTACAAATGCAAACGCCCACCGCAAGGGGTGGGCGCCGCGTGATCCTGTTGGATACTTTAGCCGTATACGGATTCTTTTCCGAAGTGCTTTGTCAGCATGTAATAAACCACAGCGCGGTACTTGTTACGCTCGGACTTACCATACGTTTCAAGGGCTGAGTTAATGCCATCCATCAACTGCGGGCCGTCGGCGAGGCCCAGCTTTTTGATGAGGAAGTTATTCTTAACTGTTTCCAGCTCTGACTCTTGAGTGCCCGCAACAGTCGATGCATCGGCGTTGTAAATTGACGGGCCACAGCCGATTGTCACCTTTGTCAAAAGGTCCATATCAGGCGACATGCCGCACTTGTTCTTCAGGTCATCTGCGTATTTCGCAATAAGATCATCACGTTTGCTCATGGTATTCTCCCACCAAAATTTCGGCCTGTTTCAACGGCGCTACGGCAATGTTAATCCCTGAATCCGTTTGCGCAAAGGAAAATTCTGTACAGCTTTTCCCCGCAAACTATCGGCAGGCTCCCCAACACCGTGCGTGAAGATGAAAATGATCCGCATAAAGGGTGTTGTAATCGGGGGGCAATGTCGTCGCAAACCATGTGCATGCACTGTCTCGTACGGCCCAACGCCTTAGGCTTGTCTGGTTGACCGTTTGCTCTGGTTCGTTGGGCTGCACACTTCACCCCATTGCGCTGCGCGCATCTAGTATGATTTTTGCGCTTCTCCAACGCAAAACGCCGACCCTCTCGGATCGGCGTTTTCTTGTAGCATTGCTCCGCAATTAGTAGCGGTAGTGCTCTGGCTTATACGGCCCATCAACTGAAACGCCGATGTAATCCGCCTGTTCTTTGTCGAGCGAAGACAGCTTAACCCCGATACGATCGAGGTGCAGACGCGCAACTTTTTCATCCAAGTGCTTCGGCAGGATGTAGACGCCAGGCTGATATTCGTCGCCCTTTGTGAACAGTTCGATCTGTGCCAGAACCTGATTGGTGAAGGACGCGGACATCACGAAAGACGGGTGGCCCGTCGCGTTACCAAGGTTCAACAAACGACCCTCAGACAACAAGATCAAACGATTTCCGTTTGGCATCTCGATCATGTCGACCTGTTCTTTGATGTTCGTCCACTTGTGGTTTTTCAGCGCGGCAACTTGGATTTCGTTGTCGAAGTGGCCAATGTTGCCAACAATCGCCATGTCTTTCATCGCACGCATATGTTCGATGCGAATGACGTCTTTGTTGCCTGTCGTGGTGACAAAGATGTCGGCCATGCCAACGACTTCATCAAGCGTTGTGACCTGAAAGCCGTCCATCGCGGCTTGTAGCGCGCAAATCGGGTCAACTTCGGTCACGATCACACGTGCGCCAGCACCGGACAGGGACGCGGCAGAGCCTTTACCCACATCGCCGTAACCCATCACAACAGCGACTTTACCAGCCATCATCGTGTCCGTTGCGCGGCGGATGCCGTCAACGAGCGATTCTTTACAACCGTACTTGTTGTCGAACTTTGACTTCGTAACCGAGTCGTTCACGTTGATCGCAGGGAACGGCAGTTGGCCCTTCTTGTGCAAATCATAAAGACGATGAACACCAGTTGTTGTTTCCTCAGATACACCTTGGATCGCTTCACGTGTTTTCGTGAACCAACCGGGGCTTTCTTTCATACGTTTCGCAATCTGCTTTTTGATCGCTTCTTCTTCTTCGGATTGCGGCACAGGAATAATCTCTTCGCCAGCTTCCGCGCGTGCGCCCAGCAGAATATACAACGTCGCATCGCCACCATCGTCAAGGATCATGTTGCAGCCCTCTGGGAACATGAACGATTTGTCGAGGTAGTCCCAATGCTCTTCCAAAGACTGGCCTTTGATCGCAAACACTGGCGTGCCGCCTTCAGCGATCGCTGCTGCGGCGTGGTCTTGTGTGGAAAAGATGTTGCAAGATGCCCAACGCACATCGGCACCCAGTTCAACAAGCGTCTCAATCAACACAGCCGTCTGGATGGTCATGTGCAATGAGCCAACGATGCGCGCACCTTTCAGTGGCTTGCTTTCACCGAACTCAGTGCGGCACGCCATCAGGCCCGGCATTTCCGTTTCAGCAATATCCAGCTCTTTGCGCCCGAAGGCCGCCAGAGCGATGTCTTTTACGATATAATCTTTGGCCATGACGGCTCTCCTTACAAACTTTGTTGCCGCCCCCTTAGCACCACGAAGGGGCCTCGACAATCAAAGCATGTGCGCCGTAGGGTCAGCGTCTAATTCGGAGTGCCTTAGATGAAACAACCCCGTGCATGGCAACGTATGCTATCTGGTCGTCGGCTTGACCTGCTTGACCCAACACCGATGGATGTCGAAATTGAAGATATCGCCCATGGACTCGCGTTTGTTGCGCGTTGGAATGGCCAAACAGTTGGTGATTTTGCTTACTCTGTCGCTGAACACTCTTTGTTGGTCGAACAGATTTTTACAGCCATGAACCCAAAGGCACCTGTCAAATGGCAGCTTGCTGCGCTGCTGCACGACGCGCCCGAATACGTGATTGGCGACATGATCAGCCCAGTTAAAGCGGCCGTAGGGCCGGGGTACGAAACGCTGGATGACCGATTAATGGCAGCAATACATATCCGGTTCGGATTGCCCGCGCAGGTTCCGGCCATCATCAAAAAGCAGATCAAGAAGGCTGACAAGATCAGCGCTTGGCTTGAAGCAGTTCAAATTGCCGGCTTTACACGGACCGAAGCCGACAAATTTTTTGGAAAGCCGGATCCGAACATTGCACAGACAGCCAAGATACAGCTTCGTCCGCCGATTGAAGTCCGCCGTGATTTTACACGTAGGCACGCTGAGCTTTTGGCGCAGCTTTGATTCAAAACCTTAACGGGCAGTCCGATAAGGTTTACCAAAGATCGTGATGGTCAACGTGGGCTGCGTTTTGCCAGAATCCGCTGCAACGTCCGGCGGTGCATGTTCAGGCGCCGCGCGGTTTCAGACACATTGCGATCACACAATTCATACACCCGCTGGATGTGCTCCCAACGGACACGATCTGCACTCATCGGATTTTCTGGTGGGGGCGGAAGTTCTGCACCGTTTGCCAATAGCGCATTCATAACGTCGGTCGCATCCGCTGGCTTGGAAAGGTAATCGGTCGCTCCGATTTTCACGGCCGCTACAGCGGTGGCAATCGCGCCGTAGCCCGTTAAAACAACAATACGCGCTTCAGGGCGGCGTTCGCGCAGGGTTTCGACCACATCAAGCCCGGTCCCATCTTCGAGTCGCAAATCCACAACGGCATAGGCAGGTGGCCGCGCTGTCGCGATAGCCTTACCCGCAGCTACGCTTTCAGCAGTTTCAACCGAGAACCCGCGCTTCTCCATCGCTTTGGCAAGGCGGCGTAAAAAGGGTTCATCGTCGTCCACCAACAATAAGGACGCGTCTTCTCCGATTGGTTCCAGGTCCATATACCATCCCTTATTCTAACCCCCCTTAGACCTATCGTTGGTTGAGAGTACGGTCAAACGGTCTGGTTAGCTTGCTGCCTCAATAAAACAGCTAAGACTCTCCGCCATTTGCTCTGGAGTTACGTCGCGGCGGTAAAATTCCTGAAATCCGTACTCCGGAAACACGAGGTAGGACATGGTTGTATGGTCAACGAGATAGTACTCATCGTCGGCCTCTTGTTTGGCGTAGTAAGTGCGATAGGCCTGCGATGCCGCTCTGACTTGTTCTGGCGAACCGGTAAGACCAATCATCCGGTCGTGGAAATTGTCTGTAAACTCCCGCACTACGTCAACTGTGTCACGTTCCGGGTCGATGGAGATGAACACAGGGGTCACCTCTATGCCCTGCTCATCCAATATTTCAATGGCTTGTGCGTTTCTCATGTTGTCCAGCGGACAGACATCGGGGCAAAACGTATAACCAAAATAGATCACCGTCGGGCCTGTAATGACGTCCTCGTTGGTTACGGTCACACCATTTTCATCAACCAATTCGAACGGGCCGCCGATGGCGCCTCCTCCAGATTGGCTAGCTCGGCATTGAGCGAATATATCATCGCTTCGGCTAAATTGCGTTGCAGCAAATGTGCCTCCTAAAAGGGCGACGACAACGGCTCCGGCGGCGATAGCATAAGTTTTTGACATGTTGGGCATCCACATTTTAGGTCGCGATTATCTTCTAAGTATGTGCACCATGTGAAAAGCGTAAGTCACAATCGAGATACCGGTCATTATGGCGCAGATAGAGAACGACGTGTTTCAGAATCAGAACCGCAGCAATTGGGTGCGCGTTCGGACATTGGCCTCAATTCGTTGGTTTGCGGTTTTGGGGCAAGCCGCAGCGGTCCTGGCTGCAATGCTCTTTTTCCGACTGAATCTTGAAACAGGCTTCATCGTCGTCGTTATCGGCCTGTCCGTTCTTCTGAACGTCGTCTCATACATTGTTTACCCCGAGAACCGTCGATTATCAGAGAACGAAGCGAACCTGATGATCGGTTTTGACCTCGCTCAACTGGGGTTACTGTTGTTTCTAACAGGTGGGTTAAGCAATCCATTCGCGCTTTTGCTCCTCGCTCCTGTAACAATCGCGTCCACGCTCTTACCTTTGCGCAGCACTTTAATTCTAGGTGCAACCACGCTCGCCATCGTGACGCTTTTGCGCTTCACAAGCCTTCCAATCATGACGGCGTCCGGATTTCCCTTAATCTTACCGGATCTATTCGTGTTCGGTTTTTGGGTTTCGCTCGTGATTGGTGTCGTCTTTGTCGGGATTTATGCGCGTCAGGTGACCCAAGAAACGCTTTCGATGAGTGAGGCACTTGTCGCCACACAAATGGCGTTAGCACGCGAACAAAAACTCACTGATTTGGGGGGCGTTGTTGCAGCGGCCGCGCATGAACTTGGTACGCCGCTCGCAACGATCAAGCTCGTCAGTAGCGAACTATTGGATGAGCTTGGCGACAACGAAGAGCTAAAAGAAGATGCACGACTAATACGCGAGCAAGCGGATAGATGCCGTGACATATTACGGTCGATGGGTCGGGCCGGAAAAGAAGATCATCTTTTACGCCAAGCACCCATCGAAACTGTCATCCGCGAGGCAAGTGAACCGCACCTTCATCGCGGCAAATTGGTGCAGTTCAAAACGCAAGCACCCCCGGGGGACAATTCGCGTCAGCCCGACATCTATAGGCACCCTGAGATTATCCATGGCATCCGGAATTTCGTTCAAAATGCTGTGGATTTCTCCCAAAGCTCAGTTTTGGTCGCGATCAGTTGGACAGATGACTTTATCACCGTCGACATCGGTGATGATGGCCCAGGTTTTCCAAGCTCTGTCCTTCATCGAATTGGTGAGCCTTTTGTACGGCGTCGCAGACACGAAGAGGGAAGCGCGCGGCGACCAGGGTATGAAGGCATGGGCTTGGGCCTGTTTATCGCCAAGACGCTTTTGGAAAGATCCGGCGCAACGTTGAGTTTCGTGAACGGCCCCTCGCGGGCAAGACCAAAAATGGGCCGCGGGGCAATCGTCACCGTGAACTGGCCACGAAGCAGCATTGAATCCTCAACTGAAACGGCGCGCGGTGCACTAGGCGACAATACTTTGATCACTTAGTCTTTTAACTAGCGGTTAACTAAATTGACCCATCTTATCCTTCGCAAAGTCGGAGATGTGAGATGGGTCAGCTTGGTTTTCTTGGTGTGTTAGGTGCCGTTCTGGCAGGCACTCTTTGCGCTGTTGGGCTTCTCTTATACTGGATTCGAACCAACAAAAAATCACTCGTGACGGCGCGCGCTCTTATGCTTGGGGCAGAAGACACCGTTACTTTTCTCTTTGACGATGAAAAACTCGTTGACGCCTCCCCGCTTGCCCGCAGCCTATTGGACCATCGGAACGCTGATCAGTCCGATTGGGAGGTGTTTCTATCTCTCCTTTCTGCCCGCTTCCCCGAACTGCGATTCCAGCTCGCAGACCTCGCCAAATCTGGGAAGAAGGCGATCAAACCGGTTGATGACCACAAAAGCTGGCTCGAAGCCGAGTATTGGAATGGGCTGGCTCGGATTACACTGGTCCAACATAAAGATCATCCGGATGATACGATTGATCCACTCACCGCAAACGCGATTGAAAATGAACTTGAGACGCTACGAAGCATCGGTGAGGATTCACCCCAACTGATTTGGAAACAAGGTGCCCAAGGTACTCTAACTTGGGCAAATAAGTCCTATATAGAGTTGTCTGAGGTGATTTTTCCCGTTGCGTCTGACGCGGCACTTCCCTGGCCGCCTCGCGCCGTTTTCGACAATGTCGCAATGCCTTCAGGAAACGCACCGGTCATCGATATGCATCGCGTGGACATTGGCCCGCAGGAAAAACCGATCTGGTTTGAGGTCACAAGCCTAAAACGCGGCAGCGATACGATCCATTTCGCGATCGACGCAACTTCGGTTGTTTCCGCAAAGGAGGCACAGCGCGACTTCGTTCAGACACTCACAAAAACTTTCGCCCACCTCTCTGTAGGGCTCGCAATATTTGACGCCGATCGCCGCCTCGTACTTTTCAACCCGGCCCTCGGCGATCTTAGCCATCTACCCCCCGATTTCCTGATCGCTCGTCCGACCTTGTTTTCGTTTCTTGATCGGCTACGCGACAACCGAATGATGCCTGAACCAAAGAACTATTCATCTTGGCGAAATCACATGGCGGAATTGGAGTCTGCTGCTGCGCAAGGAAGCTATCAGGAAACTTGGGCGATCCCGAATGGGCAAACATTTCGAGTAACCGGAAAACCGCACCCAAACGGCGCGATCGCATTCTTGTTAGAAGACATTAGCGACGAGGTTTCGCTAACGCGCAAATTCCGCTCGCAGATCGACGTTAGCCGTGCAGTTATCAACAATCTGGAAGCCGCTGTGTGCGTATTTTCATCCTCGGGAACTATGATCGTGGCGAATACCGCATACCAATCTCTTTGGGGAACTGAGGTCGAAGGCACGATCACCAGCCGCGACTATACTGAGGAATCTGCAAACTGGCAGGAAGCAACCGCACCGTCCCCTGTCTGGGTCAAACTGCACGAAGCAATAAACCTCGGAACAACAGAAACATCGTGGTGTGGATCCGTTTGGTTAGACGGTCATGTCGAAATTAGCTGCCAGTACCATCCACTACCGGACGGCAGTCACCAGGTCACATTCATCCTTGCAGACAGAGAAAGCGCAGCCTCTGGAGTCGTCGAGGCACTGGAATTCAAGCCTCAACGTTCATTAACTGTCTGATTAACCTTGCAGGCAATTCGGTGCGGCCTAAAGTTGGCGCATGGTGCGTTCAACAACAACTTTGCGACTTTCATCTGAAGATGACACAGCGCGGCTCGGCGAAACCCTTGCGAAGTACGCGCAGGCGGGTGACTGCTTTTTGCTGCGCGGCCAAATCGGATCAGGGAAGTCAGCATTAGCGCGCGCATTTATCCGATCGCTTCTCGGTCCTGAAACCGAAGTACCCTCCCCGACGTTCACGCTCGTTCAAACCTATGAATTCGGAGACGTTGAAGTTTGGCACGCTGATCTTTATCGCCTTAGCGATACTCAAGAAGCGGTTGAGCTTGGCTTGATCGACGCGCTGAGTGACCAAATTTGCCTGATTGAGTGGCCCGAATTATTGGAAGATCTAACGCCAGAAACTGCCTTGGACATTGACCTAGACGTCGCATCCGATTGCCATCTCGCCACACTCACTTATGGGGACAATTGGCGGAACAGACTGGCGGGACTCGACGCGCATGCGTAGCGAATTTGTTCAAGACTGGCTGGCCGCAACTGAATGGTCTGATTGGAGACGCGCGCCCTTGGCTGGCGATGCGTCCGCCCGCCGATACGAGCGGCTTCTGGGTCCGGCGGGCCAATCTGTTATCTTAATGGATGCACCGGTAGAAATCTGCGGAAGCCAATCTCTGTTCGTTGAAATCGCGGCGCACCTCACTCAGCTTTCGCTTGCTGCTCCCGAAGTTTTGGCTTGGGACGACGCCAATGGTTTGTTGGTGTTAAGCGACCTCGGTCAAATCGATTTCGCGAAACATTTACGCTCGTCCCCGCATGACGAAACAGAACTTTACACCTCAACAGTCGATGTCTTGAAAACGCTTCAAACTGCCCCTCCTCCCTCAGGCCTAACAAGGATGACGCCCGACGTTGGGGCCGACATGACGGGTCTCGCTTTTGAATGGGCGGCGAAAGATCAAAGCCATGATCTTGCTGCAAACATCACCGCACAGATCCACGCGTTGCTGACGGACGTGAATCCTAATCCGACAGTCCTATCCCTAAGGGATTTCCACGCAGAAAATTTGATTTGGCGGCCGAGCAAAAACGGTACGGGCCGCGTTGGCCTACTGGACTTTCAAGACGCCTTCATCACACACCCGACCTACGACCTCGCATCGTTGCTTCGCGATGCTCGCCGCGACGTTAACCCTGACTTGTTGAGCCCGTTGATCTCCCAGCTCGCTGGGGACGAACATGATGTCCACGCGTACAAACGCGCGTTCCATGTGATGGCGATTCAGCGAAATTTGCGGATCTTGGGCATCTTTAACCGCCTCGCGAAGCAGGACGGCAAAGTGTCCTATTTAGACCTTATCCCACGCGTTTGGGCACACCTGCAAACAGACTTGGCTGACTCTGGTTTATCAGACCTCGCTCTGCTTGTTGAACGGGCATTTAGCCCCGTGGAGGAATAGCCTTGCTTGAACATCCCTCCGCAATTCTTCTGTTCGCCGCCGGCCTCGGGACACGTATGTCGCCCCTGACGAACACGCGCCCTAAGCCGCTTGTTGAAGTTGCTGGAAAGCCACTGCTTGATCATGCATTGGCGCAGTGCGCTGAAATGAAACCTGTGGTGAACGCCCATTACTTCGCTGAACAAATCCACGCGCACCTTGAAGGTACAGACGTTCTAGTTTCGGATGAATCCGACCAACTGTTAGAGACCGGCGGAGGGTTGAAACGTGCCCTGCCCCTTCTCAATAGCAATCCGGTTTTCACAATGAACACCGATGCCGTTTGGCGCGGATCTAACCCTGTGAAATCTTTGCAAGACGCGTGGCGGCCAGAAAAAATGACCGCCCTTTTGTTGATGATTCCAACCGAACAGGCCGTTGGTCATATTGGTTCCGGTGACTTCGATATTGATGCCCAAGGTCGCTTATCCCGTGGTAACGACTACGTTTATTCCGGCGTTCAGATCATTCGCACGGATGGCCTAGCTACCATTTCTAAAAACGCGTTTTCCATGTGGGATCTGTGGGAAGGCATGCTCGCGAACGAAACTATGTTCGGCACGATCTATGACGGGCAATGGTGCGACGTGGGCCGCCCCGACAGCATTCCTATTGCAGAAGCTATGCTCGCAGGAAACAGCCATGTTTGATCCTTACAAAGGTCCACGCGTATTTGGTGTTCCGTTGGGGCAGGATTTTTCTACAGCGCTCCATGATGGTTTGCGCCAGCGTTTCGAAACCATGTCACCGAGCGATGTGGCCCGCGTTGAGGTTTACGTAAATACGAGACGCATGCAGAGACGCCTCACCGCTTTGTTTCATGAAGGCGGCGCTCTATTGTTACCGCGTATCCGGCTTGTTACGGATTTAGCGCACGACACTGTTGAACAAAACCTCCCTCCCGCAATTTCCCCGCTTCGCAGACGACTTGAAGTGGCGCAGTTGGTGAAGGGCTTGCTGGAGGCCGACTCAACGTTGGCCTCGCAAGACTCAGCGATTGACCTTGCCGAAAGCCTTGTTTCCCTCATGAATGAAATGCAGGGCGAAGGCGTTCTGCCTGAAACAATTGCGACCCTCGATGTCTCGGATCAATCCGGACATTGGGAACGGGCGCTGTCTTTTATCAAGCTGGTGCAGCCATTCTTTGAAGACGGACAGTTGGACGGTGAAGGTCGGCAACGCAGTGTCGTTGAAGCCCTCATTGCCCGTTGGGTTCAAAACCCGCCATCACACCCAATCATCGTCGCTGGTTCAACCGGCTCTCGCGGGGCCACTTCTTTGTTCATGCAGGCGGTCGCCAAACTACCCCAAGGGGCCGTAGTCTTACCCGGCCTGGATTGTGACATGCCCGCGAATGTCTGGGAAATGATGGAGCAAAAATCAGGTGCTGAAGACCATCCACAGTTCCGGTTCAAAACCTTCTGCGATGCGCTGGAAATTCATCCGTCTCACATAGGTCCATGGGGTGCACCCGCTGAAATAAACACCGCGCGAACGCAGCTCATTTCCCTCTCGTTGCGCCCAGCGCCTGTAACTCATCAGTGGATCAACGATGGTCCCGATCTAAGTGATCTTGTTCAAGCGACTGAAGGTATCACGATGATCGAGGCCGCGACTCCGCGTACCGAAGCGGATGCAATCGCCGTCCGTTTGCGCCAAGCCGTCGAAGACAACAAAACCGCCGCACTCATTTCGCCCGACAGGGTTCTGACACGTCAAGTAACCGCTGCGTTAGATCGGTGGGGCATCGTCCCAGATGATAGTGCTGGCCTACCCTTGCAACTCACCGCGCCCGGTCGGTTTTTGCGCCACATCGCTGATCTGTTTTGCGAACAACTTGACGCCGAGCGGCTCCTCGTATTGCTGCGCCACCCCTTAAGCCATTCAGGACGGCCCGATCGCGGCGACCACGCATTTCGAACCAACGCCCTGGAACTTCACCTTCGACGATACGGCCCGCCCTTCCCAACTAGCGATAGCCTGACATCTTGGGCACAGGAAAAATCTGATGACGCATTAGATTGGGCAGGTTGGATCAGCTCAGTTTTGCTAGACCTCAACGACGACACTCCAAGACCGCTTGTAGACCATGTTGCTCAACACATCAGCGTGGCCACACGCCTTGCAGGTGGACCAGATGCCGATGGTTCGGGTGAGCTTTGGAAAAAAGCCGCGGGTCGCGAAGCATTGCGCGCCATGTCCGAGTTGCAGTCACACGCAGACGCAGGTGGTGAAGTGTCGGCGCGGGAATACCGCCGCCTTGTGAACAGCATCCTTTCAGCTGCCGAAGTACGTGACCGCGATGCCGGTCATCCCAAGGTTCTCATTTGGGGGACGTTAGAAGCCCGTGTTCAATCCGCCGAACTGGTCATTCTAGCAGGCCTCAATGAAGGCACCTGGCCCGAGGCACCCACGCCTGATCCGTGGCTAAACCGACCCATGAGAAAGCAAGCCGGTTTGCTATTACCCGAACGTCGGATCGGCTTGAGCGCTCATGACTATCAACAGGCAGTGTGCGCAGAGGAAGTTGTTCTAAGCCGCTCGGTTCGCTCCGACGAGGCAGAAACAGTTCCTAGTAGATGGATCAACCGTCTGACAAACCTATTGGGTGGTTTGGAAGGCGGCCCTGACTGCCTTGGCGCGATGCGCGAACGGGGTCGCCATTGGCTCTCTCTGGCTGTGAGCATCGCAGCGCCGACAGAACACGTTGATCCGGCCCCGCGCCCGTCTCCATGTCCGCCGACCGCCGCTCGCCCGCAGCAGCTTTCGGTGACACAAATTAAGACACTGATCCGCGATCCTTACGCGATTTATGCGCGAAAAATCCTCGGCTTGAACGCGTTAGACTCTTTGGCCCACACGCCGGATGCGCCGCTCCGCGGGACGATTGTTCACAAGATTCTAGAAACATTTGTGAAAGCAGATATTGATCCTGCTGGTCCGAACGCTGAAGACGCGCTTCGTACGATCGCGACTGAGGTTCTTGCCGAACAGTGCCCGTGGCCTGCTGTTCGCGCACTTTGGTTTGCGCGTATCACGTCCTTCATTCCGCATTTCTTGGCCGAAGAAACAAAGCGCCGTGCCTTTTCGACCAACGTCGACACCGAAATGTACGGTGAACTTGCATTGACGAACCTGCCCTTCAAGCTCACCGGAACGGCTGACCGAATTGATATGTCCGATGACGGCGAAGCGCTGATCTATGATTACAAAACGGGTAAAGCACCGAGCCCAGCCCAACAGAAACACTTCGACAAACAACTCTTGCTCGAGGCCGCGATGGTAGAACGAGGCGCGTTCAAAGCCGTCGGGCGCGTCCGCACGCAGGCCGCTGTCTATATCGGGTTGGGAAGCGACCTGCGGGATCAGCCCGCCCCCCTCAAAGATGAGCCAACAGAGGAAACTTGGTCGCGCTTTGAAGGGTTGATGGCGAAATGGATGGATCCAGAAAAGGGTTACACTTCTCGTAGTGCAAACGAAACTCTGGCGTTTGAAGGCACCTATGATCACCTTGCACGCTACGGCGAATGGGATGAATCGCATGACGCAGCACCGCAGGACCTATCATGAAACCGAATGATGCGACCGCCCGTCAAATCGAAGCTGCAGACCCGACCCAGTCCACTTGGTTATCGGCAAATGCAGGGTCCGGTAAAACCCGTGTGCTTACGGACCGTGTTGCGCGTTTGTTGCTCGCCGGCACACGGCCCGAGAACGTACTTTGCCTGACATACACCAAGGCCGCAGCCTCAGAGATGCAAAACCGGTTGTTCCAACGGTTGGGTGAATGGGCGATGATGCCAAAAGCTGACCTTCAGGATCAACTGGTTGAATTAGGAACAGACGCCCTAATTGATGACGACTATCTCAGTAACGCCCGCACCTTGTTCGCCAGCGCTATTGAAACACCCGGTGGATTGAAAATTCAAACGATCCACTCCTTTTGCGCGGGGGTGCTGCGACGCTTTCCTTTGGAAGCCGAAGTCAGCCCGCAGTTCAAAGAGATGGAAGATCGCGCCGCTCAACTTCTCCGCGAAGAGGTCCTTGATGAGATGGCGACGGGTGAGCACGCCGACGTCCTGGCAGGGTTGGCCCGTCATTATACCGGTTCCGAGATCGGAAGCTTTCTTGGGGCCATCACAGGGCGCAAGGCCGCGTTCCTGACGAATACAAACGAGGGCGATTTGGCCAAGGCGTTCAGCCTTCCCAGTGGCGCCACCCGACAAGACGCCGCGAAGATCGCTTTCATTGGCGGCGAAGAAGGTCTGGTCGATGACCTTGTTGATGCCTGCAAAGATGCCACCAAAAGTTACCAAACGGTCGCTGCTAAACTGAAGGCGATCGACCTGTCCTCGCCAAACCTCGATACGCTTCACACAGTTTCTCCGCTGCTCCTTTATGCAGATAAATCGAGCAAATCTCGCAATTGGCCCCAGTCAAATCACAAGTCATCGGTTGAAGCCGTGGCACATATCGTGGACGACGTGCATGCGTGGATGGATCGGACCGCCGCTGCATTCGATTTCCTAAACAGCGTCCAAGCGCTTGAGAAAACGAAAGCTCTTTTCGCTTTTGCGACCCCGTTTGTTTGTAACTACGAAGCCAAGAAAGCACAGCGTGCTGCACTCGATTTTGACGATCTAATCGGGAAAGCCAAGGCGCTACTCGATGACACGAACGTTGCGCAATGGGTGCTGTTTCGACTCGACGGGGGTGTTGATCATGTCCTCGTAGATGAGGCGCAAGACACGTCGCCCGATCAATGGGACATCGTTCGCCTTCTGACTCAAGAATTCTCGACGGGGATCGGCGCAAACCCAGACCGCGAACGCACCGTATTTGTTGTTGGGGACAAAAAACAGTCGATCTATTCTTTCCAAGGCGCGGACCCTGAGGGGTTTGACAGAATGCGCGACCATTTTTCCAGTGAACTGGAGAATGTCCAAAAACGACTGCAAGACCGCGAGTTACTCTACTCATTTCGCTCGTCCTCAGCAGTATTGCAGCTCGTTGATAAAACCTTCCAAGGCGACATGGCCGAAGGTCTCGGCGATCATATCAAACACCTCGCGTTCAAAGACGACATGCCCGGGCGCGTGGACATTTGGCCAGTCGTCGAACCGTCTGAAAAACCGGAAGAACGGGAATGGGATGACCCCATAGACCTGAAAGGCCGCACCAATCACAAAGTGATTTTGGCGGGGAAAATCGCATCTGAGATCAAACGCATGATCGCAAGCGAAACTCTCCCTGTTAAAGAGAAAGGTGCAACCGAATGGTCCCGTCGCAAAATCACACCCGGTGACTTTTTAATCCTCGTTCAACGACGGTCTGATCTGTTCAAGGAAATCATTTCCGCCTGCAAGTCAGCTGGCCTCGAAATTGCCGGCGCGGACCGTTTGAAGCTCGGCGGTGAACTTGCCGTCAAAGACGTCTCTGCGCTGTTGCAATTCATTTCGCTACAGGACGACGATCTATCACTAGCCGCGGCGCTGAAATCTCCTCTGTTCGGGTGGACCGAGAAACAGCTCTTCGATCTCGCGCAGCCACGCCCTAAAGGTCAAAGCCTCTGGGAGGCTTTGCGCAAATCGAACGCCGCAACTGGCGCGCACACCTCGACGATTGAGCTCCTCAACGATTTGCGAAACAACGCCGATTTCTTGCGCCCTTACGACCTCATCAATCGGCTTTTGATCCGTCACAAGGGTCGTCAAAATCTTATCGCGCGGCTGGGTCAAGAAGCGGAAGACGGGATTGATGCGTTACTGTCGCAGGCACTTGGCTATGAATCCTCCACTGTACCCAGCCTCACGGGTTTCCTCACTTGGCTGCAAACCGAAGACGTGACCGTCAAACGGCAGATGGATTCAGCGAGTGACAGAATTCGCGTCATGACGGTCCATGGCGCAAAGGGCCTTGAAGCACCAATTGTCATTCTACCCGATACCACCAAACGTAAACGCGAGGTGCGTGGTGATTTGTTGACAGGCGATGGCAACGTGTTCTGGAAGCCCAAAGCAGACGTCATGCCGCAGGTTCTGCGCGACGTTCAGGATGAGATGCTGGACGCACAAGATCGCGAACGGCGCCGCCTGCTTTATGTCGCGCTCACCCGCGCGGAAAACTGGCTCATCATTGCAGCGGCTGGAGATGTTGGCAAAGACGCGAACGATAGTTGGCACGGCACAGTCTCCGAAGCGCTCGATGGTTTGGACGCCACTGATCATGAGACGGAACTGGGAATTGGCAAACGGTTTAGCCGCTGGGATTGGGATGCTGGTCCGCTCATCGCGCCAGCCGTTTCAGTGACTAATACACCCAAACATTCAAACTTCAGTGCTGATTTGCCGGATTTACCGACACAGCAAACTACACTGTCACCATCTGACCTCGGTGGCTCAAAAATCATTCCGGGCGAGACCTACACCGATGCATCCGAGCTGGCCTTGGCTTGGGGGCGCATTATCCACGTTCTTCTGGAACTTCTGCCAGAGATAGACCCAAAACAACGACGGATAAGTGCAGAGGGGTTGGTCGCGAACCATCCTGACGCTGGCTTGATCCCCGATACCGAAGCCTTGATCAACGAAGCGTTGCAAACTCTTGGGAATTCAAACCTCCGTTGGATTTTCGATACTGGACTAGGGGAAGTTCCAATCTCGGCGACGTTGCCCGCGCTGAATGGCGAACGCGTGTTTGGGATCATCGACAGGCTGATCGAAGCGGAAGCCGAAATTGTCGCGGTTGATTTCAAATCAAACCGGATCGTTCCGTCCTCCCCAGATGAAACACCAGATGGCCTCACGCGCCAAATGGCCGCATACCGCGACGCCCTGCGCTTGGTCTACCCAAACCACCGTATTCGCACGCTTCTTTTGTGGACCAAAACGGGGACCGTCACCGAATTGCCTGATGACATGCTTGACGCTGCTCTCAAAGGCGTGACCACGCCTTGACGATACCCATATGCGTCCATACGTTCCCGTTGCAAATACATACCCATCAAGGAGTAGAGCCGATGGCCACCGTAGCAGTAACAGACGACACATTTGACGCAGAAGTTCGCCAGTCCGACATCCCAGTAGTTGTCGATTTCTGGGCGGAATGGTGCGGCCCATGTAAGCAGATCGGCCCAGCGCTCGAAGAACTGTCCGCAGAAATGGACGGCAAAGTGAAAATCGTCAAAGTAAACGTCGACGAGAACCCGAACTCCCCCGCCCAAATGGGTGTGCGCGGCATTCCGGCGCTGTTCTTATTCAAAGGCGGCGAAGTTGTTTCCAACAAAACTGGCGCAGCACCAAAAGCTGCCCTTCAGGGTTGGATCGAAGAAAGCATCTAAGCTGAACTAATCGAATTTGAGGGCGTCCCAATGGGGCGCCCTTTTTGCATGGAACCTTGTGTCGCGCAGATTGCGCCGCCATATAAATCCCAAGCAACTAAAGGACACGACATGACAACAATAATCGGTGTGCGCAAAGGTGACGAAGTCGTCATCGCGGGTGACGGGCAAGTGTCTGTCGGACAGACAGTTATGAAGGGTACCGCAACAAAGGTGCGCCGTCTCACGGTTGGAGGCAGCGATGTGATTTGCGGCTTTGCCGGATCAACCGCGGATGCGTTTACCTTACTTGAGCGTTTGGAGAAGAAGCTTGAGGCAACACCAGGCCAGCTGGCCCGCGCCTCTGTTGAGCTCGCCAAAGATTGGCGCACGGATAAATACCTCCAAAAGCTTGAGGCGATGTTAATCGTCACAGACGGGAAAGACCTGTTCGTGATCACCGGTGCGGGCGACGTTCTTGAACCGGAACACGATGTGACGGCGATTGGCTCTGGTGGAAACTACGCCCTCGCCGCTGGACGCGCGTTGATGGATATGGATTTCACCGCCGAAGAAATCGCACGCCGCGCTATGGCGATTGCCGCTGACATTTGCGTTTACACAAACGGCAATCTGACCGTGGAGACCATCAAACATGACTGACCTGACCCCCCGCGAAATCGTATCCGAACTAGACCGCCACATTATCGGGCAGGACGACGCCAAACGCGCGGTCGCAGTGGCGCTTCGCAATCGTTGGCGCCGTAAGCATCTGGATGATGATCTGCGCGACGAAGTCTACCCTAAGAATATCCTGATGATCGGGCCAACCGGCGTCGGAAAAACCGAGATTTCACGCCGACTGGCCAAACTCGCCCGCGCACCGTTTATCAAGGTCGAAGCCACCAAGTTCACAGAGGTTGGCTACGTCGGTCGTGACGTAGAACAAATCATTCGTGATCTGGTTGAGGCCGCGATCGTGGAAACCCGCGACTACATGCGCGACGACGTAAAGCAAAAAGCACATGAAGCCGCCGAAGCACGCGTCATTGACGCAATTGCTGGGACCGATGCGCGCAGCGGCACGCGCGATATGTTCCGCAAAAAGCTAAAGACTGGCGAGCTGGACAACACCATCATCGAACTTGAACTCACCGATAATTCCAGCCCGCTCGGTGGCATGGAAATCCCCGGGCAGCCCGGGCAGATGCCAGGTGGTATGGATCTCGGTGCGATGTTTGGGAAGGCCTTTGGCGGGCGCACCGTAAAGAAGCGCGTCACCGTTTCTGAAAGCTACGCCCTGCTGATCGCTGATGAGGCGGACAAACTGCTAGATGATGAAACCATCACCAAGATCGCCCTCGAAGCGGTTGAACAGAATGGGATCGTCTTCCTCGACGAGATCGACAAGGTTTGCCGCAACTCGGATGCTCGCGGTGCAGATGTATCCCGCGAAGGCGTGCAGCGTGACTTGCTGCCTTTGATCGAAGGCACCACCGTTTCAACAAAGCACGGTTCAGTAAAAACCGACCACATCCTGTTCATCGCATCCGGAGCGTTCCACATAGCAAAGCCGTCTGATTTGTTGCCGGAACTTCAAGGCCGCCTTCCAATTCGTGTTGAACTGCGTGCGCTTACAGAAGACGATTTTGTGCGCATTCTTACCGAGACAGACAACGCGCTCACCCGTCAGTACACCGCCCTTATGGGTACAGAAGATGTCGCCGTAACATTCAGCGAAGACGGCATCAAAGCCCTTGCCGGCATCGCCGCTGAGGTCAACGAAAGCGTTGAAAACATCGGTGCGCGGCGATTGTACACAATCATGGAACGTGTCTTTGAAGACCTTTCTTTCAACGCCCCAGACCGTGGCGGCGACGCCATTGAAGTGAATGCTGCCTTTGTCGAAGAGCACCTTGGTGAACTAAGCCGTTCAACAGACATCAGCCGATACGTACTTTAACGCTTCCCTGTCGCGGGCATCCGGCCAATAAAGCTCCATGACCCGCAACACTGGCTACATCCGCTTCATACGTGAAAACGCTCCCTTCCTCGTGACGGGCGCGTTATTGTCGTTTCTGTCCAGCTTCGGGCAGACCTTTTTCATTTCAATCTTCGGCGGCGAGATCCGCGAACAGTTCGGGTTAACCAATGGCGACTGGGGCCTGATTTACATGATCGGCACAGGTGCTTCCGCTGCCGTCATGGTATTTGCGGGCGGCTTGGCGGATCGTTTCCGCGTTCGACAATTGGGCATCACCGTGATCCTGCTGCTTGGGCTGTCTTGCGTCCTGATGGCATTGAACCCGATCGCGGCATTGCTTCCAGTCGTCGTTTTCTTCCTGCGCTTCTTTGGTCAAGGCATGACAACCCAAGTTGCTACGGTTGCTATGGCCCGTTGGTTTGTTGCGGCCCGTGGGCGCGCGCTCGCCGTTGCTGCGATGGGGTATATGTTAGCCGAAGCGACTTTGCCGCTTCTTATGGTTTGGATGAAATCACGGATCGAATGGCACGCCATCTGGATCGGTTGCGCACTGTTCTGCCTTGCAATGTCGCCGGTCTTGTTTCGATTGCTACGGCTGGAAAGAACCCCACAATCTGTCTCAGCGGATCAACATTCTACGGGGTTGTTTGACAAACATTGGACCAGAATGGATGCGCTGCGGCACCCGATGTTTTGGGCAATGGCGCCCGCCGTCATGTCATTTTCCGGTTTCGGAACGGCCTTCTGGTTTCACCAAGTGCATTTCGCTGAAATCAAAGGCTGGTCCCATCTTGCACTCGTGGCGGTATTCCCGTTGGGAACAGCGACAGTCTTCCTTTCAACCATAGCCTATGGCTGGGCCGTGGACCGGATAGGCGCCGTCCGACTTCTGCCTTACTACCTGATCCCCTTCATCATCGCCTTCGTTTTGCATTGGTACGCACCAAGCCTCGGCTGGACAGCACTTGCATTAATCCTGATGGGCGCTGCGGGAGGTGGGCAGGCAACCCTCCTGAACGCGTGCTGGGCAGAGTTTTATGGAACGCGACATCTGGGATCCATAAAAGCGTCCGCAACCGCTCTTATGGTGCTCGGCTCCGCGCTTGGGCCAGGTTTAAGCGGATGGCTAATCGATAACGGTGTTGGGTTTGAGGTGCAGATGCTTGGCTATGCCGCGTGCTTCGCGATTGCCGCCCTATTCCTACTTTACCCGGTCGCGCTTATGCGAAGATCATCGGGTTCGGCGTAAATATACGTAATACGCGCCCTGCCCGCCGTGCCGAATGTGGCTTTCGGTAACTTGCATCACCAATCCACCCAGCGGCGCCATCGCCAACCATTGCGGAACCTGATGGCGCAGAACCCCGAGGCGCGTCGGGATCGGCCCGCCGTCATCACGGTGCTTTCCCTTGCCGGTAATCACCAACACAAGCCGATGCCCCGCGCTTGCGGATCGCAAAATAAATCCCGTCAACGCTGGGTGCGCCTGCGCAATCGTCATCCCGTGCAAATCAATCCGCGCTTCTGGCTTCAGCTTGCCACGACGCAATCGCCCAAACGCTTTCTGATCCATCTGCACGGGCGCCGCGCGCATTTGTTGGCCAAGCGAAGGTAGCAAATCATGATCTGACCGATGATCGACAGCATCCCCGATATTGAACGCTGGAATAGGTCGTGGGTTCGACATGTTCGGATTTGGTTTTGGTTTTTTCGGCGCCGCACGGATCAATTTTGCCGCTGGCTTTTCAAGCGGTTCAGTCCGCTTAGCCACCACTTCCCACAACGCCCGTTCCTCAGCTGACAAATGCCTAGGGCGTTTCATTCGATCACGTCTGGGAGTAACGCATAGGCGCTTTGAATTGGCATCAAAACCACCAACCGACCACCATCCTTAATGCGCCCGGCTTCCCGCCCAGCTGCGTCGCCAGTTCCAAAGAAAATATCCGCCCGTTGCGATCCTCGAATGGCTGAACCGGTGTCTTGTGCCACCATCAAACGGTTAAGCGGGTTGGCCCCCTGCTTTTCAATCCAGACTGGCGCGCCGTAGGGAATGTAGGATGGGTCAATCGCCACTGTGCGCATAGTCGTAACCGACCTGTTCATCGCACCAAGTGGGCCCATATCCGCGGGCACTTCGTTGACCTCACGGAAGAAGACGAAACTGTCGTTTTTCCACAATAACTGCAAACCTTCATCGCCGTTGTTGCGCACCCAGTTCCGGATCACGTCTGCCGACACCTGATGGGATTCGTAAACACCGCGGCGCACAAGCTCTAGCCCGATTGACGAATACTCGTGCCCGTTCGCGCCACCGTAGCCAACACGAATTCCACCACCCGTATCCAACGCCACACGGCCGGATCCTTGGACCTGCAAAAAGAACACATCGACAGGGTCATCAATCCACGCAATCTCAAGCCCTTTACCGGCAAGCGCGCCGGTTTCTTCGATCTCTTGGCGCGTCAACCAAGGCGACGAAACACCGCTGGGTTGGCGATAAAGCGGATACTGATAGGGTCCGCCACGGGTCCGCGACCCACGCAATTCAGGCTCGAAGTACCCCGTAAACAAAGCCTCTTTACCGTCCTCAATAAGAACAGGTGTGAAGAACCGCTCAAAAAATCCGCGCGCTTCATGGCCTTGATGGGCGACTGCGCAGATCGCTTCCCATGCTGGGTCACGCATATCTCCGCAGGTGGACAGGAACACATCAAACGCAGCCTGATGGTCGTCTTCTGCCCAGCCTTCCAGCTCGTCAAATTGCAAAAGTTGATACGTCGGATTGGCCATTGCCGCCTCTGTCGCGAAATATGTTTGCAGGATCAGCGACAGCCCAACGGCAGCCGCCCGAACCTTCATTCGCCCGTGGCGACGAGGAACCAGTTAGGATCGCCGGTGCCCATAGTACGGCCAAACGTCCAAATGTCGCGTTGCTTCTTGATGTCGGTGGTAGATCCTTCTTTCAGATCGCCACCCTTGTCATAAACTGCCGAGGTGCTTTCGCTCACGAATTTCACCGAGACTTCCCCGTCGTTCGTCGCCTTATCAAACTCAGCCCCGACAAGAGTAGTTTCTGAAATTCCGACGAACGTAAAATCTACGCTCAGACCGTCTTTTTCGCGTGCTTCAACAACACCCGCGAAGGCCTCATAAACATCATCGGACAAGAACGGTTTGATTTCGGCAAGTTCACCTTTCTCAAACCCGGTTAGGATCATTTCATACGCGCCACGTGCGCCGCGCACGAACTCGCGGACATTGAAAGACCGATCGGCTGTTTTCATCGCAGACAAAGCTTTTCCAGTGTCGCTGTCCGCATCAACATAATCGGTGACGTCAGGATCAGGCCCGCCGTCGATCACCTCAAGTTCAGGCGCAGAACGGCGTTTCGGCGTAGGCTCTTGCGTTCTAGGCTTTTCGTAACCCTCCCGCGTTCCCAACACACTTCGCAAGCGAAGGATTAAAAAGATCGCGATTCCTGCAAGGACCAATAGCTGGATAACGGGCGAATTCATGTGCGTTTCTTTCGAGATAATTTCTAGACAAGTGGTAACATCGCGGTATCGACCTTATGTAGGGCTGGTATAGGGTCAAGTCCACCTTAGCCCACATAATTCATTGGCCCATTGGAGGTTCCATGCTGTTGCTTTTGCTTTTTATCGGCGTCCCATTACTTGAAATCACTCTCTTTATCCAAATTGGTGGCGTAATCGGGCCCGGTTGGACCATCACGATTGTGATCGCGACAGCAATTTTGGGTGCTTGGATGGTCCGCAGTCAGGGCACACGCGCAATGTTGGACCTGCGAACATCCTTTTCCAGCCTGCAAGACCCGACAGAACCCCTCGCACATGGTGCAATGATCCTGTTTTCTGGCGCATTGCTTCTGACGCCCGGGTTTTTCACAGATTTTATTGGCTTCGCGTTGCTCATCCCCGGCGTGCGAACTGGCCTTTACAAATACCTGCGCAGTCGCATGAACGTTCAATCCTTTCAAATGGGCTCCAATAGTTATCAAACGCACCGTTCTAACCCGAACGATCGCGTAATTGACGGCGAATTCGAAGAAATCGACCCAAACAATCCCCCCAATGACGGCCCTTCAGGTTGGACTAAACATTGAGGCCCACCCCTGCGCCTGATACACGGGCGTGAATTAATTGAAATCCGGAGGGCCAAATGGCCGAAGAAGACAAAACAGCAGCAAACGGCGCAGCAGATACAGCAGCCGCGGCACCACAAATCAAACAGCGTATTCTCGCCCAGTTTGTTCGCGACCTTTCGTTTGAAAACGTCATGGCGCAAAAAGGCGTTGATGGCGAAGTAAAGCCGGAAATCAAAGTTGAAGTGAACCTTGATGCCCGCAAACGCGGCGCCGAAAATCAGTATGAAGTCATCACCAAGCTGAAGGTCTCTTCGACGAACACAGGTTCCGACAAGAACTTGTTCATGCTTGAGCTGGAATATTCCGGCGTGTTCGAAATCGAAGGCGTGCCAGAACAGCAAATGCACCCCTACCTGATGATCGAATGCCCGCGCATGACGTTCCCATTCATTCGCCGCATTGTCAGCGATGTAACACGCGACGGCGGCTTCCCACCGCTTAACCTTGAGCAAATTGATTTTGTGGCAATCTACCGCCAGCAGCTTGCACTTCGCGCAGAGCAGCAGAAAACAGCAGACGCTTAAGTCGAAGCGATCTTTAGGTTTTTTTCCAAAGGGCATCATCGCCCAAAGTATCAATGAAAGCGGCGTGGGCATCGGCCTCCGCCGCTTTTATTTTGGACCCGAGCGGCGTTGGCCGTGGCTGCGGCCGCCACTCCGCACCCTCAGACTTGGTCTTCGCGGCTGTCTGGCCGCCCATAACCAAATCCGGCTGCCGCCCACCGATCAGCTCCAGATAAACCTCTGCCAGAATTTCACTATCAAGCAACGCGCCATGCAATGTCCGGTTTGAGTTATCAATCCCGAACCGACGACAAAGCGCGTCCAAAGACGCGGGCGAACCAGGAAACTTCTTGCGCGCAATCGCCAGCGTATCAAGCGCTTGCTCCATCGGTAGCAAAGTCCGGTTTACCCAGCCCAGTTCCGCATTCAAAAACTTCATATCAAACGCGGCGTTGTGGATGACAAGCTTGGCATCACCAACAAAATCAACAAAAGCCTGTGCAATATCGGCAAAAACAGGTTTGTCGCGAAGGATGACTTGGCCTTGGGTCGGTTCCTGTGGCGGCTCAAGCAGGTCAGGGCCAATTCCGTGAATCCCAAACGCCCCTGCGGGCATAGACCGCTTCGGGTTAATATACTGATGATACGTACGGCCCGTGGGCATATGATTGTGCAACTCAATCGCACCAATCTCAACGATGCGATCCCCTTCGCCCGGCTCAAAACCGGTTGTCTCTGTATCAAGAACGATCTCACGCACCGGTCAATTCTCCAGTAATCTCCGCCAAGATATCTTTCACGGATTGCCGTGCACCGTCCAGCGTTTGCGTAATAACGACCCACCGGGCCCGTGCGCGTTTTTCATCGTCCGGCATCTGCCGCGAAAGGATAAACTCAAAGTCGGCTTCCGACATTTCTCCGCGCCCCAAAACCCGCGCACGTTGCTCTTCCGCAGATACAGAAACCACCGCAATGCCGTCACACAAATCATCCGTCCCTGTTTCGAACAGAAGCGGAATGTCTAAAAGAACGACAGGTACTTCAGCCCTCGCGAGGAACTCAGCCCTGTTCGCGGCGACCAATGGATGAACAATTTTCTGAATGTGATCGAGAATGGCAGGGTCTTTGGCAATCAAACCACGTAACTTCTCGCGAGAGACGGCACCGTCTTCCATCGCGTCCGGATAGTGTTTCGCCACATTGTCTGCAGCGGCACCCCCGACACCATAAAGCTCTCGAACGACCGCATCAGCATCCCAAACGGGCACTCCCTCTTGTGCGAACATTTGCGCAGTCGTGGACTTACCCATTCCGATGGACCCTGTAAGGCCAAGAACAAAGGTCACGCGAGAACAGCCGCGCGTGTGTCCACGTCAACTTCGGGCCGCACACCAAACCAACGCTCAAACCCCGGGACCGCCTGATGAAGCAACATGCCTAAGCCATCAACCACCACACAACCCGCTTCTTCAGCTTCCATGAGTAGTCTTGTTTTAAGGGGATTATAAACAAGATCCGTCACAACGGTTCCGCGCCGTAGCCCATCAAGGGGCACGCGAAAATCAGGCTTCCCTTCCATACCTAGCGACGTGGTGTTCACGACCGTTGCCGCATCCTCGAGCATATTTCCAGCCTGCACCCAATCAACCACAGTGACCTTGGTTCCAAACGCAGCCCTTAGCGCTTCGGCTTTCGGCCGTGTTCTGTTGCTGAGATAAATTTCCTGCACTCCTACGTCGATCAAAGAAGCAATCACCGCGCGTGCAGCGCCCCCCGCACCCAAAACGGCAGCGGGGCCAATGGACGGCGCCCAACCGGGTGCGCCTTGTTTCAGGTTCGCGATGAACCCATAACCATCTGTATTGTCAGCATGGATCTTTCCGTCTTTGCGGAAAATCAGGGTGTTCGCAGCACCAATCAGTGTTGCGCGATCTGTCGCAAGGTCCGCGATCTCAAGAACGTCGACTTTATGGGGCGCCGTAACATTGCAGCCGACAAAACCCATCTTCGGCATTGCACGGATTACCTGTTCCAAATCTCCCTCGGTCACGTGAACTGGTACATAGAAACCCGGGCGATCGTATGCCTTTAACCAATGACGGAAAAGCTGTGGCGATCGGGATTGCGAAATCGGGTTCCCCAGAACGCCGGCGAGTGGGATTGATCGGTCTGTCATGTTGGTAGTGTTCCGCGCAGAGTGAGATAAGACAAGAGCTCCAATAAAGGCATGCCCTGAATGGTGAAAGTATCGCCTTGTACCATACGAAACAGACGAATGCCTTCTTCTTCTATTTTGTAACCACCTACGGACCAACGAATACTATCCCAATTGCGGTCTAGGTATTCGTCTAGATAGGCATCTGAAAAATCACGCATGGCTAAACGCGCTACACCAACATGCCGCCACACAGGTTTTAGGTCTTCATAGATGACCGCCGCAGAGAGCAGTTGGTGCGGTTGGCCACGCAATGCAACAAGTTGATCGCGCGCTTCTTGGGGACCTCTTGGCTTAGACAGAACTGCGCCCTTAAACGACAATACCTGATCACACCCCAACACAAGACCCCCGAAGCCCTTTTCAGAGACTTTCCGGGCTTTCATTTCTGCGAGCGTATCTGCAATGTCGCGAGGCGTTGCATCCTCCGCCTCCAAAGCGCGCTTAATCGAATCTTCATCGATTCGTGCTGGGGTGACTGTATGATCAACACCCGCATTTCGTAGAATTTTGCTGCGAATTTCTGAAGTTGACGCCAAGATAATTGGTTCAGTCATGTGGATATCCCGGTGGGTTACTACGTGTACACGTGATGGGGTGGATTGGGGTTAAGGGCAACACGAACCATCTAACGCCAAAGTTATACGTGATGTCCCATCCTTAAACCCAGATATCCACCTAGGATAAGGAAGAATCGGCGTTGTGAACAATATTGAACCGGACTCGTGTCGTTGGCTATTTCAAGCGCCTATCGTGTTTTTATTACTATTATTATCAATAAGATAACAACAATTATTTTTTCAATGGCTGCCTTCTGCAGCATCCTATGCCGTGGATAAGTGTGTGGGGTTCTCGAATTTTTCAAACCGTCCACATCCCTACTACTACAACAACCTTTTTATTCTTTTTTATTGGGTAGAAAGAAAACACTCGACTGGTGCGCGTCTTAATCGACCCTTCTGAGTTAATTGACACAAGGTCTTAGAAAGCTTAGGCAAAGACACCTTTCATTCGAAAGGCTTTTTCCTGATCAGATGACCAATGCTGTTAAAACAGCCGGAGACCTATTGATGTCCGACGATGTAGTGCTTGACGAAAACATGCCAACAGACCGTTTGAACCTTGCAGATCTTAAGGCGCAAAGCCCGAAAGACTTGCTTTCTCTCGCTGAAGAACTCGAGATTGAGAACGCATCAACGATGCGTAAGGGCGACATGATGTTTTCGATCCTCAAGGAACGGGCTGAGGATGATTGGGTTATTGGCGGTGACGGCGTTCTGGAAGTCGTTCAGGACGGTTTCGGCTTTTTGCGCTCTCCAGGTGCGAACTATCTTCCCGGCCCAGATGATATTTACGTTTCACCAGAGATGATCCGCCTTCATGCCTTGCGTACAGGCGATACTGTTGAAGGTGTTATCAAAGCGCCACTAGAGACTGAACGGTATTTCGCACTGACCAAAGTCGAGAAGATCAACTTTGAAGAGCCGGAACGCGCGCGCCACAAAGTTGCATTTGAAAATCTGACGCCCCTCTACCCTGATGAACGCCTCAAGATGGAAACGGATGATCCGACAACCAAAGACCGGTCTGCACGGATTATTGATTTGGTTGCGCCAATCGGTAAAGGCCAACGTTCCTTGATCGTTGCGCCCCCGCGTACTGGTAAAACAGTTTTGCTTCAGAACATTGCGCATTCCATCGCTGCGAACCACCCAGAGTGCTATTTGATCGTTCTTTTGATTGATGAACGTCCTGAAGAAGTTACAGACATGCAGCGCTCTGTTAAGGGCGAAGTCGTTTCCTCAACATTTGATGAGCCTGCATCGCGTCACGTGGCTGTATCCGAAATGGTCATCGAAAAGGCCAAACGCCTTGTTGAACATAAGCGGGATGTTGTGATCCTGCTCGATTCCATTACGCGCCTTGGTCGCGCGTTTAACACGACCGTGCCGTCTTCTGGCAAGGTTCTGACCGGTGGTGTTGACGCCAACGCATTGCAGCGCCCGAAGCGTTTCTTTGGTGCTGCGCGTAACATCGAAGAAGGTGGTTCCCTGACGATCATCGCAACAGCCCTGATCGATACTGGTAGCCGCATGGATGAAGTCATCTTTGAAGAGTTCAAAGGCACGGGTAACTCTGAGATCGTGTTGGACCGCAAGATCGCTGATAAGCGCGTGTTCCCAGCGATGGATATCCTGAAGTCTGGTACGCGTAAGGAAGACCTGTTGGTCGATAAAGTCGATCTCCAGAAAACCTATGTATTGCGCCGCATTTTGAACCCGATGGGAACAACAGATGCGATCGAGTTCCTGATTTCGAAGTTGAAGCAGACCAAGACGAACTCAGACTTCTTTGACTCTATGAACACCTAACTATTGTTTTAATACAATGGGTTAACGTATATGGACACGATTTACGCCCTCGCATCGGCCGCAGGTAAAGCAGGCGTTTCGATCATCCGGATTTCGGGGCCAAACGCCTTGAGAAACTGCGCTGAAATGGGTGCGGTTGTTGCTGAGCACGACCGCAAACTTGTGAAGCTAACCGCTGAAGATGGCAGTCTGATTGATCAAGCTTTTGCGATCAGTTTCGCCCATGGGCGCAGCTTTACGGGTGAACAAGTTGTCGAGCTTCAGACCCACGGTTCGCCAGCAATTGTCTCAGCGGTTCTCGGAAGGCTAAGCGGCCTTGGTCTTCGCTTGGCAGAGGCCGGTGAATTCACAAAGCGAGCAATGGATAACGGGATGCTCGATTTGGCGCAGGTCGAAGGCCTTGCTGATCTTATTGACGCCGAAACAGAAAGCCAGCGTCGCCAAGCGGTGCGTGTTTTCAATGGCGCGCTTGGTGACCTTGCTGATGGCTGGCGCGTTAAGCTGCTGCGGGCAGCAGCCCTTTTGGAAGCAACGATTGATTTTGTTGATGAGGACGTCCCGGTCGATGTCTATCCTGAAGTGAACGAGCTTATTGGAGCGGTCTATCAAGAGGTTTCCCACGAGGCCGCCGGTGTCAGAGTACGCGAAAGAGTGCGTGATGGGTTCGAAATTGCCTTGGTTGGGCCGCCCAATTCCGGCAAATCTACGTTGCTCAATAGGCTAGCTGGCCGCGAAGCCGCGATTACATCTGACATTGCTGGAACGACACGTGACGTGATTGAAGTGCGGATGGATCTGGATGGGTTGCCGGTAACCGTTCTGGATACAGCCGGATTGCGTGATTCAGATGACGTTCTAGAGGGCATCGGCATCGAACGCGGTCGGGTTCGGGCTCAGGACGCAGATGTTCGGGTCCACTTGCTGCAGGAAGAACCAAACCTAACATCTGAGAACGGCGCTGGTTTGGATATCTACCTGAAATCAAAGGCAGATTTGACCGACGCAATTACTGAAGGTGCTATTTCGGGGTTGACTGGCTTGGGAGTCGATCAATTGCTGGAGCAAATTTCAACGTACTTGCGAGATCAAGTTGCAGGAGCAGGCGTTGCCACGCGAACACGTCATCAGGTAGCGTTAGAAAAATCAGCCACCGCGCTGGAAACCGTTACAGCTGGCTTAGAGAGCGCAGAGTTGCCAGTTGACCTGTTGGCAGAGGATTTGCGCACCGCTATTCGTGCTTTGGATAGCCTGATTGGTCGCGTTGATGTAGAGAACGTGCTAGGAGAAATCTTCTCGAGTTTTTGCATCGGCAAGTAAGGATTGTTTCACGTGAAACATACGTATGATGTTGTCATTATCGGCGGAGGGCATGCGGGCTGTGAAGCAGCCCATGCGTCTGCACGGATTGGCGCTAATACGTTACTTATTACACTGAGGAAGAACGACCTGGGTGTAATGTCCTGTAATCCAGCGATTGGTGGGCTTGGTAAAGGACACCTGGTTCGGGAAATTGATGCTTTAGACGGGATTATGGGTAAGGCCGCAGACTACGCGGGCATCCAGTTTCGCCTCTTGAATCGCAAGAAAGGCCCAGCGGTCCAAGGCCCACGGACGCAGGCGGATCGCGTTCTGTATCGTAAAGCAATTCAAGACCTTACGGCGGCACGATCAAACTTGGACGTTTTTGAAGGTGAGGTGATTGATCTTACTTTGGAATCCGAGAGGGTTAGCGGGGTCGAGCTTTCGGATGGATCAATCGTTTCAACAAAGGCTGTTGTTTTAACATCTGGAACGTTTTTGCGGGGCATGATTCACATTGGCGATGTTTCGCATTCCGGTGGACGGATGGGGGACGCTCCCTCAATCGCGCTTGCAGAGCGGCTGGCATCCTATGACCTTCCAATGGGGCGCTTGAAGACCGGCACACCGCCGAGGTTGGATGGCCAAACAATTGCATGGGACGGGCTCGAAACCCAAGAAGCTGATGCACAGCCTGAGCTCTTCTCCTTTATGCACAGCGCGCCTTTTGCCAAGCAAATCGCCTGTGGTATCACGCATACAAACACACAAACTCATGAAATAATTGAAAAAAACTTATCCCGTTCGGCGATGTATGGGGGCCACATTGATGGTGTTGGTCCGCGGTACTGTCCATCAATCGAAGACAAAGTTGTTAGGTTCGCCGATAAAGAATCGCACCAGATATTTCTTGAACCAGAGAGCCTGACTGGCCATACAATCTATCCTAACGGCATTTCAACATCGTTGCCCGTTGATGTGCAGGAAGACTATGTTCATTCGATCGTAGGACTTGAGAACGCGAAGATTCTGCAGCCTGGTTATGCAATTGAGTACGACTACGTTGATCCTAGAAGCCTGAGCTCGCAACTAGAACTAAAGAGCCTCCCCGGCTTGTTTCTTGCGGGACAGATAAACGGAACGACGGGTTATGAAGAAGCGGCCGGACAAGGTTTGGTCGCGGGTCTCAATGCCGCGACTAAGGCACTAAATAAGCCCCCTGTACTTTTCGATCGATCAACGTCCTACATTGGTGTCATGGTTGACGACCTTACCGTGCGCGGTGTGACGGAACCCTATCGAATGTTTACCTCGCGCGCCGAATTTAGGCTTTCGCTTCGCGCGGATAATGCTGACCAAAGACTTACAGAGTTTGGCCACGCCAACGGCTTCGTTGAAGATAAGCGCTGGGCCGCTTTCAGTGAAAAGAAGGAAGCGCTTGAAAGTGGGCGCAACCTGTTGTCGGCTTCATCTGCATCGTCCCGTTCTCTGAGCGAAGCGGGCGTTAAGGTTGGTATTGATGGCCCGAAGCGAACATTGCTTGATGCATTGAGTATAGCTGGAACGACTGTTGAATGCCTAGCGTCACTGAATCCGGAACTATCTGATATAAAACCAGAAATCTCGACCCAACTTGAGAGAGACGCCCTCTATTCACACTACGTTGAACGGCAGGCGCGCGACATTGAGGCATTGAATCGTGACCGCGAAAAGCTGATTCCAGCCGATATGAATTACTCTAGCATTCCCGGTCTATCGAATGAGTTGAAGGCGAAGCTGCGTGCAGCACTGCCCGATAACCTAGCCCAAGCAGCCCGAGTTGATGGTATAACACCCGCAGCCCTGATGCTTGTCGCCGCAGAAATTAAGAAGCGACAATTGAAGGTGGCAGCATCATGAGCGAGGAAAATCTTCTGGTCGGCGGAAGGAGTGTTTCACGTGAAACATTTCAAAAGCTCGAGCAACTTAGCGCGCTCATCATCAAGTGGACGAAGTCTATAAACCTAATCTCGCCGAACAGCGTTGCTGAGATATGGGATCGTCATATCGTTGATAGCGCACAAATTTATGAAATAGCACCATCGAACTGGAGCAACTGGGTCGACCTCGGAAGTGGCGGCGGCCTTCCCGCTTTGGTTATTGCAATCCTTGACCAAGAACGACGCCCAATAACACTGGTTGAAAGCGACCAACGTAAGTGCTTGTTCCTTAACACAGCAAAGCGCGAACTCGATCTCAATCTGGTGGTTGTAAACAAAAGAATTGAATCGACTGAACTTGGCAGTTTCGATGTCATGACCGCACGAGCGCTTGCCCCACTGACTGATCTATTAACATATGCAGTTCAATATCTTAGTCCAGAAGGTGTAGCGATCTTACCAAAAGGCGCACGTTTTAACGACGAGCTGGACCAAGCAGCCCAAGACTGGCAGTTTGATGTAACGTCTCATCCAAGCATAACAAATGCAGAATCTCGAATTCTGGAAGTCTCAAGGATACACCGCCGTGAATCTTAGCCGCACAACGAACCCCAAGATCATTTCGATCGCAAATCAAAAAGGTGGCGTGGGGAAAACAACAACGACAATCAATCTCGGCGCAGCTCTCGCGCGTTGTGGTCGGCGCGTGCTTTTGATTGACCTTGACCCGCAAGGAAATGCGTCTACCGGCCTCGGAATTGAGCCCGCGGACAGAATTGAAACGACATATGAACTTCTCACCGGAGACGCACTTCCAGCCGAAGCAGCATTGCCTACAAGTGTCGAGAATCTATTGATTATTCCCGCGACTACGGATCTGAGCTCTGCGGATATCAACCTTATGTCGAACGAGAAACGAAGCTACATGCTTCACGATGCCCTGCATCAACCGGATATCGATGCCCTAGACCTGGATTACATACTGATTGATTGCCCGCCGTCTCTCAACATCTTGACAGTTAACGCCATGATCGCGTCCGACGCGGTCGTTGTGCCTCTGCAAAGTGAGTTTTTTGCCCTCGAAGGTTTGTCGCAACTCATGTTAACGATCCGAGATATTCGGCAAACTGCAAACCCGGCGTTACGCATCGAAGGCATCGTTCTCACGATGTATGATAAGCGCAATAATCTATGCCAGCAGGTCGAAGTAGATGCGCGTGAGAATCTTGGTGAGCTGGTCTTCAAGACCGTGATCCCAAGGAACGTTAGACTAAGCGAGGCGCCGTCCTTCGCCCTTCCAATTATCGACTATGATCCAGCGTCAAAGGGGTCTCACGCCTATTTGGCCTTAGCCGAAGAAATAGTCTCGCGCGAATCTAACCCCAAACCCCGGAGAGCATCATGAATACATCCAAAACCCCAAACCGCGGCCTCGGGCGCGGTCTGTCAGCGCTGATGTCAGATGTAAACGGACCAAACGCCGATGCAAAAGAGGCCCCTACCACATCGGGCCGCACGTTACCGGTGGATCAGATCTATCCAAATCCTGATCAGCCACGGCGCACGTTTGACGATCAAGCAATGAACGACCTCACCGCATCAATCGCCGAGAAGGGGATTATTCAGCCGCTCATCGTTCGCAAGAAAGATAGCAAAAATGGCGCCTATGAGATTGTTGCTGGTGAACGGCGCTGGCGTGCAGCACAACGGGCAAAACTGCACGAAGTACCTGTAATTATACGAGAATTTAGCGACGTTGAGGTTCTTGAGGTCGCAATCATTGAAAATATCCAGCGTGCAGACCTGAACGCGATCGACGAGGCGGCCGGGTACAAGCAGTTGATGGAGAAATTTGGACGCACCCAAGAAGAGATGGGCAAAGCGTTAAGCAAAAGCAGAAGCCATATTGCGAACTCAGTCCGTCTTTTGACGTTGCCCGATTTCGTTCAAGGGCTTGTGCAAGAAGGAAAACTGTCCGCAGGGCATGCAAGAACACTTGTCGGGCACCCAGATGCAGACAGTCTTGCCGCTCAAATCGTTAAAAATGGGCTCTCAGTCCGGGACTCGGAAAAGCTGACGAAAGCAACCAAAGCGCCGTCCAAAAGGGCTCCCCGCGCTAAAACAGTCTCGAAAGATGCAGATACCGTCCAGATCGAAAACGACCTTTCTGCTCATCTCGGAATGCGAGTGAGCATCAATCACGCGGAAGGCAAAGAAAACGGCCAAGTAACGTTGAGCTACCGTGATCTGGAACAGTTGGATGACCTTCTCAGGCTTCTATCGGGCAATTAAGACCCCAAAAGATGTGAGATTATAGCATTAAGGACAGGCCGCCCGCTTGGTGTCACCGTTAGACGTGATCCTTGCGAAGACAGGTGCCCTAATTCCTTTAAGTGATTGATTTTGAAAGCATTATCAACGATCCAACCTTCGGGAAGCTCAATTCCCTCAGACATCCTGAGCCCCATTAGCACACGCTCTTCAATAACTTCAGTCGCGCTAAGTGCAGACAGGGGTGCTTTGTCGATTGTGCCGGTTTCGACCTGCTCAATCCAGATACCTGGGCTTTTCACACATACCGTTTCATGGCGAAGGCCATCTAAGGTCAATCTTCCATGCGCTCCGGGACCAATCCCAGCCCAATCCCCAGATCGCCAATAGATCAGGTTATGTCGGCTTTCTTGTCCCTTTTTGGCATGATTAGACACTTCATACGCCGGCAATCCCGCCTTCTCGCATGTCTCTTGGGTGATGTCCCACATGTCCGCACCAAGATCCTCACTCGGTAAACCTTTCAGCAACCCCCTCTTAAAGCGGTCACCAAACGCGGTGCCGTCTTCAATCGTCAGTTGGTAAAGTGACAAATGATCAGGATTGAACGAAAGCGCACGACTTAACTCAGACTGCCACTGCTCCGCTGTTTGGTTCTGTCGCGCATAGATTAAATCAAAGCTCACGCGGTCAAATGTTGAACGTGCTAACTCAACAGCCGACAGAGCCTCTTTTGCCGAATGCAAACGACCAAGCGCCTTAAGATCGGGATCATTCAGTGCCTGAACACCAACCGAAACGCGGTTTACACCCGCTGCGTGATACCCCGCAAAACGGCCAGCCTCAATTGAGGTTGGGTTCGCCTCCAGCGTGATTTCAATGTCGTTCGCAAGGCGCCAAGACTTCCTAACCCTATTCAAAATCCGCTCGACAGTCTTAACATCCATGAGGCTAGGTGTGCCGCCCCCAAAAAACACCGAGTTCAAGACGCGGTCCGGCGTCAGTGCGGCCAGACGATCAATCTCTTTTTCAAACGCGCTCGCCCAACGCGCTTGATCAATTGATGCGACAACATGGGAATTAAAATCGCAATACGGGCACTTTGCTTGGCAAAATGGCCAGTGGACATAAAGGCCAAAGCCACCGTCGCGCCAAGCTTCAGGCAAAACAGCCCTCAATCAACTTGGCAAAGGCATCCGCCCGATGGCTGATTTTGTTTTTCTCCCAACGGTCCATTTCACCGAAAGTTTGTGAATAGCCATCAGGTTGGAAAATCGGGTCGTACCCATGCCCTTGGTCGCCACGCATAGGCCAAACCAACCGGCCTGGCATGACGCCTTCGAAAACCTCATCGTGGCCATCTGGCCAAGCAAGCACCAAACAGCACCGGAACTGCGCGAGGCGAGGTTCAGGCGCGTTGCGCGCGTCCAGTTCATCCCACGTTCGCGTCATTGCTTTCACAAAATCCCGACCGTTCGGCGTCTCTGCCCAATCCGCAGTATAAACACCCGGTGCCCCGTCCAGCCCGTCAACGGTAATCCCGCTGTCATCTGACAAGGCGGGCAATCCAGTAGCCTTTACCGCAGCATGTGCCTTGATCCGCGCATTCCCTACAAACGTCGTTTCCGTTTCTTCGGGTTCCGGCAAGCCATGTTCGGCGTTTGACGAAACAGCGACCCCAAACGGAGACAGCAAATCCGCAATCTCCTCAAGCTTCCCACGATTGTGGGTCGCGATCAGCAGTTCTGTTCCCTCAAACTTTCGCATTACGCAACCGCCGCCAACTGCGCCGCCGTCAACTCGGCGATGCCTTTGTCGGCCAATTCCATCATCGCATTCATCTGATCACGGGTGAACGTGGACCCCTCGGCGGACATTTGAATCTCGATCAGCTTGTCGCCGGTCAAAACGAAGTTCCCATCAACACCCGCTTCGGAATCCTCAGGATAGTCGAGGTCCAGAACGGACTGGCCAGCATAGACCCCACATGAAACCGCAGCGACAGGAACAAGCAGCGGGTCAGAAATCACATCGCCGGCTTTCATTAGCTTCTGAACAGCCAGCTTCAATGCAACCCAGCCACCAGTGATAGATGCACAGCGCGTTCCGCCATCCGCCTGAATCACATCGCAATCCACCACGATCTGACGTTCGCCCAATGCAACACGATCCACACCAGCTCGCAGTGAACGACCGATTAGGCGCTGAATTTCCTGCGTCCGTCCGCTCTGCCCGTTCTTGGCTTCACGTCGCATCCGTGTGTTCGTCGCACGCGGCAGCATTCCGTATTCCGCAGTGACCCAACCCAGCCCCGAGTTCTTAAGAAACGAAGGGACGCGTTCATCGACCGATGCGGTGCACAGCACATGCGTATCACCACATTTAATCAAACAAGATCCCTCAGCATGGCGCGTGACGCCGGTCTCTATCGAAATCGTCCGCATTTCATCAATTTGTCGTCCAGAGGGGCGCATCGCATGTCCTTTCAAAGGTTTCCCAACGGTTACGCGCACCCTCACAAAATTCCAACCCCGATTGACCTTTCGCGAGGCTCGTTCATAACTGTCGATGCCCGACGGAATGGATGAATGACCGACCAAACGCCAAAGCTGGACGAAATGAACACCCGCTCACGCGAGGTGTTTCGGCGTGTGGTTGAGGGCTACCTAGAAACAGGTGCGCCTGTCGGGTCACGAACACTCACACGCAGCTTGTCTGAACAGGTCAGCGCCGCAACCATTCGCAACGTCATGGCAGATCTTGAACATCTGGGCCTCATCGGAAGCCCACACATCAGCGCAGGCCGCATTCCAACCCAACAGGGTTTACGGATGTTCGTTGATGGCATCCTCGAAGTCGGCGACCTTAACGGTACCGATCGCGCAAAGATTGATCAAACGATGGGCGGCAACGACGACGATGTCGGCACCCTCCTTGACCGTGTTGGCTCTGCCCTTTCGGGCGTTACCCACGGTGCCAGCCTTGTTCTGACGCCTAAGCACGAAGAAGCGCCAATCAAACATGTCGAGTTTGTAAGCCTCGCGGCGGATCGTGCCCTTGTTGTTTTGGTGTTTGCTGACGGGCACGTCGAAAACCGCGTGTTCACGCCTCCCCCGGGTCAAACGCCCTCCTCAATGCGTGAAGCAACGAACTTTATCAACGCCGTCGCTGAAGGCCGAACGCTCTCCGAACTTGGCACAGCTATCACCCGCGAAGTGAACGCCCGCCGTCAGGAGATTGATGTCCTCGCGCGGGAGCTCATCGATTCAGGCGCCGCCATGTGGGAAAACAAAGGCGAATCAACTGAACGCTTGATTGTGCGTGGCCGTGGGAACCTGATTTCCGACGAAGACACCGCCGACCTAGACCGCATTCGCACCCTGTTTGACGACCTTGAACGCAAACGTGATATCGCTGATTTCCTTGAATTGACGGATACTGGCGAAGGCGTGCGAATTTTCATTGGCTCTGAGAACAAACTTTTCTCACTTTCGGGTTCCTCTTTGGTGGTTTCTCCCTATATGAACGCTGATCGTAAGATTGTTGGTGCGGTTGGGGTCATTGGACCCACGCGCCTGAACTACGGGCGCATCGTGCCCATCGTGGATTACACTGCGCAGTTGGTCGGGAAACTGATCTCTGATCGCGGATAAGGGACGTAAGTTATGGCTAAGAACGACAACGAAAACCAATTTCTCGACGACATCATGGCGGATCCGCTTGGCGGACCAGAAGATGAGATGACTTTGGATGAAATGGCTGATGAAGACGATAATGTCATCGCCTTCAAAACTGAAATCGCTGAACTGAAGGACGCCTATATGCGCGCCCTTGCCGATGTTGAAAACTCACGTAAACGCGCGGACCGCGATCGTCGCGAAGCCGAGAACTATGGTGGTTCCCGTTTGGCGCGTGATTTGCTTCCGGTTTACGACAACCTCGAACGCGCACTTCAGATGGCCAAAGAAGACGGCAAGGAAGGTGACAAAGCGCTTCTTGAGGGTGTCGAGCTTACAATGCGTGCGCTGATCGGCGTGTTCAAAAAGCACGGGATTGACCCTATCGTTGCCGAAGTCGGCGAAAGGTTCGACGCGCACATTCACGAAGCAATGTTCGAAGCACCCCTGCCCGGCACACAAGCTGGCGACATTATTCAGGTCGCTTCGACTGGTTTCATGTTGCACGATCGCCTTTTGCGTCCTGCGCAGGTTGGCGTGTCGTCTACTCCGAAGTCTTAACCAACCCACGTAGCTCATAGATTAGATCAAGCGCCTCTTTCGGTGACAGATCATCGGGCAAAACATCTTTTAGCCGCGCCTCCACTTCGGATGGCGCGGTTTTTTGTGATGCAGGTGCTTGGGTTGCATTGAACAACGGTAAATCGTCGATCACTGCTTTCTGTTGTCCTTCGCGCTCGCCCTTCTCCAAGGCTTCCAAAACGACTTTGGCCCGTTCAACCACCTTTGATGGCAGACCAGCAAGTCGCGCGACCTGTACCCCATAAGACCGATCCGCCGTTCCGCGTTTCACTTCGTGAAGGAAAATCACATCTCCGTCCCATTCTTTCACCGTTACCGTCGCGTTCGCCACGGAATCCAACTTGTCCGACAGGCTGGTCATCTCGTGGTAGTGGGTCGCAAACAATGCGCGGCAGCGATTTACGTCATGCAAGTGTTCCAACGTGGCCCAGGCGATTGAAAGGCCATCATAGGTCGCGGTTCCGCGTCCGATTTCATCTAAAATGACCAACGCACGGTCATCCGCTTGGTTCAAAATCGCTGCGGTTTCGACCATTTCCACCATAAACGTCGACTGACCTTTGCTCAGATCATCGGATGCGCCGACACGGCTGAAAATCTGGCTTACAACGCCAATCGTCGCGTTTTTGGCGGGGACAAAGGCCCCCATCTGCGCAAGAACGGCAATCAAGGCGTTTTGTCTCAGGTAGGTCGACTTACCGGCCATGTTCGGACCCGTCAAAAGCCAGATAGACTCGCCGCTCAGATCGCAATCATTCGCGACAAACTGCGTGCCACTCGGTTTAAGTGCGGCCTCAACTACGGGGTGCCGCCCTTCAGTGATCACAAATTCACGATCAGCCGTCATTCTCGGTCGCGACCACCCTTCTTCACGCGCTAAACGCGCCAAAGCCGCATTCAGATCAAATTCAGCAAGCGCACGAGCCAGCACAAACAGCTTAGGCGCTTGATCTATAATTGCACCACTTAGGCTTGAATAGAGCCGCTTTTCAATCTCTAGGCACCGCCCTCCAGCATTCAAAATACGGGTTTCAAGTTCCGATAGCTCGACAGTCGTAAACCGAACTTGGTTTGCTGTCGTTTGGCGATGAATAAATGTCTCTGACAGCGGTGCGGCAAGCATTTTGGCGGAATGGGTCGCCGTAACCTCGACAAAGTAGCCCAACACATTGTTGTGCTTGATCTTAAGGGCGGAAATATCTGTTTGCTCGGCGTATCGGCTTTGCAGTCCGGCGATTACAGAACGGCCCTCATCGCGAAGCGCCCGAAACTCATCCAACTCGGCATCGTAACCTGCGGCAATGAATCCACCGTCACGCGCCAACAACGGCGGCTCCGCAATCAAAGCGTTATCCAACAGGGTCAACAGATCCTCTTGCCCCACCAAATCCTGAGCAGACTTTGCCAAAATCACCGGCATGTCCTTTGGCAATGCATCCGCAATCACCGCAGCTTGCGAAACTGCACTTCTGATCGCCGTCATGTCCCGCGGTCCGCCACGTTCCAAAGAAAGCCGCGATAATGCGCGATCCAAGTCCGGAACTTCACGCAAACGATCCTCAAGCAACGCAGCTACATCGCCATTCTCCAAGCAAAACGCGATGGCGTCCTGTCGTGCATTGATTTCCACCAAATCACGGGATGGCGAGGACAGCCGACGCTCCAAAAGACGCGCACCGCCTGCTGTTTGGGTTCTATCAATCACCGACAAAAGTGATCCAGAACGCCCGCCATTCATGCCATGCGTTAATTCCAATGATTTGCGCGTTGTCGCATCAATCTGCATCGCCGCTTCGCGCCTTTCTCGGACGGGTGGACGCAGAAGCGGTAACTTTCCTTTTTGCGTAATATCCAAATACTCGACCACAGCTGCCATCGCCGCAATTTCTGCGCGATCAAATGCACCAAACCCTTCCAAGGACGTCGTCGAATAGAGACTATTCAACCGCTTCTCGCCATTTGTACTATCAAACGCAGCGTTTCCCAGAATGGTCACAGCCGCACCAGAATCTTCGATAACCGATGTAAAATCTGCCTCGCTCGCTTCTGAGATCAGAACCTCTTTGGGGTTAAGACGCGCCAGCGTGGGCCCCAATTTCGCGCCCTCACACACCAAAACCGAAAACGCCCCGGTTGAGATGTCGACCCAAGCCAAAGCCCCTGCCCCACGCACATTCGCATAAGCCGCAAGAAAATTGTGACGCCGGGCATCAAGTAGCGACTCTTCCGTCAGCGTCCCGGGGGTCACAACGCGCGTCACTCCACGCTTCACAACAGCCTTATAGCCGCGTTTTTTCGCTTCAGCAGGGCTTTCCAACTGTTCGCAAACCGCCACACGATGCCCTTTGCGAATGAGCGTCAGAAAATACCCTTCAGCCGCGTGATGTGGGACACCACACATAGCAATATCTTCACCAAGGTGTTTACCACGTTTGGTCAGCGCAATATCCAGCGCACCGGCCGCAACAACAGCATCATCAAAGAACAGTTCGTAAAAATCGCCCATTCGATAGAACAACAACGCGTCCGGATGGTCCGCTTTGATCTCAAGAAACTGCGCCATCATTGGCGTGACTGTGCCGCTCATAAATCCCCCCGGATCTGCTTTGTGCAACCTACTGGTCCAATGTTAGCGACGAAAGCGTAAAAACCTACCATTGCGGGGCCAATGCCTCCCCCTTATCAAGGCCCGACGCAAGGGAGAGCAACATGGCTAACAATCGGATCACACGCGAAGACGCATTGGCATTCCACCTGGACCCAACTCCGGGCAAGTGGGAGATCCAAGCGACAGTTCCAATGACAACACAACGCGACCTGTCCCTCGCCTATTCGCCCGGCGTTGCGGTGCCATGCGAAGAAATCGCTGAGAACCCTGAACTCGCCTATGATTACACAAACAAAGGTAATCTTGTCGCCGTTATTTCCAACGGTACTGCGGTCCTTGGCCTCGGCAATCTTGGCGCGCTCGGCTCCAAGCCTGTGATGGAAGGCAAGGCGGTTTTGTTCAAACGTTTCGCTGACGTGAACTCCATCGACATCGAACTTGATACCGAAGATCCAGACGCTTTCTGCGCCGCTGTGAAATTGATGGGCCCAACCTTTGGCGGCATCAATCTCGAAGACATCAAAGCACCCGAGTGCTTTATCATCGAACAGCGCCTCAAAGAGGAAATGGACATTCCGGTCTTTCATGACGACCAGCACGGCACGGCAGTTATTTGCGCCGCAGGTTTGATCAACGCGCTGCACATCTCCGGTAAGAAAATCGAAGACGTCAAAATCGTGCTGAACGGGGCAGGGGCCGCGGGCATCGCTTGCATTGAACTTCTTAAATCAATGGGCGCAAAGCACGAGCATTGCATCGTCTGCGATACCAAAGGCGTGATCTACCAAGGCCGTACCGAAGGTATGAACCAATGGAAGTCCGCGCACGCAATCAAAACAGAACTGCGCAGCCTCGAAGATGCAATGAAAGGCGCGGACGTTTTCCTAGGCGTCTCTGCAAAGGGCGCGGTCACACCTGAAATGGTTGCGGACATGGCCGACAATCCTGTGATCTTCGCGATGGCAAACCCTGATCCGGAAATCACACCTGAAGAAGCACACGCTGTGCGCGTTGATGCGATCGTTGCAACGGGTCGCAGCGATTATCCGAACCAAGTAAACAACGTTCTGGGTTTCCCTTACCTGTTCCGCGGTGCGCTCGACATTCATGCACGTGCCATCAATGACGAAATGAAAATTGCTTGTGCCCATGCGCTTGCACAACTTGCTCGTGAAGATGTGCCAGACGAAGTTGCAGTCGCCTATGGTCGCAAACTTACGTTTGGTCGCGACTACATTATTCCAACGCCCTTTGACCCACGCCTTATCCACGTCATCCCGCCGGCAGTTGCGCGGGCTGGTATGGATACAGGTGTTGCCCGTCGTCCGATCGTAGATGTCGAAGGTTACGAAGAATCCTTGAAAACACGCATGGATCCAACGGCCTCCATTCTTCGCGGGATCAACGCACGTGCGCGTGCCAACCAACATACGATCGTCTTTGCCGAAGGCGACGATCCACGTATTTTGCGTGCTGCCGTGCAATACCAGCGGTCCGGCTTCGGGCGTGCGCTTGTGGTTGGACGTGAAGATGATGTTAAGGCGAAACTCACGGCCGCTGGCCTCGCAGATGCCGTGCGCGAACTGCGTGTTGTAAACGCAGCGAACACCGATCACCTCGATAGCTACAAGAACTTCTTGCACGACCGTCTGCAACGAAAGGGCCATGACCGCAGTGATATTCACCGCATGGCTTCACGGGATCGTCACGTGTTTGCGTCTCTCATGTTGGCCCACGGCCACGCCGACGGCATGGTCACGGGCGCAACCCGTAAATCTGCCCACGTGCTTGAGCAAATCAACCACGTTTTCGATGCGAACCCCCACGATGGCGTCGCAGGTGTTACGGCGGTTCTGAACAAAGGGCGCATCGTGCTGATCGCCGATACGTTGGTTCATGAATGGCCAGACGAGAATGACTTGGCCGACATCGCGGAACAGGGCGCCTACGTTGCTCGTCGCCTCGGGCTCGAACCGCGCGTCGCATTCGTGTCGTTCTCGACGTTTGGCTACCCCGTCTCAGAACGTGCGGAGAAAATGCAGAAGGCACCTGACGTCTTGGACAAGCGCGGGGTCGATTTTGAGTATGAAGGCGAGATGACTGTCGACGTAGCATTGAACCCTAAAGCACAAGAGGCCTATCCGTTCTCACGCCTCACAGCGCCGGCCAATATTCTCGTCGTCCCAGCGCGTCACTCCGCGTCTATTTCCGTGAAACTGATGCAGGAAATGGCCGATGCCACCGTCATTGGCCCTATCCTTGCGGGGGTCGATAAGCCAATCCAGATTTGCTCAACCGGTGCTACGGTTAACGATATTCTGAACATGGCGGTCCTTGCCTCAAGCACATCGAGATAGCCGATGGCGGTCTGGAACCTTGGTGGCATCAACGCTGACTATGTGTATTCGGTGCCGCACATTCCGGCTCCGGGTGAAACGCTTGATGCAGCATCGCGCGAGGTGTTCCTAGGCGGCAAGGGCGCAAATATGTCTGTTGCCGCTGCGCGCGCGGGTGCGCATGTGTGCCATATCGGTGCCGTCGGCGAGGACGGGCGCTGGGCGATTGATCGCCTCACGGAATACGGCGTGGATACGCGCACAATCACGACTATCGAAACCGAAACTGCGCACGCCATGATTTTTGTCGCGCCGGACGGTGAAAACGGCATTGTGGTCTATCCTGGTGCCAACCGTATGATCCCAAGATCTTCCCTACTTCAGTCTCTAACAAACGCAAAAACAGGTGATTGGTTCGTCACCCAGAACGAGGTGAACCTGCAAGTCGAAGGCGCAAAGCTCGCCAAAGAAATGGGCCTCAACGTCGCCTATGCTGCGGCCCCGTTTGACGCCGATGTCACATCACAGATGTTACCTTACCTTGATTTTCTGATCTTGAACGAGGTCGAAGCAGAGCAACTGAAAACGGCGACAGGCCAAGGCCCCACCGACCTTCCGGTGAAAGACGTAATCGTCACCCTTGGTTCAAAAGGCGCTACCTGGTTCGGCGAACAAGGTCCGACCCACGTTCCATCCCACAAAGTCACGCCAGTGGACACGACCGGCGCAGGCGATACGTTCACCGGTTATGTGATCGCAGGCTTAGATCGTGGCCAACCGATCCTGCAAGCGATGCAAACTGCCGCCAAAGCAGCCGCAATCATGGTAACGCGCCACGGAACTGCTGACGTTATCCCTTCACTCGCGGACGTCCGCGCGTTTAGTGGTTGATAAACGGCGCGTCACGTCCCCAAAGCTGCTCAACACGGGCATCACGACCACAGGCTTCGCGGTAAAACGCGTATGCTTCGGCCTCGGTTTTTATGCCGCCACGCGTCACAACGCGACTTTCACCTTTGTAGTAGTCCTGATGATATTCCTCGGCGTCATAGAATGCTGAAGCCGCGAGGATTGGTGTCACAATTTGACGACCTAACTCTGATTGCGCAGCGGATAGCGCAGCCTGTGCAGCCTGTTGTTGCGCCGTATTAGAGACGAAAATTGCAGTGCGATAGCTATTTCCACGATCGCAAAACTGCCCACCCGCATCCGTTGGATCGACAGATCGGAAAAACAGATCATAGATTTGGCGCTCTGACACTTGGTCAGCGTCAAATCGAATTTCGACTGCTTCATAATGCCCAGTTCCGCCACCTGTTACCTGCCGATACGTCGGATTAGCAGTCGTTCCACCCGTGTAGCCGGACGTAACCTCGCTCACACCGCGAACTTTCTCAAAATCGCTTTCCACGCACCAAAAACAGCCACCGGCCACGGTGATCGTTTGCATGTCCCGCGCTTCAACTTTGCCAGCCTGCATCAATGTAGCCGCCGCAATCGTCGCACCAAGTGCTAGTGTTTTTAACTTTCGCGAAACTGTCGTCATGAAATTTCTCCTTTTCATAACCATCACGCGCAATCCGGTTACACGCAATTCACCGCACCGTGTGCTCACGCGCAGTTTACCTCTTGGAACAATTTGCGTGCCGCCGTAGCGTTTCAATATGAATGACAAGATCACAACACACACCGCAGAAGATGACCCCCGAAATCAGAACATTCTGATCTGGGTGAATGGAACCCTCAAACCCCGCGCCGAGGCAACGGTCAGCGTCTATGACTCCGGCTTTATGCTCGGTGATGGCGTTTGGGAGGGAATGCGTCTCTATGCCGGAACTTGGGCTTTCATGGACGAACATATGGATCGTCTTTTTGAGGCTGCCAAGGCAATCGACCTCGACATCGGAATGAGTAAGAAAGAAGTGATTTCCGCTGTATTAGAGACACAAAATGCCAACGAAATGCAGTCCGACGTCCATTGCCGCCTTATGATCACGCGCGGGACAAAGGTCCTGCCGTTCCAGCATCCATCGCTAAGCCAATCTGGGCCAACGATGGTCATCATCATGGAACATTCAAAGCCAAAACTGCCGCGTCCCATCACCCTCGCTACGGTTCCGCATCAACGCGGTTTACCCATGACGCAGGACCCGAAGCTCAACTCCCACTCCAAGCTGAATTGCATCCTCGCCTGCATCGCCGCGCAAAAGGCTGGCGCGGACGAGGCGCTAATGCTCGATGTGCATGGTTTCGTGAACACGACCAACGCCTGTAACTTTTTCATCGTCCGGAAGGGGGCCGTTTGGACCAGCACGGGGGACTACTGCATGAATGGGATCACGCGCCAGAAGGTCATCGACCTGTGTTGCGCCAACGATATCCCAGTGTTCGAACGTAACTTCTCTCTCGTCGACACCTACGGCGCAGACGAGGCGTTTTTGACAGGTACATTCGGCGCGCAAACGCCGGTCAGCTCAATCGACGGGCGGCAAATTGGAACAGGCGACATGGGCCCCGTAACGCTACGACTGCGCAATCTCTACAAAACACTTATCGAACAACAGGTTAGCTGATTCTCTATAAGGAAACCCAGCATCGTGCCCATATCAAAACCATACTCAACCCATACCGGAACCATATCATGAAAATCGCCATGTGGTCTGGCCCTCGGAACCTTTCTACCGCGATGATGTATGCCTTCGGGAACCGCGCTGATTTTACCGCGATGGATGAACCGTTTTATGCCCCGTATTTGGCCACGACAGGGCTTAATCATCCTATGTCAGATGAAATCGTGAGAACGCACGAAACGGGCCCGCAAGCAGTCGCTGTAGCGTGTTCAGATGTGGGTGAAAAACCACATAAGTATATGAAACATATGCCACATCATATGTTAGAAGGCTTTCCGTTAGACTGGGCTTCGGACTGTGTAAACATCCACCTGATCCGCCATCCGGCCCGCGTGATCGCGAGCTATGCTGCGAAACGGGATAATCCAACGCTGACGGATATCGGATATCCGCAACAAGCAGCGTTATATGATCGGATTGGCGGCATCGTCATCGACAGCCACGATATCCGGCAAGACCCTGAAAACGCAATAAAAAATCTCTGCATTAAGATAAATTTGCCTTACGATTCGGCAATGCTGAACTGGCAGGCGGGTCCACGGGCGTTCGATGGGATTTGGGCATCACATTGGTATGGTGCTGTGCACAAAAGCACGGGGTTCGCGGGCGCCGAAGGGCCGCTCCCAGAATTGGAAGGGGCGGCTGCCGAATTGCTCGACGCCGCCCTTCCGTATTACGAAAAACTGAAATCTTTCAGCTAGTTACTTCAGGCGCTTGTTGCGTGCCGCCAGAAGTTTCAGGCGAAGTGCGTTCAACTGAATGAAGCCCGCCGCGTCCTTTTGGTCATACGCACCGGCGTCATCCTCAAACGTCACATGCGCCTCGGAATAAAGCGAATGATCCGACCAACGCCCAACCGTGCGCGCGGACCCTTTATAAAGCTTCAGCTTTACGGTTCCGGTCACATGTTCTTGTGACTTATCAATCGCCGCTTGCAACATTTCACGCTCAGGCGAGTACCAGAAGCCGTTGTAAATAAGTTCAGCGTAGCGTGGCATCAGCTCGTCTTTGAGGTGCGCAGCGCCGCGATCCAGCGTGATGGATTCGATACCGCGATGCGCCTCAAGCAACAGCGTGCCACCGGGTGTTTCGTAGATACCACGGGATTTCATTCCGACGAAACGGCCCTCAACGAGGTCAAGACGACCACAGCCATGCATACCACCTAACTCATTGAGTTTGGTCAGAATTTCTGCAGGCGACATTGCAACACCGTCAATAGAAACCGCATCACCACGTTCAAAACCAACCTCGACGTACTGCGCCTCATTAGGCGCATCTTCTGGCGCGACGGTACGTTGGTAAACGTAGTCAGGCGCCATATCCGCAGGGTCTTCCAGAACTTTGCCTTCAGACGATGTGTGCAGCAGGTTCGCATCAACTGAGAACGGCGCTTCGCCGCGTTTGTCTTTTGCAACCTGGATCTGATGGGCTTCGGCAAATTCAAGCAACTTGGTACGTGAAGACAGGTCCCACTCACGCCAAGGCGCGATGACTTTGATGTCTGGGTTCAGTGCGTAGGCTGCCAGCTCGAATCGAACTTGGTCGTTGCCTTTACCTGTCGCACCGTGTGCCACTGCGTCCGCACCGACTTCTTCAGCGATCTCAACCAAACGCTTAGAAATAAGGGGCCGCGCGATGGATGTGCCCAGCAGATACAGCCCTTCGTAAACAGCGTTTGCACGGAACATCGGGAAAACGAAATCGCGGACGAACTCTTCGCGGACGTCTTCGATGTAGATGTTTTTCTCAGGAATACCCATGTCGATCGCCTTACGGCGCGCAGGCTCAAGTTCTTCCCCTTGGCCAAGATCAGCAGTGAACGTAACGACTTCGCAGCCATACTCTGTCTGCAGCCACTTCAAGATAATCGAGGTGTCCAAACCGCCGGAATAGGCGAGGACGACTTTTTTTGGTGCAGACATGGAACACTCCTGAAGTTGAATTATTGGCGAATTAACGCGATTTGATAGTTAGAGCAAGCTGGCCACGAATGCTGCATCCCCTTCGTTTGAAAGCAAGGCAGGGGCGTGCTCCATCGGAACCCAAATGGGCGTGTGCAGTTCTTCTGTTGGTAGACCCAAACAACGCACCGGTCTTGACCAATAGATAGTGCAGATCTTTTCTGCCCAAAGGTCGTAATCGGGCATAAAAACAAAGCGTCTGAATGCGCCAATACGCACGGGGCGATCCATCGTCCAACCAGTTTCCTCCATCACCTCGCGATGCAAAGCTGGAATAACGTGCTCACCCGCATCAATTCCGCCGCCGGGAAGCTGCATTTCGGGGTGCTCCAAACGGTCGCCATCCTGTTCTGTGAGCAACAGATTTCGCCCTCTTTGAAGGATCACATACGCCCCTGGCCGCAGCGTGTAACGCATAGCTGGGTCAACTCGTTCGCCGTAACGTCTCATATCGCCCCTTTTCCCCCGACTTGTGGCACCTATATGGACGCGGTATGCCCATCCTCGACTTGTTAGGAAAGCCCCATGACTAAAACCAAAACCACTGCGTCTACGATCGCTTGGGATGATACTGTCCTGCCGTTCCAGCTCGACCGTTCCGATATTCGTGGCCGTGTCGCGCGTCTTGATGGCGTTTTGGACCAAGTGTTGTCACAGCACGACTACCCACCGGCGGTTGAAGCTTTGGTGGCTGAAATGGCATTGCTAACCGCACTTATCGGTCAGACGATTAAACTGCGTTGGAAGTTGTCGTTGCAAGTTCGCGGTGACGGACCTGCGCGACTTATCGCTACGGATTACTATGGCCCAACCGATGACGGTAAGCCTGCCCGCATACGTGCCTACGCAAGCTATGACAAAGATGAGATCGACCCAAATGGGGATGGTTTCTCGCAGGTTGGCAAAGGCTACTTTGCGATTCTGATTGATCAGGGCGAGGGGAATACCCCGTATCAAGGGATCACACCAATCGCCGGTGGGTCCTTGGCGGCCTGCGCCGAAGCCTATTTCGCGCAGTCTGAACAATTGCCGACTGCGTTCCAGCTGACTTACGGCAAAGCGCAAGTTCCTGGTGGTGCAGAATCGTGGCGTGCTGGTGGGATTATGATGCAGGCAATGCCTAAGGCGTCACCGCTCGCGAATCCTGATGGCGGGACGGATGAAGGTTTGACCGCTGTCGAAGACCTCATGAACGACGATGAAGGTGAAAACTGGAATCGTGCGACCACGTTGATGCGGACTGCCGAAGAATTGGAATTGATCGGGCCATCTGTGCAGCCAACTGAATTGTTGGTGCGCCTGTTCCACGAAGAAGAGCCGCGCGTGTTTGACCCGCAACCGGTGAATTTTGGCTGTTCATGTTCGCCCGACAAAGTCCGTCAATCGTTGTCGATCTATTCCGCAAAGGACATCGGCCATATGACAACTGTCGAGGGCACAGTCACGGCGGATTGCCAGTTTTGTGGTGCGCATTACGTATTCCAACCAAACACGTTGGGGTTCGAGGCGACAGAAGGACCAGATGCAAAGCCATAAGCCTTGGATTGATGATCTGACAGTGACGCTCTGCCGCGCGATTGAAAACGTGCGGCAGGCGTCTTCTGATTTTGATCTGAACGCAGGTGTCGTGTTGCCGAAAGGTAGGGTGCTGAAGCCCGCCGCCGTGTTGGTCGCGGTTACGGAAGTAGGGGACGTTATCCTTACCAAACGCGCGGCCCATCTTAAGCACCATGCAGGACAAATTGCTTTTGCTGGTGGGCGCATGGACGACACGGATAGCGACCTAACACACACCGCGTTGCGCGAGGCGCAAGAAGAAATCGGGCTCGACCCGTCCGCTGTTACGGTTCTTGGAAACCTCCCATCGCATGAAACAGGGACCGGCTATACGATCACACCGATTGTAGCGATGGTTCCAACCGGTCTTAAATTCACCCCTGAACCCGGCGAAGTGGATGAGGTATTCACAGTGCCGCTGCCTCACGTTCTGTCACCCAAAAATTACCGCGTCGAAGGACGTGTTTGGCAGGGTCAAAAGCGCTACTATTACGCGGCTCCTTATGGTCCGTATTACATCTGGGGCGCGACTGCGCGCATTTTGCGCGGGATGGCGGAGGCGTCGTTGCAATGACAGATAGAGCACGATCCCTATGGCGGGCTGATGGCACCTTGCGTCATGTCGGAGAGCCGCGCTGGCTAACGAACGACTTTCTCCAAGCCCTGATGACGGCATTTGAGGGCGCAGGCTTTCAGATCTACGCCGTTGGCGGCTGTGTCCGTGACACCATTCTTGCCCGTCATGTAAGCGATGTCGACTTAAGCACTGATGCACTGCCCGAAGACACAACGAGGATCATTGAAAGCCTGAAATTCAGACGCGACGCTTGGAAGGCGATCCCGACCGGACTTGAGCACGGGACCATTACCGCCGTCGCGCCTGATGGTGGAGGAACTTTCGAAATCACGACGTATCGAACGGATGCGGAAACAGATGGCCGGCACGCCACCGTCGCTTTTTCCAAGAACATCGAAGACGATGCGATGCGCCGTGATTTTACGATAAATGCGTTCTACGCAGATCGCGAAGGACGTGTTCGCGACATTGTTGGCGGTTCTGCAGACCTTGAGGCGCGGAATGTGAGGTTCATCGGTGACCCTGTTAAGCGAATCCAAGAAGACTACCTTCGAATTCTGCGTTTCTTCCGATTCATCGCGACGCTTGGAACGTACCAGAACGGAATTGACCAAGACGGGCTTGCGGCCTGTGCGATGCTTGCGGATGGTCTAAAGGGGATTTCGCGGGAGCGGATCAGCGCAGAGATGGCCTATTTGATTGCAGGCCCAGACGCAGCACCTGTTGTTGGCGCGATGGAACAATCTGGTGTTTTGCTACACATCCTACCTGGGGCCAATGCGCTAACGCTTGCGCGGTTGATTGACCTCGAAGATCAGTATCCCCTCGAAGGCCGAAGCAGTCCCCTGAGTGATGTCGCGACACGTCTTGCAGCTTTAGGATGTGAAGACATGGAAGATCGCCTGCGCCTTTCTAAAGTGGACGCTAGGAAAATCGCTCTCGTAAAACATGAAGCGGGGACGACGACGCCCGCTCATGAGCTTGGGTATCGGCACGGATATTGGCCTGCGGTTCATTGCGTCCTTTTGCGCTGGGCGTCATTGCTTCAGCCATTTGACGCGGCAGTGCTTGCAGACATCCAGATGGGTACGAAGGCGGTTTTCCCGATTGTGGCTGGCGACCTGATGCCTACCTATTCGGGCAGGGCGCTCGGTGACCAACTGCGAAAGCTAGAGTCAGCGTGGATCGAGTCCAGGTTTTCAGCCACCAAGGATCAGTTGTTAGGTCTCCTATGACAGCGTTGCTTGGGGTCATCACATCAGCGTGGATTTTGTTGATGGCTTGGAAGTTGTGGCACGCAGAACCAATGAAGGCCCTTGATACAGACAAACCATTTACTTTCGTTCAAGCGATACTTTTTCAATGGGTGAACCCAAAAATCTGGGCGGTTGCGACATCGGTATCTGTTATGCTGGCTGACCTCGCATCGTCTGTTGACGATTGCTCAGATGGTACGCACCAAGAGCTTCTCGCGCTCGGCGGTCAGTATGCAGGCTTCTGGGAGCGTCAGTCTGGTGGCTTTATCAGCACCGAAATCGAGGGTGAGGCATGATTAAATCCCAATTCCAAAGAGCAATCAAAATGCTTAGCGACTTGATTGATAGCAAGATGGCGGCAAACGGCCCGCCACCATCAACGTTGGCCAAATTTTACAACTGGGCGCTTACGGGTGCATGGCGCATTATCGGATTGGCCGCTTTCTTTTCCGCGCTTGCGGGCGCGACAGAAATTTTAGCGATGTTTCTGCTTGGGCAGGTTGTCGATATTGCCGCCGCGGCGCAGCCGATAAGTGAAGACGCGGGGCTCCTTGTATTAGCTGTTTTTCTATTGTTGTTCGTTCGCCCAGCGCTTTTTGGGCTTTCGTCGGCATTTCAATCAGTCGTTCTCGGACCAAATCTGTTCACACTTGTTGTCGGACGATTGCATCGTTGGACATTGGGGCAGGCTGTTACGTTTTTCGATAACGATTTCGCAGGACGGATTGCGCAGAAACAAATGCAGGTCGCGCGATCGGTAACTGAAACTGTGATTGAAACCGTGAATGCTGTCTTGTTCGCATTGGCGTCAGTTTTGGGAGCAGCGTTACTGGTTCTAACAATCGACGCGCGATTGTTGGTCGTTCTGCTGATCTGGTTCCTAAGCTATGTCGCATTTTTGCGTTTCTTTTTGACAAGAATCCGGTCGCGTTCGAAAGCGCGGGCTGAGGCGTCGGCTTCGTTGACGGGGCAAGTCGTAGATACAATCACGAATATCAAAACTGTGAAACTGTTCGCAGGAACAGCGCATGAATCTGATGCTGCCCAACATGCGATGCAAGATCTACGTAGTCGCGCGTTAGCCTACGGTGAGGTGGCTGCGCTATTTCGATTTGGTCTCATAACCCTTGCGGGTATCCTACCGCTATCAATGGTGGGCTTTGGTCTGTCGTGGCGCGAAAGTGGTGTCAGCCCAGGTGACTTGGCGGCGATTGGTGCCGTGTCCATTCGGCTAAGCCAAATGACAGGCTGGGTGAGCTTCGTCCTCATGGGCATCTTTAGTCACATTGGTGAAGTCGAAAACGGTATGAAGACATTGACGCCGCCACACCAGCTCACGGATGAGCCAGACGCAGTTCCTTTGAACGTCACACAAGCTGAAATAGAATTCCGCGATGTGTCTTTTCAATACGGTGGTGAAACGGGTGGCGTTGGTGGCATTAACTTGACCATTAAGGCCGGGGAAAAGCTCGGTATTGTGGGCGCCTCCGGTGCTGGAAAATCCACGCTCGTGGCGCTGCTACTACGCTTGTATGATCCAGAAGACGGCGATGTTCTGATCGACGGGCAGGTTATTCGAAATGTTACACAGGATAGCCTTCGAGCGAACATCGGAATGGTTACGCAGGAAACAGCAATGTTCAACCGTTCCGCGCGAGACAACATCACCTATGGTCGACCGAGCGCATCTGAGGATGACATTATAGCGGCGGCGCAAAAGGCCGAGGCGCACGACTTTATTGCCGATTTACGCGACAACAACGGTCGCACGGGATATGATGCTCATCTAGGTGAACGCGGAGTGAAATTGTCCGGCGGCCAACGTCAGAGAATTGCATTGGCGCGCGCGATGTTGAAAGACGCACCGATTCTGGTCTTGGACGAGGCAACCTCAGCGCTCGACTCTGAAGTTGAATCCTCCATTCAGATCGCGCTGAGTCGGGTTATGGAAGGCAAGACAGTTGTTGCAATTGCCCACCGCCTTTCGACGATTTCTGACATGGATCGCATAATTGTGCTGGAAGAAGGGCGCATTGTGGAAGAAGGAACACATGAGGACTTGCTGAAACGGGCAGGGACATATGCAAGGTATTGGAACCGCCAGTCTGGGGGGTTCGACAGCAAATCGGATGCGGCGGAATAGATGACACAGATAGTAGAACGATTGACGCAAGCAGGGCTTGGGCAACTGGCGGATGGAACACTTCTGGAGCGGGCGCTGCCCGGCGAGGAAGTAGAACCGCAACCAGATGGTTCTGCACGGATAATCACACCTGTCGCGGACCGGGTTAAACCGCCTTGCCGTCATTTCAAAAGTTGCGGGGGTTGCACGATGCAGCACGCGTCTGATGATTTTGTTGCCGATTGGAAAAAAACCATTGTTGAACGCGCGATGACAGCGCGCGGCCTACCTTTCCCGTTTCGCACGCTCCACACGTCCCCAGCGCAAAGCCGCCGTCGTGCGCGGTTGTCCGGAAAACGCACTAAGAAAGGCGCGATGGTTGGTTTTCATGCAAAGGGATCGGATGCGCTAATCGAAGTGCCTGACTGCCAACTTCTGTTGCCATCGATCCTTGCTGGGTTTCCAGCGTTAGAGGCGCTCACCATAATTGCCGCCTCGCGGAAGTCCGAGATTAACCTGACTGTCACAGATACGCTGGGTGGCTTGGATGTGTTTGTAGAAACGGAACGCGAACTGAACGGGCAGCTGCGCATTGAACTCGCAAGTTTGGCCGAAACGTATAATCTGGCGCGACTGGCATGGAATGATGAGGTCGTTGTAACGCGCAACGCACCCGATCAGGCGTTCGGGAAAGCCCATGTTGCACCACCAGCAGGCGCGTTTCTTCAGGCTACCCGTGAGGGAGAGCAGGCGCTGATTGCTGCGGTAATGGAAACCGTAGTTGGCGCAAAACGGGTTGTTGATCTGTTTTCCGGTGCGGGAACGTTTGCTCTTTCATTGGCTGAACACGCGGAAGTTCATGCAGTTGAAAGCGGTGATGAGATGCTTGAGACACTGGATCGAGGGTGGCGCCACGCTAAGGGGCTAAAGACCGTTACCACCGAAACACGTGATCTCTACCGTCGCCCGCTTGAACCGGATGAACTGAATCGCTTTGATTTGGCCGTATTAGACCCGCCACGCGCCGGTGCTGATGCGCAAATTGCTACGCTTTGCGCATCAGATTTGCGGGCCATTACAATGGTTTCTTGTAACCCAGTTACATTTGCGAGGGACTCCGCTGCGCTGATCGCCGCAGGCTTTACGTTGCAATGGCTCGACCTTGTCGATCAGTTTCGTTGGTCGTCGCACGTTGAACTCGTCGGCAATTTCACACGCACGTGATGATCTGAACGTCATAAATTCTAGGTAATTGGGTCGAAATAGGCTACTTATTCCCAAAAAAGAATGAGTAGGGTAGTTTGATGATGAATCGCAGGATGTTTACCAGTGCGGCAGCGCTTTTCGCGCTGACGGCCTGTTCAGACAAATTCCGTGTTTATACAGGCCCCCCAGTGACCAGCGTCGTTGTGCAAAAAGGACGTCGACAGATGTTTTTGATGAACGGCAATGATGTGCTGGAGGCTTATGATTTTGAGCTCGGCTTTGCGCCAGCAGGTCATAAACAGGTCGAAGGTGACGGTAAAACGCCGGAAGGTGCTTATTTCATTGACCGTAAGAACCCAAACAGCAGTTTCTATCTTTCTATCGGAATTTCATACCCGAACGCTGCTGATCGCGCCCGCGCCCGTGAACTTGGGCGTCGGCCTGGGGGTGACATATTTATCCACGGTACACCGCGTGAAAAACGCAGCACTGAGGACTGGACCGCAGGCTGCATAGCTGTTCGGGATCGTGAAATGGAAGACATCTACGCAATGGTGAACGTCGGAACGCCGATTTTTCTTTATGCGTAAGCTTTATTGGAGCGGAACAGGATTCTGTTGAGCGATGATTGGTTGCTCATCTCCGTTGGCCATAACTAGCGTCCACCAGATTTTCCCGTTGCTCTCTTGGAACCAAGAGAAACCCAATTCGTTGGCTTCTGAATTCAGCAAAACGGCACGAGTGCTGGGTTCCCGCATCCACGCACCAAGCGTTTCGAGCTCGGTTTCGTAGGTCTCGGAGATCGTTTCGCCAGTCAGCGCACCGCCGTAGCCAACACGGCGAAGGCGATCGAGCGGAGATGAACCGTCAGAACCAAAGTGCCAGGGGCGGTTCTGAACCGACATATCGCGGGAATGGGTCGCTGCCGCGGCGTTTAATTGGGCATTGAGTTGGACTGATTGTGCGCCAGCAGATTGGCGCAGCGCATTCAGGCCGTCCAAAACACGGAACTGAATGTTATCAGTGTCTTGTTCGCTGATTCGATAGATTTGCGTAACAGGTAGACCATCGGGGCCAATTGCAGCTTGGGTGCCGCCACAAGAAGCCAAACCAAAAGCCATAGAACCAAGAATGAATGAACGGCGAAGCATATGAGTACCTTTATCGATTTCATTTGCCATATCCGTTCAGGCGATACGTTTCAAACCCACATCGGCGTGATGCAGTGCAAATCATGCTACTTTGGGTGTTGAGCGCGGCAATTTCGCCATACTTTCCAGAACCATAGAAACCAACTTGGGCTGACATCATCTTTGTGCGAAGAAACCCGAAAAGCTTAGCGTTTGTAGGGACGGACCAGATTATTCGCTTGGTTTCACAACACACGCATAACCGGATGGCGTTCGTCAAATGAGTGCATCGGGCTGTTCACAGAAAAATTCCAGTGCTTTTTGGGATAGCGGATGTGGCATTCAAGTGTTGCTGATATGACGACATTAAGCCTTAGCCAGAGCGCGAAAATCAAAATTGGCTTTGCATTTAAGGTTGTTTCGTGATTTGGGGGGTGAAGAGGGAAGTCTTGGGTGCCCATGGCTTAAACCTCAATTAATTTGCCGTGGGCAATAACTTGGAGAAATAAAATGAAAAAATTCGCACTCGCAGCCGTACTCGCAACAGCAGCATCCACATCTTTCGCAGGCAACATGTCTGAGCCAGTAATGGAAATGGCACCTGTAGTAGTTATGGAAGAAACAGCTGGTTCTTCTTCTTCTGCTGGCCTGATCATTCCACTGGTTTTGGTTGCTTTGATTGCTGTTGCTCTGGCTGACTAAGCCATTCAGCACTTTCTATGTTTAAGGCCGCTCCTTTTGGGGCGGCCTTTTCATTTGTGGGGTCTGATTTTGGATAGCCCAGCTTAATCTAGCCAGCCCTGCAAGTTCCGCTGCACGATGCCCGATAGCGCATCGATATGTGCCGCATCATCATTGAGGCATGGAACGTAGGTGAAATGCTCACCGCCGGCATGTTCAAAGCTCTCTTTGATCTCTTCGTTGATTTCTTCCAGCGTCTCAATGCAGTCGGCTGAAAATGCAGGCGCGCATACCGCAATGTTGGTTTTGCCCTTCTCGGCAAGACGGGCCACTTCTTCGACAGTGTATGGCTGTAGCCATTCTTCGGGCCCGAATTTGCTTTGGAATGTGGTGATGATTTGGGTGTCGTCCCAGCCAAGACGCTCCTTTAGCAAGCGCGTCGTTTTCTGGCACTGGCAGTGGTACGGATCACCTTCCATCAGGTAACGCTGCGGAACGCCATGATATGAACACACGAGAATTTCCGGCTTTTTGTCGGCTTTCGCATAAGCAACCTCAATAGATTGGGCGAGCGCATCAATATAGGCGGTGTCCTCGAAATACGGCTCAACAATGCGGGCAATCGGTTGCCACTTTTCTTTCATCAACGCGCGAAAGAATTGGTCATTGGCGGTTGCGGAAGTCGCGCCTGCATAATGAGGGTAAAGCGGGAAGAAGAGGATCTTTTGGCAACCAGCTGCGATCATCTCTTTCACTTTGGACTCGGTAGATGGATTGCCGTACCGCATACAAAAATCCACGATGACGTCGTCGCCGTACACTTTCGCAAGGCTTGTTTTCATCGCTTCTGTCTGTTGCTTGGTGATCGTCAGTAGTGGCGACTCGTTCGCGTCCTCGTTCCAGATGCTTTTGTAGGCCGCGCCGCTGGTAAACGGGCGCTTTGACAGGATGATAAGCTGGAGAAGTGGCTGCCAACGCCATGCTGGATAGTCGACAACGCGCTTGTCGCTCAAAAACTCGCTGAGGTAACGGCGCATTGGCCAGTAGTCTGTGCTGTCTGGTGTCCCGAGGTTTGCCAGAAGTACACCGACTTTGGCCGGTTTCACTTTGGGATGATCAGCCGGAGCATGAACCGGGCATTTCGCGGCATTAGTTGGGGTTGCGTCAGACATTATCATCCTCGTTTTCAAACTTATTTATCGAGCTTAGTTATCGTTTCTTGTGCGACGGTCAATCATCTGAGCGATCTAAGGGCAACTCGTCGGTGCCGAGTGCGTCTGAAAGCCGCGTTATGGCTGACCCGGGACGTAGCGGATTTTGCCGGTTCTCGGCAGGGGCCCATCCCGTTAACGTTGCGATCTCAAATGTTGCGGGGACGCGGCCGTCTTCCATAGCAAAGGTGTCGACATAGCGTGACATCGCCTGCGCGAAAATCTTACGGCCCGTGGGTTTGCGCTGCCGCTGATCCATAGCATTGCCTTCACCCATTGCGCGCAAGTCGCGCATCAGGTGGATCGGCGTGTCGTAGGTCACCGTAAGCGGCATCATATCGGCAACAGGTAGTGCGAGCCCGGCACGCTGCAAAAGCCCCCCTAGATCGCGAACTTCACCCATCGGCAGGATGCGCGGCGAGAGCCCACCTGTTTGCGCGACTTCTGCCTCTGCAAGAACGCTGCGTAACTCATGTAGAGTTTGTCCGGCAAAGAGTGTCGCGATGAGTAATCCATCAGGTTTCAACGCATGGCGACATTGCACCAACTGCCCAATAGGATCGTCAGCCCAGTGAAGCGACAAAGCATGGATAATAAGATCATGCGCGCCCTCTTCCAGATCAAGCGTTTCAAGATCCTCTACAATTTTCGCGCTGGGCATCCATTCCGCCCACGCGTCTGGGAATCCAGTGACGACGGCGGGGGTTGTAAAGGTTCTATTAACCTCAATGAGTCTTTCATGGACGTCTTCGGCGGACGCAGCTTGCAGAAACAACACGTCAGCACGTGTTCGGTTGCGAGCAAGCGCGGCGCGGTCAGTCAGGCGAGGGGGCATATCCATCCCTGCCATTTAGGAGAAACTGGGGACGATGCAAAGCCTGATCCAAATTCTATACCCGCCTCAGTGTGCGATGTGCGACGCGAAAACTGAATCAGACTTCGGTTTGTGCGGTCCTTGTTGGGCCAAGACACCTTTTATTGAGGGATTATGTTGCGATGGTTGCGGAACACCGTTGCCCGGGGAAGATGCGCTGGATGCAGTGGTTCTTTGCGATGATTGCATGGTGATCGCGCGGCCATGGTCAAAGGGGCGTGCAGCGATGGTCTATAAAGACAATGCGCGCCGCCTCGTTCTGTCGCTGAAACACGGTGACAGAACCGACCTTGTTCGCGCGGTTGGACCATGGATGATAAAAGCTGCCGAGCCATTGATAACGTCTGAGACGCTTGTCGTACCAATACCGTTACATCGTTTTCGATTGCTCAAACGGAAATTCAATCAGGCGGCACTTCTAGCGCGGCGTATTGCTCAGTTAGCTGATATTGATTGCTGTATCGACGGGCTTGAACGAACGAAGCGAACAGCTCCATTGGAGGGCCACAATCGGGATCAAAGGTTTGAAGCGTTAAATGGTGCAATCACCATGAACCAGAAACGGTCTTTGCAGTTAAGAGGCCGAAAAATTCTACTGGTTGATGATGTTATGACATCTGGAGCGACTTTTGCAGCTGCAACGGAGGCATGTTATGCAGCCGGAGCAGATGACGTTTGCGTACTTGCACTAGCCCGTGTCGTGAAGGATGCCTAAATAAGGGTAATTCAAAAAAGGATACCCCAATGGCAACTGTCGAAATTTATACCACCCCAATTTGTGGCTTCTGCCATCGCGCGAAAAGATTGCTGTCCTCCAAGGGCGTTAGCTTTACCGAAATTGATGTCATGCAAGATCCGTCACGCCGCGCCGAAATGATGCAACGTGCCAACGGTGGTCGCACTGTCCCGCAAATTTTCATTGACGGGCAGCATATCGGTGGGAGCGATGAAATGGCTGCGTTGGATCGGGCAGGTAAGTTAGACCCGCTATTGAACGGGTGAGGGCCGCTCTTCTCCAGATAACGTCGTCTGATAATCCAGACGAGAACCTGACGCTTGTTCAAGGAATGATTGCGGATGCTGCGGCGCAGGGTGCAAGGCTTGTTTGCACACCCGAAGTGACGAATTGCGTCAGTATGGATCGGGCCCATCAATCCAAAGTTCTTCGTTCACAAGATGAAGACCCAACGCTTGAAGGGTTAAGAACCACTGCGCAGGAACATGGCGTGTGGCTTTCAATTGGATCACTCGCGCTGAAAGGTGGCGATGGCGGGCGGTTCGTGAACCGCTCCTTCCTGATCAATCCAAAAGGTGAAATTGCCGCGACATACGACAAGATCCATATGTTCGACGTTCAGGTTAACGAAACTGAGATATACGCTGAATCCTCTGGTTATGCCCCTGGGGATGAGGCGGTCTTGGCCGAATTGGGAGATGCGAAGATTGGCCTTACAATCTGCTATGACCTGCGGTTCCCGCATTTACATCGAATGCTGGCCAAGGCAGGAGCCGACATCGTTCTGGTTCCATCTGCGTTTTCTGCCGTGACGGGTGCGGCCCATTGGGAAACACTTTTACGGGCTCGTGCGATTGAGACAGGGTGTTTCGTGATAGCGGCTGCACAAACGGGAACCCACTCGGCCCAATCAGGCAAATCGCGTCTTACTTATGGCCACTCTCTTGTGGTTTCGCCTTGGGGCGACGTTCTGGCCGATGCTGGAACAAACTGCGGCATCACGCTCGTTGATTTTGATCTCAATGACGTGTCTAACGCCCGCAAACGAATACCTTCGTTGTCACATGATAGAGTAATTAGCGGGCCCAGAGATAGATGAGCCAAAACACAGATAGCCTCGCCGTCGCGCTGTTCAGTGAGATTCTTACTGTTGACCAGCTTGCGCGCAATAGCGTGGCGAAAGCGTTGCCAAAGGGCATGGTGTTGTCTCATTTCTCTGTTTTGAATCATCTGGCGCGAACACAGGGTGAAAAGACACCTGCGCAAATCGCGAAGACGTTTCATTTGACCCGTGGCGCAATGACAAACACGCTGCGCAAACTTGAAGCAGCAGGGTATATCCATATTCGCCCCGATTGGGACGATGCGCGCCGAAAACTTGTCACAGTGAGTAATGCTGGCCTCGCTGCGCGCGATTCTGCGATGGCGGCAATGGCACCAATTATCGCGCATGCTGTTGATCAGGTTGGGACCGATCAGGTGCGTGCGATTCTACCGGCACTTCGCGAACTACGTCAGCGGTTAAGCGACGAAGACTAGGCGGGTTTTAGGGACGCGGTGACGTAGTTTACTGATAGGTCATCCGCTGAAATAGACCAACTCCACCCCAAAAAATCGAACTTGAACCCCTTGCGATCAACTGGATTCAGCCCCGCATTTTTCATCAACTCAAACAACTCATCTGGCGTGATAAACTTGTTCCATTCATGGGTGCCTTTAGGCAACCAACGCATGATGAACTCCGCACCCACAATCGCCATCGCGAAACTTTTTGGGTTCCGGTTGATGGTTGAGCAAATATGAAGCCCACTGGGTTTCAAAAGCTGCCGGCAGGCTGTGAGAAACGACAACGGGTCAGCGACGTGTTCGACGACCTCCATATTTAAAACGACGTCAAATTGCTCTCCGGCGGCGGCCATGTCTTCAGCCGTGGTGAAGCGGTAATCAATGTTAAGGCCAGATTGCTCTGCGTGAACCTGCGCCACGGGAATATTCCCTTCGGCAGCATCCGCGCCAACAATTTCCGCACCAAGCCGCGCCATCGGTTCGCAAAGCAAGCCGCCGCCACAACCAATGTCGAGGATGCGCAGCCCGGCAAAAGGTTTGTCCGCCTTCAAGTCGCGATCGAATTCCGATGCGATTTGTTGCGTAATGTAGTCTAGCCGCGTTGGATTGAGCATATGGAGCGGCTTGAATTTACCTTCGAGGTCCCACCATTCAGCAGCCATTGCTTCAAATTTGGCAATCTCTGCGGGATCGACTGTTGTTTGTGCGGTTGTCATGCGAACTCCGAAACTTATTGGTGCTAGCGCTTATTCTGGGCATCGCCTGTGAGCCGATATATAGAAAGGATATGGACAAGGCCTCAGGACAAAAAAGCGCGGTTGCGTATCTCTACCCTCCTATCGACCCATTTGAACAGCAGATGCTGGACGTGGGAGACGGGCACAGGATTTACGTTGAGCAATGCGGTAACCCTAACGGCTTGCCGGTTGTCGTTTTACATGGCGGGCCCGGTGGCGGGTGCAGCCCTATGATGCGGCGCTTTTTCGACCCTGACATTTATCGAATAATTCTGTTTGACCAGCGCGGGTGTGGCCGTTCAAGACCGCATGCGAGCGTTGAGAACAACACAACTTGGCATCTCGTTTCTGACATTGAACTTATCAGGGAAACGCTCGGTATTTCTGATTGGGTTGTCTTCGGGGGTAGCTGGGGTGCAACGCTTGCCCTCGTCTATGCGCAAGCCCATCCGGAGCCTGTTTTGCAACTTGTGTTGCGCGGCGTGTTTCTAAGCACCCAACGAGAGCTGGATTGGTTTTATCAGGGCGGTGCTGGCGCGTTTTGGCCCGAAATCTGGCGGAGCTTTGAAGAGCTCATTCCTGAGGCCGAACGGCACGACATGATTGCCGCCTATCACAAACGGCTGTTTTCTGGTGATGCGATTTTGGAGACGAAGTATGCACGTGCTTGGGCGGGTTGGGAGAATGCGCTGGCGTCGATCGATAGTCAGGGTCTTGGCGGGACGAGCCCCGCAGAGTACGCGCGCGCCTTTGCCCGTCTCGAAAATCACTTCTTCACCAACAAGTGCTTCCTGAATTCCGAGCAGCAGATTCTGAATAATGTATCAAAGATCGCCCACATTCCGGCGACGATAGTGCAAGGACGGTTTGACATGATTTGCCCCCCTGTCTCCGCGCACGCTCTCGCGTCGGGGTGGCCAAAGTGTCGTTTGGTTATGGTGGCGAAGGCGGGGCACGCGCTGTCTGAGCCAGGTATTACAGCGGAACTTGTTCGGGTGATGGACGCGGTAAGTACTTCAAAAGGGCCTAAAAATTGACGGGTTGTATGATTTTGCATTGTCGTTACGCTATTCTTAATCAAGGGGGGCCATAGGCTTGCGATCAATTCTGAAGATTGTTCTTCAACGTCTCGGACTGGGGCTTGTAACCCTTTTTGTGGTTTCCATTGTCATTTTTGTTGCGGTGAATTCACTCCCCGGGGACTTTGCTGAAGCTATCTTGGGGCAGGGCGCGACGCCTGAATCGGTTGCCACTATTCGTCGCGATCTTGGTTTGGATCAGCCGCTTGTCGTGCGCTATTTCGATTGGCTGAAGGGAATGCTGACCCTCGACCTCGGGACGAGTTTCGCACAGTTGAATTTTGCGAATTTCGGGGGCGCTGGGACAACGACAGTAGCCGAACAAATTGCACCACGTCTTTCCAACACGATGTTTCTGGCAACTGTAACCGCCTGCATTGCGGTGCCATTGGCCGTTACGTTGGGCATACTTGCGGCGCTCTATCGCAATACCGCGTTTGATAAAGCGGCAAACATGTTCACGCTCAGCTCAATCTCGAGCCCTGAATTTTTCATGGCCTATGTGCTGATCCTATTCCTCGCAGTGTTGAACCCGATTTTCCCAAGCCTCAGCAATATTTTTGAGGGCATGGCGTTTTCTGAACGCCTAGAGAAATCCATGCTTCCGGCGCTTACACTGACCTTGGTTGTTACAGCGCATATGATGCGGATGACACGTGCTGCAATTATCAGCCTGTTGGCCTCACCCTACATTGAAATGGCGCGGCTTAAGGGCCTCAGCCCGATGCGCGTGATTGTGAAACATGCGCTTCCAAACGCGCTGGCCCCGATTATTAACGTGATTGCGCTGAACCTTGCCTACTTGATTACCGGTGTTGTCGTGGTTGAGGTGGTGTTCGTTTATCCCGGCATTGGTCAGCTGTTCGTCGACTCGGTAAAAATTCGTGACATCCCAGTTGTTCAGGCCTGCTGCCTTATCTTTGCGGCAGCGTATATCTTGTTGAACCTGACGGCGGATATCCTGTCCATCATCTCCAACCCACGTCTGAGGCATCCAAAATGAGCGGTTTGATGTGGGCGGCGGCCCTTCTTGTTGTGCTTTTTGTCGGTGGCTACGTGTTCCGCTTTGCGGGGCAGAAGGTCACTGACAATGCGCCAATGTTTCGGGACATGAGCTTCGGTGTCGCATTTGGCTACGTTCTTGCTGCAGCGTTGTTTTTTTGGGCCATCTACTATTACTTCCAACCTACAGTGACCGAAGCTGGGACGCCGAACGCAGGCGTCGTGTTCTTTAAGTGGGCGGTACACGGCTTTATCATAGCGGCAATCGCGGCGTTTCTATTCCGTTTACTTGGCCGCGTTGTCGGAACCGAGGGCAGCAAGAAACTCTTCCGTTCCATGCCACTCACAGCATCCTTCGGCGTCTTGGTTATTATTCTCTATGCAATCGTTGCGATCTTCGCCGGTTCGATTGCGCCTTATGGTGAATCCGAAATTCTCGGTGCGGCGAACGTGCTTGCAGGTGGTGATTTGGCTGCAGGGGGTGATCCTGCTTACCCACTAGGGACCGACCAAATCGGCCGCGATATTCTCAGCCGCCTGATCTATGGCGCACGCAACACGGTTGGTATCGCATTCATCACAACTTGCTTGGCGTTCTTCATTGGCGGGTCTTTGGGTTTCTTGGCGGCGACTTTGCAAGGCTGGCTCGACCAGCTGTTGTCCCGTTCGGTTGATGTTTTGATGGCTATCCCATCACTGATCTTCGCTTTGCTTCTTATGACGATTGCCAGCGTTTGGTCTGTGAAACTTGGTGTGCCTCTGACAATCTTTATGGTGGTGATTATTGCTGTGATCGACAGCACCCGCGTTTTCCGTCTGGCACGCGCCGTTGGTCTGAACATCGTTGTGATGGACTATATTGAAGCGGCAAAACTGCGTGGCGAAGGTCTTGGCTATCTCGTGTTCAAAGAAATCCTGCCAAACGCGATGGCTCCGCTACTCGCAGAGTTTGGCCTGCGCTTCTGCTTCGTATTCCTAACAATTGCCGCGCTATCCTTCCTTGGCGTGGGTATTCAGCCACCGTTGGCTGACTGGGGTACAATGGTGCGTGACCTTGGCCCATTCATCAACTTCGCGGCCTTTATTCCAACTGCAGCGGTCACTCCGCTGCTGGCAGCGGGTGCGATTGCCTTGCTGACCGTCGCGGTGAACTTCGTTGTCGACTGGATGCTGCACAAGACATCGGGGCTGAAAGAATGAGCAATCTTCTCACCATTAAGGGTCTCAAAATCGAAGGCCGCTCTGATGAGACATGGAATCCGATCATCAACGGTGTCGACCTAACGCTGAAGAAGGGTGAGGTTCTGGGCCTTATCGGTGAATCCGGCGCTGGTAAATCTACCATTGGCCTTGCGGCAATGGGGTACACCCGTGACGGTGTTCGCATTTCTGAAGGGTCCGTTGAATTTGACGGAATTGATCTGGTCAAAGCATCTGCTGCGGTCAAACGTGGCTTGTTGGGCAAGCGCATCGCCTATGTTGCACAGTCTGCTGCTGCGTCGTTCAACCCCGCACATAAATTGATGGACCAGCATACCGAAGGTCCGGTTCAGCATGGTGTTGATAGCCGTGCAGCAAGCACAGAAG
>Ga0209121_10000102_pt1 | contig 83786 bp, 74 predicted proteins | sample Cruoilmetagenom3_FD_187292 | JGI IMG/M metagenome (GOLD analysis project Ga0209121, IMG submission 187292) | Oil polluted marine microbial communities from Coal Oil Point, Santa Barbara, California, USA - Sample 3 (SPAdes) (version 2) | ecosystem: Environmental > Aquatic > Marine > Oil seeps ...
TTGATCAATGAGGTCATCACCGCGTTGTTTTCAACAAATTCATCGCCAAACATCAGTTTGGCCATTTCCACCGAATCCTCTGCACGCTCTGGTGCGGTAACCGAGCCCATATAAGGCTTATCGCTCAGTGTCATGTGAGCATAAAGCATATCCAAATGGCGTTTATTCACCGCTACATCCGTCGGCTCGCACACTGTGCCGCCTGAATGGTGTAGATATTTCGACATGTAGCCGAGCTTCACGAATTTCCGGAAATCCTCAATCGTGCCGTAGCGGCGGCCGCCATCAAGGTCCCGCACAAAAGGAGGGCCATAAACGGGGGCAAATACCAGTGATTTTCCGCCAATCTCGACTGTGCGCTCGGGGTTGCGCGCATGTTGGACAATCCGCGAAGGGGCCGTTGCACAGAGCTTGCGCGCCATACCCTTCGGAATGCGCACCCGATCCCCCTGCACATCTGCCCCGGCTTCACGCCACCGATCCAGGGCCTCGGGGCAATCCGCAAAGCTGACACCGACTTCTTCCAGCACCGTCTCAGCGTTGGCTTCAATAATTTCGATGGCTTCGTCGGTCAGAATTTCAAAATTCGGGATGTTGCGCTCAATAAACTTTTGGAATTCAACCTGCACTGTGCTGCGTGCCGCCCGACGCGCCGCCCCGCCACCACGCCCGCGGCGTCGACTTGTTGATTCGGGGCTGATTATGGAATCGGTCATCTGGCGCTCCTGAAAACTGGATTTTCGGGTTTTATAATAGCAAAGCCATGGCACATTGTCCGATATTCGCGCCCAATTGCGCCTCATCTGCGACATGCGCTTGCACGAATCTGATTTCGCGCCTAACTAGCCTCATGACAGATATATCCCATGACCGCCTCCTCATTATCGACTTTGGTTCGCAAGTAACGCAGTTGATCGCCCGTCGTTTGCGCGAGCTGAATGTCTATTGCGAAATTCATCCGTTCAACAAGATTGATGCCGGATTTTTGGACAGATTTGCGCCAAAAGCGGTTATCTTATCCGGTGGACCGGCCAGCGTGATCGACGAAGGCTCACCACGCCCACCCCAGGAAGTGTTTGACTTGGGCATCCCTGTGCTCGGCATTTGCTATGGACAACAGGTGATGATGCAGATGCTTGGCGGCAAAGTTGAACGAGGTCATGGCACAGCCGAATTCGGCCGCGCTTACGTAACTCCCGAAAATAACCTTTCCATTCTTAACGGCTGGTTTGCTGAGGGCAAAGAGCAGGTCTGGATGTCGCACGGCGACCATGTTTCCGCAATTGCGCCGGGGTTTGAGGTGTTTGGCACCTCGCCCAATGCCCCCTTTGCCGTAACCGCCGACATATCTCGCAATTTCTTTGCCGTGCAGTTTCACCCCGAGGTCCACCACACGCCAAACGGCGCGCGGCTTTATGAAAATTTCATCAAGCTAGCCGGTTTCAACGGTGATTGGACCATGGGCGCATACCGCGAAGAAGCGATCCGAAAAATCCGTGAACAGGTTGGCGATGCCAAGGTCATTTGCGGCCTTTCCGGCGGGGTAGATAGCTCTGTCGCAGCCGTGCTCATCCATGAAGCGATAGGCGACCAACTCACCTGTGTTTTCGTCGACCACGGATTGCTTCGCCAGAACGAAGCCGAAGAGGTCGTCGAGATGTTCCGCGACCACTATAATATGCCCCTGATTCACGCTGATGAGCGCGATCTCTTCCTCGGAGAGCTTGACGGCCAGTCGGACCCCGAAACCAAACGCAAGATTATCGGTAAACTCTTTATTGATGTGTTCCAGAAACACGCCGCTGAAGTCGGTGGTGCCAAGTTTCTGGCCCAAGGAACACTTTATCCCGATGTTATCGAAAGCGTAAGCTTTTCAGGCGGGCCCAGCGTAACCATCAAATCCCACCATAATGTAGGCGGTTTGCCGGAAAAAATGGGCTTAAGCCTTGTTGAGCCGCTTCGTGAGCTATTCAAAGATGAGGTTCGCGCTCTAGGTCATGAGCTGGGCCTGCCGGATTCATTTATCGGCCGCCATCCCTTCCCTGGCCCCGGACTTGCCATCCGATGCCCCGGCGAAATCACCCGCGAAAAGCTCGAAATTTTGCGAAAGGCTGATGCCGCCTATATCGATCAGATCCGCAAACACGGGCTTTACGACGAAATCTGGCAAGCCTTCGTGGCCATCCTGCCTGTGCGCACGGTTGGCGTAATGGGCGATGGCCGAACGTATGATTTCGCCTGCGCCCTGCGCGCAGTAACTTCCGTTGACGGGATGACAGCCGACTACTACCCTTTCACCCATGAATTTCTTGGTGAAACCGCGACAAGGATCATCAACGAAGTCGAAGGGATCAACCGGGTAACTTATGATATTACCTCCAAACCTCCCGGAACCATCGAATGGGAATAGCCCGTTCCAAATTGCAAAAATATCCTCGGGGGGATGGCGCAGCCATCAGGGGCAGACAGCCCCCTCCAACATCCGCCTAGACAGCCCGCATGGCAGCGCCTATGGTTTTCCAAAATCAGCGGGGAAACAAATGGCTAAAGTATATTTGGACGGATTGCTCATCGCAAACAGCGCAGCGCATCGTGCGGTAATCGACCTCTATTTAGAAGACCACATAGAACTCACACGGGCCGAGCCCGGATGTCTTAAATTTGAGGTCACCGAAGACGCCAAAAACCGAAACAAGTTTCACGTATCCGAGATATTTGACTCCGAAGACTCCTTTGCGGCCCATCAGGTGCGTGCCAAAGCGTCCGAATGGGGCAAACATTCCGAGAAGCTGGAACGAAAATTTAGCAAACGCGTTGAATAAGCAAAGCACCCTCAAAGCATTTGGGTGGATGATGGGAGCGGTTGCTTCTTTCGTCCTGATGGCTATTGCCGGGCGCGCAGTTCTAAAGGAAATCAACACATTCGAATTAATGCTCTATCGATCATTAATCGGGCTGGCCATTGTGGTTCTACTCATGGCCCGCTCCGACCAGGGCTTTGCGCAGATCAGGACCCCCATCATCCGGCAGCATATCGTCCGCAATATTTTCCATTTCGCGGGTCAAAACCTTTGGTTTTTCGCGATTATCACGATCTCTCTTTCACAATTGGTTGCTCTTGAGTTTACCAACCCGCTCTGGGTTGCGATCCTCTCGCCATTTCTGCTTGGTGAGGCGCTAACAAAGCAAAAAGTGTTGGTTGTAGTGCTTGGCTTTATCGGCGTTCTCATTGTCGCCCAGCCCGGGGTTGAGCCACTCACTTTAGGCCATGCCGCAGGTCTTGCGGCAGCAGTCGGCTTTGCTCTCAACAGTATTTTAACCCGAAAAATCATGCGCCACGACAGCGTATTAACAGTGCTCTTCTGGATGACGTTGATACAATCCGTCTTTGCCCTCGTGTTGTCGGCCAAAGGCGGAATTCCTTGGCCGGACGCCGCCCTGTGGCCTTGGTTGATTGTGGTTGGTTTTACCGGATTGAGCGCACATTATAGCCTGACCAGCGCCCTGTCACTGGCTCCGGCCTCTATCGTAGCACCCATGGAGTTTGTGCGCCTGCCAATCATCGCGATTGTGGGGATGTTACTCTACCAAGAGCCGCTCATGGCCGCCGTATTTATTGGCGGTGCCGTTATTTTGGCTGCCAATATACTTAATCTAAGGTTAAAAGCTTAGGCCAGCGCTGACTTCACGGCAGCTCCGACTTTGCCAAAATCCATTTGGCCGGTGTATTTGGATTTTAAAACACCCATTATTTTGCCCATATCTCGAATTGAAGTCGCACCCACTTCGGTAACGGCCTCGTCGATTGCGGCCCGCACTTCACTTTCGCTCAGCTGCTTGGGTAAAAATTCTTCAATTACTTTAATCTCGGCCCGCTCGCCTTCGGCCAGTTCAATACGACCAGCTTCTTCGAAAATCTTGGAGCTATCCTGACGTTGCTTTATCATTTTGGCGAGGATACCCATAATATCCGCATCGCTAACCCCATCTGAATTATCAGCCGAGCGCGCAGCAATATCACGATCCTTGATCGCAGCATTAATCAACCGCAGAGTCGAGAGACGCTTCGCCTCTTTTTCCTTCATGGCTTCTTTTTGAGCTTCCATCAGACGCTTGCGGATCATTTGTTTTCTTCCCAAATCACTCTGGCTCACCAGCAGAACGCCCCTTATATCGGCAAAATCGAAATTCCACAATATCCCAGCTAAACAGGAATTCTCTGAGCCTGTATCCCTTGACCTTAAGCAATGCCCCGCATAATTTGCGCAAAATCCCAAACACAGGATTCCTCATGACCAGTTCATCACCTACCGAGCAGGCGCAAGCGCTTGCGCCTGCCGTCAACACAAAGCCAACAGCCTGTATCGCCATGGCTGACGGCACGATCATGTATGGGATTGGGTTCGGGGCTGAAGGCACCGCCGTTGCCGAGCTTTGCTTCAATACAGCCATGACCGGCTATCAGGAGATAATGACCGACCCGTCCTACGCCGGACAGGTCATCACTTTTACCTTCCCGCATATCGGCAATACGGGTGTAACCCCGGAAGACCATGAAACAGCTTCGCCCGTTGCGGCAGGCATGGTTGTGAAGTGGAACCCGACGGCACCTTCCAACTGGCGTGCAACTGATGATTTGAAGCGGTGGATGGAAGCCAATAACCGGATCGGTATTGGCGGTATTGATACCCGCCGCTTAACCCGTTTTATACGCCAGCACGGTGCTCCGCATATTGCGATACAATACGCAGAAGACGGACAGTTTGACATTGACAATCTCTTGGCAAAAGCGCGCGGTTTCAATGGCATAGAAGGAATGGACCTCGCAAAAGAGGTTACCTGTGAAGCTCCCTATAGCTGGAATGAAAAACGCTGGGTATGGGGTGAGGGGTTCCCAAAAGTTACGGAAAAGGGTCATAAAGTCATAGCAATTGACTATGGCGCCAAACGCAATATTCTGCGGTGCCTTGCGAGTGCTGGCTGTGATGTCACTGTGCTTCCTGCCTCGGCAACCGCCGAAGAAATCCTTGCGTATGAACCGGCGGGGCTGTTCCTTTCAAACGGCCCTGGCGATCCCGAGGCAACGGGCGAATATGCGGTTCCGATGATCCGTGAAATACTTGAAAAATCCGACATACCTGTTTTTGGAATATGTTTGGGCCACCAAATGCTCGCGCTGGCCCTTGGCGGCCAAACCTTGAAAATGAACCACGGTCACCATGGCGCCAACCACCCGGTAAAAGATGTTTCGACCGGCAAGGTCGAAATTACGTCGATGAACCACGGTTTTGCAGTTGATTCGCAAACGCTTCCCAAAGGCGTGGTCGAAACCCATATTAGCCTCTTTGATGGCTCAAATTGCGGAATAGCCATGGAGAATCGCCCGGTTTTCTCGGTCCAGCATCACCCCGAGGCCAGCCCCGGGCCGCAGGATAGCTATTACCTGTTTGAACGGTTTGTAAGCCATATGGACCACACTGCCTAAAACATTAGCTAATTTTTAATCTTTCTGAATCAATCTATCGGTTAGACATTAACTGGTAGCCGCATGAACTATTCCCGGAATTCCCCATTTGAGAGTTCGTCACCGAGGCTTGGCGAAATCCTTGTAGATGCTGGTGCTTTGCATAAGCGCGATCTGGATCAGGCGCTGGATCTGCAATCCAGCCGGGACGCACGACTGGGCGATATTCTAATTGCGCACCGGTTTTCATCTCCCTCAGCTGTTGCAGATGCCTTAGAAGCCCAAATACGCCATGAACAGCTGGATATTTCAATTTCGCGCCCCGATCCTCAAGTATTAAAGGGCGTAGACCCGCAAATTTGCATTCGGCTAAAGGCGATCCCATGGCGGAAAGTTGGGAAGACCTTGTTGATTGCAGCAGCAGACCACTCTCGGTTTGAAGAAATAGCTGCGGTTTGGCCGGGCCGAATTCGTCTCATTCACGCAGACACAAAGGATATTTTCCGGAGCATCGAAGCAGAGTTTTTTGCACTTCTGGCGCATCGCGCAGCGACCCGCTGCCCCGACCAATTTAGCTGTCGGCGGCTAAATTTAGTACCGCAGAGAGCCTTATCGGGCATTCTGATTGGTGTAGCGCTCGGCCTGGCGGGGGCCAATCTCGATATTAGTTTCCTGGTGTTGTTTATCTGGGCACTGATCAGCAATTTTGCCACAACAGCTTTGCGGTTTATGGCATTGTTTTCGTTCTTTTTTCGTAGAAATAAGCCGTCAATAACCAACTCGGTCAGCCGGATTTCAGATCATCGAAAGCGCCCGAAAGTAAGTATACTCATTCCCTTGTTTAAGGAAGAAAAGATTATTCCGGACCTTCTGATCGCATTGAACAAACTTTTGTATCCAAAGGAGTTGCTAGACGTTAAAATCCTGCTCGAAGCCGACGATAGCGAAACCCTGCAAGCCCTTCGCAAATTTGCGCTCCCCCACTGGGCCCATGTGCTCATTGTGCCAGCCGATACGCTCCAAACAAAACCACGGGCAATGAACTATTCGTTGCCTTTTTGTGCGGGGAGTATCGTCGGGATTTATGATGCTGAAGACCGCCCGGACCCTGACCAGATCAATAAAGTGGTGGAGCACTTGTTGGCAGCCCCGCCAAAAGTCGCAGCCGTGCAAGCGAATCTGGATTTTTATGATACCGAAGCCAACTGGTTATCACGTTGTTTTACGATTGAATACGCCGCATGGTTTAGGGTGATCATGCGCGGCATGCAAAAGCTTGGGCTGCCGCTACCTTTGGGTGGTACTTCAGTTTTTATGAGGCGCAATGTCCTTGAAGAAATTGGCGGGTGGGATGCGCATAACGTGACCGAAGATGCCGACCTCGGCATGCGCCTCGCACGGTTCGGTTACAAGTGTGAAATGGTTGATTCCACCACGTGGGAGGAGGCCAACAAAGTTCCGGTTGGCTGGGTCAAACAGCGCTCTCGCTGGATAAAGGGTTTCATTATAACCTGGATAAGCCAAATGAGGGGGCCGGTTACGCTCGGAAAAGATTTGGGGCTGGCCGGTTTTATCGGCTTGCAGATCGTGCTTTTTGGCACGGCGACCGCCTTTCTGCTGGCACCGGTTTTCTGGTTTATGTGGCTGGGGATATTTGGCGTCGAGTGGAGCTTTTTTGCCCTGATGCCGGCGTGGTTCTGGAATATGGCTTTCATCGGTTTGCTGGTCGGAGAGATCATTATGATATCGATTTCCGTTGTCGCGCTCGCCCTCAAGCAAAAATTCGGTCTTATCCCATTTATCCTCACTATGCCCTTATACTGGCCTTTGGGCACGATTGCCGCCTACAAAGCGCTCTACGAGATTGTTTTTGCACCGTTTTATTGGGATAAAACCAAACACGGGCTCGATTAGGTCGTGAAAGAAACCGATCCAAGCGGGCCAAGCTCCAACCGGAGAGAATGGCCTGCCTCGACCTTATAGAGCGGGCAATGGGCACCCAGAAGCACGCGAGAGCCCTTTGGCATAGTGCCGCCCCTTCCGGCAAAATGATTTGCCAGAAATGCGAGCGCCTCGGATGGTTTCTGGGGCGCTTTCCCAGTGCCTCGCACAACGGTTTCACCATTGTCGGTGCCAAGTGTTTCCAGCTCTCTGTAGTCAAATTCTCCCGGAGTTAACCCCGGTCCGCCCAGTACTATACCCTCATTAAAAACATTGTGGGCAATCACCGTTGGCGGGTGCATCATCCCTTTAAAACTACGCCTGTCGAGTAGTTCAAAGGCAGGAAAGTAACGCTCAACAGCCCGCTCGACGCGTTCAGGTGTATAGACCGCTCCCGGCAATATGTCCTCCCCGAGGACGGCTGCAATTTCGGGTTCGATCATAAAGTTGGTATAGTTTGCGGTATCAAGGTGAGCCCCGTCATCAAAAACCTGATCGGAAAATATGCGCCCCATCCCAGGGTGCGGAATTTTCAGTTTTTCCATCAACTCGGGAGAATTGAATGCGATCTTATAGCCCGCAAAGCCCCCTCTTTCGGCAGCGATCTCCGCTACCGCGCGGTCCTGTACATCAAAGGCGGTTGCCAGATCGGGAATATCGGCGCTGCAATCTTTAATCCAGTTTTTTGAACGCAATGTATCGGCAACACTCACGGCAGACTCTCGGCGGCATCTTGCTTTAGCCTAGTCTCGTAAGCCTTTGATATATGGTCACGCAAAGCCTTATCTGCGGCGGCTTTATCTCGGTTCGCAATAGCGTCAACGATCGCGGCGTGTTCTGCCAATGCATCAACGCCACGACCTTCCGCCGCCAAGGATGTCGTTGTAAGCAGCGCCATGGTGCGGTGCACTGATTCGAGCTGTCGGATGAGATAGCGATTATGACTGGCCAAATGGATTTGCCTGTGGAACCGGCGGTTGGCTCTTGCCAAACCGGCAGGGTCGTCGACCAATGTCTGATCCAGCTTGATCAAGTCTTGCAGGATTTTGATCTCCTCGGGTGCCGCGTGTTGGGCCGCCAGTTGTGCCGCCAACCCTTCAAGTTGGGCACGCACGGCATAAAGCTCCCCTAACTGATCGTGATCGAGCGACGCAACAACCATGGAGCGCCCGTCCCGCACCAGAATACTTTGGGTTTCCAAGCGCTGCAAAGCTTCCCGCACCGGAGTGCGCGAAACGCCAAACCGCTCGGCCAGTTCGGACTCCACCAACCTATCACCGGGCTGATAAATGCCAGTGTCGATCGCCTCTAGCACGAACTCATAGGCATCTTTGTTCTGCTCAACTCGATTTCCCATCGGAATCTCCCTTTTTCGCAAAAGATAGAGCGCATTCAATCGCCGCGCAATGGGTGTTGCGCGCGCACCCTCAAGCGGCTATCCATAGCCATGCCTAAAAGAGATTTTTCCCACGTGCGGAATTGGGTTTTTGACCTCGATCACACGCTTTATCCTGCCTCAAGCCAGCTTTTCAAACAGCTTGAAGCGAATATGGAGAGCTTTTTGATGCGCGAGTTCGGCCTCAGCCCCGAAGCCGCCTCCAAACGGCGCGCCAATTACTGGCGTAATCACGGCACGACTCTGGCAGGCTTGATGTATCACCATAGCACAAATCCGGTCACTTATCTTGATGAAGTTCAGCAAATTGACATGTCTGTGCTCACGCCAAATCCGGCATTGCGAGAGGCCATAGCCGCCCTGCCCGGTCGAAAAATCGTGTATACCAACGGCTCTAGCGATTATGCGCATCGGGTAACAAAAGCCCTTGGCCTCATTGATGTTTTTGAAACCCATTATGGAATTGATGACGCGGAGTTTGTTTCAAAACCCGCGGCTGCCGCTTTCGAAACGGTGTTCACCAAAGCAAAACTGAAACCCGATGTTGCTGCCATGTTTGAAGACGACCCACGCAATCTCGAAATTCCTCATGCGCTCGGGCTCAAAACCGTTCTTGTCGGCGAGCCTCGAAACGCCCAACATATTGACCATCAAACCCTCAATCTAACCGCTTTTCTCGGTGCACTCGTTTAGGAGGCCCCATGCGTAAACAATGTGAAATCCTGATCGCAGGCGGTGGGGTCGCGGGTTTAAGTGCCGCAAGTGTTTTTGCGAGCGCGGGGTTTGAGACCATTTGCGTTGATCCGGTCCCCCCGATAACTGATTCCACACTTTCTGGCGCGGATATACGCTCAACTGCCTTTTTGCTGCCTTCAGTCGAATTGCTGGAGGATTCCGGCCTATGGGCGCATCTGGCCCCACATGCGGCTCCTTTGAGCATTATGAGGATACTCGATGCCGGTGGCGAGGCAGGAATTATCCGCGAACAGGCTGACTTTTTGGCCAGTGATCTCGGCGTTGAGGCCTTCGGATATAACCTCCCCAATACGCTCTTGCGCAAGAAAATGCTGGATTTTTTGGCTGACTTTACCAATTTTCACTTTCTGGCACCCGAAACTGCGGGCAAAATAACGCCGCGCAGCTCGGGCGCTCTGGTGCAACTCGCTGGCGGGGACCAGATTTCCGCCAAGCTTGTCATAGCCGCAGACGGGCGAAACTCGCCCATGCGTGAACAGCTTGGGATCGGGGTCAAAACCTGGCGATATGGCCAGAAAGCTATTGTTTTCAACACCTCACATACCAAGCCTCACAATAATATCTCAACTGAGATTCACCGCTCAGGTGGTCCATTTACGCTTGTACCGCTGGAAGACCCCTATAAATCTGCGGTCGTCTGGATGGAGCGCGGCCCCAAAGCCGCCGAATTATTCGAGATGGACACGGAGCCCTTTAACGCAGCGCTCACCGAGCGCGCATGCGGCACACTTGGAGCCATCGAAATAATCGGGCAACGCGCCCTTTGGCCAATCATTGCCCAGCGTGCAGAAAGGCTCAACGGGCCTCGAACCGCGCTTCTGGCGGAAGCCGCTCACGTAATTCCACCGATCGGCGCGCAAGGTCTCAATATGAGCTTGGCTGACCTCTCGGCCCTTAAAAACCTTGTCGTCGAGGCACGTGATGCGGGCCAAGACATCGGTTCTACAGAGCTTTTGCAAAAGTACCACCGAAGCCGCTGGCCCGATATGGCGGCCCGTATCGCAGGTGTTGATCTCCTCAACCGCACCTCAATGGCTGAAAAGCCATTCTTGAAAGACCTGCGGAGAAACGGGCTCAAATGGTTGCACAGAGTAAAACCGGTTAGAAACCAATTGATGAAGCAAGGCCTTGGCGCGAAATAGGGAATTCGAGGATGCACCTGCACCCGTTAAGCGGCACCCACTTTTCCAGCTGACAGCCGCACAACTCTATCCATCCGTGCTGCCAGTTCATGGTTGTGCGTTGCGATCAGTGCAGACAGCCCTGTCTCACGCACCAGATCCATCAATACCGTAAAAACCGTTTCGGAGGTTTCCGGGTCCAGATTACCGGTTGGTTCATCCGCTAGTAAAAGCCTTGGTCCATTTGCCAAAGCGCGGCAAAATGCGACCCGCTGCTGTTCACCTCCCGAAAGTTCAGCAGGGCGGTGGTCATATCGAGCGGCGAGGCCAACCCGTTCAAGCAGCGCCTTGGCGCGTATATCGGCATCGACCTTGCTGACCCCGTTGGCCCGCTGTGGCAGGGCAATATTCTCCACCGCACTAAACTCCGGCAACAGGTGGTGGAACTGGTAGATAAACCCGATCCGCTCACGCCTGAGCCTTGTCCGCTCGCGATCTTTTGCTTGTGCGGCTTCTTTCCCGTCAATCCAGACTTCGCCGGAGGTTGGTGTATCCAGCAAGCCGGCAATCTGAAGCAAGGTTGATTTACCTGCACCTGATGGGGCAATCAGACCAACAACCTCTCCAGCTTCCAATTTGAAGGACGCACCATCCAGAACCTTGATTTCGTTTGGCTTACCCTCGAAATAGGTTTTCGAAAGGTCGCGTAACTCCAACACAACACTACTCATATCGGAGGGCCTCAACAGGCGAGAGTTTGGCCGCATTGCGCGCCGGAATGATTGTGATCAATAAGGAAAGCCCAAGGGCCAGCACAACAGTCGCGACCACGTCTTCAACCCGCAACCGCACCGGAATTTCTGTGAGGTATTTGATTTCGGGGTTCCAAATCTGGTTCCCCGTGACCCACTCTAGAAAATGCTGCAAATCCGCAATAAAATAGGCAAATGACGTACCAAGAACCAATCCCATCAGTGTGCCAATGATTCCAATCAACGAGCCGCAGATGAAAAATATCCGCATTATTGACCCTTGGGTTAGCCCCATTGTCCGCAAAATGCCAATATCTCGACCTTTATTTTTAACAAGCATGACCAAACCGGAAATAATATTCATGGCGGCGATCAAAACCACCAATGACAGAATAATAAACATAACCCGCCGCTCCGTATCGAGCGCACTCAGGAAAGCACCATTGGCATCTCGCCAAGTCCAAACCAAAGCACCGCCGGAGGCTTCGCGGAGCGAATCCCGCATGTCATCGACCTCTTGCGGGTCTTCAACCATAACCTCGATTTCATCCGCCAAACCTTCACGGTTAAAGAAGCTTTGCGCCTCGCCAAAAGGCATATAAATCCGCGTCCGATCGATATCAGCTCGCCCTACCTGAAAAATATACATGACCTGATAGTCATTAATCCGTGGGGTGGTACCAAAAGGTGTAACAGCGCCATCCGGTGAGATTAGCTGAAGATAGTCTCCAACCCGCAGGTTTAGCGAGCGTGCGATCCCTGAACCAATTGCCAAACCTTCATTATATTGCTCAATATCACCGGTGAAGCTCTCCGGATTGGCGATCAAGGGGAGATCTTTCAGATCTGCCAAAGTTTCCCCGAATATTTGCACCCCGGCATTTTGCCCGTTTGCCGAAGCCATTACCTGAGCCTTTATAACCGGCGCAGCCCGTAAAACACCGGGCACCTGTGCTACAGTTTCACTTATATCGAGAAAGTTTTCGAAGCTTCGGCTGCGATTGGAAGCAAGATCATAATCCGCAGAATAGATGGTCACGTGCGCGTTTACCCCCAGAATCCGGTCGGTAAATTCTTCCCTGAACCCGATCATCACCGCTTGCACAACAATCAGCGCGGCCACGCCGAGCATAACGCCGATGAAGGCATACCAAGCAATAACAGATATACCGCCCTCTTTGCGCCGAGCGCGCAGGTAACGCCAGGCGATTGTCCATTCAAACCTTGAAAACGGGCGTGTACTCAAGGGGTTACACTCCGCTGTAAATCTGTGTGCAGCGTTCGAGCGCCGCTTCGGGAGACATTTCCTCGGACTCACCGGTGCGGCGGCAGGTCAATTCTACCATACCGTTTTTGAGGCCACGTGGCCCAACCGTAATCCGCCAAGGACAACCGATCAGGTCCATCGAGGCAAATTTGGCACCCGCACGTTCGTTGCGGTCATCATAAAGCGGGTCCAGCCCGCAAAGGGCGAGGCCGTTATAAAGCTGTTCACAAACAACATCGGTATCGTCCCCCCCTTGTTTCAGGTTCACAATGCCTACTTTGTAGGGGGCGACTGATTCCGGCCATATAATGCCTTTGTCATCGTGATTTGCCTCGATGATAGCGCCAATCAATCGTGAGACACCAATCCCGTGGCTACCCATATGCAAAGGGACAGGTTTCCCATCCGGTCCACTTACGGTGGCCTTCATTGTGTCCGAATATTTGGTACCGAAATAGAATATCTGTCCAACTTCAATACCGCGTGCCGTGCGTTTGCGGCCCTCCGGCACTTCGGCAAATAACGTTTCGTCATGGGTCTCGTCGGTTCGGGCGTAGGGCGTTGTGAACTCGTCAAAAATGCCTTGGCATTGTTCGACACTATCATAATCCACGGACCGCTCGCCGAGGCTAAGGTCTGTTACTTCGCTATCGTAAAACACCTCCGACTCTCCGGTTTCTGCCAGCACAAGGAACTCGTGAGAGTGGTCGCCACCAATAGGGCCGGTATCCGCGCGCATCGGAATCGCCTTCAGCCCCATGCGCTCATAAGTGCGCAGGTAAGTGACCAGATGGCGGTTATAAGCATGCAGCGCAGCATCTTTGTCAATGTCAAAGTTATAGCCGTCTTTCATATAGAACTCGCGGCCGCGCATCACGCCAAACCGGGGGCGAACCTCGTCGCGGAACTTCCACTGGATTTGGTACAGCGTCAGGGGCAGCTCCTTATATGAATTCACAGAATGGCGCACGATATCGGTGATAAGTTCCTCGTTGGTCGGGCCATACAGCATATCGCGGCCGTGGCGGTCCGTGATCCGCAGCATTTCCTCACCAAAATCATCATAACGACCGGATTCGCGCCATAGATCCGCCGATTGCAATGTCGGCATCAGCATCGGGATATGCCCGGCCCTCTGCTGTTCTTCGTGCACGATGTTCTCAAGAATTTTCAAAACCTTAAAGCCCAATGGCAACCAGCTATAGATACCGGCAGCGCTTTGGCGGATCATTCCGGCACGCAGCATTAGCCGGTGGCTGGCAATACTTGCCTCGGCCGGGGTTTCCTTGAGAACAGGCATAAAGTAACGGGACAAACGCATTTAGGCACTCCAGATAGAACGTTTTCTTTGGTTTAGGCTAACGCTCGCGCGCGTGCAACGAAGAGTTCCAAAATGTCGCAGTTTTCCTTTGCAGAATCGCGTTCCGTGGGCTAACAATCGCTTAGTTCGTGAGAGATGGTTGCCAATAAGATAACCGGACGACCCCAGCGAACTGGTTGTTTGACCGCCGTAAGAATGCTGGCTCAAGCCTCAGGGAAAAATATTTTAAACGGCTCGCTATGGCGGGCCGTTTTTTATTGTGTTTCTATGGCTGGCAATAGATCAAAAGCTTTGGCAAGGGCCTGAAGGCGCTTTTCAAGAACTTCCCCCATCAAGGATTTTGCATTCCCATGAAGGCAGAGGGTCAGTGAGCCGTTTTCTATGGTCAAAGTGGTATTTTTCAACATCACCGCCTGAGCGCCAGAGATCATGGCACCAAGACGCATGGCCAAGCCTAACCTGCGCGCCAGATCGGTTTTTTCTGTTGGCAATAGTGAAAGTGATGCGCCCTCCTCGCCTCCTCCAGATTTGTACCGGCTGCGAATGGCCCATGCCAGAAATAGCCGCCCTTCATGATCTATCCCCCCCATATTCGCCCGCGTTACAGTCTCAAAACACATATCCGCCCGGTAGTCGGGATGGGCGCGCCACGTAGTATCGTGCAACAAACACGCCGCCAGCAAAAGGCGTTGATCTGCATCTATAAACAGGCCCTTCAGCCAGTCAAAGAGCGCATCACCAAAGCCGGGAAAGCGCGCATTTGTGGCCTCCATATATCTGCAAGCCTCGATCAGCGGATCAAGGCGGCGCATGTCTTTGGACATCGCTTCATAAAGCATGCCCTCTCGAATGCCATAGCTAGATATCGCAATTTCCGAAGGTTGCAACACTTCGATCAACCCTTGCATAACTCTGGAAGCCAAAGGCACCAGATTAAGCCGCGCCATTGAGGTTTCGGTCAGTTCGGCAAGCGCCTCCGGAGACTGCTCACTGGCCCAATTGGCCGTTTCAGCCATGTTTTCCGGCGTTACTTGATATTCGTGCAACACATGTAGTGGATAAGCGCGCCGCGCCATATCAAGCCGCGCCAAAGCCCGCCAGGAGCCGCCAACAAGGAACAATCGCTCACCCTTTGGAGCACCAACTGTATTCATGGTTTCAATCGCGACATTGCGGATATGGGCTTCAATATCACCGGTGTAATCGGCCAGTTTAAGAGGACCCAGCGCCGAGGTCTCTCTGCTACCAACCTGCCCGTTATTCAATCTTGCCAGTTCCAAGGATGCACCGCCAATATCGCAGACCAGTCCATGGGCATCCGGCCATCCTAGCAGCACGCCTTGTGCAGACAATCTCGCCTCTTCCTCACCACTCGCGACATAAAGTTCAATGCCGGTTTCGCGCAGGACTTCGGCGCAAAAATCAGGCCCGTCTGTGGCTTCACGGACCGCGGCTGTTGCAACCGTTGAAACCTTTTCAACCCCCATATGCTCCAACAATAAAGCGAACCGTTTGATCGCCTGAAGGGCGCGCACCCGCCCGGGTGGGGACAGCACACCACTTTCAGCCAACCCCTGCCCCAAGCCGCAAAGGACCTTTTCATTAAAAAAATAGGCAGGTGATCTCGCGATGCCGTCAAAAACAACAAGGCGCACCGAGTTGGAGCCAACGTCGATAACGCCAACACGGTGATATTCCTGATTAGTCTCTTGCATGCGCTAACCTTGGAGCATCTTTTGCGCCCGCCGCGCCTCGCCCTGATAGGGACGGATTTTCCATAAAGAACCTGTGGCACGAGAACAGGTTTTCGCCTTTGTGCCGTAAGTATTCACCGTCACCGTTTAAAACCCAGCTTTGGGCTGTGTCTGCCATATTTGCGGCCATGATCTGCTCGATGATCTGCGCATGAACGGTTTTGTTTTTAATCGGCACCAAGGTTTCGACTCGCCAGTTCAGATTTCGCCCCATCCAGTCAGCGCTGGAAATATAGACCTTGGCTTTCGAATTAGGCAGTTTTGATCCGTTCCCGAAACAGCATATGCGGGAGTGTTCCAGAAAACGACCGATCACCGATTTCACACGGATGTTTTCCGAAAGCCCTTTCACGCCGGGGCGCAGCCCACAAATGCCACGCACAACGAGGTCAATCTCCACCCCGGCTGCTGACGCCTTATAGAGTGCGTCAATCACTTCGGGTTCAATGAGCGCGTTCATCTTGGCCCAAACCGCGGCTTGGCGGCCGGCTTTGGCGTGGGCGATCTCGGCCTCAATTCCTTCCAGTAATGTCGATTTCAAGGTCAGCGGTGCGATTGCAAGCGCCTCCAGGCTCTCCGGCTGGGCATAGCCAGATACATAATTAAAGACCTTGGCCGCATCACGCCCCAGCGCTTTATCGCAGGTAAAGAGCGAAAGATCTGTATAGAAACTTGCCGTGATCGGATGGTAGTTTCCGGTTCCAAAGTGGGTATAAGTCGCAAGCTTACCGTTTTCACGCCGCACCACTGTCGAAATTTTCGCATGGGTTTTCCAGTCAATAAAACCATAAACCACCGTTGCGCCAGCCCGCTCCAATGTGCGCGAGAGCCGGATATTGGCCGCCTCATCAAAGCGTGCTTTAAGTTCCACAACCGCCGTGACAGATTTCCCCAATTCCGCCGCCTCGCAAAGCGCAGCCACGATCGGGCTGTCTCGGCTGGTGCGATAAAGCGTTTGCTTGATCGCGATCACATCGGGGTCATGCGCGGCTTGTTGCAGAAACTCAACCACCGTGTTGAAAGTTTCATAAGGGTGGTGGAGCAGCATATCTTTTTGCCGCATCGCTGCAAAAATATCCCCCCCGTTATCTTGCACGCGCTCAGGAACGCGGGGGGTAAACGGCCCCCATAACAGATCAGGCCGGGAACTTAGAATGAGCTCGGAAAGATCATCAAATCCTATCAATCCTTCGGTTTCGATCAGTTCATCGGGTTGAACACCTGTTTCCCGAATGATGGTGTCGCGTAGCTCACTTGGTGCATCCATCGAGATGCTCATCCGGATAACCCTGCCCCGCTTCCGCCGTTTTAACGCGGTTTCAAACTCGCGCACCAGATCCTCGGCTTCATCCTCCACCTCAAGGTCGCTATCGCGCAGCACTCTGAAGGCACAATTGCCTTGCAGCCGATAGCCGGGGAATAGCTCAGAGACAAACATTTCCAGCAACGCTTCCAACGGCAAAAATCGCAGCGCGCCATCTTCGCCATCAGCAAGCCGGTAAAAGCGCGGTATTTGTGGAGGCACAGGTAAAAGTGCGGTGAGTCGGGGTTTATCCCCCTTTCTTTTAAGCTGAAGCGCCAGGGCAAAGCCACCAGATCCGATAAACGGAAAAGGGTGAGCCGGATCCAATGCAATTGGCGTTAGGATCGGAAAAACCTGTTCGATAAATGTTCGGGCAAGCGCGTCCCTATCGCTTTCAAGCACATCGTCCTTACCGAGAATCAATATACTTTCATTTTTAAGTGCGGCGCTCAATTTAACCCACGTCGATTGCTGGCGGATCATCAGCGCCCGCACATCGTCGTTGATCTTCTCCAGCTGCGCCTGCGGAGACAGACCATCTGCCGAAACCTGCCTTATCCCCTCAACACACATTTCGCGCAGGCCGGCGACCCGCACGGTAAAAAACTCGTCCAGATTTGTGGCCGAAATGGCCAAAAACCGCACGCGCTCCAACAATGGAACCGATTCGTTGTCAGCCTCTTCCAACACACGCCAGTTAAATGCGAGCCAAGACAGCTCACGGTTTATAAATCTCGCGGGCCCCTCGACGGGAATCTCAACCGGCTCTGGCCTACTTCCGTTCAGAAAATCTGCATCAATCATTTGCCTGCTCTTTCAAAAACTTTGAAGCCAAATGCACCGTTAACGGTTTTCGAGCCGCCAGCGCAGCTTTGTCCAGCTCTGCTACCATTTGGTGAACCGCTTCATAAGACCGTCCGACCCGGGCAACCAGAAAACGTATGAGCTTCGGTGAAACCGGCAACTGCCGATCATCAAACAATTTAACCATAATCATGGAAAGCAAATCATCATCTGGTGATTCCAGTTGCACGACCGGGACCGACTCGAGCCTTGATCGCAGATCAGCTAAGGAAAGCTCCCAGCGCGAAGGAGCGGATTGGCCGGTAATCAAAAGCGGATAGCCTGTAGCATGCAACGCGTTATAGACATGGAACAAAGCCTCTTCGTTGCCATCAATGCTTTCGACATCTTCAACCACAAGTGCGCCCGATGAATCTGAAAGCTGTAGATTTACCGCCTTTACAATTTTTGCCCCCGTCATGCCGGCCCAAACATGTGACAGGTGGGTTTTCCCACTGCCGGACGGACCAACGAGCGCTAACCGACCCTGCGGCCATTGCTGCCAAGCATCAAGTTGAGTAACGGCCATCGCATTGCAAGGTGCCACAAAAAAGTCAGCCCGCCCAAGAGCCTGCCGCACCGGTAGATCGAGCACAAGTTGTTTGGCAGCGCTCATTCGTCCTCCGGCGGCTGCGGGCCTTTATATAGCGAGCCTTCCATATACTGGTCCATCAAGAAACGCCCCAAAACCCCAATGCTTGCCGATACCGGCACAGCAATCAATAAGCCTACAAACCCAAACAGGGATCCAAATGCAGACAGCGAAAACATAAGCCATACCGGGTGCAGCCCGACAGATCCGCCCACAAGTTTCGGCGTGAGAAAGTTGCCTTCTACAAATTGCCCAAATGCAAATACAGCCGCAACGACGCCAATCCATATCGGATCATTCCAATATTGAAACAGTGCCACGCCGATAGAAACTCCGCCGCCGATTGTCGACCCGACAAAAGGGATGAAAGAAATCAAACCCGCGACCAGCCCGATGACAGCGCCGAATTGTAGCCCGATCAGCGCCAGCGAAATTGCGTAAAAGCAGCCAAGAATTGTGCTCACTGTAAGCTGCCCCCGGACAAATCCAGCCAGAATACCGTCAACATCCCTTGCCAAACGCCGGATTGTTGGCGCGTGTTCACGTGGAAGCCAGCTATCGATTTTGGCGGTTAGCCGATCCCAATCCAACAGAAGATAGAAAGAGACCACCGGTGTAACGACCACTAAGATAACGAAATCAACGACGGCAAGCGATGAATTCAATATACCGTTCACAAGCACCATTCCCTGATCTGTTAATACGTTTTGCAAGGAGATCAATCCCTTCCGCAACATCGAGTCATCAACAAAGAATTGCGGGAACTTCTCGCCAAGATAGGTTTGAAGATTGGCCACCATATTGGGGGCTAATCGGGCCAGCCCCACCAACTGATCAACGAGAAGCGGCAGGACAATGAGCATGGCCAGGAAAAATATGGTCGCCGATATCAAACAAATAACGATCGTCGCCCACAACCTTGAAAAACCGATTTTAACGAGGCGGTCGGCAGCCGGATCTAGCAAGTAAGCAATTGCCGCACCGGCGATATAGGGAAGCAGCGCGCCGCCTAATATCCACAGGGCCGCGATCATTACGACCGCCGTAATTCCCCACCATTTCAGCTGTGTTCTGGTACTCAATGCCATGTTATTCTCCTACTGAAACTGCTCGTTAAGCAAGCGTTCTTCGAGGCCATGGCCCGGGTCAAATAGCAAAGCGTGGGTAATGCTTGGCTCAATGCCAATATCCACACGCACCACATCCCGGACATCTGAAGAATCCGCTACCGCTGAGACAGGCCGCTTGTGCGGCTCCAACACCTCGATGCTGATATCTGCATCCATTGGCAAAAGAGCCCCACGCCACCGCCTTGGCCTGAAAGCCGCAACCGCTGTCAGTGCCAGAATATTTGCATCGATCGGAAGAATCGGGCCGTGTGCTGAATAGTTATAGGCTGTTGAACCCGCGGGGGTTGAAACCAGTGCGCCATCACAAACCAAAGTATCCATCCGGATTTGTCCATTTATGGAAATCCGTAACTTCGCGGCTTGTGGCCCATTTCGGAGCAATGAAACTTCGTTGATCGCCAGAGCTTGGGACTCCGAGCCATCCATACAAAGCGTATGCATTTTCAGAGGATGAATTTCAGCCCGTTCCGCGGCTTCAATACGTTTGGGTAAATCCGCTTCCAGGTATTCGTTCATTAAAAAACCAACCGCCCCCTGATGCATACCGTACACAGGCATCGGCAAGCTTTGAGAAGCATGCAAAGTTGACAGCATATACCCGTCCCCCCCCAACGGGACAATTACATCGGCATCTTCAACAGCCACCTGACCATACAAGCCAACGAGCCTCTGCATTGCAGCTTGCGCGTTTTCGGTATCATTCGCCGTAAAGTGTATTTTTTCAAATGCCATGTCGGCTCCCAAAGTTCCCGCTATATTTGCAAGGGATGGTGCGGTTTACAAGCGCGCAATCCAGAATGTCGGACATAGAAGCGCAGTGGGCGGTTTTGGGTTGTACCAAGGGCCCAAATCCCCCTATAGGAAGGAAAATCCAACCAAGGAGAGCGCCCATGACCATCGATTCAGGATTCTTCACCGAAACACTAGATAGCCGTGACCCCGAAATCAAAGCCGCAATAACCGGCGAACTGGGCCGCCAACGGGACGAGATAGAACTTATTGCATCCGAAAATATAGTTTCTGCGGCGGTTATGGAAGCGCAAGGTTCGGTGATGACTAACAAATATGCCGAAGGCTATCCGGGCCGCCGCTATTATGGCGGTTGTGAATATGTAGACGTGGCAGAAACCCTCGCGATCGACCGTGCCAAAGCTCTATTTGGCTGTGAATTTGCGAATGTTCAGCCCCATTCCGGTTCGCAGGCCAACCAAGGCGTATTTAATGCCTTGATCAAACCGGGAGATACTATCCTCGGCATGAATCTGGCATCAGGCGGGCACCTGACCCACGGTGCGCGGCCAAACCAGTCTGGCAAGTGGTTCAACGCGGTGCAATACGGCGTGCGGAAACAAGACAGCTTGCTGGATTACGACGAAATGCGCAGCCTCGCGTTGGAGCACAAACCAGCACTTATTATTGCGGGCGGATCGGCGATTCCACGCCAGATCGACTTTGCCAAGTTCCGCAAAGTGGCGGACGAGGTTGGGGCAATCTTGATGGTCGACATGGCACATTTCGCCGGACTCGTTGCGGCTGGCTTGCATCCTTCGCCCTTCCCCTATGCAGACGTAGCCACAACAACCACGCACAAAACCTTGCGCGGCCCGCGTGGCGGAATGATTTTGACAAACGATGCAGACATCTCCAAAAAAGTAAATTCCGCTATCTTTCCCGGCATTCAAGGCGGTCCGCTCATGCACGTGATCGCAGCCAAAGCTGTTGCCTTTGGCGAGGCACTTCGCCCCGAATTCAAAACCTATTCCAAAGCCGTTATAGAGAATGCGCAAATTCTGGCGGAAACCCTCATGAAGGGCGGGCTGGATATCGTATCCGGCGGAACGGACACCCATTTGATGCTGGTTGACCTGCGCCCGAAAGGCGTGAAGGGGAATGCCACCGAGGAAGCTCTGGGCCGTGCGGGCATAACCTGTAACAAAAACGGAATCCCGTTTGACCCCGAAAAACCCATGGTTACGTCAGGTGTGCGGTTGGGGTCTCCTGCTGGTACAACCCGTGGTTTCGGCACCGAAGAATTCACCCAGATCGGCGAGATGATCATCAAAGTCGTGGATGGCTTGGCTGCAAACGGTGCCGAAAACAACGGCGCTGTCGAAGCTGCCGTTGCCAGCAAAGTTTCTGAATTATGCGCCAAATTCCCTATGTATCCAAATCTGTAGTCCACCACATTTAGTGGGTCCTCGCAGCTTTTAGACGACATTTATACATTTCGGTAATAATCCGGTAACCATTATGGCTGATACATTAAAGCATCAACCATAACCGGAGGCTCCCGAAATGGGGTTACAGGCAATTATCTTTGACGTGGATGGAACGGTAGCGGAGACCGCCGACCTCCACCGTTCCGCTTTCAATTTAACATTCAAAGAGTTTGAACTCGGCTGGCACTGGGATCGAGAGATTTTTAGCCAACTCACACCGGTTGAATTCACTCTGCCAAAGTTGCGGTTGTTCTCCCTGGCCACACAGCGCACTGGCCAAGCTCACATACCAACCCATGAGCTACTGGCAAAAATTGCAGCCCGTAAGGTGCAAATATTCTGCCGGCTTGTTCGTGATCGCCCAGTCCGTCTCAGGCCGGGGGCTGCCCGCCTTATGAATGAAGCACGTCATGAGGGGCTCGCCCTTACGGTGGTTTCCACAAGCTCTCGGGTAGAAACAGAAACACTTATCTCCGAGATTTTGGGGTTTCCGGCTTTAGGGTGGTTTGACGGCATCCATACTTCGGAAGATGCCGGCGTTCCTTCTGCTGTCAAGAAGCTATACCGCAAAGCGTTGCATGATCTGGGCATTTCCGGGAACCGGGCTGTGGCCATTGACGATAGCGAAACCGGTTGTTATGCGGCCGCAGAAAATGGCATTAAGTCAATTGCGACGCCGAGCCTTTATACGTCATCTCATCTTTTCGAATCCGCAGAGCTAATCGTGAGTGATCTCGGCGACCCGAATGCGCCCTATACCAAAATAAAAGGCGGCCATCTTGACCACTCATTTGTGAGTGTGTCAACGTTGCAAAAGCTAAATTCACCTAACAGCGCCGCTGCATAAGCAAGTGCTTATAACTAGGGTCCCGTGCTGGACGGCTGGTCAGCGCCGCTGTGAGAAACCAATCCGCGAACCATACAAAGATATATCTCTTCGATATTGTTAGCCGAAAGTCGGCCATCCCCGCGATACCAAGTGGTCACACCCGTAAGCATCGCGATAATCGCATAGGCCGAGAGCCTAGAATCGCAAAGAGAAAAACTTCCTTCTTTGCCACCATTTCTCAAAATCGCTTCGAGCAAATCTTCGTATTGCCTCCGTTTTGATTCGATTAATTCAAAATTTTCAGGCGATAGGTTACGCAGCTCCATGTAGGCGATGAAAACAGCATCCACACGGTCCAGATGAAACCGGATATGGAAGCGCACAAACTGTTCAATTTGCGCCATCGGCTCAGTCGGCTGTGTGGCGCTTTCTTCGGCCCACGCGTTCAGGAGGTCGTCTAGATGGCGGTCCATGATCTGAAACAACAGAGTTTGTTTATCGGGCGTGTAAAGATAGAGTGCGCCAGCCTGAACACCGACTTCTGTCGCGATTTGACGCATAGAAACAGCGGCATATCCATATTGCGCAAAAAGTTTGGTGGCCGCTGCACGTAGTATTCGCGCTGTCTTTTTTCCATCAGATCCGGATTTTCGTGCCATTCAACCCTCGGTTTTTTTACAAAACTAACTGAACATTCGTTCAAATAGCAAGAAAAACCGTTAACGAAGGTCAAACCGGTCGCGAACAAAGCTCCCGGGGGCCTCTTCCAAAACGCCGGAAATATTGCCGGGTATCCTCGCCGTCACCTTTTTACCGCTTCGTTTTGCCAGCCATTTATGCCAGTCACCCCACCAGCTTCCGGGAGTTTCAACTGCCGTTTCAAGCCAATCGGGGAGCGCAGCCTTGCCTTCGAGATCACCAGTCCAATATTGGTATTTGCCAGAATCAGGTGGATTAACCACTCCAGCAATGTGCCCCGAGCCCGCTAGAATAAACCTTGTATTCGCTGGGTTCATTTTCTTGGCCCCTCTGAAAACTGACGCTGCTGGCGCAATATGGTCTTCTTTCGTTGCCACATGATAAAGCGGTGCCGTCACATCTTTTGGTCCAACTTGTTCGCCGAGCAACTCGAATTCTCCGGTTGCAAAAGCGTTTTCCATGTAAAATCGGCGAAGATAATAAAGATGTAACTTTCCGGGCATCCCGGTGCTGTCCGCGTTCCAATAAAGCAAATCAAACGGGAACGGTTCTTTGCCGAGTAGATAATTATTGACCACATAAGACCAGATGAGATCACTTGCGCGCAACATGTTAAACGAACTTGCCATGGTTTGTGCGGGCAAATAGCCGTCAGGCATTTGCTCCTGCAACGCCTCAAGAGACTCTTCATCAGCAAAAATCTGTAGCTCGCCAGCATCGGAAAATTCGAGTTGTGTTGTAAACATCGTTGCCGATGATACGCGCTTGTCTTTGGTTTTACCGAGATAAGCCATCAGCGGGCCGAGCAAGGTGCCGCCAACGCAATAACCGCCAATATTCAGGCTCTTTTGACCGGTTTCTTTGAGAACCACATCAACGGTATCCAGCACCGCTTGCGAGTAGCTGTCCCAGCTTTCATCCCGCTGCTTTTCGTCCGGGTTAACCCACGAAATAATAAAGACAGTATATCCTTTGCCAACCAGATATTTCATCAACGATTTCTTTTCGTTGAGGTCCAGAATATAGAATTTGTTGATCCAGGGCGGCACAAAAAGCAGAGGCTTTTCATAGACCTGTTTGGTGCTCGGCGCATATTGAATGAGCTGCAATACATTGTTTTGCCAGATAACTTTACCGGGCGTAACGGCCATGTCTCTTCCGACTTTGAAAGCATCCATATCCGTCCGACGGATCAGGAGCTTGCCGTGGCCACGTTCAACATCTTCGAGCATCATCTGCAACCCACGCACGAGATTTTCACCGTTTTGCTCGGCGGTTGCCTCTAGCACTTCGGGGTTCAGGGCGAAAAAATTCGCCGGGTGAATCGATTCCACATAGTTGCGCGTATAAAAAGCGAGTTTTTTGCGTTCGGCATCGGAAAGCCCATCCGCTTCGGCGACCTGCTGCTGCAACCAGTCCGCTGTAAAAAGATAAGCGTTTTTTATATAGTCAAAAAGTGCGTTTTCCGACCATCCCTTGTGAGAGAAGCGCTTGCCGCCCTTGCCGTCTGGCTCTGGCGGTGTATCTGCGTTCCAGCGGACCAATGTTTTTAACCAGAGTGATTGTTGGGCCAGCCAATATTCCTGCGTTGCCCGAGCGAGATCTTCAGGAGAAGACCAAAGCGCCTTATTAATTTCCATTAAAGCCTTTGCCGGAGAGACAGCGTCGTTTTGCCCCTCGAGCGCCGCCTGCCATACTTTCATCGAGAGATCAGCAATTTGAGCGAAATTTTGCGCGACCTCCTGCCCCTGATGGAACAATTCATTCATTTCTGTTGGCTTGTCTGACAAAACGAGAGCCTCCGTGAGCGCTTGCACCGATGCAGCCGGCAATATATATTTGAAAGGCAAAAGAAATTATTTCAAGGGTAAACTTAGAGTGCGCACGTATTTAGCCATAGCATGTGCAACAGGGCTGCTCTTGAGCGGCTGTTCAATCAACGATGATCTCAGAAGTTATCAAACCTCGGTCCCCGAGCGTGTGCGAGGCTTGGCATGGCTGGAATTGGCACCTTTGGGCGCATTTGCCCAACTCAGCCCGGATGAAAACATACCCGATGCTCGCAACTTGGCTCAAAAAGCGGCCGATCTACGAAGAAGAGCCGCAGCTATTCGAGGGCCTGTGCTTGATCCGATACGGGCAAGCGCCATGCGGGCTGCCCTAAGTAAACTCGCCAGTCGATAAATCGACTTTTAATGTGTTGGCCTTGGTCCTATAAGCGCACAAAGCAAGCGGAGAGCCAAATTGAGCGACGAAAATCAGGATTTTGATCAAAAAGCCGCGACCTTCTATTCGGTAGCTCAATTTCTGGATGAGGGTAAGGTGCCCGAAGGTGCCGAAATCGCGCTTGAGCTGTTCTTTATACCACAGGAAGGCGCGGATGCTCCCGCCTTTTTGAAAGCGCTTAAAACTTTTGGATACAACGCGGAAACGCAATCCGAGACAGTCGAAGGCGGCGCGAGTCGTGAGGCGATAACAATCAATATAGATACAACAATGACAGCCGAAGATATCTGGCTACATGAAGAGCGCACAACCAAGCTCGCGCAAAGTCGAGGCTATGCCCCAGATGGTTGGGGTTTTCTTGAGCCAGACGCATAAAGGAACAAGTATAATGAGCAAGCCTTTGAGAATAGCGATTGCAGGCCTTGGAACCGTGGGTGCGGGTATCGTGAAAATGGTGCAGACCCATGGCGAGTTATTGGCACGCCGCGCTGGTCGACCCCTTGAAATCGTTGCCGTTTCAGCCCGCTCAAAAGGCAAAGATCGCGGCGTGGGCCTAAGCGGCTACGCTTGGGAAGATGATCCGGTTGCGCTAGCCAAGCGAGATGACGTTGATCTGCTTGTCGAAGTAATGGGTGGCGAAGACGGCCCCGCCAAAGCCTGTGTCGAGGCAGCGCTGGCATCTGGCAAACACGTAGTTACCGCCAACAAAGCCATGCTTGCGCTGCACGGTCAGGCAATGGCCGAACAGGCGGAAGCCGCCGGGGTCGCCCTTCGTTTCGAAGCGGCCGTAGCCGGTGGCATTCCGATTGTTAAAGCCCTTACCGAGGGGCTGGCTGGCAACAGTATATCGCGCGTTATGGGCGTTATGAACGGCACCTGCAACTATATCCTCACCAAAATGGATGCAACGGGCGAGAGTTATGGAGATGTGCTAAAAGAAGCGCAGGCGCTTGGCTATGCCGAAGCGGATCCCACGGTTGATGTTGGCGGCATAGATGCGGCGCACAAGCTCAGCTTGCTGGCCGCCACGGCCTTTGGCACTCGTGTCGCCTTTGACAAGGTCGAGATCGAAGGCATCGAGCGGATCACCTTGCAAGACATCCACAATGCAGCCGATATGGGCTACAAGATTAAACTTCTTGGTGTTGCCCAACAAAATGAAGACGGGCTGGAGCAGCGCATGCAACCCTGCCTCGTGCCTACGGCCTCTCCACTTGGGCAACTTGAAGGCGTTAGCAATATGGTTGTGGTTGAGGGAGATTTCATAGGGCAAACCGTTTATCAGGGCCCTGGTGCGGGCGAAGGGCCAACGGCTAGTGCTATTCTTGGCGATATCATGGATATTGCCCGTGGGTTGGTTATCCCTGCTTTTGGGCAACCAGCCAAGGGGCTGGCGCAACCCAACATCTCCTCCACCGGGTCGGACGCCGCTTATTACCTTCGCTTTAGCCTGACAGACGAGGCCGGCGTACTTGCCAAACTGGCGGCAATATTGGGAGATCATTCGGTTTCCGTTAACCGTATGCACCAATACGGGCATGACGGAAAAACCGCGCCATTGGTGATTGTAACCCATCAAACGCCCCGCGCCTCTCTGGATGCGGCATTGGCGGAGATCAGCGCATTAAACGCATCATTAGCCGAACCGGTAGCGTTACGCATCGAGAGCTTATAATAAGGTCGCCAGAACTAACTCGATCAAGGAAATGTCTATGAAAAACGTTATCGCGCTTGCCCTCGCCGTCACCGCCACGGCTTCTTTTGCACAAGATTCTAGCGACAATTATGAAATGGCCAGGCTGGGGATCACCATGAATGGCTACGATTGTGAAAGTGTATTGGGTGCCGAGCCAACCGATAATGATGATGTGGTTGAAATTACGTGCTTAAAAAGGGCTGGCTCTGACGCCACGGTGGTATATATCTTCACCATCGACGGGGCGGGATTCTCTATCACCCCGAAATAAACTTACGGGAAAGGCCCCACATGCCCGAAGACACACTTTATTCCGACCGGATGCTTTCGCTCGGACTCGCTCGCGTATCCGAGCAAGCCGCTATCGCCGCTGCCAAACTGGTTGGCTCCGGTAATGAAAAAGCCGCCGATCAGGCCGCGGTTGATGCCATGCGCACCCAACTCAACAAGCTCGACATTCGCGGGCGCATTGTGATTGGGGAAGGCGAACGCGACGAAGCCCCCATGCTCTACATCGGCGAAGAAGTCGGCAACGGCGTTGGCCCTGAAGTGGACATCGCGCTGGACCCGCTTGAAGGTACAACGCTTTGCGCCAAAGATATGCCAAATGCGCTTGCGGTGATTGCTATGGGGCCAAAGGGCTCTATGCTCCATGCGCCGGATACCTATATGGAAAAGCTGGCAATCGGCCCCGGTTATCCTAAAGATATCGTAACGCTTGCCATGTCACCCAAGGAGCGGGTGCAGGCACTCGCGGCCGCAAAAGGTGTTGAACCAAATGAGATTATGGTGTGCGTTCTAGAACGCCCCCGCCACGAGGCGATCATCAATGAAATTCGTGAAACCGGGGCCCATATCCGCCTGATCACAGATGGCGATGTAGCCGGTATCATCCATTGCGCCGAGGTCGAGAAAACAGGCATAGATATGTATATGGGCTCGGGCGGCGCACCTGAAGGGGTGTTGGCCGCAGCGGCCCTCAAATGCATGGGCGGGCAAATGTATGGCCGACTCATCTTCCGCAACGAAGATGAAAAAGCCCGCGCCCGCAAAACAGGTGTGGAAGATTTCAATCGCATCTATGCGCTTGATGATCTGGTTACCGAAGACGTGATTTTCGCAGCCACAGGTGTGACCGATGGTTCCATTGTATCGGGAGCGCGTCGGGTTGACGGATTCCTTGAAACAGAAACGATCCTAATGCGTTCGAAAACCGGTTCGGTGCGTCGGCTGTTTTATCGCCAACGAAACCAATAGTGGAAATGAGCGGGGCGTTCCTCGGCGTTGAATCCTCGCTCACCGGCCGCCGCTGGCTCGGCCCATTGGCCGAGGTCGAACGGCAGGCAGAGGCCATTGCACAAGCCACCGGATACCCGGATGTGCTGTCGCGCGTGCTTGCCAATCGCGGCGTAGTCGCACCAGAGGCGGAGGCTTTCCTGAGCCCCAGTCTGCGGGACCTCATGCCGGACCCTTCCACACTGCTTGATATGGACAAGGCCGCCGCGCGCATTTTTGAGGCCCTTCAAAACGGTGAGCGCATCGCGGTTTTTGCCGATTATGATGTCGATGGTGCAACATCGGCCGCACAACTGCTGAGCTGGTTCAAAGCCCTTGGCAACCAAGCAACCCTATACATTCCAGACCGCTTGACCGAGGGCTATGGGCCCAATGACAAAGCCATGGAAATGCTCGGAAAATCCCACGATCTTGTGATCTGTGTGGATTGTGGAACCGTTGCCAACGGGCCAATTCAGGTGGCGGTAAATTCCGGTGCAGATGTGATTGTGCTTGATCACCACATGGGGGGAGAAACCCTTCCGCCCGCGCTCGCAGTTGTGAACCCCAACCGTCAGGACGAAACATCCGAATACACCTATCTGTGCGCAGCGGCTGTGGTGTTCCTAACCCTCGTTGCCGTGAACCGGTTCATGCGTGACGCAGGAAAAAATGCTCCGCCGTTGCTTGATATGCTTGATCTGGTGGCGCTGGGCACCGTGGCAGACGTAGCCCCGCTCGTCGGATTTAATCGCGCCTTGGTGCGCCAAGGGCTTACCGTTATGGCGGGTCGCAACCGCCCCGGTTTGGTAGCGCTGGGGGATGTGGCCGCCTTGAACAGCGCGCCGAAAGCCTATCATCTTGGCTATTTGTTGGGACCGCGCATCAATGCGGGTGGCCGTATTGGAAAAGCCGATCTTGGGGCTCGACTGCTGACAACGACAGATATTCACGAAGCGCAGGCACTCGCCGAACGACTCGACGCTCTCAACAAAGATCGCCGTGAAATCGAAGCTCAAGTTCAAGCCGGTGCAGAGGCGGAAGCGGAGAGTCGCGGGCTCGACGGCCCTTTGGTATGGGCTGCGCATAGAGGCTGGCACGCCGGTGTTGTCGGGATTGTCGCCTCGCGGCTCAAAGAAAAATATAATCGGCCCGCAGTGGTAATTGGAATTGACGACGAAGGTGTGGGCCATGGGTCCGGCCGTTCTATTTCGGGTATAGATCTGGGCGCAGCCATCGCTAGCCTCGTTCGCGAGGGGTTCATAACTAAAGGTGGCGGGCATAAAATGGCGGCCGGTCTTAGCGTTGCTGAAGGCGATATCGAAGCGGCCATGGCCGTGCTATCAGACAAGCTCGCCAAACAGGGCGCCGGAGAAATGGGCCCTCGAGACCTTTCGATCACAGCAATTATTGGCTCCGGCACAGCCTCACCCGAACTAATCGAACAGATCGAGGCAGCCGGCCCATTTGGAGCGGGTGCCCCTGCCCCGCGCTTTGCAATCCCGGCAGCACGCGTCCGGTTTGCTAAACCCGCGGGTGAAAACCACTTGCGCCTCACCGTTGATAACGGCTCCGGCCCCATCGACATGATCGCCTTTCGCGCTTTCGAGAGTGATCTCGGCGCTGCCTTGCTAAACCACGCGGGCCAAAGCTTCCATTTTGCCGGTCGATTGGAGATTGACGAATGGGGTGGCCGCCGTAAAGCCAAATTGCAACTGGAAGACGCGGCCAAGGCGGTATAGTCTATGGTAAACAAGGAGTTTCCCATGTCTCATATCCTTATACTCAACGGCCCCAACCTGAACCTGCTTGGCACCCGCCAACCCGAGACCTACGGCACAATTACGCTTAAAGACATCGAGGCACTGTGCGCCCATGAAGCGAAGTCTCTGGGCGTGACCTATGAGTTCGAACAAAGCAACCACGAGGGCACTTTGATCGACTTTATTCACAATACAAAAGCCGAGGGAATTGTGCTCAATGCGGGGGCATACACCCATACGTCAATCGCAATTATGGATGCGATTACCTCGGTCAATAAACCCGTGCTGGAGCTGCACTTGAGCAATATCCATCAACGAGAAGCCTTTCGGCACCATTCATATATTTCAAATGTTGCCTTTGCGATGATCTGCGGTTTAGGTGCTTCCGGATACCCGCTCGCCCTTAGGGCCATGGCCGGACATCTGGCGCTCTAGGTGGAGCCTCTTGCCTATCTTTACATAGGCCTTGCTGCTTTTCTGGTTGGCTTTACCAAAACCTCGGTTGGGGGTGTTGGGATACTGGCTGTGCTACTCATGGCGCTCGCGATCCCCGATGAAACCTCGCCCGGGGTCCTGCTGCCAATGCTGATTGCCGCCGATATCCTGGCCGTGATTTATTTCCGAAGATCTTGCCAGTGGCACATCCTTTTCAAGCTGATTCCGGCGGCACTTGTCGGTGTTGCGCTGGCCTATTGGGTTTTATCCACCTCTACCGGATATGATTTTTCCAAACTCATTGGCTGGGTTATCCTGGCCATGCTAGCGCTCGATATACTGGTTACCGATGCCTTGCGTCATCTCGTTCGGGGGCGGGTATTGACCAGTATAATCGGCGCAATTGCTGGCGCGGCCTCCATGGTCGCCAACGCGGCTGGCCCGATCTTTGGCATATATCTATTACAAATGGGGCTGAGCAAATCCGAGTTCGTTGGCACGAGAAGCTGGTTTTTTCTGTTGGTCAATATCGCCAAAGTGCCGTTTGCAATCGGGCTTGGAATCACAACCACACAGTCGTTGACCCTCAATTTGTATTACCTGCCCATTATCTTGCTGGGAGCCTTTCTTGGCAAACAATTGGTTAGATACATCAACTTGAAAACCTTCAAAATTCTGATCCGACTAGCTGTTCTAGCCGCCGCAGCCCGCCTGATCCTCGGCTAAAAAACTTTTCTTGGTTTAGGCGAAATTTAGGCTTGCGCCCGCCCGCCATGCCGCATAAATAGTCCGCACAGAGAGCGATGCGCCCTTCGTCTATCGGTTAGGACGTCAGGTTTTCAACCTGAAAAGAGGGGTTCGACTCCCCTAGGGCGTACCACTCTCTGTTATTTACTTCCTTGAAATTGTTTGGTTTTGCTTTAGGTTGCGCGCATCTATATTGCCTAACAATCCTTTTACGGACCTGTCCAAATGACCAAATTCCACCAAAACTATGTAATGCTCCTTGCCGCGTTTGGCTTTGCCTTGCTAATTGGGTTTTCCGGATTCATTTGGAATGCGCCGGACTTGTGGCAGCGAATGGTTTTTGGAGCGGCACTTTATCTGCTCAGCAAGGATGTAATCGCGACCGCATCCATTGACCGCGGTGTGCGTAGTTTTTCCACCCTTAACCGCTGGATATACGCATTTTATTTGGCAGGTTATTTCGGGTTGTTTATGCTGCTTTTCACTTGGCCAGGCGCTGAGGGCATGGCCCGAATTCTACCCGGAGTTATGCTCGGAGGAGCGCTGTTCGGATTTGTCATGAGCTTTGTGTTTGAAAGCAAAACTCACCCTTATGCACATCATTTCAACACGGAACCGACCGGGAAGTTTGCAGAGTTCTATAAAGTGTTCAGTAAGATTTGGCCTATTTTAGGTCTTTTGGGAATATATTTCCTTGCATTCGCTTCCTCACAAGGGGCACCAAAAGCCGAGCTTCTTTTCTTTGTTTCCATCGGTCTATGGTTTTTGTTTCCGAGATATTCAAGGGTCACAAAGGGCTCGGCTATCTGGGCAAATTTTCCGAGAGCCGTTGGGATGGCTCTCCTGATACTGCCTTTGCTTGCATCATTGCTCTAGGCGGCAAAATTAGCAATGCTCCTACCCCCCGACCATCAAGGGCATGACCACAACCTCTGAATCTTCATCGATAGGCGTGAACCACGCCTCTTTGAAAACCTCGCCATCAATTGCCAGCGAGACTCCGGCGGCGATTGTTTCGCGCAATCCTTCAAACTGCTCCGAGAGCTTCTGCAAAAGAACGCGGGTGTTCTTGGCCTCGATCTCAACCTCCCCCACACCACCGGTGAAGGCGCGCAGTGAACCAAAGATCACGACGCGCGCCATTTAACCGATGGCTTTCAAGATTTTGGGCGGCGACATCGGAAGTTCAAACATCCGCGTGCCAATAGCACGCGAGACCCCGTTTGAGACAGCTGCCAGAGGCGGCACAATGGCCGTTTCTCCACAACCGCGAACCCCGAATGGATGGCCCGGATTCGGAACTTCAATAATGACCGGATCAATCATCGGCAAATCAGAGGCGACCGGAATACGATAGTCGAGAAAACCCGGGTTTTGCAGCCGGCCGTCTTCACCGTAAATATACTCCTCGTTGAGCGCCCATCCGATGCCCTGAACAGCACCGCCCTGAATTTGCCCTTCTACATATGCCGGGTGGATGGCTTTGCCCACATCTTGAAATGCGGTGTAGCGTTTTACCGCCGTAAAACCCGTTTCCGGATCAACCTCGACATCTACAAGGTGTACACCAAAGGATACACCGGCCTTATCTGGCGCGCCTTCATGGTGCCCCGCAATTGGCCCGCCGGTTTTACCCGAAACCGCCGCGATTTCGGCAAGGCTCATCGGTGGGAACTCCCCGGCGTTGTGGCCGGTCGGTTGAGCCGCACCATCGACCCACTCGACCGCGTCTTCGTCGATCTCCCAGATCATGGCGGCCCGCTTGCACATCTCTTTTATCGCAGCATTGGCGGCATTAATTGTGGCTATGCCGACAGCAAAGGTAACGCGACTTCCGTCGGTTACGTCGGAAAACCCAACAGAGGCTGTGTCGCCTACAATTGTGCGAATCCGGTCTAAAGGAATGCCAAGCGCCTCTGCGGCCATCATGGAAATGGACGCGCGAGAACCGCCGATATCGGGATTTCCTTCAATCAGGTTGACCGTCCCGTCAGCATTAATGGCCATAGATACAGAGACTTGCCCGCCGAAATTGAACCAAAACCCGCAAGAGACACCGCGCCCTGTGTTCTCGGCCAGTGGGGCCGAATAATGAGGGTGCGCTTTGGCGGCTTCAAGCGCGTCAACCAATCCAATCGCCTTGAAGGTCGGCCCGTAAGAGGATTTTGTCCCCTCGCGCGCCGCGTTTTTCAAGCGTGTATCTATCGGGTCCAGTTCGAGTTTTTGGCAGAGTTCGTCAACGACGGCTTCAACGGCATAAACGGCCATCGGGGCACCCGGCGCCCGATACGAGATCATTTTGGGGCGGTTGGTCATGACATCCCACCCCTCTGATTGTACATGGTCAAGGTCGTAGGCCGCAAATGCGCTCATCGCCCCCATCATAACCATTTGGTATGGAAACGCGCCCCCCTGATACCTCAGTTTGGCCTGCGCCGCCGTAATTCTTCCGTCTTTGGACATACCGATTTTTATATCCATCGAAGAAGACATAGTCGGGCCCGATGCGCGGAAAACTTCATCTCGCGTCATAACCGCTTTGACCGGCTTGCCGGATTTGCGCGAAAGCATAAGCGCAACCGGTTCGATGAAGACAGTTGTTTTCCCGCCGAATCCGCCTCCGATTTCAGAGGCAGTGACCCGAAGCTGGCTTTCTTCGATGTCCAGGATCTCGGCGCAAATCAGGCGCACGTTATAGTGGCCCTGTGTGCTGCACCAAAGCTCGCCGCGACCATCAGAGCCAAGATCGGCCAAACATGCGTGTGGCTCAATATAGCCCTGGTGCGTCGCTGCTGTTTTGAAGCTGCGCTCAATTACTTCGTCCGCTTCGGCAAAACCGGTTTCCAGATCGCCATGGCCAAAACTATAATAGCCAACGGTGTTACCCGAAACCTCGTCACCAAGCTTTCGGGCTTTAACGCCTACATGCAGCACGGGCGCACCGGGTTTCATAGCCTCGTCAACATCTGTAACATGCGGCAACAGATTATATTCAACTTCGATCAGCTTAAGGGCCGCAGCGGCAATAGATTTGCTGATCGCAGCCACAGCCGCAACGGCGTGACCGTCATAGAGCGCTCGATCTTGTGCCATACAGTTCTGTGAAGTGTATCCTGTCCACCGGTTTTTGAGTTCATCAAAATCAGCGCCCGTGATAACGGCTTTAACGCCGGGCAGCGCCTTTGCTTTGCTAGTATCGATGGATACAATTTCAGCATGGGCGTGTGGGCTCCGCAAAATGCGGGCATGAAGCATACCTGTGACTGATTTATCAGCACCAAACATGGCTTTTCCGGTAACTTTGTCTAGGCCATCGGGTCGGATAGGCCGCGTTCCAAGGATTTTGAAATCTTGCTTGCTCATGCGCTTACCCCCCGCATTTCAGCGGCGGCATCTAGAACCGCTCTGATAATTTTGTCATAGCCTGTGCAACGGCACAGGTTTCCGGCCAGCCAATAACGGACTTCTTCTTCTGAGGGATCCGCATTTTTTTCGAGCAGTGCCTTCGCCGCAACGACAATCCCGGGGGTGCAAATTCCGCATTGTAGGGCCGCATGCTCCAACAGCTTTTTCTGAACCGGATGCAGCGCGTCATCTGTAGCTATGCCTTCAACCGTTTCGACCGCGCTGCCCTCGACCTCTGCGCCCAACACGAGGCAGGAAGCAACCAGACGACCGTCAAGCATGACCGAGCAGGCACCGCAATCTCCGGTTCCGCAACCTTCCTTGGCGCCCGTAAGGTTGAGCCGGTCACGGAGCACATCAAGCAGCGTTTCTCCGGGCTCACACAAAAATTCTACCGCGTCACCGTTAACGTAGGTGGATACGTGGATTTTGCTCATAACAGGCCTCCGGCTCTTTGAAAGGCAATTTTGGCGGCGCGCGTTGCCATAACACCGGCGACCTTGGTACGGAACTCAATGGTGCCGCGTTTATCATCAATCGGGTTGCAGGCTTTTTCACAGGCCTCAGCACATTGTTTTACGGCAGCTTCATCAAGCCGTGTTCCGATAAGCGCGGCCGCAGCATCCTCAACCAAAACGGCTGTCGGGGCCACAGCCCCCAAAGCGACTTTCGCAGCGGCAACCACTCCCGCCTCATCAAGTTGCAGGTTCACCCCCGCACTCGCTACGGCGATATCCATTTCTGTGCGCGGGATAAAGCGTAAGTAGGCATCCGCTGAATTTTTCGCGGCTTTCGGCAGAAGAACTGAAGTAATAAGATCGCCCTTCCCAAGCTTTGTCCGCCCCGGTCCCTCTAATAGACCGAAAACCGGAATGTCACGCTGCCCATCCTGCCCCTCAATCCGCGCTATAGCTTCAGCCGCCAGCAGGGCTGGAACACTATCAGCAGCGGGAGAACCGTTGCACAGGTTGCCGACCATCGTGGCCCTTCCCTGCACTTGCGTTGAGCCGATTAGCTCGACAGCTTCAACAACACCGGGCCACATATTCTTAAGAGCATCATTCTCGCCCATTTCAGCGCCACTAACACAGGCACCGATCCTGATACCGCCGTCCTCCAGGACGATATCGCGAATGCCCGGTATCTTTTTGAGATCGACCAAGACGCTGGGGGCTACACCCGAAAGCTTCATTTGCACCAGAACGTCTGTGCCGCCGGCTATCGGTTGTGCACCGTCACCTGCCCCCAACAAGGCAACAGCATCCCGGCTGTTTTTTGCCACTATGTAGCGCATTATTGATTCTCCCAGAAAAAGTCTTTTTATGAGTCTGCCAAGCGGACCCCTTGCGCACAAGCCCCAAATTCTTTTGGAAATTCACTGCCTACAGTTTTTTTGAAACCAAAATTAAGTGATTTAAGCAACTTGTGATCTGTTCCTAAGTCTAGTCTCTCTACTTTTTAGTTGATTTTTTGGTTCGATTAGGTACGCTTGATTAATAACAATAGCTTTACATGCCGCAAGCATGTGTATTCTGAGCATAGCAGGGAGCGCGATGTGCCAAACTTCAAGCCACTAATTTCTTTTGTTTTGGGCCTTTTACTCCTTTCAACGCCTGGCTTTGCGCAGGATGTCTGGATCACGTCGGATACTCCGTTTGTAGAGCTCGAGGTGAATAACGAGTTTTTCGTTATCGAGCGTAATCAGGATAATAGCGCCGTTATTCCGGCTGCATTTGCCAAAACTTCGCGTCCTTGCCCGCCCTTTTGTGTCCATCCCATGAGTATTGCAGACGGTGTTGAAACCTTCGGCGAACTGGAGCTTCTGGCGTTTATCGAAGGGCCTGTACAAGCGGGCGATGGATATTTGATTGATGCGCGTACGCCATCCTTTTATAACACCGGGACAATCCCTGGCTCGATCAACCTCCCTTTCAATTTGCTGACCGCTGATGAAAGCAACCCGTTTATGACCCCCCTCCTTATTCAACTTGGTGGAGTCAAACAGTCAGACGGAAGTTGGTCATTTGCAAATTCACCGGAGCTCGCTCTTTTTTGCAATGGTCCCTGGTGTGGCCAATCTCCACGCGCCATTGAGAATTTGATGTCGGTCGGATACCCGGCCGAAAAGTTAAAATACTATCGTGGTGGCATGCAAAACTGGCTTATGCTGGGCCTAACAGTGGTTGTTCCAGCCTCTTAAAGGCACATGTTTCCACCTATATCAAGTGGGGGGAATATGCATTTTAAGACTATCATTGCAATTGTAGCAGGTTTGTCTGCCGGGATGGCAAGCGCTGATGCGCGGTTCGAATCCGGGTCTGTTGCTACATCTTCTTTTGGTGGGTTGCAGTATGCTCAAAGCTCCATTGAAGCACTTGGAGAGTCCGATCTTCGTCGGTTGGTATTTTACACAGAGCGAACGATCGGGTCTCTTAACGATATTGTGGAAGCTTCTGATACCGGCGAGTTTGACGACCTTGGCAAGCTAATTGAGAATCTTCGCTCCAATATTTCAAGGCTTTCTGATGCGGGTGGCCGGTCCGGCATCCCTCGCGAAGACATCACTGATTTTTTCGTTCAGACTGTTGTTGACGGCCATGGTGGTGATTTTCTCGAAAAAGTTAGCAACGCAGCTGGTGGTCTGGATATCCCAACTCTTTTTAGAAATGTCGAAGCACCTTCGGCTCCCAACACTGCAGCTCTGAACGATAATAGCGAGTTTCTGAACGCTCTTGCCAATGAGAGCGCGGGTTTAACTCTAAACGAAACGGCTGGGCAAGTAGAAGTTGTGGAGACCACAGATGAAGCGGACGGGCCTGTTGCGGGCCCGAATGCGACGGCTGCCGAGCGTGGCGTGATTGACCGGATAGAGGTCACGAACAGTGGTTGGAAAATTACTGTGGTTGCAGGAGATTCGCTCGCATTGATTGCTTCGGCACTTTATGGTGACTCGCTATCTTATAATGTGATTTATCAGGCAAATCTGAATGTATTGAACAACCCGAACTCGCTCAATATTGGTGACCGCCTCACTTTACCAAAACCTTAAACAGATTTTGGCAAAGCTTGGAGGAGTGGTAAAAGCCGTTTCATATCCGGGCCATGCTCTTGCCCGGTTAGTGCTTTTCTCAAAGGCATAAAGAGGCTTTTTCCTTTTCGCCCTGTGCTTGCTTTCAAAGCAGCCGTCCAATGGCCCCAGGTCGTTTCATCAAAGGGCTGCGCTGGCAGGGTATCAAGTGCATTTCGAACAAACTCAATGTCGTCGTCTGCAACCAAGGGTGCCACGCCATTCGTGCAAAGCGCCCACCATTTGGCAATTTCAGCACGATCCGAAATATTCTCGCGAATTGCGATCCAAAATGCATCTGTTTTGTCGGACGGTACACCCACGTTTGCGAGCTCGTCGGCCATATCCTCAACCGACAAACCATGCAAATATTTGGCGGTCAGCGGCCAGAGATCTTCTTTGTCGAACTTGGTTGGTGAAGCCCCAAATTCTGACAACTCAAAACCGTCTATCAATTCTAGCATTTGTTGGCGGATTTCAACAGGCTGGGATGAACCGAGTCGCGCCATCAAGGAGTTGATCGCCATTGGTTCAATCCCCTCTGCGCGCAAATCGCGTAGCGCCAAAACACCTAGGCGCTTGGAAAGGGCCTCTCCCTCTGGCCCTGTTAGCAAGGAGTGATGCGCGAATTTGGGCACGTCACAGCCCATAGCTTCAATTATCTGGATTTGGGTCGCGGTGTTGGTCACATGATCAAGGCCACGCACGACATCGGTAATTCCCATATCGGTATCATCCGTCACGGATGCAAGCGTGTAAAGCACCTGCCCATCGGCACGAATGAGAACCGGGTCGGAGAGGCTCGCCGCATCAATTGACTGCGCACCCAAAATTCCGTCCTGCCACTCAATCCGTTTGTGATCGAGCTTGAAGCGCCAATACCCGCCGCGCTCGGCGCGGAGAGTGTCTTTTTCGGCCTCGGAAAGCGAGAGTGCCGACCGGTCATAGACCGGAGGTTTCCCCATATTGAGCTGCTTTTTCCGCTTCAGGTCCAGCTCAGTTGGCGTTTCAAAGCATTCGTAAAGGCGGCCTGATGCACGCAATTGAGCCGCCACTTCACCGTAACGCGCCAAACGAGAAGATTGCGTTTCAATTCTATCCCAATCAAGCCCGAGCCAACGAAGGTCTTCCTTAATGCCTTCGGCAAATTCAGGTTTTGAACGCACCGGATCGGTGTCATCAAGGCGCAATACGAATGTGCCGCCAGATTTTTTGGCAATAAAATAGTTGAATAGAGCCGCCCTAAGGTTGCCAATATGCAGGTATCCGGTAGGAGATGGTGCAAAACGCGTGATGGTCATTGAATGGTCCCTGCTGAAATTGGTTGAGGCTCTCATAGTGCCTTTACGGCGCGGGATAAAGGCAAATATTGATACCCGACGGCCCAAGAATAGTCGCGCAAACCCCTCGTTTACCTAGCTCGGGTCCCGCCACCTGTTCACAATCGGATAACGCCGGTCCAGCCAGAACGCCTTAAGCGTAAGCCGCGCCCCGGGCGCAGACTGGAAGCGCTTATATTCGCTCATATATATCAGGTTCTCTACGCGCTTAACCAGCGCATGATCAAACCCCTTATCTACCAGCTCCGAAACCGATTGATCATGGTCGATCAGCGCTTCGAGAATGGCATCCAACACATCATATGGCGGTAACGAATCCTCATCTTTCTGGTCTTCTCTCAGCTCGGCTGAAGGCGGCTTGTCGATGACCCGCGGCGGAATAACTTCGCCGACCGGCCCTTTCATCCAGTCAAAATGGTTTTCATTCCGCCAGCGGCAAGTCTCGAAAACCCTTGTTTTATACAAGTCTTTTATAGGGTTATAGCCGCCCGCCATATCGCCATAAATCGTGGCATACCCGACCGCCACCTCAGATTTGTTCCCCGTGGTCAACAACATCTCGCCAAACTTGTTGCTCATCGCCATCAATAATAACCCACGCAAGCGCGACTGAATATTTTCTTCGGTGACATCGGTTTGGTACGCTTCAAAAAGCGGTGCCAAAGTCTCGGTAATCGCCGCCCTGCCCGCTGCAATTGGCACGGTATCAAGTTGGCAACCAAGCGCATGGGCCACGCCAGCGGCGTCAGCAAGTGAATCCTCGCTTGTATACTCGGATGGAAGCATAACGCAGCGCACGTTCTGCGGCCCAAGAGCATCAGCTGCGATGGTGGCCACAATCGCTGAATCGATTCCCCCCGACAAGCCAAGCAATACCTTGGAAAACCCCGTTTTTCCCATGTAATCCCGCAAAGAATCGACCATACAGCGATAATCCTGCTCCCATGCATCTCCATGGATTTCACGCTCGCCTTGAATTGCCCGCCAACCTCCGCCGTTGTTTTCAAAATCAACATGCGTAACAGATTCATCAAAGACCGGCATCTGAACAGCGAGTTCAGCCCCCGGGTTGAGCACAAAAGTTGCGCCGTCAAACACTTGGTCGTCCTGTCCGCCAACCATATTGAGATAAACCAGTGGCATCCCAGTTTCGACCACACGGGAGACCATCAACCCCATGCGCAACTCGTGTTTGTCCCGCCGATAGGGGGAGCCGTTAGGGATCAACAACAGTTCAGCGCCGGTTTCCGCCATGGTTTCAGCCACGTCCACATGCCAGGCATCTTCGCAAACCGGGCAGCCTATCCGCATCCCGTTGAGTTCAAACGGTCCGGAAATCGGCGCGCTTTCAAACAAGCGATGCTCGTCAAAAACGTCTTCATTCGGAAGGTGGTGCTTGCGGGCGATGACACGCACCGCGCCATTTTGGAGCAGAAAATAGGCGTTATAGAGCTTACCATTTTCGAGCAATGGCGCTCCGATCGTCAAAGCCGGGCCATCGGCACATTTCTCCGCCAAAGTCAAAAGCGCCCGTTCGCTTTCGGCTTGAAAGGCGGGTTTGAGCACCAGATCTTGCGTTTGGTACCCGGTCAGAAACATTTCAGGAAAAGCCAAAAGATCGGCCCCGGCGGCGGTTGCCTGCTTGTGGGCATCCAGGGCTTTTTTGATATTTCCGTCAAAGTCGCCCACGGTCGGGTTAAGTTGCGCCAGTGTCAGGCGGAAATTTTGCGGCATTTGAACCCCTGATAAAACTTATTCACCCAGAAATACACAGGCTTTACAAGCAAACACAAGCCTTGCCGGCACCATCTCGCGGATTGCGATAAAAAACCGTTGCCCATTCGGGCGTTAGCACCTAATATTTCTCAATTGTTGCAAAGCCCTCTCTTGAGGAACCTTGTCGAATTGTTGGAGAATTATGTTGAAACATCGCCATTTGATCAGTGCCGCCGCTATCAGTGCCGCTTCTGCTTGTTTTACAACGGTTGTTACGCCTGCTTTCGCGCAGGAAACAAATGTAGAGACAAAACAATATGATACGGGCGGAATTTATGAAGGCGAATTCCTGAACGGGAAGCAACACGGGCGCGGTACCTACCGGCTGCCAAACGGATACGAGTATTCCGGCCAATGGATCGAAGGGCGGATAGAAGGGGACGGCGTGGCACGCTTTCCGAACGGGTCCGTTTATGAAGGTGAATTCATCAACGGCCGCCCCGAGGGGGAAGGCAAAATTACCTTCTCGGATGGCGGCACCTATGAAGGCTCATGGCTTGACGGTAAGATTTCCGGTTCTGGCACGGCGACCTATGCAAATGGCGTGGTTTTCAGCGGCGAATTCTTGAATGCAGTGCATCATGGCACGGGAACCATGACCAGCCCGAACGGGTATATCTATGAAGGTACGTGGGATAACGGCGTCAAACATGGTCGCGGAAAAATCACCTACCCCGACGGTGCAGTTTATGATGGCGACATCGTCCGCGGCGTTCGTGAAGGTGGCGGCTCGCTTACTTTGCCAGATGGAGTCACCTATGTGGGCCAGTGGCAAAACGGACAGATCAACGGCAATGGCGTTCTAACGCAAGCCAACGGCGACACCTATGATGGCGTCATGGTTAACGGCCAGCGTGACGGTCAGGGGATTGCTTCTTATGCCAATGGTGACCGGTATGAGGGCGGCTTCTCCGGAGATCAGCGCAATGGTGTAGGCACATTTACAGGGTCGGACGGATATATTTATACGGGGGTCTGGGTTGATGGCCGTATCGAAGGCGACGGAAAGGTCACCTACCCCGATGGCTCGGTTTATGAAGGTAGCTTCCTCAACGATGTTGCACACGGCCAAGGTAAAATTGTTTACGCTGACGGCTCCTCTTACGAAGGTGCGTGGGTGAATGGCGTTATTGAAGGCGGCGGGGTTGCCCGTTACGAAAACGGTTTGGTTTACGAAGGTGAATTCCGGAACGCCAAGAATCATGGCACCGGCACAATGACCTATCAAGACGGGTATCAGTATACCGGCCAATGGCAAGATGGCTTGCGTGATGGCCAAGGGGTTGCGACCTATTCCGATGGCACAATCTACACCGGCGCCTTTACCTCCGGTCAGCGTGAAGGGGCAGGCACAATTACAATGCCTGACGGTTTTGAATACACCGGCAACTGGTCAGGCGGCGAGATCGATGGCGAAGGCGCTGCCAAATATCCAAATGGTGATATCTATGAGGGCTTCTTTGCCAAAGGTCAGCGGCAGGGTCGCGGTGTCATGCGCTATGCTTCGGGTGAAGAATATGATGGCTTCTGGGCGAATGGGAACCCGGCAACCGAAGAAGAAGCAAACGCCGCTGCAGGCAACTAGAAAACTCAACCAAGTGTATGGGGAAACCACCGGTGCGTGGTTTTTCCCGAAAAATCTGCTTCTGACGGATTTTTTGCTTTAACTCGGCGTGAGCCTGATTATAGTAGCGCGCATGTGTAACACATTACCACATAACCCGATTCCGGTTGGCGGCAACGTCATTGCTGAAATCCTACTCCTTAGCCGCCTCTGAGCGTGCCGAGGATTTGGTGCGTGCGCTCAGAGGAGCTCTAATTCGCACCGAACTTCTCAAAGCTAAGGACCAAAACAGATGACTGACATGACCAATGATAAATCCCGTGTGTTAATTTTTGACACAACCCTGCGCGATGGCGAGCAAAGCCCTGGCGCAACAATGACCCATAACGAAAAACTCGAAATTGCAGAGATGCTCGAAACCATGGGCGTTGATATTATCGAAGCCGGGTTTCCAATTGCGTCTGAAGGTGATTTCGCTGCGGTAAGTGAAATCGCCAAACGCTCAGACCGTTCGGTGATTTGCGGGCTTGCCCGCGCCCAACCGGGAGATATCGAACGCGCGTGGGAGGCCGTGAAACACGCCAACCTGCCCCGCATTCATACTTTCATAGGCACATCTCCATCGCACCGCGCCATTACCGGCATGAATATGGAAGAGATGGCGAATTCCATTCATGAAACCGTCAGCTTGGCCCGAAACCTGTGTGACAATGTCCAGTGGTCTCCTATGGATGCAACCCGCACTGAAAACGACTACCTGTGCCGCGTGGTGGAAATTGCCATCAAGGCAGGCGCTACCACAATCAATATTCCAGACACCGTTGGCTACACAGCGCCAAGGGAAAGTGGTGATATTATCCGCATGTTGCTTGAAAGGGTTCCGGGCGCAGATGACATTATCTTCGCGACCCACTGCCACAATGACCTCGGCATGGCGACGGCCAACTCTTTAGCCGCGGTTGATGCTGGTGCGCGACAAATTGAATGCACAATCAATGGCTTGGGGGAGCGCGCTGGCAACACGGCTTTGGAAGAAGTTGTCATGGCAATCAAGGTGCGAAACGACATTATGCCGTATCATACCGAGATCGACACCGCCAAAATTATGGCCATCAGCCGCCGTGTGGCGACTGTTTCCGGTTTTCCGGTTCAGTATAACAAGGCCATTGTGGGTAAAAATGCTTTTGCCCATGAAAGTGGTATCCATCAGGATGGTATGCTGAAAAACGCCGAAACCTTCGAGATAATGCGGCCGGAAGATATCGGGCTGAGCGAAACATCTTTGGTGATGGGCAAGCACTCGGGCCGCGCGGCTTTGCGCTCCAAACTGGAGAACCTCGGGTTTACCTTGGGGGATAACCAGCTCAAGGACGTGTTCGTGCGCTTCAAAGAACTGGCCGACCGCAAAAAAGAAGTGTTCGACGACGACTTGGTTGCGCTGATGAACACCTCGGCCGCCAGCCCTGTAGAAGGCGCGCTCAATTTGGAAAGCTTGCGCGTAGTGTGTGGGACAGAGGGCCCGCAAACGGCTGAAATGAGCCTGAGTGTTGGCGGCTCGACGAAATCCGTGACCGCCACCGGCGATGGCCCTGTTGACGCAACTTTCAATGCGATCAAAGAAGTGTTTCCGCATACGGCGCGTTTGCAGCTCTATCAGGTTCATGCGGTGACCGAGGGCACGGATGCGCAGGCGACCGTGAGTGTTCGTATGGAAGAAGACGGAAAAATTGTAACCGGGCAAAGCGCGGATACGGATACAGTTGTGGCGTCTGCAAAAGCTTATATCAACGCCCTGAACAATCTCGTCGTTCGCCGTGAAAAAACGGCACCCGCCTAAACGTTGCTCGGGGGCGCTCGCGCCCCCCTTGCCCGTTGGGCAATTCCCCCCGAGGATATTTTTTACAATTTGGATGGTTGGCAGGTTCTTGCCGGCATCATACAAATTGCATAGAAATGTCACGGCACTGGCAAAGCGGGCTTTTAACTGATAAAGCTTGTGTCTATAAGCGCTTATTAGCGAAAATTCGGGGCCGAATGGCCCGTTCCTACAGGCAAGGAAACACATATGGTTGGGCTATTTGGCGGCATGTTCTCTGCGGATATGGCCATTGATCTGGGCACGGCAAACACATTGATTTATGTGAAGGGCAAAGGGATTATTCTCAACGAACCTTCGGTTGTTGCGTATCATATTCGCGACGGCAAAAAGCAGGTGTTGGCTGTGGGTGAGGATGCCAAGCTTATGTTGGGGCGCACGCCGGGCAGCATTGAGGCCATTCGGCCGATGCGCGACGGTGTGATTGCCGATTTCGACGTTGCTGAGGAAATGATCAAACATTTCATCAAGAAAATCCACCGGAGGGCGTGGTTTGTGCCCAAACCGCGAATTATTGTTTGTGTGCCGCACGGCGCGACACCTGTGGAAAAGCGGGCCATCCGGAGCTCGGTTGAGCAAGCAGGCGCTGGCAAAGTTGGCTTGATTGCCGAGCCGATCGCGGCAGCTATTGGTGCGGGTATGCCAATTACCGACCCAACCGGCTCTATGGTGGTTGATATCGGCGGCGGGACAACCGAGGTGGCTGTGCTGTCCTTGGGTGATATTGTTTATGCGCGCTCGGTGCGCGTGGGTGGTGACCGGATGGATGAAGCTATTATTTCGACCTTACGCCGCCAGCACAATATTTTGGTGGGGGACGCCACTGCCGAGCGGATCAAAACGTCGATCGGCACAGCGCGGATTCCCGATGATGGCCGTGGTGCCAGCATGGAAATTCGGGGGCGTGATTTGCTAAACGGCGTGCCCAAAGAAACCGAAATTACGCAAGCGCAGGTTGCTGAAGCTTTGGCTGAGCCGGTTCAACAAATTTGTGACGCCGTTATGGCGGCGCTTGAGTCTACCCCCCCTGACCTAGCAGCCGATATTGTTGACCGAGGGGTTATGCTCACCGGGGGTGGCGCGCTATTGGGAGACCTCGACCTTGCCTTGCGTGAGCAAACCGGGCTCGCGATCTCAGTAGCCGACGAAACTCTGAACTGTGTGGCCCTCGGCACGGGTAAAGCGCTCGAATTCGAAAACCAGCTTCAGCATATTCTGGATTACGGCAACTAGCGGGGAATCGTGGCAACGAATGACCAGACAGGAAACGCATGGCGGGCGATCAGACGCCTGATTGTCGGGCTAACCCTGTTTCTGTTTTTTGCCCTCTTTATCTTGTGGCGGATCGACAGCCCAAGGGTTGAGCGCTTTCGTATGGCGTTGGTGGACAGGTTTGTGCCCAATATGGAGTGGGCGCTTGCACCTGTTACCCAGTTTACACGCATTGTTTCTGACTACCAATCTTATGCCCAAATTTACCAGAGAAATCAGGAATTGCGCCAAGAGCTTCAACGCATGAAAGGCTGGCAGGAAGCCGCGCTCCAGCTTGAGCAGACAAACGCTCAATTGAGAGCCCTCAATAACGTGCAGCTTTCCCCGAGCCTTGGCTTTGTAACGGGCGAAGTTATCACCGATAGCGGGAGCCCGTTTAGCCAATCAGGCTTACTCAATGTAGGCCTTCTCGATGGCATTCAAGACGGGCAAGCCGCCGTTGACGGGCTTGGATTGGTCGGACGCATTTCAGGTGTTGCGGACCATACTTCAAGGTTGGTTTTCCTGTCTGATGTTTCATCACAAGTACCGGTCATCATCCGACCCTCCGGACAAACGGCCATTTTACACGGAGACAATACCCTCGCGCCAAAAGTGCTTTTTATCGAAACACCCGATGACGTCGTACCGGGAATGCGGGTTGTTACCTCGGGGGATGGCGGTGTGTTTCCACCCGAACTTCTTGTAGGGCAAATCGTTCGCACGGCCAGCGGGGAAGCGCGTGCATTGTTGGCTGCCGATTACGAAGGATTGGAATTTGTTCGTGTTTTGCGCAATTCTCCTTTGGACCAAATCACAGGTTCGGGTGGATTGGTCGGCGACGAGATACCTGAAACCGCGCCGGAACCTCCTTCTGAGCCTTTGGCAGGAGAGCCGTTTCAACCACCTCCGACGCGGGGGGCTGGCAATTGATAATTTCGCCTAGATTATGGTTGCTTCGCGCTCTTTACTTTGCCCTCGGCCTGCTTTGCATTGCTTACCCGCTACTCCCGCTCCAGTTCACGCCTGACCGTTTTACAGCGCCAGACCTTATCTATGTGTTAACCGTTGCCTGGGTCATTCGAGCCCCTGAAAGTGCGCCTTTTGTTTTGATCGCCGGCCTTGCTTTGCTTTCTGATGCGGTGTTGATGCGACCTGTCGGGCTTTGGGCTATGTTGCTTTTAGGCGCAAGTGAGGTGGTTCGCTTTAGTTATATGGCGGTGAGGGAACGCGGTATTCTGGCGGAATTCGCACTTGCTGCCGGGCTATTTGTTGCGATGCTTATCATTCAAAATTTCTTTTTGTGGCTGAGTTTTTCACAATCTCTTGAATTTACCAGCATGGTTCAATTTGCGATGTTAACTCTGCTTTGCTACCCTGCTATGGTCGCCTTCCTGAACTATATTGTGAGAGTGCGAAAGCCAGATCATTCAAATCGCCCGGACAGGCTCGGAAAAATCAAATGATCCAACCGTCAAAAACCTCACGCGAGAAAAACCGCCGAATTACTCGGCGGGCTTTGGTTCTCGGTGGTATGCAAGCTGCGGTTATTGGGGGCCTAAGCTGGCGTATGCGGCATTTGCAGGTTTCTCAAAGCAGCGAATTTCGGCTTTTGGCGGAAGAAAATCGTATCCGTGATCGGCTCATTCAACCAGAACGCGGGTTGATATTTGACCGGAACGGGCAGCCGCTGGCGCAAAACATGCCAAATTACCGGATTGTCATGATCCGCGAACAGGCGGGAAATGCTCCCGAAGTGCTGGCCGAACTCGCCCGTTTGATCGACTTGCCTCTTGATCGGCGAGAGGAAATTTATCGGGAAATGCGACGGCGCGCGTCTTTTGTTCCGGTTTCTGTGGTCGAGCAACTCAGTTGGGAAGATTTTGCCCGCGTCTCGGCAAACGCCCCTGCCCTTCCCGGCATTATCACCGAAGTTGGCCTTAACCGGCATTACCCGATGGGAGAGGATTATTCGCATGCCATCGGATATGTCGGCCCTGTGAGTGAAGCGGACCTCGCCCGATTTGAAGACCCGGATCCAGTTTTACAAATCCCCGGTTACCAAATTGGTAAAACCGGTCTTGAGCGACAAAAGGACAATCTTTTACGCGGGGTCGCCGGAACCAAGCGGGTGGAGATCAATGCCGTGGGCCGCGTTATGCGCGAACTGGGCCGCAATGACGGGCTGAAAGGCGCTGATCTACAGCTGACTTTGGACAATGACCTGCAACACTATGCGCAACACCGGCTAAAAGGGGAAAGCGCGGCGGCCGTGGTTATGGATGTTCATTCCGGTGATATCAGGGCACTGGCTTCCACCCCGGGCTTTGACCCCAACCAGTTTATTTTCGGAATTTCGACGACTTACTGGAATAGTCTGATCGAAAACGAGTATCGGCCGCTAGCAGACAAAACCATTTCTGGCGCGTACCCCCCCGGTTCAACCGTGAAAATGGTTACGGCTTTGGCCGCGCTGGAGGCGGGGCTGGTTGACCCCGAGGAAGAGATTTATTGCAAAGGATATACCGAGGTTGGCAACCGCCGTTTCCACTGCTGGAAACGCGGCGGGCATGGCAAAATGAACCTCTCAGACAGCCTCAAACACTCTTGTGACGTATATTATTACGAAATTTCACAAAGGGTGGGAATCGAGAAAATTTCAGAAATGGCGCGGCGCATGGGATTTGGCACAAAGCCCGCCCTGCCTCTGCCATCTATAACATCGGGCCTTGCCCCTGATAAACAATGGAAATTTGATCGCTATAATGAAGAATGGCGCATTGGAGACACGCTGAATGCAGCCATTGGACAAGGCTTTGTGCTGGCATCCCCTATGCAGCTCGCGGTCATGACGGCACGGTTAGCCTCTGGCACAGCAGTTGAACCAAGGTTAATCCAACGGGTGAACGGCGTAGCGGAACCAGTTGAACGAGCACCCTCCATGGGATTGAACCCACGTCATCTTGACCTAGTAAAACTCGGGATGTTCAAGGTTGCAAACGAAAACCGAGGCACCGCTTATAAAGCGCGAATTGACGATCGAGCCATGGCGATGGCCGGGAAAACCGGAACAGCGCAGGTGCGCGGGATCTCGGCTGAAGAGCGCGAAGCTGATTTGGAAAATGATGAAATTCCTTGGAAGTTTCGTGACCATGCCCTCTATGTCGGGTTCGCGCCATATGATAACCCACGCTACGCGATTTCGGTAGTTATCGAACACGGCGGAGCTGGCTCGACAGCTGCGGCCCCTGTAGCGCGAGATATTATGCTGCGCGCACTCTATGGCGCAATGCCACCGCTTTCGGCCTACCCGCGCAACTTGTGGCCGGAAATTCGAGAGCAACAGGCAGAAGAGCCTGAATCGAACCCGGGCAACACCTCTTCCGGCAGTGATCGCGCATGAGCTTTTTTGACCCCACCCTTGAATTGGCACCTCGTGGCCTGCGCAAAATATTCTACGTGAACTGGCCGCTCGTGCTTTTAATCGTTGCTGTTTCCAGTTTCGGTTTTTTGATGCTCTACTCGGTCGCTGGCGGCTCGTTAGACCCATGGGCTCGCGCCCAAATGATGCGCTTTGCTGCTGGCTTTATCATCATGTTTATCATCGCCTTTGTACCTATCAGGTTTTGGCGACAATTATCACCGGTTATCTATCTGGGTGGTTTAGGGCTGTTGATCATCGTGCTCCTTTTTGGCCATGTCGGCATGGGTGCACAGCGTTGGATAAACCTAGGCTTCATCCAGTTGCAGCCTTCCGAGGTTATGAAAATTGCCCTCGTCATGGTGCTTGCGCTTTATTACGACTGGCTGCCAGCCGAAAAAGTATCAAGGCCCGCATTCGTTCTGATACCCCTCATAATGATCGGCGTGCCGGCCATGATGGTCGTTGTGCAGCCCGACTTGGGCACAGCCATTTTGCTCGTACTCAGCGGTGGCGTAGTGATGTTTTTGGCGGGAGTCAGCTACTGGTATTTTATAGGTGCAGCCAGCTTTGGTGTGGGCACTATCACCTCGGTATTTTTGTCCCGAGGAACGGGATGGCAACTGTTGAAAGATTACCAATACCGCCGGATTGATACTTTCCTCAACCCGTCATTAGACCCTCTGGGATCAGGGTATCACATTACACAATCAAAGATTGCTCTTGGATCCGGAGGTGTTTCCGGCCGCGGGTTTATGCAGGGAACCCAGTCACGGCTAAATTTCCTACCAGAGAAACAAACCGATTTCATCTTCACGACTCTCGCGGAAGAGTTTGGCTACATCGGGAGCACATTTTTATTGATCCTCTATGCGCTCATTATGATTTTTTCGATATCAGCAGCCATTAGGAACAAAAACCGCTTTGGGGCATTGCTCATCGGAGGCGTTGCCGCCACCTTTTTCTTTTACTTCGCTCTTAATATGGCAATGGTGATGGGATTGGCACCGGTCGTCGGTGTTCCGCTACCTTTGGTTTCCTATGGCGGGTCAGCCATGCTGGTCATATTAGGCGGATTCGGCCTCATTCAATCAGCCCACATCCACCGACCAAGATAAGGTAACCTCATGATTACAATTCAATTTGCTGGTGCCGAGAAGGACTGGAAAACCTATCAAAGCCTGATCCCCGAAGCCCTGGCCTCAAAGAATATCGAAACGGTATTTCAGCGGGATGTCGCTCCGGAGAATGTTGACTATATCGTCTATTCCCCGTCCGGGCCGGTGCAAGATTTTTCAGCTTATACAAAGCTAAAAGCTGTTTTAAGCCTATGGGCAGGCGTTGAGCGGGTGGTTGGCAATCAAACCCTAAAAGCTCCGCTATGCAGGATGGTAGATGGCGGATTACGGGAAGGTATGGCTGAATGGGTTACCGGACATGTGTTGCGTTATCATCTGGGAATGGATGCACATATTGTTAATCCAAACCACCGCTGGCAGGCCGGTACAGCCCCGCCGCTGGCTTCCGAGCGTCGTATCGGCATTCTGGGCCTTGGCGAACTCGGCCAAGCTTGTGCCCGGTCTCTAAACTGTGTTGGCTTTGATGTAGCCGGTTGGTCGAGGACTCATAAGAATGTAGAGAATGTGAGCTGCTTTTCAGGGCAAGACGGGTTGGAGGCTATTTTGAGGCGCTCCGAAATCCTTGTATTGCTTTTGCCACAAACCGTAGAAACGACCGGCATTATCAACACCCAAGCGTTAAGCCTCATGCCAAAAGGCGCACGCATTCTCAACCCGGGGCGAGGCCCGTTGATCGACGATGACGCGCTGTTGGAGGCCTTGGAAACCGGGCACATAGCCCATGCAACACTCGACGTTTTCGCCAAAGAGCCGCTGCCGGAAGACCACCCCTATTGGCGCAACAGCAACGTCACGGTTACCCCGCATATTGCGTCGGAAACCCGCCCGTACACCGCCGCAAAAGTAATTGCAGAAAACATTGCGCGCGGAGAATCCGGTAAGCCGTTCTTGTTTGAAGTTGATCGAACTGCCGGATATTGACCGGCAGCCCCCTATTGTTTTTGCAAGCGAAAGAGTGAAGTCAGATCAACTATCTTCCATCGCTTCCAACTCGTCGATCATGCCGGAGATCATCGCCAAGCCTTTATCCCAGAATTTAGGGTCAGACGCATCCAATCCAAACGGAGCCAGTAGTTCCGAGTGGTGTTTAGAGCCGCCCGCTTTTAGCATTTCGATATATTTCTCCTGAAACCCTTCGTCACCTTCCTCATAGACGGCGTAGAGCGCATTCACGAGACCGTCGCCGAAGGCGTAGGCATAGACATAAAACGGCGAATGGATGAAGTGGGGAATATAGCTCCAGAAGCTTTCATATCCTTCCATGAAATTAAAGCCGTCACCCAAGCTTTCGTGCTGAACTTGCATCCAGATATCGTTGATCTGATCGGGTGTTAACTCACCCTCACCACGTGCCGCATGCAAGCGACACTCAAAATCGTAAAACGCGATCTGCCTAACAACGGTGTTGATCATGTCCTCAACTTTTCCGGCCAGCAGACGCTTTCGGTTCGCTTGATCCGGGGCTTCGGCTAGCAGTTTTCGGAAGGTCAGCATCTCGCCAAAAACGGAAGCCGTTTCAGCAAGGGTTAGCGGGGTATCTGCCAGCAACTCGCCTTGATCAGAGGCAAGGAACTGGTGCACGCCATGGCCCAGTTCATGCGCCAGTGTCATGACATCTCTCTGCTTGCCGAGATAATTGACGAGGATATAGGGGTGAACATCTGTCACCGTCGGGTGGGCAAATGCGCCGGGGGCTTTGCCGGGCTTAACGCCGGCATCAATCCAGTCGCTATCAAAAAATGGCGCGATAATCATCGCAAGGCGTTCGTCAAAACTGGCATAGGCGTCAATCACCACATCACGGGCTTCGTCCCAGCTGACTAACTTGTCGTCTTCATCCGGCAGTGGCGCATTGCGATCCCACATTTCGAGCTTTTCCAAGCCCAACCATTTGGCTTTAAGTGCGTAATACCGGTGAGAAAGCTTTGGGTAAGCGGCAACCACCGCATCCCTTAGAGCCTGAACAACTTCCGGCTCAACATGGTTGGCCAAATGGCGCGACATCTGCGGCGTTTCAAGCTTGCGCCAACGGTCCTCGATCTCTTTTTCCTTGGCCAGTGTATTGGTGATGCGGGCAAAAAGTGGCAGATTTTTTGTAAAAACTTTCGCCAGCGCCTTGGCCCCGACCTCGCGCCGCGAACGGTCACTATCAGATAAAAGATTCAACGTGGCTTCGAGGCTGGTTTCCTCGCCGTCCACATCAAACGTAAGGCCCGCCATGGTTTCATCAAACAACCGGTTCCAAGCCGCCGCACCGACAACCGAGTTATCGTGCAGAAATTTTTCCAACTCGTCAGAAAGTTGGTAGGGCTTCATTGCCCGCATCCGGTCAAGGACCGGTTTGTAGCGCGCCAGTGCTTCGTTAGATGCAACCAACCCGTTGAGGGTGCTATCCTCGATCCGGTTCATTTCCAGCGTGAAAAACACCAGCGGATTTGTTAGGTCGGTGATCGCCCCTTGCATATCAGACATAAACTTCGCCCGCTCCGGGTCGGTTGTATTCTGATAATAGCGCAATCCGGCAAAGGACATAATGCGCCCCATAATACCCTGCATCGCCTCATACCGTTCAACAACGCGCAGCATTCCGCTTGCGTTCTGGCCTCCCAACTTGCCTTCGTAGTCTGCGGCGAAGCTGGCGGTTTCTTTTTTCAGCCACTCAAGATCACGCGTGATTTCAGCGCAATCAGGGGCTGTGTAGAGGTCGCTCAAGTCCCAGCTTGGCAGGTCGCCAAGGTCTTCTCCCCCCGAAGGATCAGCGGCGGAATGGCGGAAATCGAACATAGGATTGGCGAGGTTAAACATTGAGGTCTCCGAATAAGGGTCTGTGCAATATATGGGGCGTTAAAGTTCGAGGTCAACGCAAACCGGAAAATGATCAGAGGCGGTCAAAAGCGCCTCTCTAAGGGCTTCGTTAGAGAAACAAGCGGGATCATCAAACGGGTGGTAAATGCTCCAAGTGGCGCTATCGGCCAGATCGGGAGAAAGCATCACATAGTCGAGCAGTGTATTCACATACCATTTTAACCCCGAGTGATAAAAACGCGCAGATGACAATGCCCAACCCTGCATGGGGTCGAGCCAGATACTTGCATTCGGGTCACTCAAATAGGTTTCTGGCTTGTCAGGGTCCCCGAGTACAACTTCAACGCCGGACTTCCCGAAAATTTCCTCGAAAGCGTCCTGTTTGGGGCCGTCATTAAAATCACCCAACACAATGACCGGTTCTTTGGCAGCCAAATGGTCTTCCACCCGTTGGCGAATCCACACGCATTGCGCCAGTTGTTTTGAGCGGTTGGATATGGCGACCGATTTGGCGGTTTTGGGATCATTCCGCGCGCCATGAAATGCTTTTGACTTGGCATGCACGCCGATAAGCCTCAGTATTTTTCCAGTTTCTTTGTGGGTCAGTTCGACCTCTAAAGGGGGCTTTGAAAAAGTATGAATATCTGAATGGCCATTGTCCCCCATATCATACCTGAACTTGCTATCAAAACGCGGAGCCCTGACTTTTCTTTTCCCGTCTTCCGGAAAACCAATCGGGTCATGGCGAACCTTGACCACATCGGGGTCATAGAGCAGAGATATTTCCTGCCGAGTATGGCTCTCAAAACCGCTCAATGCACGTGATTGTCGAAGACCAAAAGCCTCGGCGAAGTTCTGCAGCGCACGCACTGAGTTTCGATTGCCGCCGGTATCCGGCGCTTCGATCACCAGTATTGCGTCAGCATCCATTGCGCGCAAAACATCAGCTATAGCCCGCAGTTGCTCCCCGCGTTTAACCATATACCGGCTAGACCACTCATCGTCGTCCAGCACAACATCATTGCGGCCAAACAGGTTGGTAAACCATTCGATATTATAAGTCGCTATGCGTAAACTAGGCTGGTTCGGGCTGGCGCTCGGCACGAACATTCTCCCATGCGTCATTGATGGTCGCTAAGCGATTGGTGGCAATTTGCACAGCCTCTTCCGGCAGGCCTCTGGCGATCATTGCATCAGGGTGGTTCTCTTTAACAAGCTGGCGCCAACGGCTGCGGATCTCGTCAAAGCTGGCATTGTGGGCAACACCGAGTACCGAATAAGGGTCCGGCACCATTCCCGGCACGTGACGGGCACGCAGGCACATGAACACACGGTGTTCGAGCCCGAAAAGATCGGCAACACGCGCTAGAAACTCGTCTTCTTTGGGGTGGTAATGGCCGTCGGCCATCGCGATATGAATAAGCCCTTCCAACAGGTCTATCAGCATATCGCGGTCATCTTTAAACAAATTCGCGATCTTGCTGGCATAGGCTTCAAACCCCGCCACATCCTGTCGAGCCAGGTCAAACACTTTGGCGGCACGTTTTTCGTCATCAGGTGGTATCTGGAATATCTGACGAAATACCAGCACCTCTTCCCGTGTGACCTGCCCGTCTGCTTTTGCCATTTTAGCGCCAAGTCCGATAATGGCGATGGTAAAGCCGATACTGCGCTCCGGCGGCGTGGTTAGCCTGTCAAAAAGCGACGAAAGCCCTTCACCTGAGGTGAGGACTTTTAGAGCTTCGGAGATTCGGGTCCAGATCGACATCAGGCCATTATAGAGCATTGATTTCCCGATGGCGATTTCAAATTTTCGTTAGCACTTATGAATGTGATGGAACCCTATGCGGATTCCGGCATTACGCGGGCTGTCGTTGCAAATTGTCATTCGAGAAACAGTGATGTTGCACCACGCTGCGCAAACCTCTAACCACATAGAAAAGGTTTAGGAGGATGGCATGACAGCGTGGGATTTTTGGGTAGACCGTGGCGGAACCTTTACCGATATCGTTGCCCGTGATCCATCGGGAGTTTTGCGTACGCGCAAGCTGCTTTCCGAAAACCCAGAGCAATATGACGATGCAGCCCTTCATGGCATACGCGGGTTTCTGGGGCTTGACGCAAAGGCTCAAATTCCCACGGCGCTGGCTAATTCGGTCAAAATGGGCACGACAGTGGCGACCAATGCCCTGTTGGAGCGCAAAGGCGATCCTTTGGTGCTGGTTATCACCCGCGGGCTGCGAGACCAACTCCAGCTCGCCTACCAAAATCGCCCAAAACTGTTTGACCGTGAAATTATTCGGCCGGAAATGCTGTATTCCGAGGTTATCGAAGCCAATGAACGTGTGCGCGCCTCGGGGGTCATTGAGACCCCGCTCGACGCGCCGCGGCTAGAAGCCGCGCTGACCAAGAGTTTCGAAAACGGTATTCGGGCTTGTGCCATTGTATTTGTTCACGGTTACCGCCACCACAGCCATGAAGCACAAGCTGCTGAAATAGCGCGCAAAGTTGGTTTTACTCAGGTCTCGGTGAGTCATGAGGTTTCACCATTGATGAAGATGGTATCCCGCGGGGATACCACTGTAGTAGATGCCTACCTCACGCCCATTTTACGCCGTTATATCGATCGTGTTGCGGCTGCTTTTGATGGCGATACATCCGGCAAACTGATGTTTATGCAAAGCTCCGGCGGGTTGACGGATGCGCAAGCCTTTCAGGGCAAAGATGCCATTCTTTCCGGCCCTGCCGGCGGGGTTGTTGGCTGCGTGCGCACCAGCCAGATGGCGGGCAAACAAAAGGTCATCGGTTTTGATATGGGCGGCACATCCAGCGATGTTTGCCACTATGCGGGCGAATACGAACGGGTGCTGAATACCGAAGTTGCCGGCGTGCGGATCACCGCCCCGATGATGAATATCCACACGGTGGCAGCCGGGGGTGGCAGCCTTCTGACTTATGACAACGACCGTATGCAAGTTGGCCCCGAAAGCGCCGGCGCCAACCCCGGCCCTGTTTGCTATGGCCGCGGTGGTGTGCTGGCTGTAACGGATGCCAACGCCATGGTTGGCAAGCTCCGCCCCGAGTTCTTCCCTGCCATTTTTGGACCAAATGCCGATCAACCGCTCGACATCACCGCCACACGGCAAGCTTTTGAAAAAGTGGCCAAAGAGGTCGGGCGCGCACCGGAAGACGTTGCGGACGGGTTCCTTCGCATTGCCGTTGAAAACATGGCAAACGCAATCAAAAAGATCAGTGTGCAGCGCGGGTATGATGTTACCGAATACTGCCTGACCGTCTTTGGTGGTGCAGGCGCGCAGCATGCTTGTGCCATCGCAGACACGCTTGGCATGACAACTTGCCTGATCCATCCGATGGCATCATTGCTTTCTGCCTATGGCATGGGGCTTGCCGATATCCGTGCCAGCCGCGCGCAAGCGATGGAAGCCGAGCTATCTGCAAAAACCCGCCTTGAGGCAGCCAGTTTGCTAGAAGGGCTTAGCGTGCAGGCGCTGGGAGAGGTCGAGGCGCAAGGCATTTCCAAACCTGACATTCGGCTAAAAACCACGTTGCACCTGAAGGTTAAAGGCACCGACACCAGCCTCCCCATTGCCTTTGCAGACGAATCTGTCATGCGCACAGCCTTCAACACCGCACACAAATCCCGCTTTGGCTTTACGCCCGCTGATACACCACTCGTCATCGAAAACGTTGGTGTTGAGGCCATTGGCTCCGCGACTGACCTTTCTGAACCAGAGCTCGAAACCAAAATCGGTGACGAAAGCTTCCCGACCGCGCTCATAGCTCCCGTTTATCTGAGCGGAACATGGCATGACGCACGTTTTATAAAACGCGAGGATATGCAACCGGGTGACACGCTAACCGGCCCCGCCGTGTTGGTGGAACCCCATACCTCTATCGCGATTGAGCCCGGTTGGCGCGCTCGGATAACAGCCCACAACCACGTGGAACTGATCCGGTATGAGGCCGCCTCCCGCGATCACGCTATTGGCACAGAGGCCGACCCCGTTATGCTCGAGGTTTTCAATAACCTCTACATGTCAATCGCAGAGCAAATGGGCGCCGTGTTGGAAAACACAGCCGCGTCCGTGACAATCAAAGAACGGCTCGATTTTTCCTGCGCCGTGTTTGACGCCGAAGGGGACCTGATCGCCAACGCCCCGCATATGCCGGTGCATTTGGGTTCAATGGGGGCCAGTGTGCAGGCTGTTATAGCGCAAAATCCGGAAATGAAGCCGGGGGACGTTTATGTGCTGAACGCGCCATATAATGGCGGCACCCACCTGCCCGATATTACGGTTGTAACGCCCGTATTTGGCGAGAGCGGCAAAGTGCTGTTTTACACCTCAGCGCGGGGTCACCACACCGATGTTGGTGGGCTTACCCCCGGTTCCATGCCGCCCGACAGCCGTTCCATTCATGATGAAGGAGCGCTGATCGACAACTTTAAAATGGTTGACCAAGGTGTGTTTTTGGAAGACGAAACCCGCGAAATTCTACTCTCGGCCAAATATCCGGTTCGCGCGCCGGATATCAATATTGCCGACCTCAAGGCTCAGGTCGCGTCCTGTGAAAAAGGCGCGCAGGAGTTGCGCAAAATGGTGGATCATTTCGGCCTGCCCGTTGTGCAAGCCTATATGAAACACGTGCAAAACAACGCTGAAGAATGTGTGCGCCGTGCGATTGAGACCCTGAAAGACGCTGACTACACCTATCCGATGGACCCAGATTTTGACGGCAATCCGCGCGAGATTAAGGTGAAAATCCGTGTGGATAAAGCCAACCGGACCGCCTCGATTGATTTTACCGGCACCACAGGGCAGCTCGCTACCAACTATAACGCCCCAGAGCCGGTAACCCGCGCAGCGGTTCTCTATGTTTTCCGGCTATTGGTGGATGATAATATCCCGATGAATGAAGGGGTGATGAAGCCGCTCAATGTTATTCTCCCCTCGGGCACGATGCTTTCACCGCAATACCCGGCGGCGGTGATTGCCGGAAATGTGGAAACATCCCAAGCGGTTACATCGGCCTTGTTGTTGGCGCTTGGCGTGCAAGCGGCGGCGCAAAGCACAATGAACAACACCACTTGGGGCAACGACAAATACCAGTATTACGAAACCATTTGTGGCGGTTCCGGCGCTGGCCTGCGCCATGACGGCACCGGCCACAATGGTACCAGTGGCGTGCATACACATATGACAAACTCTCGCCTGACAGACCCCGAGGTGCTGGAATGGCGCTACCCGGTTCTATTGGAAGAGTTCTCCATCCGCGAAGGCTCGGGAGGCAAAGGCCGCTTTACCGGAGGCTGCGGCACAACAAGGCGCATTCGGTTTCTCGAACCCATGACCGTTGCCGTGCTCTCCGGCCACCGTGTAACCCCGCCGCCCGGGCTTGATGGCGGAGCCCCAGGTGGTCTTGGCCGAACCCGTATTGTTCGGGCTGACGGGAGCGTCGAAGAGCTCGCCTCGGCGGATAAACGCGAAATGTTTGCGGGGGACATCTACTGGCTGGAAACGCCGGGCGGTGGCGGATACTTGCCCGAGGAAAACTGACGGATTGGCCGCTTGGATTAATATAATTGGAGCGGCCAAAACAACGGAATTAATGCGCTCGCCAATATTCCGATCGCCAAATTTAGCGGAATGCCGATGCGCATAAAGTCGGTGAAACTATACCCGCCAGGTCCGTAGACCAATGTGTTGGTCTGGTATCCGATCGGTGTTGCAAAACTGGCGGATGCTGCCACCATTACGGCTATCACCAACGGGCGTGGGTCGATCCCGAGGCTATGGGCCAGCCCGATTGCCACAGGCGTGACAACAACCGCGACCGCATTGTTGCTAACCAACTCTGTGAGCAACGAAGTTAACAAATATATGGCCCAAACCAAAAGCGGCCCGGGTAAAACCCTGAGCCAAGGCGCCAAACCGTCGGCGATCATCAACACAGCACCCGAGCGCTCCAACCCTGCCCCGATTGCCAGCATAGAGAATATCAGCACCAGAAGTCGCCCGTCGACAAAGCCAAAGGCCTCGTCCGCATCTATCGCACGCGTTAACAGCACAAAAGCAACAGCCACCAATGCCGCGGCAAAAATCGGTGCAACTCCCAGTGCCGACAATGCAACCACAGCCACCAAAGCCCCGACCACAATTGGCACATGTCTACGCCGGTAGGGTCTGGCTTCTGGCGTTGCCACGTCCACCAATTCCATATCAGCTGCCAATCGGCGAATATCCTCTGCCGCACCTTCAAGCAGGAGTGTATCTCCCACGCGCACCACAATCGAATCCAGCGCCCGCCCCAGATTTTGGTTTCGCCGATGCACGGCGAGCAAATAAACACCATAGCGCCGGCGCAAACGCAAACTCCCCAGTGACACGCCAATCATCCGGCACCCCGGTGAGATCAGCGCTTCTACTGCTGTGGTTTTGCGAGAGCCGAGTTGGTCAACCATTTCCAATGCCGAGCTTTCCCGGAGCCCTAGCAATTCGTCCATGCCGGTTTTAACAACCACACGGTCACCCGCTTCCAGCACGACCTCTTTCAGGCTCCGACGCAGGCTTTCGTCGCCTCGCAGCACATCAACCAGCCGCATGCCCGGCCGCTTGAAAAGGTCCACCTGCTTTGCGGGTTGCCCGATAATCTTAGAACCCGGCGGCACCATTACTTCGGCAAAAAAATTGGTTTTTTGCCGATTCACCAACATATCTGCCATCGAAAACCGATCTGGCAAAAGCTTGGGACCAATCAAAAGGAGGTAGAGCATGCCAAAAGCCGCCAAAATAATGGCGAGCGGCGTGACCTCGAATAAACCAAAAGGCTCCAGCCCGTTTGCCTGCGCAACCCCGTCGACCAACAGGTTTGTAGACGTTCCTATCAAGGTCAACATCCCGCCAAAAATGGCTGTATATGAAAGCGGAATCAATAGCTTGGAAGGCATCAGCTTGATACTGCGGGCCAGTTGCACCACCACTGGGATCAAAACAACCACAACTGGTGTGTTATTCATGAAAGCGGAAGCAATTAGCGTGAAAATGGCCAAACCAGCCAGCACAAGCCTTGGGTGATCCGTGGCATTTTCAGTGACTATTCGGCTCAAAGTGTTGAGCGCCCCGCTGCGCACCAGCGCCCCGGAAAGGATAAACATCGCAGCTACCGTCCAAGGTGCCGGATTTGAAAACACTTCCAAAACGCCTGTAACAGGCAATACGCCACTCACCATCATAAAAGCCGCCCCTCCGAGGGCAACCACTTCGGTTGGGTAGGTTTCACGGATAAACAGCACAAACATCACAGCCACGGTCAATAGGGACAGAGTGGCAGGTATAGGTGCAGTGGTCAGAAATTCAGGCATGTTTGATGTCCTTGTAAATCTGCTCTTAGTGTAGTGATGCCTGCTTGAAAGGAAAGCCGCTTTTACCCGCGCTCAACTTCGATCTCGTCACGGGAACATGGTTCCCGCCAATATTTTTTTTACATATTCCTCTGTTTCCGGGAATGGCGGTATTCCTTCGTGCCGGGTCACGGCCCCGGGACCTGCATTATAGGCCGCCAGCGCCAGCTCCCACGTTCCAAAGTGCTCATATTGCTGCCGCAGGTACCGCGCTCCGCCATCAAGGTTATCGTAAGCATCCCAAGGGTCTACGTCGAGTTCTTCGGCGGTCCCGGGCATAAGTTGAGCCAAACCGATCGCGCCGCGTGGAGAAACTATTGCCGGGTCCCAGTTGGATTCTGCGGTTACCAGATTGAAAAACAACTGGTTGGGGATGTCATATCGTTCTGCCATCAGTATGGCCATTTGGAAGTAACTGCCTTCATTGACAACGGGTGGAATGGGGAAAGGGTCCGCCAGTATGCGGTGCCGCAATTCGCTGAGATTGGCCCGCATACTTCCCGCTTCGGCGTCCCTTGCGTTATAGTTCGCAATAATGCTGTTTGAACCCTGAAACTGGAGCGCGTTTACATCAATCTCTTGCGCGCCTACCGGCAAGGACAAGCCGGATATCACCAGAATTTGAATAATCGTCTTTGCCAATGTGCGCCCTGCCCGAGTGTGTCGCCCACACTATATCGTGCAATTTAATCAAATGTTAGGAATATATCTATGTGGTCTCCATCGGCATTGTTGGTTAACAATAGAGCAACAGATTCGGATCAGGGAGATCATCGTGGCAGGCAGCGTAAACAAAGTCATTCTATTGGGGAACCTCGGGGCAGACCCTGAAATCCGCACGTTTAACAATGGTGGCAAAGTGTGCAATTTGCGCATCGCAACCTCTGAGCGCTGGCGGGATAAGAACACCGGCGAGAACCGTGAAAAGACCGAATGGCATTCGGTGGCCATTTTTTCAGAGGGTCTGGTGCGCGTGGCAGAACAATATCTGCGTAAAGGGTCTTCGGTCTATCTCGAAGGCAAATTGCAGACCCGGAAATGGCAAGACCAATCCGGTAATGACCGCTACTCAACAGAAATTGTGTTGCAGGGTTTTGACAGCAAGCTGGTGATGCTGGGTGGCCGTGGCGATAGCGGCGGCGGATTTGGTGGCGGCGGCCAAGGCGGCGGTGGCTATGGTGGCGGTAGTCAAGGTGGCAGCGACCAAGGTGGCAGCTACGGCGGCCCTCAAGGTGGTGCCGGCAATCTGGATGATGAAATTCCGTTCTAATCCTAAATCAGTTTTGAAACTTTTCGGGAGGCCAGCAATATGCTGGTCTCACTGCTTTGTATCCCGTCAAAACGCCGAATGTTGCCAAGTATTTGGTCCAGCCCGATCAAATCTTCGGTACCGATTTCAGCTACCAAATCCCACTTTCCGTTGGTCGTGTGCACAGCCCGCACTTCTGGCAAACCAGTAAGCCGGGCAACGACCCGCTCGGTGCCTCTCCCCTCTATCTCAAGCATCATTAGCGCCCTTACCGGTTGCCCGGCAATATCGCCCTTTGTAATAACGCTGTATCCCAAGATATTCCCGTTCTTTTCCAATTTCTCCAGCCGCGTTCTGACGGTTGCCCGGGTCACGCCAACAATCCCTGCAAGTGTGGACAGTGATGCGCGCGCGTTGTGCCGCAAAGCAGCGATAAGGTTTGAATCTATTTCGTCCATAATGAGCACCAGACCTCGCCAATTGATCATTCTTTCTTCTTTTTGAACATAATAGTCACTATTGTCTACACACTTGGTTCGTCATTTTGCCCCAAAAAGGGGAATTAGATGAACCACACTGAGTTTTCATTGATAGGGGCACCTGTTGATACAGGCGCAAGTAACCCCGGTTGCTTGATGGGACCAGATGCCTATCGCACCGCAGGATTAACTTCTGCGCTCGAAGACTTGGGGCACAGCGTTTTTGACCGCGGCGACGCGCAACCAAAGGCTCGGGCGCCGCATTCGCACCCCAATCCCGCAGTGCACCATCTTTCCGAGACTATTGGTTGGACCGAAGCGCTTGCGAAAAGTGCGCAATCAGCCATCGAAACCAGTTTTCCGATATTTCTAGGTGGCGATCATAGCCTCTCTTTGGGGTCAATCCTCGGGGTCGCACGCCATGCAAAGGCTGTAGGCCGCCCACTCTTTATCCTATGGCTAGATGCGCATCCGGATTTCCACACGCTCGAAACAACCACATCTGGAAATCTACACGGCACGCCTTTGGCCTATTTGACCGGACAGAAAGGTTTTGAACAGTTTCCGGATCTCTCGCCGCTTGACCCAACCAATGTTTGCATTATTGGTGCCCGGTCGATTGATCCGGCAGAAGACACTGCGCTGCAGGCGGCGGGCGTTCATGTTGTTGATATGCGGGAGATAGACGAGCACGGAATCGCTGCGCCCCTGCGCGCTTTTCTGGCGCAGGTCAAAGCTGCCAACGGACGGCTTCACGTGAGCTTGGATGTCGACTTTCTAGACCCCGATATTGCGCCGGCGGTCGGCACAACCGTACCCGGTGGCGTTCGCTATCGTGAAGCGCATCTATGCATGGAATTGCTCCACGACAGCGGCTTGGTAACTTCGCTTGATCTTGTGGAACTCAACCCTTTTCTAGACATCAAAGGCCGCACGGCGCGCCTGATGGTTGATCTCACCGCATCCCTCATGGGGCGGCGGATATTTGACCGCCCAACACGGAGTTTTTAACGTGAGTAACCTGAATATTGTTCCATTTGTATCTGTAGAGCAGATGATGAGAATTGTACTCGAGATCGGTATCGAGCGGACTCTAGTCGAAATGGCTGACTATATCGAAGCCGATTTCAAGCGTTGGGAGATATTTGATAAATCCCCCCGTGTAGCCGCTCACTCCAACGAAGGTGTTATCGAATTGATGCCAACTTCCGATGGGGAAGCCTATGGGTTCAAATACGTAAACGGGCATCCTAGCAACACAAAATCGGGATTGCAGACGGTGACCGCTTTTGGGGTTCTGGCTGATGTTGCAACCGGTTATCCGGTATTGCTGAGCGAGATGACGATCCTCACGGCTTTGCGCACGGCGGCAACCTCGGCGATGGCGGCCAAGCACTTGGCCCCAAAAGGCGCGCACGTAATGGCGATGATCGGCAACGGTGCGCAGTCCGAGTTTCAGGCCCTCGCTTTCAAAGCCATATGCGGAATTGATACGCTGCGCCTCTATGACATAGATTCTTCGGCAATCGAAAAATGCGCCCGTAATCTGGGGGGGCAAGGCTTCACAATCATCAAATGTAATAACCCGCAAGAAGCTGTGGAAACAGCTGAAATCATCACCACGGTTACTGCAGACAAGCAATACGCAACCATTTTGACTGATAACATGGTTGGTGCTGGCGTCCATATAAACGCAATTGGCGGGGATTGCCCTGGCAAAACCGAACTTCACAAAGATATTCTGCCAAGATCCGATATCTTTGTAGAATTTCCGGAGCAAACCCGCATTGAAGGTGAGATTCAACAACTCGAGCCAGATCATCCTGTCACCGAACTTTGGCAAGTGATTACCGGCAAAGCCCGAGGCCGTGTTGACCCACGGCAAATAACCCTATTTGACTCCGTGGGTTTTGCAATCGAGGACTTTTCGGCCTTGCGCTATATCAGAGACCAGTTGCAGCCCGGAAACCATACCGAACTTGATATGTTGGCGGATCCCAACACGCCAAGAGACCTGTTTGGGATGCTACTACGCGCCAAATCCTAGGCGGGGTGGCTCAATAATCGGCGATAAAGATGCCAAGTCGCGTGACCTAAAATCGGTAAAACAACAAGTAATCCCAATAGCACGGGGACCATGGCAGCCAGCGAAAGCGCTCCGATCATAAAAGCCCAGATCATGAGAACTTTGAAGTTCTTCATTACGCTCTGGATACTGATCAGGATCGCGGTCACAAAATCGATCTCTTTGTCGAGCAGCAAGGGCAAACTGACTAGCGTGATCGAAAAAAGCGCAAAGGCAAAGGCGCCGCCAACCAGTATTTCCGCAAGGAGCATAATGGCGCCATCTGCCGTGAAAAACAGCCCATAGGATGTAGTAATATTTGTGAGGGCCGACAAACCCATAGTAATGGCAAAAATCGCGTGCGAAATAAGCATGTAGAGAAGGAACCACATAACGATAATCGCCCCCACCCATGGAATCTGCCGCTTGCGCTCCGCAATTGCACAGCCAAAAACTTTCCGGAAAGTGATTTCATCATTCTTCTCAATCAGGCAGCTCGTTGCGTAAAGTCCGACAGCCGCGAAAGGGGCAAGCAACGGGAAACCAACGGTAAATGGCATAACCCACCAAATATCTCCGGAAAGAACCAAAGCCGAAAATATGACATATCCGCCGATTACAAAAAAGGCCGAAAGTAAAAACCCGACCAGCGGCGCTTTTTTATAATCGCTCCAACCCATTTTCAAACTATCCATGAGGTCAGTTGTGGTAATTGTGTTGATTTCCGGCATTGCGCTGGCTTGGTTTTCTTGGGCAAGTTCCATTTTAGTCTCCCTTTTTCTTATGATTAAAAGGGATTTTCATGAATTGGTCTAGAAAAAACTGTAAAATGTTTGGTTTTAGCCGTCAGATTGAGCTTCAGCGCGGCTTTTTCCGGTTACCTCCAGCGCCAACGCAGCGGCCATAAACTTGTCGAGATCGCCATCAAGTACACCCTGAGAATCAGAGGTCTCCACATTTGTGCGCAGGTCTTTCACCATTTGATAAGGTTGCAGAACATAGGAGCGGATCTGGTTGCCCCAACCCGCATCACCTTTGCTGTCATGGGCGTCCTGAATACTGGCCGTGCGCTTGCGCATTTCGATTTCATAGAGCCGCGATTTAAGGGCCGCCATACAAGTGGCCCTATTCTGGTGTTGAGATTTTGCCGAAGCCGTAACTACGATATTGGTTGGTAGGTGGGTCATCCGCACGGCAGAGTCGGTTTTGTTAACGTGTTGCCCCCCCGCACCACTCGAACGATAGGTATCCACGCGCAAATCTGACGGGTTGATCTCGATGTCGATTGTATCGTCAATGACCGGATAAACCCAAACCGAGCTAAAAGAGGTGTGCCGCCGCGCCGCGCTGTCAAAAGGCGAAATTCTCACTAACCGATGAACGCCGCTCTCGCTTTTTAACCAGCCATAGGCGTTTTGCCCTTTGATCTGATAGGTGACGGACTTTATACCCGCCTCATCGCCGGAATTATAAGAGGTCGTTTCAACCTTGTAGCCGTGTTTTTCTGCCCATCGGGTATACATCCGCGCCAAAATAGAGGCCCAGTCACAGCTTTCGGTTCCACCGGCGCCGGCATTAATCTCGACAAAACAATCGTTTCCGTCGACTTCTCCGTCAAGCAGCGCTTCCAGCTCTTTCTTGGCGGCATCTTCAACGAGGCCCGCGATGGCAGATTCGGCTTCAGCAACGACTTCTGCATCCTCCTCCATTTCACCGAGTTCGATCAGGTCGATGTTATCCTGCAACTCTGTTGAAAGGGATTTGTAATTGTCGAGCGCATCCGCCAACATTTGCCGCTCACGCATCAGCTTTTGCGCTTTGGCCGGATCATTCCAAAGCTCCGGGTCCTCGGACATTGCATTGAACTCTTCCATCCGGTGTTCAGCGGTTTCCAGATTCAGCCGTTGTGCCAGCAAGTCTGTGGTCTTACGAATTTGGGCAATCTGGTTTTCGGTTTCTGCGCGCATCAGGCTGCTCTTTTCTTAATATTCGTCACCAGCGGACAGTCCGCCAAAGGTGGATTTTGGCGGCAATATAACCTGCTGGCCGTTAACCTCAACCGTCTGGTTGTCGGCCTCTCCATGGCCAAAGAACAACAGGTCACGCCCCATGGTAAAACCGCCATCAACAAAGTCACCATATGCGCCATAAGCCGGTTCTTCACCAGCGCGGAACAGTTCCGTCACAACGTTTTCACCACTTTCGCCATCAGGTAGACGCGTACCCGTGTAGCGGTCGATTTTGACAAAAACTGTGCCGCCGGGTTGTGGATATTCAAAGCTACCGTGACGGGGTTGGTAGGCTTTCATAAATTCAACGAAAACCGGCCCGCACATTGAGCCACCATAGGCCCCCCTGCCCATCGGGGTTGGTTGGTCATAACCAATATAGCAACCCGCGGCGATCTGGGGGGTAAAGCCAAGAAACCAAGCATCCTTGGCGCTATTTGTGGTTCCGGTTTTCCCGGAAATCGGCAGCCCAAGCCGCCCAACGGTGGCAGATGCCGTGCCCCGCGCAACAACCCCGCGCATCATGCTCGAAAGCTGGTAGGCCGTTACGGGGTCCATAATCTGTGGCGCATAATCCCGCACCCACGGCTCCATATCTGTCACCAGATTTTCACCTGTGCAATCGGTGCACGTGCGCGGATCATGCCGGAAAATTGTGTTCCCGTTGCGATCTTGCACGCGGTCAACCAATGTTGGCTCAACCCGTTGCCCGCCATTGGCAAACATCGAATAGGCGCTCACCATCTTGTAAAGGGTGGTTTCACCGGCCCCCAGTGAATATGCGAGGTGCTCGGGCATATTGTCATATACGTTAAAGCGTTCGGCATAGGCTGCCACAACGTCCATGCCCACATCTTGTGCGATCCGCACCGTCATCAAGTTACGTGAATGAACAATCCCCGTGCGCAGCGGCGCAGGGCCGTAGAATTTGCGAGATGCATTTTGCGGGCGCCAGATACCATCCCCTGTGTCCACTTCAATCGGTGCGTCTACAACGATGGATGCAGGGGTGTATCCGTTATCAAGAGCGGCTGCGTAAACGAAGGGTTTGAAGGCTGAGCCGGGTTGACGCCGTGCCTGTGTGGCGCGGTTGAAACTGCTCGATTGGTAGGAGAACCCACCCTGCATGGCCAGAACGCGGCCGGTTTGCGGGTCCATAGCAACAAAGGCGCCCTGCACTCCGGGGATCTGGCGCAGCGACCAGAAATCCAACTCGTCACTCTCTTCTTTGAGGATGGCTTTAACAAAAACCACATCACCCAAAGCCCAGATATCGGAGGCGACCTCTGGTCTAGAACCAGCGGAACCGTCCTCTTGGCGGGGCCGCGCCCAGCTCGCTTCACGAACGGTGAGATAGTGGCCGTCTTCATCATCCTCCACACCATCAACCCCGATGCGCACAGAGTTTTCGCCAACTTCACGCACCACAGCCAGCTTCCACTCCGGAATGTCACGCGGCAGGTTGCGGCCTGAGAGCGCGTCTTGCCAAGTCTCGTCAGTAAGTTCTTCTGCCGGGATATTGTCCACCGGCCCCCAATAAACCTCTAGCTCCCTGTCGTACTCTTCCAAACGGTCGCGCAGCGCTTGCGCCGCTACGGCTTGAAGTTCCGGGTCGACGGTTGCGCGGATGGCAAGCCCGCCTCCGAAGAGTTGGTCATCCCCTAACCTGTCAGAAAGCTGGCGGCGAATTTCATCGGTGAAATATCCGCGGGGTGGCAGTTGCTCCCGACCGGAAATGAAATCACCCGATTGCACAGTGCGCAACGGGTCGGCCAATGCGGTTTCGTATTCGGCTTCGGTGATATATCCGTTCTGGTTCATCTCACGTAAAACAAACGCACGGCGGGCCAGCGCTTTTTCCCGGTCGCGCACAGGGTGGTAATCGTTCGGGTCTTTCAAATGTATCGCCAAAAAGGCCGCTTCGGCAATTGATAATTCCTCAAGGCTTTTGCCAAAGTAATTCGAGGCCGCCGCTGTAATCCCATATGAATTTGCGCCCAAAAACACGTCGTTCATATAGAGCGCCAAAATATCGTCTTTGCTCAGAACCTGCTCGACCCGCGTCGCCAGAATAATTTCCTTTATCTTCCGGTCGATCTCTCGCGAGCCATCGAGCAAAAAGTTTTTCATGACCTGTTGGGTAATGGTCGAAGCGCCACGAACCGAGCGCCCTCGGGTACGCACGGCTGTCACAAGGGCAGAGGCCATGCCTCTCGCGTCATAGCCATGATGTTCGTAAAAATTCTTGTCCTCGGCGCTTATAAACGCATGCTTCACAACATCAGGGATTTCGTCGGTGGGCGTATATATCCGGCGCTCGCGCACAAACTCGTCCAACACATAGCCATCACCCGAGTAGACTCTGGAAAGAACATCCGGTGAATAATTGCGGAGTTGTTCCAGATCAGGCAGGTCACGCGAATACATCCAGAGCACACCCATTAAGCCAATGCCTGAAAACAGCGCTCCCAGCGAAAGCCACGCAAAAATAAACCCGAAAAACCGCATTATGGCCAGTAACAAAGATCATCTCCTAAAGAGTCGTGCTCTCGTATACGGGTTTGCGCCGGATTGGTCAAAAGATCAACGCGTTCAATTGCGCAATAATCCGCGCATTTCTGCCTCAACCTCTAACCACGTGACCAAAGCACTGCGTAGCGCCTCGCTCATCCCGAGCTGCCACTCTGGGTCCTGAAGTTTTTTGAGGTCGGACGCATCGGACATAAAGCCGAGTTCAACAAGAACCGAAGGGATTTCAGGTGCCCGCAGCACTCTGAACCCAGCGGACATGCGCCTTGATTTGATCTCCAAATCATTCTGAAACCAAAGTGACTCCGCCAGAACGTCTGCAAACCGGTTCGAAAGGGCATCTGTTTCACGATGGGCCATCTGTAACAATACCTGCGTGATCTGGTCGTCTTCACCTTCAGCAGAAATTCCGGCCACGAGATCAGCGCGGTTTTCGAGGGTCGCAATCGTAATGGCTTCTTGATCTTCGCTGGTTTCCGACAAGCTAAACACCGTTGTCCCCCGCGCCCTGCCAAGGGTTACAACATCTGCATGGAGCGAAATAAATGCGTCCGCTCCGGCACGGCGAGCGATTTCGACTCGCTCGCCAAGTGGTATGAACACATCGGTCGTGCGTGTCATGACCACGCGAAAACGACCATCTTCTAGCAAAGTATTGCGGAGTATCTCCGCGAATTGCAGCGTGATTGTTTTTTCATGCACGTCATCTTTCTGAGCGCCCAGATCCACCCCCCCATGCCCCGCATCGATTGCAATAATGGGTAAACCGTCCTGCCCTTCAATCTCGACCTCCACCTGGTTTCTGTGCCATACGTTGCCATCGGGGTTTGCAGAGTTTGCCGCGAATTTCGCTGCACTAGCCCTTGCCAGACGGATCGCAATTTGCTCGCTCCCGCTCGGCGTTCTTGTTGAATGCGCAGAATGCACGACCATTGGCACCGAAAGGTCGAGCACGATGCGCGCCTCGCCCAATTGGAACAAACCATGCCTTAAGGCGGCAACTTCCGGGATTTCCGACCCCAGCCCCGCTGGCAGGTTTTCCAGTTCCGTGTCGCCCATATCAATCAACAGACGGCGTGGGTTATCTAATGTGTAGACACTAAAGGGCGTGCTATCGCTGAGCCCTAAAGTTAGGGTAACACCACCTACATCACTTGAAATACTGGTGTTCGACGCAATAATTTGAGCCGCAAGAACCGGCTGGCCCGCGCCCAAAAACATTGCGACCACTCCTATCAGGAGAGTTTGTAAACCTCTAGTAACCATTAGAATTGTACCGCTTCGCCCGTAGTTTCACGCAGAATTAGATTGTGTTCCACTGTAGAAGGGGTTTATGGTCAAAAAACGGCAAAAAAAATATTACTTTGCCGCAACAACAGTTTCGCCGTTTGATCAGGCGCTGCGGAGGATGTCCGCAGGCAGGTCAATTTGGCAGGTGCGTTGCACCATATTCGAATTCCCTGAACTAAATTTTCAGGGCGTAAAAATTTTAGCAAGCCAAGTGCTTTGCTGGAGAACAAACCGCGATGAAGCGTGTGAAATGGATGAACGACAAGGTTAGGCTGCACAATGTGCGGCCAGTTGCGCTTGCCCTACTCCGCTTATTTGCCCAAACAAAACAAACTCTTACGAACGGTTCTGCAAGTAACGCAGCACCGCCCGGGAGTTTGAGTGAGAAACCATGTCGAAAAAAATGCTTATCGACGCCACCCACGCGGAAGAAACCCGCGTTGTTGTCGTTAACGGAACCAAGGTTGAGGAATTTGACTTTGAGGCCCTCAATAAACGCCAGCTCGCTGGCAATATATATCTAGCAAAAGTCACGCGGGTTGAGCCCTCGCTTCAGGCTGCTTTTGTTGACTATGGCGGGAACCGCCACGGCTTTTTAGCCTTCTCCGAAATTCATCCGGATTATTACCAGATTCCGCTAGAAGACCGCGAAGCGCTCCTCAAAGAGGAAGCGGAATATGCCAAAGCCGTTGCGGAAGAGGAAGATCGTGAAAAGGAAAAACCAAAGCCCCGCTCACGGCGCCGTCGGCGCAAGGTTGAACCAGCCACAGATGGCGCACCGGTAGCCGAGGATGCTGTCGTTGTTGAGGAGGTTACCTCTGAAAACCAGAGCGCAACCGAAGAAGCGCCTGAGAACGCACCGGAAGAAGCCCCGAAAGACGCGGAAGCGGTCGTGGAAGTGGCCCCTATCGTAGAGATGGCTGAAGAATCTGCCGAAGAGGACGCCCTTTCTCTATTGGTTGAAACCCCCGAATCCGCACCGGAAAGCGGTGAAGATTCCGAGACGGTTTCAGAATCTGACGAGGTTGAGATTGCCGAGGTTCGAGCCCCGCGCGTTCGCAAACCTCGCATGCGGCGCTATAAAATTCAGGAAGTTATCAAGGTCCGCCAAATTCTGCTGATTCAGGTGGTCAAGGAAGAGCGCGGCAACAAAGGGGCTGCTGTCTCGACCTATCTATCCCTTGCAGGCCGTTATTGTGTGCTTATGCCAAACACCGCGCGCGGTGGAGGCATTTCGCGCAAAATTACCAACGTGGCGGACCGCAAAAAACTCAAAGAAATTTCGGAGGTGATGCCCGTGCCCGAAGGTGCCGGACTGATCATCCGCACTGCTGGCTCACAGCGCACAAAAGCCGAGATTAAGCGAGACTATGAATACCTGCGTCGCCAGTGGGAAAATATTCGCTCGCTAACGCTTAAATCCACCGCGCCGGCCCCGATCTATGAAGAAGGCAGCCTTATCAAGCGCTCGATCCGTGATCTCTACAACAAAGAGATCAATGAGGTGATTGTGGATGGTGAGCGCGGATACCGCGAAGCCAAGGACTACATGAAAATGCTCATGCCGTCCCATGCCAAAAATGTTAAGCGCTATACCGATTCGCTACCGTTGTTTTCTCGGTACAATGTTGAGGGCTACCTCGCGGCCATGTTTAACCCCACGGTTCAGCTAAAATCCGGTGGTTATATCGTTATCGGCATTACCGAAGCGCTCGTGGCCATTGACGTTAACTCGGGCCGGGCCACAAAAGAAAAATCAATCGAGGATACAGCCACCAAAACCAACCTTGAGGCTGCTGAAGAAGTGGCGCGCCAGTTACGTTTGCGGGACCTTGCCGGTTTGATCGTGATTGATTTCATTGATATGGAAGACCGCCGCAACAATATTGCCGTTGAAAAACGCATGAAGGAATCGCTGAAAAACGATCGCGCACGGATCCAGGTCGGGCGTATTTCCAGCTTTGGCCTGATGGAAATGTCTCGCCAACGGCTCCGCCCCGGTATGCTTGAAGCCTCTACCCAACCTTGTCCGCATTGCCATGGCACGGGGATAACCCGCTCCAACGACTCGATGTCGCTCGCTATTTTGCGCGAGCTTGAGGAAGAAGGCGTTAAGAACCGCAGCAAAGAGGTGCTGGTGAGCGCACCGGTCAACGTTGCCAATTACCTGCTAAATGCCAAACGAGAGCATGTTGCCATGATTGAGGGCCGGTTTGGCCTTTCCATCCGGGTTGAATCCGATCCGACGCTCATCTCGCCGGAATACCGGATTGAGCGGTTCAAAACGGCCACACGCATTGTGCCGATTCCGGAAGCGCTTCCAACCATAGATATGAGCGACATTCCGGAACTTGAAGAAGAGCCCGAAGAGAGTGGTAATTCAGAGGCTGCTGAAACGGCATCGACAACCGAAGAGCCACCAAAAAAACGCCGCCGCCGCCGTCGCCGGAGCAACAACAAGCCCCGCAATGGCGAGAACAATGCCGAAAATGAAAACGTTGGTGAAGAAACAGAATCCGAAGGCGTGACAGAAGCCAAACCTGAATCGGTGGAAGAAAAGGGGGAAAAACCCAAACGTAGCCGTTCACGGACACGCCGTCGTTCCCCTAAATCCGATGAAGTAAAAGAAACTTCCGAAACGGAATCAAACGACGCGAAAGCCCCTGCTCCCGAGGTTGCGGAAGTAGCGGTTGCGCCCGAACCAGTTGTTGAAGAAAAACCGAAGCGCCGCCAGCGGGTAACAGCCAAGGCACCTACAGAGGGCGATGAAACGCCAGCTGAAACAGCGCCTGAGGCTGTAGCCCCCCCTGCCGATCCTCCAATGGAGGAGGCAGGCACTTCGGAAAGTGAAAGCAAATCCAAGCGGCGGGGCTGGTGGTCACGCAAACCTAAAGAATAGTGAACCTGCGCCCTTTCCCTGAGAGGGCGCAGATTTTACTTTCTGGATTTGAACCATCGTTTCAAACGGTCAATACCTTCAATCATATCATCCGTCGGACCGGCATATGAAAACCGCAGGGTCGTGTGGCCGCGAACGGGGTCAAAATCCAGCCCCGGGGTTACGGCCACGCCTGCATCCCGCAATATTTCACGAGCTAGCGCGCGACTGTCATCTGTTAAGTCTGAAACGTCCGCGTAAATATAGAACGCTCCGTCAGGTGGCGCAAAGTTTGTGAACCCGGCTTGCGGAAGACCGTTTACCAACACCTCACGGTTACGCTCGTAAACTTTCTCGTGTCCCTGCAACTCCTCCTCGCAATCCATCGCGGCCAAAGCAGCGACTTGACTGGCATGGGAAGCACAAATAAACAGGTTCTGGCTTAATCGTTCGATACGGCGCACGTGATCCTCGGGCACAACCATCCAACCCACACGCCACCCCGTCATCGAAAAGTATTTCGAAAATGAATTGATGACATATACATCATCGCTGATTTCAAGTGCAGAAACCGGCTTGCCCGGCCCTACCCCGTGGTAAATTTCGTCGGAAATAAATGAAATGCCTTGTTGCTCACACTTGGCTATCAATTCTTGCAACTCTTCCTTTCCCAACATCGTGCCCGTTGGGTTGGCTGGGCTGGCAACGAGCAGACCGTCCACATTTTGCAAATCATCCGGTACCGGCTGGAACCGGCTTTCCAAACCGGTTTCAATACGAACAGGTTCAATGCTCAATGATTTCAAGATATTGCGGTAACTCGGATACCCCGGATCCCCGATAGCGACCCGCGCCCCCTTTTCAAAAAGGCTGATAAACGCGAGCAAAAACCCAGCAGAGGAACCCGATGTCACCACGATACGGTCTGCCGCGATGTCCAATCCGTACCAGTCACTATACAGCTTCGCGATACGGGTGCGGAGTTTGGGGAGGCCCAGTGCCACGGTGTATCCTAAAGAGTCAGAATCCATAGCCGTTTTCAGCGCGGCGACGGCACCGGCTGGCGCACCCGTCCCCGGCTGTCCTACTTCCATATGGATTATTTGGCGTCCTTTGGCCTCTTCAACTCGAGCTGCCTCCATAACATCCATCACAATGAAAGGAGCGACATCACCACGGCTTGATATTTTCATCTAAATACTCCTTACTGCGCGCCAACCCTAATGACGCCTTTCTATAGCATACGTCAAGATGCCGAAGGCAAACCGGAGACACTATCAATGCGTTCCTTTTTACTTTCCATTTCCATGGTCCTTTTCGCCAGCCTCAGCGCTGCGCAGAATTTCTCAAATATGAGTGAATCCGAGCGTACAGAATTTGGCGCGGAGGTTCGCGCCTATTTGCTTCAAAATCCGGAAGTTATCATGGAAGCTGTGGCCGTGCTGGAACAGCGCCAAGCCGAGCAAGCTGCCGTTTCAGACCAGCATCTTGTCGCCCAATATGCCGAAGACCTGTTCAATGACGGTTTTTCCCGCGTTATGGGCAACCCTGACGGCACGCTCTTGATGGTCGAATTCAGCGACTATAAATGCGGTTACTGCAAGCGCGCCCATGCCGAAGTACAGGACCTGATCGCAGCCAATCCTGACATTCGACTTGTGCTCAAAGAATACCCGATCCTTGGTCAGGAGAGCATTCTTGCTGCCCGCGCCGCAATATCGGTTCTGATCAACGATGGTGGCGATGTTTATGATGCTTTTAACGATGCTTTGATGCTCGAAAATGGGCCGCTAAACGAGATTAGCTTGCCATTAATCGCACAAAGCGCAGGTGCCGATTCGGCCAAAATGATGGAAACTATCAACTCTGATCTTGTGACCCAGATCATCCGAACAAACCGGACGCTGGGTCAACAAATGGATGTTTCAGGCACCCCGACCTTTGTGGTCGGCAATCAGATGCTTCGTGGATATGTACCGCTGGCCCAAATGCAGCTCATCGTAGACGATGTCAGAAATTCGTCCAATTAATTGCGAAGAATCAAGACCTATAAGCGCCGGGAAACAACTCGGCGCTTTTCGTTTTTGCAGTATGGGCGTATAGTAGCGCAAATTTAGGCGACCGGCCAAACCGGCAGATAACCCGAGGAAGAAAATGGGCACGAAAAAACTGGATTCCGACGTTGAATTTATCAAGGCACTCTCCGAAATTTTGCGAGCCAATGATCTGACCGAAATCGAAGTAAGCCGAGATTACGGCGAGTCAGACTCTATTGATGTAAGAGTTGCCCGAGAGATCACCGTACAGGCAGCGCCAGTCGCAGTTGCTGCTGCACCGGTAGTTACAGCGGCCGCTGCGGCTCCGGCTGCCGCGCCAGCTGCTGGCCAGCCTGAAGACCCGGCCCAGCACGAAGGCGCCGTCACCTCTCCCATGGTCGGGACCGTTTATCTGGCTGCCGAGCCTGGTAAGCCTCCTTTTGTTTCGGTTGGCGATAAAGTCACTGAAGGGCAAACCCTTCTGATCATCGAAGCCATGAAAACGATGAACCAAATTCCATCACCGCAAGCGGGCACCGTGAAGCGGGTTTTGGTTGATGATGGTTCCGCCGCCGAATTTGGCACACCGCTTGTTATCATCGAGTAAGCCATCATGTTTAACAAAATACTTATTGCCAATCGCGGTGAGATCGCCCTTCGGGTGATCCGCGCTTGTCGCGAGATGGGCATCAAATCCGTGGCGGTTCATTCCACCGCAGATTCAGACGCCATGCATGTGCGCATGGCTGATGAAAGCGTTTGCATCGGTCCCCCCGCCGGCAGCGAAAGCTACTTGAGTATTCCGAACCTGATTTCGGCTTGTGAAATTACAGGGGCCGAGGCCATTCACCCCGGCTATGGCTTCCTGTCGGAAAACGCGAATTTTGTGCAGGTGATCGAAGACCACGGGCTCAAGTTTATCGGCCCTACAGCCGAACATATCCGCATTATGGGTGATAAAATCACCGCCAAGGAAACCATGAGAAACCTCGGTGTTCCTTGCGTCCCCGGTTCCGAGGGTGGCGTGGAGACCATTGAAGAAGCGCGACAGATCGCGGAGGATATGGGGTATCCGGTGATTATCAAAGCCACCGCTGGTGGCGGTGGCCGGGGCATGAAGGTCGCGACTTCCGAAGATGACATCGACGTGGCCTTTTCAACCGCCCGGTCCGAGGGTAAGTCAGTATTCGGCAATCCTGAGGTCTATATCGAAAAATACCTCACCCTGCCCCGCCACATAGAGATTCAGGTTTTCGGCGATGGCAAAGGCAAAGCTGTACACTTGGGTGAGCGAGATTGCTCTTTGCAACGCCGCCACCAAAAGGTTTTTGAAGAAGCGCCTTCGCCCGTGATTGACGAAGCCACGCGCCAGAGAATCGGCAAAACCTGTGCTGAAGCTGTTGCCGGAATCAACTATGCCGGTGCGGGGACAATCGAGTTCTTATTTGAGAACGGCGAGTTTTATTTCATTGAAATGAATACGCGGCTTCAGGTCGAACACCCTGTAACGGAAGCCATTTTTGGCATTGATCTTGTGCGCGAGCAAATTCGGGTTGCCGAAGGCCTCCCCCTTTCATTTGCGCAGGATGATCTGGTTATAAACGGCCACGCAATTGAGTGCCGGATCAATGCGGAAAAAGTTCCCGAATTTCGGCCTTCACCTGGAACCGTTCTGCAATACCACGCCCCGGGCGGGCTTGGCGTTCGCATGGATAGTGCCATATATGACGGTTACAAAATTCCGCCCTATTATGATAGCTTGATTGGCAAGTTGATCGTACACGCTGCTGACAGGCGGACAGCCCTCGCGCGGCTTGAGCGCGCGCTTTCCGAATTGGTAATAGACGGGATAGATACAACATTGCCGCTATTTGACGCATTGCTCCGGCAAGAGGAAGTCATATCGGGTGATTACACAATCCTTTGGCTTGAAAAGTGGTTGGAGACCAACCCGGAAATCTGATGGAAGAACTCACGCCGCGGGTGCTGCTTTATGCCTATGCCACGGGCGTTTTTCCGATGGCGGATTCCGCGGACTCCGACGAAATATTCTGGTTTAACCCGGAAAACCGCGGTGTTCTTCCGCTAGGCGAGTTACACATTTCGCGTAGCCTTGGCAAAGTTTTGCGGTCGCGGCGGTTTCGGATTACTGCCGATCAATGTTTTGAAACCGTATTGGCAGCCTGCGCTGATCGTGACGAAACATGGATCAATGCTGAAATCAAATCGCTGTACACTAACCTGCACAAAATGGGCCACGCCCACTCGGTTGAGGTTTGGGAGGGCGGCGAACTTGTTGGCGGGTTGTACGGAGTAACGCTTGGAGCCGCGTTTTTTGGCGAAAGCATGTTCTCAATCCGGAGCAATACCTCCAAGGTAGCTTTGGTCGGACTGGTCGCGCGGCTTAATCTGGGTGGGTTTAAATTGCTGGATATGCAGTTTTTAACCCCTCATTTGAAAAGCCTGGGGGGTGTGCAGATCAGCCGGGAAAACTATCAGGCACAACTGGCTTCAGCCATAAAGTTAAAGGCAGATTTTGGGCGGCTTAAAACAACCGACACTTATTCGCTTTCGCAACTCAGCACCCAAATATCATAACGCGGGTGATCTAACGCCGAAAGTGCCGGACTTGTGGCAAACATCCACCCATAAAAAGATGGCTCCTCATCACGAATATCCCGAATTTTCAACAGGGCAAAAGCGTCTGCGTTGATATTGTCGACCGGATATCGACATGCTTCTAAAGTCACTTCAAGCCGTTCGAACTCAAGAGTTTCACCAACGCTCATACTAAAGTTATTTACGGCACCGGTTATTCTGTCTAAGCCACGCAAAATCGCGCCGGTACCAATATCCGAATTCGCCTGACGCTCGGTCGAAAAATTAAATTCCGGCATTTCCACAATGGAGCCAAGGGTTGTTTCCTCAATGGTTGGCAAAGTCTCTTGCGTGATTTGCGCCATAGCCAAGGAAGGCAGGAATAGAAGTGGTAGAACTCTACTCTTCATCGCCCGTCCCCGAGGCAAATTTTAGCAGCAAATTCATCAAACTAACCGAGCCTTGGGTGAATTCAAACTCCTGCCCGGCCTCCAACATATAGTCCGACCCTCCAGGTGTTAGTTCGAGGAAATTACCACCCAACAAGCCATCTGATGCAACTTTGGCCTCACTATCCTCGGGGATTTCTATGTCTGAACGCACGGTAAAAGTTGCGATCGCTCTATAGGTGACGCTATCAAGTTTTAATTTGGTGATTGTTCCAACCTGCACACCGGCCAAATGTACTTCACCACCAATATTGAGCCCTTCAGCACTTCCGAAACTCGCATTCAGCTCGTAGGCATCAGACCCGGTTGAGAAACCTGTGCTTTGGCCGGCATATACCAAAAATGAGACAGCCACCGCAACGACAGCGGCTCCGATCACCGATTCTGAGATATGGTGTGCCATGCTTCACCCTATTCCGGCTGCCACGCCTCGTAGTCCGAATAGGAAACGCTATCGGCCATCAAGCTACCCTTCGGATGATAGGCCTCTTTGGTTCCGGTCGGATTTGGCGCGCTTGGCTTTTCCCACCCCTTGTGAGGCAATGGGTTATCACCGGGGCGATTGTCAAATGTATAATGCAGCCAGCCATGCCACATGGCAGGAACGCGCGAACCTTCAATCGGTCCATTATAGATGACCCAGCGCTTTTCACCGTTAGTGTAATACTTATTTCCTAGCTCGTCTTCACCCACTAGCTTCCCGTGGCGCCAAGTAAATAGCCGCGTTCCGATGGTTTGATTGTTCCACCATGTCAGCAAGGAGAGGATAAATTTCATGTGTTTGCTCCACTTAAGAGGCTGAGGCCTGCTCGTTGCTGTCTGCATATATCAACAGTGGCTCGCCGTCACCCGTAATTGCTTCTTCATTGACCACAACTTCTTCAACGTTATCGAGTCCCGGCAGGTCAAACATTGTATCGAGCAGGACTTCTTCGAGGATAGAGCGCAAGCCGCGTGCCCCCGTTTTACGTTTTATCGCACGATTGGCGATTGCGATGAGCGCTTCCGGAGTAAACGTTAGCTCGACATGCTCCAGTGCAAACAAACGCTGGTATTGCTTAACCAAGGCATTTTTCGGCTCGGAAAGGATTGTAACCAGTGCGTCTGCGTCCAAATCCGTAAGCGTCGCAATCACCGGCAGACGGCCAACAAATTCGGGGATCAAACCGAATTTCAAAAGGTCTTCAGGTTCAAGGTCCTTAAACACTTCGCCTATGTTGCGGGTCTCGTTGTCACGCACGTCAGCGCCGAAACCAACGGCTGAACCTTTGCCGCGCTGGGAAATTATTTTGTCAAGCCCAGCAAAGGCACCACCGCAAACAAACAGGATGTTGGTGGTATCTACTTGCAAAAACTCTTGCTGAGGGTGCTTTCGCCCGCCTTGTGGCGGCACGGAGGCCACTGTGCCTTCCATGATTTTGAGCAAGGCTTGCTGGACGCCCTCGCCCGACACATCCCGTGTAATCGACGGATTTTCCGCCTTGCGGGAAATTTTATCCACCTCGTCGATATAGACAATGCCGCGCTCGGCGCGCTCTACATTATACTCGGCGGCTTGTAGCAGCTTGAGGATGATATTTTCGACATCTTCCCCCACATACCCCGCTTCGGTCAGTGTGGTGGCATCTGCCATCGTAAATGGAACATCCAGCGTGCGCGCCAGCGTTTGGGCCAGCAAGGTTTTGCCGCAACCGGTTGGCCCGATCAGCATGATGTTTGATTTAGCCAGTTCGACTTCACCGTCTTTTCCGGCATGTTCAAGACGTTTATAGTGGTTATGCACCGCAACCGACAGCACACGCTTGGCAACTGCTTGGCCAATAACATAGTCATCCAATACCGCGCAGATCTCCTTCGGCGTCGGCACGGAATCGGAGGATTTGATCTGGCTGGATTTGCTCTCCTCGCGGATGATATCCATGCAAAGCTCGACACATTCATCACAGATGAAAACAGTTGGCCCCGCAATCAGCTTTCGAACCTCATGTTGGCTCTTGCCACAAAACGAGCAATAGAGTGTGTTTTTACTATCCGACCCGGCTGATTTGGTCATGGCATTCTCCTGCCCAAAAAATCTTTTGCGTCTGCTTTAACAGAACATCACTCAGCGCCCGAACACAAGCCCAAACGCCTATTTAACCACGATCGCGGCTATTCTTCGCTCTCGTCGCTGCGCTTCTGGACGATCTCGTCAACAATACCCCATTCAAGCGCTTGCTCGGCAGTCATAAAGTTGTCACGGTCAAGCGCTTGCTCGACATCGGCCATATCTTTGCCCGTGTGCTTAACATAAATCTTGTTAAGACGCTCTTTAAGCTCCAGAATTTCCTTGGCGTGCAGCGCAATATCGGAGGCTTGTCCCTGAAAACCGCCTGAAGGTTGGTGCAGCATAATGCGGGAGTTCGGCAACGTGTAGCGCATACCGGGCTCACCGGCCGCCAGCAACAAAGACCCCATAGAGGCAGCCTGCCCGATACATACGGTCGAAATTTTTGGCCGGATAAATTGCATCGTGTCATAAATTGACAAGCCGCTGGTCACCACGCCACCGGGCGAGTTGATATACATTGCGATCTCTTTATTCGGATTCTCGGCCTCGAGGAAAAGCAGCTGCGCTACAATGATCGTGGCCATCTGGTCTTCGACCTGACCAGAAACAAAGATAATCCGCTCCTTGAGCATACGCGAAAATATATCGTAGCGAACAGATCCGCGTGCGGTTGTCTCCTCCACGCTTGGGATAACAAAACCGGTTTCATTCATCATTGGGTTAAACATGCGGCCTAGCCTTTCAAACATATCGAATTCTTCTAATGCGAATTCGTTTCCTAATGGTTTAATCTTTGCGCGAAGGAGCTTCAAGGCCCGTTCAGACAAGTTTATGTGCAAGGGTGTTTATTATGTGACAATCTCACGATAAGCTTTACGCTACGATTTTGGTATTTAGACAAAACCGGTTGGATTAATGTATTCTATTTCAAGCCAAAAAGACACAATTACCTTTGAACGGACTCTTGTTCTCAAAAAGGACGGGATTTTACCTGCGGGAAACCTGGTCAGCAAAGCCAGCATTGACATCGGCGTTGATCTTAAGTCTTCCGAAGGCCGTGATATTGTCAGCAAATTTGACAGCCTTTTTAACGGAAAAATCTCCGGAAAAGTCAAAAAGCAGGATGACCGTATCCACAAAGTGCGTGACCAACTGGCAAAATGGGTGCATTTGGGCGAATCAGAAAACAAGATCAAACAATATGCGGACACCCAACAAGAAGACATCATCCGCGACTGGAACCAATTCATGCGCGTTGATATCAAGCGCGCCGCAACAGATGCTGTTGAAGATTCCCTCAAGAAATCCAAAATCAATTTCGACGACCTAAAGCTCAAATTCTCAAGCATTGATCTTAAAGACAACGATATGGAATTTTTGACCGGCGTTCTGGATATACCCGGCCGTGGAGGTCAGGGCCGTGTTGCAAAAGCCGGGATGATGACACTAGTTAACGGAATGCAGCAACTCGGGAAACCCATCGGCGTGGTACGTGGCGGCTGGGAGCGAAACGTGAAGCTGCTCAAACAAGCCACTCAGGATGCAAATTCCGTCCAGAAAAACCTTGCGGCGATGCGTAAAGCAACCAATGGAATGAACGAGCGGCTAACCCGTATGAAAAAAATCTCTGATGGTGCCAATAAAATATCCATCCAAAGCGATAAAGGCGTTGATATCGTGATGGGGGCTCTTGCCAAGCATCATAAAGTCGCCAAGCTAAATGATCAGGACAAGGTCGTGATCATTGCCAACAAGGCGCTCTCAGCTTTTAACGGGGCAAAAAAAGAAAGTAAGGAAACCGTCGTCACCTCGGACACCGCTCGCTTGGAGGTGGTATTGGGTGATATTTCAAAGCTACTAACCGAAGCGGAAAAACTGAGCATAAGTAGCACCGAGGATTTTGCATCTGCGACACGCGCCAATAACAAGGCCTCCAACAACGCCAAAACGGGCGAAGATGCCGTAACTGCCGCCCTTAAGGAATTGAAACTACAATCTAAAATGTAGATTGCTAACTAGTTTTCGGTCGAATCACCTAAACAAAAAGGCCCCGCAAAACGCGAGGCCTTTTAAAAACGTTTGCGACGATAAATTACTCTTCGTCGAGCGCTTCAATGGCTTTCTGAAGGTCTTCTTTGGATACTGATTTTTCAGAAACCTGAGCCAGTTCCAGAATGTAATCCACCACTTTGTCTTCATAAAGCGGCGCACGCAGCTGCTGCTGGGCCTGCTCATTTTTCTGAATGAATTCAAAGAATTCACGCTCTTGGCCCGGGTATTGGCTGGCGGAGTTAAACATCGCCTGCTGCATTTCCTCGTCTGTCACGACGATCTCGTTTTTGTTGCCAAGTTCAGCCAACAAAAGACCGAGGCGCACGCGGCGCTCAGCCAGAGAGCGGTGCTCATCGGTGGTTTCGATTTCAGGGTGATCGTGGCCCTGCACGTCAGGGTTTTCTTCATGCCACAAAGTGTGGGCAATGGAAGCGCCTTCGGCTTCAACGAGGCTTGGGGGCAGATCAAAGTCAAACATTGTGTCGAGCTTGTCCATCAGGCCGCGCTTGATCACGGTACGGGCCGCACCTTTGTATTCATCCGCCAAGCGCTCGGAAACCTGGGTCTTCAACCCGTCGAGGTTTTCAGCCCCATAGCGGGTGGCCAGCTCGTCATTGATTTCAGCAGGCTTGGGCTCGTTCACCGATTTCACGTTACAAGTGAAAACAGCGTCTTTGCCTTTGAGGTTCTCGGCCTGATACTCAGCCGGAAAGGTCACCTTCACTTCAACTTCTTCGCCTTCTTTGGCGCCAACAAGCTGCTCTTCAAAGCCGGGGATAAAGCTATTTGAGCCCAAAACCAGCGGGTAATCATCTGCTTGACCACCTTCAAAAGCTACGTCATCAACTTTACCGAGGAAGTCGATCACGATCTGATCACCATCTTTGGCTTTCGAGCCTTTGCGGCGCTTCTCGAAGTTCTGGGTCGATTTGGCGATGTTGTCCAAAGCTTCCTGAATTGATTCGTCATCAGCGGCTACAACAAGGCGCTCAAGCTCGATGGAAGCAAAGTCACCTTCAGGCACGTCCGGCAGGCATTCGTAAGAAACGGAAATCTCGACGTCATCGCCTTCTTTCCAGTCATCTTTGGTCATCTTGATTTCGGGCTGTGCCGCTGCACGGTCGCCTGATTTTTCGAACTGCTCGCTTACAGCACCGTCTACAGTTTCCTGAAGCGCTTCCCCCAGAACCGACTGGCCAAACATCTTTTTCATCAGGGCGAGCGGGGCTTTACCCTTGCGAAAACCCTTCATCTGGAAATCAGCGCGGGCGGCTTCGATTTTCTCGTTTACTTTGGTGTCCAGCTCGCTCGCGGGGATCACAATATCATAGCCGCGCTTTAGGCCTTCATTCAGGGTTTCGGTAACCTGCATGTCAATTCCTCAGTTCATCTTGCCCGAAAGGGGCCTAAAATTTGGTACGGATGAAGGGACTTGAACCCCCACGCCTCGCGGCACCAGAACCTAAATCTGGCGTGTCTACCAATTCCACCACATCCGCAGAAAGCCGC
>Ga0209121_10000103_pt1 | contig 83723 bp, 79 predicted proteins | sample Cruoilmetagenom3_FD_187292 | JGI IMG/M metagenome (GOLD analysis project Ga0209121, IMG submission 187292) | Oil polluted marine microbial communities from Coal Oil Point, Santa Barbara, California, USA - Sample 3 (SPAdes) (version 2) | ecosystem: Environmental > Aquatic > Marine > Oil seeps ...
CGGTGTGCCCGCAATTCTCCATGAACTGCAAACGGCCGGTAAGCTGCACGGCGATGCCCTGACGGTCAACGGCCGCTCGATAGGCGATAATCTACAGGGCCGCGAAACCCAGGACCCCGATGTGATTTGTCGTTACGGCGATCCCCTGGTCGAGCACGCAGGGTTCCTCAATCTCAAGGGCAACCTGTTCGACTCGGCGCTGATGAAAACCAGCGTGATCTCCCGGGATTTCCGCGCGCGCTTCCTCAATGATCCCAACGATCCCGAGGCCTTTGAAGGCAAGGTCGTGGTATTTGATGGCTCGGAAGATTACCACGCCCGTATCGATGACCCGGCGCTCAACATCGACGCCCGCACTATTCTGGTCATGCGCGGCGCAGGCCCCGTTGGCCACCCCGGCGGTGCGGAAGTGGTTAACATGCAGCCGCCAGAAGCGCTGATCAAACAAGGCATCGAATCGCTGCCGTGCCTGGGCGATGGCCGCCAGTCAGGCACCTCTGGCTCGCCGTCGATTCTCAATGCTTCCCCCGAAGCTGCCACCGGCGGCGGCCTGGCGCTGCTGGAAAGCGGCGACCGGCTGCGGGTCGATCTTAAGCGAGGCGAGGTACAGCTGTTGATTGAAGCCAGTGAACTGGAAGCCCGCCGTACGCGTTTGGCCGAGCAGGGTGGCTACCGCTACCCCGGTCATCAGACCCCTTGGCAAGAGATTCAGCGCAGCATGGTCGAACCGCTGGATCGCGGCATGACGCTAGCGCCTGCCACCAAGTATCGCGATGTCGCCCGCCTGCATCCGCCGCGGGATAACCACTAAGTCGCAAAAGGGTAGTAACGAGACTACGGGCAAAATCTTTGGCTGATTGCCGTCTGATTTGAACAGCCTCAGGCGAGACTGCCGCCATTGGGTGCTGCGAACCCTCCTGGGGATCGATACGTATCATGCCAAATATCGCTTTTGAAAGGCTTGTTATCACCTGAATTAGCATCTATTGCTCAGGAGGAGTATATGGAACAAGGTAAAATCGAGGTGGCCGTTAAGTTGGATATGAGCCTCGGAGAGAGCCCGGTATGGTCTGTGGAAGATCAAGTTCTACACTGGGTTGATATCAATCAAGGACAAATCTATACATGGAGTCCTAGCCGTAATGACAACCCCAAAGTAGTTACTTTAAGAGAAAAAGTAGGCTGCTTAGCACTGGCAACGTCAGGTCTGTTGGCTGCTACGGCATCGGGTGTTGATTACCTACCTGAGGTGGGGCTGCCTAAGCGGTTGTTTAATAATCCTGAGTGGGATGAGCGACAAGGAAATCGGTTCAATGATGGTCGTTGTGATGCTGCAGGACGCTTCTGGATTGGCACTATTGCCAATGATGAAGCAAGCTCCACAGCAGCGCTGTATTGCTTAGATAACGGAAAGCTGCAGAAACGTTTATCTGACATTGGTATTTCTAACGGACTTGCGTTTAGCCCCGATCAACGCTGGCTTTACCACACGGATTCACTAACACGGCGTATTTTGCGTTATCCATTTGACTTAGAAACCGGTGCTTTAGGCCAAAGTGACGTGTTTGTGGATTTAGAGCAACTTGGCCTACCGGGAGTGCCGGATGGGGCCGCGGTGGATGCTGAAGGTTATTATTGGAGTGCATTATATGGCGGCGGTCGAATTGTACGCTTTTCGCCTAGAGGTGAATTAGTGGAAGAGCACGCAATGCCTTGCCCCCACCCAACTATGATCGCTTTTGGGGGAGATGACCTACTTAGTTTGTACATTACTTCGGCCACCCAGCATCTCCAAGCAGAAGATAAACAGATATTTCCCGACGCAGGCAGCTTGTTCAAAATGCATGTTGCTGTACCAGGCTTGGTTGAACCCAATACGCAAATTGTCAGCTAGGGTCTATTAACTTTTCATCACCTGGGCACCAGCGACCCTGCAGGGTTATTCGTCCGTTACCGGTTAGAGAGCTATGCAGGCGTGTCGGTTCAGATAGGAGCGGTCTCTGAGTACAGGCCGTAGCGGCACACTGTTTGTGAACTTCTCCTAGTCGGTGTAAACCGCGTATACACAAGCTGCGCTACGCAGGCTGCCCAACTGTTTGTGTTTGCCGACGAAAGTGTAGGTATGGATGCCCAGGAAGATATTCGCGTTCTGACGCTTCCCCACGTGCATGAAGCGCTGGCGCCGCTACTCTATACCCTGCCGTTACAACTGCTGAGTTACCACGTAGCCGTACTAAGAGGGACTGACGTTGATCAGCCGCGCAACCTAGAAAAAAGTGTGACGGTAGAGTAATCACACTGGCAAACAATAATTGTGATTAAGCTCATAAAAGTGCTTTACAAGATGCGGCAATACGTCGCATCTTATGCGCAACCGTTGCGTTGCAGCATGTCGTTAGGGTGCTTATGATCGTGGCGGTCTTTCTCCCTCCTGATTGGAAAACATCGCCATGAAACCACCAAACGTCCTCGCAACTCGGCATTACGCTCGCCGAGTCGCTTGGCTGTTGCTCGCCTGCTCGTTTTTACTCTTTCCTTCGCTCTCTTATGCCGCCGCCGGGCCCCTTGATCTTACCCTCACGCTAACCGGTATCTCTTCTGTCGTGATCTTCGTGCTCGCCTATGCGTTGGTGATGAGTGAAGAGTTACTGCACATGCGTAAGTCTAAGCCTGTGTTGGTGGCAGCCGGCCTTATTTGGGCACTTGTGGCCTGGGTATATGTGCAAGCGGGGATGCCAGAAGAAGCGGAAACCGCCTTTCGCGAAACGCTGCTCGAATACGCCGAACTGCTGCTGTTTTTGCTGGTTGCGATGACTTACATCAATGCCATGGAAGAACGCCGCGTGTTCGATGCGCTACGCTCCTGGCTTGTCCGCAAAGGCTTCAGCTATCGCAGCCTGTTCTGGATCACCGGCGTGATGGCGTTTGGTATTTCGTCAATCGCCAACAATATGACCACCGCCATGCTGATGTGCGCCGTGGTGCTGAAAGTTGCCGAAGGCGATAATAAGTTTATCGGCCTGTGCTGTGTGAACGTGGTAGTGGCATCCAACGCTGGCGGTGCGTTCAGCCCGTTCGGCGATATCACCACACTAATGGTCTGGCAGGCAGGCCAAATACCGTTCGAAGGTTTCTTCGCGCTGCTGATTCCTGCGATAGTCAATTTCATGGTGCCTGCGGTGATCATGAATTTCTTTATCGCGAATCGTCAGCCGGCCGCATTACAAGAGAATGTTTGGCTCAAGCGTGGTGCGCGGCGGATTATCGTGCTGTTTTTGATTACGGTAGCTATCTCCGTACTGTGTCACTCGATCCTTTATCTACCGCCTGCCATGGGCATGATGTTTGGCCTAGGCCTGCTGCAGTTCTTTGGTTACTACCTGCGCCGCAGCCTGCCGCGTTCGCTGGAACGCAAGCGTGAACGCTATTCGCGTCGGGGCGATTGGAAAAAGCTCGAGCAGCTCGGTAGCGTGGTGCCGTTTGATATTTTCAGCCGTATTGCGCGCTCGGAGTGGGACACGCTGCTGTTCTTCTACGGGGTGGTGATGTGTGTCGGTGGGCTTGGTTTTATGGGCTATCTCAGCCTGCTTTCCGAAACGCTTTACGGTAACTGGAACCCGGTGTGGGCTAACGTGGTGCTGGGCCTGATTTCGGCGGTTGTCGATAACATCCCGGTCATGTTTGCGGTACTTTCCATGGCGCCCGATATGTCGGAAGGCAACTGGCTGTTGGTGACATTGACGGCAGGCGTGGGGGGTAGCTTGCTTTCGATGGGTTCCGCTGCGGGCGTTGCACTGATGGGGCAGGCGCGCGGGATCTATACCTTTGCCGTTCACCTGCGCTGGGTGCCGGCCATTTTATTAGGCTATGCGGCGAGTATTGCTGCTCACCTGTGGATAAACGGGTCGATGTTCTAAACAGGCCGGTTCAACAGCACGGTCGTTACATGCGAACGCCCTTCACTGAAACATCGGTGAAGGGCGTTTCTTTTTGCCGTTGATCAACCTTCAAGCGGTTAATACGGGCTTTAGCAGAGTGCTATAAGTCGTGTCCGGTCACTACTTGGCAAATATCAGCAAAGCTCTTCGCCATCGGCACCGGATTAATCTCTTTGCCGACCGCATTCTGAATATCGCTGGCGGAAATAAGGCCGCGAATTCTGAGTTCTTGATGATCGTTTTTTTCAGTGATTAACAGGTGTTGGTCAGTAACGGCTTCCATCGACAGCACCAGGTCTTCGATCGTCAGCGAGGCTAGTTGGGCGACAGGCATGGCGCTGAGTTTGTGCCAGGGTGTCATGATCATTTCAGCCGTGACTTCCGCTCGCGTGAGGTTACGCTGCTGCATAGCCAGGTTAATGCGCCGGGTGCCAATCACTTCTTTCGAGGTAATAACGCCAATACAGTGCGCCTGTTTATCCATGACGAATAGCAGTCGTATGCCGCCATGGCGCATTTTAAGATGCGCTTCATCAATCGGCGTATCGGCATCAACGGATTGCGGCATTACCTGTGAAAAATCGGTCAGTACCGTCATGGCAGGACTAGTAGGAAGTAGCCGCCGAGGGGCAGGCATGGCCAGCAGTGGTGTCGAGCTTAACTGTACTAAGGGTTTAGGTGAAAAGGTTACTTGATTCATCAGGGACCTCCATGTGGAGAAAGGGCGTGCCGGGGATATCTGGCTCGCCGTGCAACCCCACACTTACATGCAATTCTTATCGCAACCTTAAGAGATGCATAAAGCCCCCTTAGAAAAAAGTTTATGGCTATTCTCTACGTGGCAACCCGATACTTACGCGCAACCCACCGCTGGGGGCATCGTCTAACTGCAGCGTGCCGCCGTGGCGAGTGACCAGCCGTTCAACGATGGAAAGCCCTAACCCTGAACCCGCACTGGGGCCTGCACGCTGGAAGCGCTCGACCACTTTTTTACGCTCATTGGCCGGTATACCGGGCCCTTGGTCATCGACTAATAGCTTAAAACCGTGTGGCATGGCGGCTAACGTCACGCTGATGGTGCTCTGGTTCGGCGAGTGCTGGATTGCATTACCCACCAAGTTTTGTACCAGAGTTTCGATCGCGCCGGGTTCTTCCAAGGTCGACCACTCCGCCTGCTCATCTGCGTTGAGCAACAGTTGCTGTTCGCGTTCAGCGGCCAGTGGTGAAAGCTTGGCCAGGGTTTCCCGCGCTTCACTGAGGAGGTTGGCCGGGCGATATTCAGGCTGCGACTCCTCCTCGGGCTCCAGGCGCGCCAGCGTCAATAGCTGGGTAACCAGCCGCGTGGCGCGCGCAACCCCACCGCGCAGGTGATTGAGCGCTTCCTGGCGATCTTCTAGGTTATCTGCAGCCAAGGCATTCTGGGCGTGCAGATCAAGCACCGCCAAGGGGGTGCGCAGCTCATGAGCGGCATCGGCAATAAAGCGTTTTTCGCGTACGCGCATGAGCCGAAGGCGTTCCAAAAGCCGATTCAGCGCCCCCGAGATAGTGTCTAACTCTTGGGGCAGCGGGCTAAGCGTTAAGGGCTGCAAATTATGTGGATCACGATTGCGTATCTGCTCCGCCATGCGCGATAGCGGCGCCAGCCCCCAGCCAATCGACCACCACAACAGAGCCGTGAGCAGCGGCAGACCAATCAGGTCGGGCAGCAGCGTGCGGAGCGCTACGGCCCTGATCAGTTCGCCACGCACGTCTTCGCGCTCACTGATGACCACGCGGTTTGAGGAGGCTGGCACATCTAGGACATACACCCGCCAGTCGTGTTCTCCTACGGTGAGTGTCGAGTAGCCCACAGGCTGTTGGGCAAGGGGGGCTTCGGGGGCAGTGGCGGAGCGTAGTAGAAGTTGCTCATTCTCCCATAGCTGGAAAGCCAGCTTACTTTCGTAACGGTGGCCCGCAAAACGCTTGTCAGACTCGCGAGCGCGCTGCAAGGCGCTTTCCAAGCTGTTCAGCAGGACATTGCGGTCAGCATCTGGCAGCGGTGCCTGTAACAAGCCCTCCAGTAAGCGGGCATTCTGCGCCAGGCTTGCGTCGTAGAGTTCTTCTATTTCATGGGCAGCATAACGGTAGCTGACAAAGCCGATTACCAGCATGCTTAGGCCAAATACCAGTAGCGATAACCCCAAGGTACGTTGACGAATGGAGGTCATACGTCATCCTTAGAGGGCTTATCCATGACGTAGCCAATGCCACGTACCGTGCGAATGACCTCGGTGAACAGCTTGCGGCGTAAATGATGGATATGCACCTCAATGGCATTGCTCTCCACATCCTCATCCCAGCCGTAGACTAGGCGGGTCAATGTATCGCGAGTAAATACTCGGCCAGGGTGGCTCATGAACTCTTGCAGCAGCGTCAACTCACGCCGGGACAAGCCCACGTCCTGGCCCTGATAGCTGACGTTCAAGGTGTGCGGGTCCAGGCGAATGCCGCGACAGCTCAATATGCTGCTGATCTGACCCTGGCTTCGGCGCAATAAAGCGCGTAGTCGGGCTTTCAGCTCTGCTACTTCGAAAGGCTTGGTTAAATAGTCGTCGGCGCCCGCGTCCAGCCCCGCGATGCGGTCATCCACCGCATCGCGGGCCGTCAGTACTAAAATGGGCACCTGGCTGCCGTGGCGCCTGACAGCATTCAATACTGCCATGCCATCCATGCGTGGCAGACCCAGGTCGAGAATTACTGCATCAAAAGGTTCTCCCTCTGTTAGCGCATTCAGTGCGGTAGCTCCGTCGCTCAAATGGTCCACGGTGTAGTGCTCGGGCTTCAAGGCCAAGCGGATACCCGAGGCTAGGCTTGGGTCATCCTCTACCAGCAAAATGCGCATAGGGCTCCTTCCTACTGAAGTTCTGACATCAATTGACGGATGTCGTCACGGCGGCCACTGTCCGCCAGTTCCCGACCAGGCCGGGGCGCTGCCATCAAAGCGCGTTCCAGCGCTTGGCGTGCATCGGCATCGCGACCCTGCTCATGTAAATAGTCGCCCCAGAAGTAGAGACTGTCGATCCCTTCGGGGTTAATCGCAAGGGCTCTTTGCAAATGCCACTCGGCTTTTTGCTCATCGCCAAAGCCGAGTGGCCAGCCAGGAACCTGATAATAGAGCGCGCCCAGGCTGGTATAGGCTGAACCATCAAGCGCCAACGGGTTCAATTCGAGCGCGGTTTCAAGCTCCTTTTTAGCCTGTTTTACCAGTCCCAGAGCACCCAGTCCGCCGCTGGCACCTGCTTCTGTTGAGCGGATAATGCCGGCCCAGATATGCAGCTCGGCGGCGTCGGGGTAGCGTTCGACGAGTTGGTCAGCCTCGTCGCCCAGGTAGCTGAAAGCTGCCGCCTGTTCGCCTGGGGGCAGCGTATAGTTAATTTCCGCCCAACGCTGCTGTAGCTTGGCAAGCGATGCGGCGGCGGCCGCACTGTCGTCCTCACTGGCAAACCCCTGAAGGCTTACCAAGCCAATAGCGCTAACCAGTAGCGTAGTACGCAGCGTTCGGAAAGCTGGCATGATCATGATGAAGACTCCTGGGGGGCAATGAACCGCCGAATAATGGGCAGTTGGCGTAGCAGGGCCCGGTCAACAGCGCCTGGCCATAGCATATTCAAGCGAGTAAAAAAGCGTTCTGGCAGGCCAATTTGTAGCTCTTCACGCTGCTGTTCCACGGCATTGATAATGGCCAGGGCAACGGCGTCAGGAGAGTCGACGGTATTGCCCAGCGCCGCGTTGAGCGCCTCGGTTTGGGGCGAGTTCATCGCGGTGCGAGTGGCTCGTGGAGCGATATACATCACCCGCACACGGGTATCGGCCAACTCCCGGCGCAGCGCTTGGCTAAAACCGCGCAGCGCAAACTTGGTAGCGCAGTAGGTGACTTGGCCAGGGTAGCCCAGTCGCCCGAGCGTCGAGCCAATGGTGATAATCGTCGCCTGGGGGCCAGCCATTAGCAGCGGAAGCAGCGCGCGGGTCAACTGCAGGGTGGCGGTCAGATTAATCGCCACCAGCTGTTCGATATCGCTGTCACTGGCAGTATCAAAAAATCCCTGCTGATTACTACCAGCGGCGTTAATCAGCATGTTGCACCCTGCCTCTTGCGCAGCGCTGACTAAGCGGCTTCGATCACTGGCGTTGGTTAGATCAGCGCTAACGGCGGTGATATGAGTGGGAAAACGGTCGACTAACGAAGCCAGCGCGTATTGTTGGCGACCACTTATCAGTAGGTGCGCGCCCCGCTGCGCCAGCGATTCGGCCAGGGCCATACCAATACCGCCGCTGGCGCCGGTGATTAAAATCCGCTGGCCCGGCCATCCGCCGGGCAGCCTGTTTGTTCTAGGCCAAAGCAGGCTAGGCAAGCGCATGACTTAGTTCCTCCACCGCGCTACCACCCTGACAGCGGGCTTCTATACCTCTAAACATCGCCCCATACAGGCGGTAGAACATATTGGCGCTATCAATTACTACGGCCAGATCGTCGGCACCTAGCTGATTGATCTGCTCTTCAAAAAAGGCCAAATGACCAATATCCAGACTGCCGTGGGAGGTGAGGTATCGCACAGCACTGTTAGGAAGTGAAAGGCTGGCCTGTAAGCGTTCGGCGGCCTGGGTGGCAAGCGCGGTACTGGTACCTTCCAACACCTGCACCATGCCGAAGAATGCCACCGGGTTGCCGTGCTCTACGGCATCACGAATCCAGGCCACCATTAACCGAGTGGCGGGGTCTGGCAGGGTGGCTGCGGCGGCATCTGCATTCCCGCCTGCGGCGTGGATATCGTCCAGAATCCATTTTTCATGGCCGTGCTCCTCTTCGATGTACTCCACCAGCGCCGTGCGTAACCAGTCGAGCCGGTCGGGCAGACGTGCGCCGCAGGCCATCATTAGCGGCACGGTGAAACGAACGTGATGATACGCCTGACCTAAAAAGGCCAGATACTCCTCTAGGGAAACATTGCCCGCCAGAGCACGGGTCACGATGGGGGTGGTCAGCAGCCAGTGACGAGCGTCTTGGGTAGCGTCTTGCAGCTGTTGGTAAGTGGTCATGGTGTTACTCCTTTGGGTGTGTCGGTTACGACGGCCCTTAGCCAGCGGCCATAGGCGGTTAGCAGGGTGTCGCGGCGTAGGCGGCCGTTGGCCGTGAGTTGTTGGTTGTGGGGCGTAAAGGGGGCGACGCGCTGCCACTCATGCACCTGGGCGTAATCGGGTAGCGTGCGATTGACTGCATTGAGGGCAGCGTCTATCTGGGCATTGGTAATATGGGGCGTCGCGGGCACGATCAGCGCGCGGTTAGCGGGCAGGGCTTCGCCATACACCATGGCTTGGGCAATGGCAGGCTGTGTGCAGAGCTCGCCCTCTACCCATTGCGGGTTGACGTTACGGCCATAGGCGGTAATAAAGACTTCCCGCTGGCGGCCATTGAGCGCGATGGTGTCATCCTGCCACTGACCGGTATCCCCCGTGGCGTACCAGTCGCCGCAAGGCGCTTCGCCTATATAACCCAGCATCAAGGCGCCGCGAATATGCAGCTGGTCTTCGCTATCAATGCGGACCTGGGCGTGGCGCAGTGGGCGGCCAACGCCGCAGCTTGGTTCGCCTGGTCGATTAAGACAGACCACCGAGGTGCCTTCAGATAAACCATAGCCTTCATAGACTGGCCACCCGCCGCGCCGGGCGTGAGAGAGCAGTGTGTTAGCCACATGCGCGCCGCCCACTGCCACAAAGCGCAGGCTATCTGGCGCCGTTGTGGACTCGCTGACCAACGCTTGAAGCAACTGAGGTACCAAAATCATGCTGTGGGGTTGGTAGCGCACAATGGCATCAAGGGCGAGCTGAGCGTTAAAACCGCTGGCTCCTTGCCAGCCTAATGTGGCCAACCCCGGTAAAATGCTGCAGGCACCCAGCCATAGCGGTAGATAAAGCCCACCGATATTTTCGAGCAGCGTGGAGAGGGGCAACATGGCTAAGTGGCGGCGTATATCAAGCGGTGCCACTACCTCCGCGAGGCTTTCAGTTACGGTCAGTAGCGCCGCGTTATCCAAGCACACGCCCTTGGGCGAGCCGCTGGTGCCCGAGGTAAAGGTGATGCGCGTGGTGCCTTCGTGTAACGCAGGGGAGTGATCAACCCGGCGTTGGGCAATGGCTGCGTCCTGGGTGGCTTGAAAACCGTAGGGCTCCCCACCATGCCCAATCCAGCTATCCAGGCCCGCCTGCTGAACCACGTGGCGGCGCTGCTGTTCACTGAAAAAGCCAGGAATAGGCACCGCCACACACGCTTCGGCCATCAGGGCTAAATCCCATAGCGCCCACTCCAGCCCGTTATCCAGCGCTAGTGCAACGCGCCGGGTATTAACGTCACGTAAGCGCTGGCGCCGTTGGGCGACATGGTGAATGACGTCCGCATACGACAAATTCTGCTCGCCATCGGTAAGTGCGGTAGGCTGTGGGCTGTGCTGGGCATGACAGGCAAGTCGCACCATCAGCGCATTAGGCAAGGCGTGCATGCAGCACCTCTTCCCTGGCGGTTTCAGTGAAGGCTGAGTGAGCCTGAAGCGTATGCATGGCGCTGCGCAGATCACCGGCCATCACCCATGGGCGATTCTGGTAATAGCGCCCCCAGAGGTGCGACGCTTCGCCCAGGCGGGTAGGGTCGGCAGGCGTGATAGGCTGAGGCTCAAAACCTAAACGCCGCAGGCCGTTAGCGACCTCTGGTGTGGCCGTAAACAGTAGCCAAGCGATACCCTCTGCCGCTAACTGGTGGGCTAAATAGATAAACAGCTGCCGCTGTAAGCCAGGGCGCAGGCTGGCTAAGTTACCGATTTCAGCAATGTCCTGACGGGTAAGTGACTGCTGGAACCGCTGCATCAGAATGTCTTCGGCTTGGCCATCCAAGTAGCGCTCTAAAAAGAGCGGCCCGCTGTTAGCAAGTCGCAGACCCACCGCTGCCAGTGGTTGATCGGCTTGCCATAATCCAAACAAGCGAGGCAAAAAATGCTGGATATGGGCGTTATGCTGTTGAGCAAAGCGTTGCTGGATCAGTTGCTGAAGCGCCGACTTTTCCTGCCAATTGAGAGCTTCGTGCCAATCCAGCGATATCAGGGCAGTAGCCGGTGTGCTTAGGCGAGCCATCGGGTGATCTCCATCGTGTTTTCCGACACTCTGGGCGCGATAACTTAACGAAAACTTAAGTTGAGTAAATATTTATCCCTGATTTGATTGAGCAATAGAGAGGTAACGCATCGATGACCTCCGCGCAGGTAACGCCCCTTCAGATCGTACAGTGTCCTCCTTCGCGGCGACGCGAGGCACTGCTGCAATTGGCAGCTGCTCATGACCCTGCCCTGCAATCAGTGCTCAGCGGGGCGGTTAAGGCCATGGCGAACGCGCCAGATCAAGCTTGGGAGGGGTTACGGGTGATTAAGACCGCGGGGCAACTGGCGGGCGCTATTTGGGTGCAGCCTCTGCCCATGAACATGGCTCAACTATGGTTACCCAACACAGCAGGCGCACACGCCCATGCGCTGCTGCGTGCCGCCCATGCGTGGGTAGAACAACAGCCTATTCGGCTGTGTCATCTGGAACTGCCTCCCCAGGCTGCCGCAACAGAGGCGCTGCTGATGGAGCATGGCATGCAGCGCTTGGCCAGCTTGGAGCATCTCGTTGGCAGTACACGCCGCCGTTTAGCAATGAACGAAGCGAGGCCGTTAACACTGCAGCCGCTAGGCGCGTTTTCACAAGCAGAACAAATAAATTTACTCGCCGCGGTGGGGCATGATTCGCTGGATAGTGTGCCGCTGCGCGACGTACTCTCGGTAAACGAGTTGCTTGCCGGGTTCCAGCAGCAGGACTCCCAGGCCCCGCAACACTGGTACGCCGTCCATTATCAAGACGCCCTTGTCGGTGTTTTGCTACTGGCGCCGCGTCCGTTGTTGAATCGCTGGGAGCTTATGTTAATGGGGCTTATTCCTGAGTGGCGTGGCATGGGGTTAGGGCGCGCGTTGTTGAATAGCGCCCTGGCGCTTGCCCAGCAGGCAGGTATACAGGAAGCCGTGCTGGCGGTGGATGAGGTTAATGTACCGGCCAAACGGCTCTATCAGCAGGTGGGTTTTAAGCAATATGCGCAACAGCGTTTATTAGCGTGGAAAGGGGGTGGCGAAAGGAGTGAAGCCCCCCATTAATGCCTAAATAGTCGTGATTGGTGGCATAGGTGCGCTTAGTAGCATTTTCTTGCGCTTTGCGTTGCCGTTATACTAGCTCTATACACGCGTCTTGGCGTCTCAGCGGAGCTTTTCACAGATTGGCGCTGCCGCGCGCAGGGGTTAAGGCAGAAGTTAAGAACAAACGGTTGATGACAATACTCAAGAGGTGGTGAGAGTGAAAGCAAAGCTGATCATGAGCGGGCTGGCGGCCCTCGGCTTCATGGCGGGCACTTCAGGTGCTTACGCTCAAGACGCCGCACGTGATGCGATTGCCGAGCGTCTAGCGCCGGTAGGGCAACTCTGTTTACAAGGCCAAGACTGTGGAACGGCGGCCGCGCCTGCAGGCGATAGCGCTAGCAGTGGCGGTGATATCGACGGCGAAGGTATTTACGGCAATGTCTGTAGCGCGTGTCACGCATCCGGCGCGGCGGGCGCGCCCATCCGTGGTGAGGAAGATGCCTGGGCGGCGCGTACCGAACAAGGTTTTGCGACACTCGTCGATCATGCCATTAATGGTATTGGCGCGATGCCAGCGAAAGGCGGTAACGCCAGCCTTTCCGATGAAGAAGTAGAAGCGGCAGTAGCCTATATGGTTGAGCCGGTGATGGAAGTGCCTGAGTTAGGCGGTGGCGATGAAGCCGCCTCTGAAGAGGCTGGCTCAGAAGAAGCTGCCGCCGAAGAGACCGCCGCTGCGGAAGGTGATGCTGCCGCTGAAGAAGAGATGGCTGCTAACGACGACGCGGCGAGTGAAGAAGACGCGGCAGCCTCTGAAGAAGCGAGTGGCGGTAGCGATTTAGACGGTGAAGCCCTCTACGCGAGCTCTGGCTGTGTGGCGTGCCACGATAATGGCGTTGCCGGTGCACCCACCAAAGGCGACTCCGAAGCTTGGGCAGCGCGTTTAGAGAAAGGGGCTGATGAGCTTTACGCCAGCGCGATCAACGGCATTGGCGCCATGCCTGCCAAAGGCGGTAACCCCAATCTGTCTGATGAAGAAGTGATGGCCGTCGTTGATTACTTGATGGCAGAAGCGCAATAAGCCGTCGCCAACCACTCGCGTTTAAGTAATTTATCCACAGGGTGTTTTAAGCATCGCCCTGTGGATTATTTTTTGCCTGCCTAATGATCGATCACCCTAGCAGTGAACGAAGTCCGGCAATGGCGTCTTTACCCCGGGCCTGCTTTTTCTCAGGGTCTTCTTTATCGGCACGGCCTTCCCACTCTAAATCTTCCGCGGGCAGTTCTTCTAAGAAGCGGCTCGGCTGGCAGTCCATCAACTCACCGTAGGCTTTCCGCTGGCGGGCAAGTGTCAACGTCAGCGTACGCCGTGCCCGGGTAATCCCCACATAAGCCAAGCGACGCTCCTCTTCCACGGTGCCTACTTCAATGGCGTTGCGGTGGGGCAACAGGTCTTCCTCTAACCCCATCAAATACACATGCGGAAACTCCAGCCCTTTTGAGGCATGCATGGTGAGTAGCTGCACGCGATCGGAGTCATCCTCTTCTGCCTGCTGCTCCAGAATATCGCGTAATACCAAGCGTGAAATAGCCGCTTCCACGCCGTCGGTTTCGGTATCGGTGGCGTCTGTATCGTCTTCGGGGTCGCGATTGAGCGACTTTTCCAGCTGGTCGATCAAAATCCACACGTTGGCCATGCGGCGCTCGGCAACCGTGGGGGCGCTGGCGTTTTGGTACAGCCAGGCCTCGTAATCCATATCCCGCAGCATGTCGCGAATAGCGGCAATCGCATCGCCTTGATCCATGCGCTTGCGCACGCCATTAATAAAGTGGGTAAAGCGGCTCAAGCGCTCTGTCGCTCGGGTTGGCAGTACTTGCTCTAGCCCTAACTCGTGGCAGGCGGCAAACAGCGATATCGAGCGCTCGGTGGCATAGTTGGCAAGCTTCTCGACGGTGCCGGGGCCCACTTCGCGGCGTGGCACGTTCACAATGCGCAAAAAAGCGTTGTCGTCGGCGGGATTAATCAACAGGCGCAGGTAAGCCATGGTGTCTTTAATCTCGTTGCGGGAGAAAAACGACGTACCACCGGAGAGCTTGTAAGGGATTTGGTAGTGCTGGAGCTTAAGCTCTAATAGCCGTGCCTGGAAATTGCCCCGATAAAGCACCGCAAAGTCGCGCCACTCGGCCTTCTCTTTGATCCTGCGCGTGAGCATTTCGCTGGCGACCCGCTCAGACTCCGCCTCCTCATGACGATTCACGATCACCCGAATCGAAGCTCCGTCGCCCATATCAGACCATAGCGTCTTCTCGTAAACGTGGGGGTTATTGGCGATCAGCGTATTGGCGGCGCGCAGTATGGTGGCGGTCGAGCGGTAGTTCTGTTCCAGCTTGATGACTTTCAGGCGCGGGAAATCTTCCCCCAGGGTGATCAGGTTTTCAGGGCGGGCACCGCGCCAGGCGTAGATCGATTGGTCATCGTCGCCCACCACAGTAAAGGTGGAACGCTCCGCCATCAGCAGTTTCACCAGCAGGTACTGGGAGACGTTGGTGTCCTGATACTCATCCACCAGCATATAGTGGATTTTGCGCCGCCAGCGCTCGAGCGCTTCTGGATCGTTCTTGAGCAGTACCACCGGCAGCAGAATCAGGTCGTCGAAGTCCACCGCGTTGTAGGCTTTTAAATGACGGACGTAGGCTTCGTACACCCGAGCGGCAAAATGCTCATCGTCGTCGGCGGCAAACGAGAGCGCATCGCTGGGCAGCACTAAATCGTTCTTCCAGGTGGAAATTTTGCTCTGCACGGCATTGATCTGCTCGGCGTCCACCTGGGCGTCTTTGTTCATCAAATCACGCAACAGCGCCTTGGCGTCTTCCGGGTCAAAGAGCGAAAAGCCCGGCTTGTAGCCCAGGGTTTTAAGCTCGCCGCGAATAATATTCAGCCCCAGGGTGTGAAAGGTGGAAACCGTTAACCCGTGGCCCTCTTTGCCGTGGAGCATCTGGCCGACACGCTCTTTCATCTCCCGGGCGGCTTTATTGGTAAAGGTCACCGCCGCGATTTTGCGCGCGCTCATCCCGCACTCTTGCACCAAATAGGCAATTTTAGTGGTGATAACGCTGGTTTTACCGGAACCGGCGCCCGCCAACACCAAGCAGGGACCATCGATGTAGCGCACGGCTTCCTGCTGGCGCGGGTTTAGCCCTTTAATGCGGCTAAGAATGCTCTTGGGCGTGGCAGGCGTCATGGCGTCGGTCATCCTCTACGAGAGTTGCTAGTCGGCTTCAAGTACGGTTTCAAGTACAATCAGCCGCTTGGCGAAGGCATAATAAACAGGCAGGTGGAGATGTTTGAAGTAGCGCTTTTTGAACCGCGCATGGCGCCCAATACGGGCAACATCATGCGCTTGGTCGCCAATAATGGCTGCCGTTTACACCTGATTGAGCCGCTTGGCTTCGACCTGGAAGAGAAAAAGCTGCGCCGCGCCGGGCTGGATTACCGTGATATCGACAACGTGACCCGCCACGCGGATTTTAACGCTTTTCAGCAGGCCATGCAGGGTCGGCGCATCTGGGCGATCACCACTAAAGGCACGCGCACTTACAGTGATGCCGACTTTGCCCCGGGCGATGTGCTGCTGTTTGGTTCTGAAACCGCTGGGCTCTCGCCCCAAGTACATGAAGCGCTAACCGCTGAGCAAAAACTGCGCCTGCCTATGCAGCCCAATAACCGTAGCCTGAACCTTTCCAACGCCGTGGCTATTGTGAGCTATGAAGCGTGGCGCCAGCAAGGTTTCACTGGCGCGCTGTCAGTCTAATCAGTTGGCAATGCCGTAGCGGTCACGATAGGCCCTGATGGCTTCGGCGTAGGCAAGCATTTCGCCACCAGCGTGCTCTTCAAGGTAAGTAAGCACTTGCTCTAAAGTGACGATACTGACGACCGGCATACCGTATTCGGCCTGTACTTCCTGAATCGCACTCTGCTCGCCCTGGCCGCGCTCTTGGCGGTCTAGCGCAATGATGACGCCAGCGGCGTGAGCGCCACTCTGCTCGATCAGGCTCATCACCTCGCGAATGGCGGTACCGGCAGTGATGACGTCATCAATAATTAAAATACCGCCAGCGAGCTCGGCACCCACGATATTGCCGCCTTCGCCATGAGTTTTCGCCTCTTTGCGGTTGAACGCATAGGGCATGTCCCGGTCGTGATGGTCGGCCAGCGCTGCCGCCGTGACCGCTGCCAGCGGAATGCCCTTATACGCCGGGCCAAACAGCACATCAGCGTTTAAGCCGCTATCGGCAATTGCCTGAGCATAAAAGCGGCCCAGCTTGGCCAGCGCGCGCCCGGTTTGAAACAGCCCAGCGTTGAAGAAGTAGGGGCTAACACGGCCGGATTTAAGCGTAAACTCACCAAACTTAAGCACACCTTGCTCAATGGCAAAGGCAATGAAATCGCGCTGGTAGGGTTGTAGAGTGGTAGCCACGGCGTTCCTCACTAGGCGGTAGGTTTAAATCGGCACGAAAGCAACAATAAACACGGGTAAATGGCAAGTTTTAGTCGCTGCCTTTACCCAAACGTCTAAACGTCGGGTATCATACAGCAGCGACGCAAAAGGGACGATTTATGAAAATTGCCAGCATCAATGTCAATGGTATTCGTGATGCCGTCGATCGTGGCTTCCTGGACTGGCTGGCTCAGCAGGATGTCGACGTAGTCTGCGTGCAGAACATCAAGGCAAAAAGTTTTGAACTGGGTGACCACATTCTCTATCCGGAAGGCTATGAAGGCTACTTCCTGGATGCCGAAGAGGATGGTTTCTCCGGGGTGGCACTCTATTGCCGCAAAATCCCCAAGGCGATTATGTATGGTCTTGGGTTTCCGCAGTGTGATCATGAAGGACGTTTTCTGCAGGCGGATTATGAACGCTTCAGTATCGTCTCCTTCCTGATGCCTGATGGAAGCGACCAAAAAGCCAAACAGGCGTTTATGGAGCAGTACCAAGAGTACCTCACCAAGATGTCGCGCAAACGCCGCGAATACATCCTCTGTGGTACTTGGCATGTTGCCCACAAAACCGTCGACTTGGCTAACTGGTCGGACAATCAACTGACCTCAGGCTTCCGCCCGGAAGAGCGCGCCTGGATGGATCAGGTGCTTGGCCCCACCGGTTTTATCGACACCTTCCGCGAAATCAATCGCGATGCAGGTGAATATACCTGGTGGCCGAAGCTTGACCAAGACGTACCCCGTGAGCGCCAGGAAGGCTGGCGGATCGACTACCAGCTAGTCGGCCCCAACTTCCGCCGCCACGTGGTCGACGCGTGGATTGATTACGATGCGACCTTCTCCGAGTTCGCACCGCTGATCATTGAGTACGATCTGGCGCTTTAAGCGCTAGGCAACGAACTTTTCCCGCGTCGCAGTCTGTCAGTAGTGGTAATAAGCAACAAGCCGACCTTTGGGTCGGCTTGTTGCGTTGTGGCGGGCGTTAAGCTTTAGCCACGAATGCCCAGCGCTTCGCGCTGCTTCTCACGCAGTTCATCACCGGCGGTTTCGGCTAAATCAAGCATTGCGTTCAGCTCGGCACGGGTAAAGGCGCCCGCTTCGGCGGTGCCCTGCACTTCGATCAGCTCGCCGCTTTCGGTCATTACCACGTTCAGGTCAGTATCGGCTTTGCTGTCTTCTGGGTAGTCCAGATCCAGCACCGGAACGCCTTTATAAATGCCTACGGAAATAGCGCTTACCAACTGCTTGAAGGGGTCGGCTTTGATCTTTTTCTCGCGCTGTAGATAACGGATCGCATCGATCAGCGCCACGCAGCCCCCGGTAATCGCTGCGGTACGGGTACCGCCATCGGCCTGGATTACATCGCAATCCACGGTAATGGTGAATTCACCCAGCTTCTTCAAATTGACCGCGGCGCGCAGGCTGCGGCCAATCAAACGCTGGATTTCCAGCGTGCGGCCGCCTTGCTTGCCGCGGGTCGCTTCACGGCCACTACGGGTGTGAGTGGCGCGGGGTAGCATGCCGTACTCAGCGGTGACCCAACCCTGATTCTTACCGCGCAGCCAGCGCGGCACACCGGCTTCTACGCTGGCATTACACAGCACTTTGGTATCGCCAAACTCCACCAGCACAGAGCCTTCCGCATGACGGGTGTAATCGCGGGTCAGGCGAATATCACGGAGCTGGTCGGCTTCGCGACCGCTGGGACGCACAACATCAGGACGCTTAGCGCTACTCACAAATAGTACCTCTCAATAAACGCTTAACTAGTAAAAGCCCTCCATTGTACACGTCTGAGAGTGCGCTGATTGACCTATCGGGTAGACTGTTGGCAATGCTTATACATCATTACTCTTTATTAGGATGAGCCATGGCCGCTTCCAGCCGCGTACACAGCATGACCGCCTTCGCCCGCACCGAGCAGGCCGCTCCCTTTGGCACCCTGCAGGTGGAAATTCGCTCGGTGAACCAGCGCTACCTAGAGCCGCACTTTCGCCTTCATGAAAGCCTGCGAGATTTAGAACCGGTGCTGCGCGAAGCACTGCGCACGCGCCTGGCCCGAGGCAAAGTTGAATGCAGCGTAAGGTTCGAGAGCGCCGACACCGCACAAGCGCCTGCCGTGAACGCCCAGCGTCTGAAAGAAATTGCCGATGCACTAGCGGCCATACAGCAGCAAGTCCCCAGTGCCGTGCCGCCCACCACGCTGGCGCTGCTCAACCAGCCCGGCGTGATGGAAACCCAGCACCTCGACCAAGACGCTATTAAAGCCGCCGCCAAAGCGCTATTCGACCAAGCGCTGGATGAGTTGATTGACGCCCGCGCCCGCGAAGGCGAAAAGCTCGCCGAGATGATCATCACCCGCCTAGACGCGGTAAGCGAACAAGTGGCCACCGTACGCAGCCTGCTCCCGCAAATTCTGGAACGCCAGCGCGCCCAGCTGCTAGAGCGCTTAGAAATCGCCAAAACCGAACTCGACCCCCAACGCCTGGAAGCAGAGCTGGTGCTGGTGGCGCAAAAAGCCGATGTTGATGAAGAGCTGGACCGCCTAACGGCGCATATCGAAGAAGTCAGCCACCAGCTCGCCCAAAAAGGCCCCAAAGGCCGCCGCCTGGACTTCTTGATGCAGGAGCTTAACCGCGAAGCGAATACGCTCTCGTCAAAATCGGTGGTGGCAGAGACGACCCGCTGCGCGGTGGAGTTGAAGGTGTTGATTGAGCAGATGCGGGAGCAGATTCAGAATATTGAGTGACTTCCAGATAAGTCCGGTAATGTATATTAAGAACTGATTTTATTGATTTTTTTATATTACCTTGTCCAGTTTTATCCAGCAGTTTCTAGCTGAAGCCAGCATAAAATGGGGAGTAGATTGGGGAGTAAATAGGGCTACTCCCCACAAAATAAGATAAAATCTACAGTTCTACTCCCCATTTATGACAAAAAATGTATATTTTTCAGTTAGTTATGTTGAGATTATTATTTTTTTTGCTATAAAAATCAATAAGTTGCGGGTGTTGCAGGCGCTGAGTTAAGGAATATGACAGATGGGAAGCTTTACAGCACGGCGGGTACAAGCAATTGTAAAAGAGGGCAAACCAGGTCGCTATAGCGACGGTAATGGTCTTTACTTCATGATTCCTAAAACCGGAGCGTCCCCCTATTGGATGCTGCGCTACACGCTCAACAGAAAGCGTCGAGAACTGACACTGGGTAAATACCCGCATGTGCCGTTAGCGGAAGCCCGCACAAAAACAGTCGAAGCTCAGGTTTTGATTCGTGACGGAGTTGATCCCATAGAGGCCCGTAAGCGAGAAGAGCAAATCACGATCCGCACGGTTGATGATCTGTTTTTAGATTGGCACAAAGAATTACTAAAGCGGCTGAAGCACCCGGGCATTCCTGAGCGAATTTTTAACAAAGAGGTCGCGCCGTCTCTTGGGAGTATGACGATTGATAGCGTTACGCCGATGGATGTTCGTGACATCATCAGAAAAGTCTCGGCAAGCGGGCGTCCTACCACCGCTAACGATACTCTGATGTATCTTAAACAACTGTTTAATCATGCCATCAAGCTGGGCTTGATAACGTATAACCCTGCTTCGGCTTTTAACGTTAATGATGCAGGCGGCGTGGAGAAAAGCAGGGATAGGGCGCTGAGCATTGACGAACTACATCACGTTTTCAAAATCTTCAGAGATAACAGCGACAGCTTTAGCCGTGAAAATTACTTAGCTTGTGCTTTGCTACTAGTGCTTGGAGTGCGCAAAACGGAGCTGATTGAATCACCGTGGTCAGAATTTGACCTAAAAAACCAGCGTTGGAAGCTGCCCAGTGAGCGCAGTAAGTCTGGCACTGGGCTCATCATTCCGCTCCCGCACCTTGTTGTAACATGGCTTGAGGAACTGCATGTGCGTGCATGTGGTTCCCCGTATGTTTTTCCGAATCGTCGAAACAGCAAGCAGCCTTTCATGGGGCAAGACACGCTAAATCGCGCCATTGCCAAGCAGTTTGGGCATGAGTCAGGAAAAAAGAAGCAGCCAGAGAATAAAATGGGTGAGACAGAGATGTTTACTGTCCACGACCTCAGGCGTACCTGTCGAAGCCTGCTTGCTGAATTAGGAGTACCTGGCCATGTGGCAGAGCGCTGTTTGAACCACAAGCTGAAAGGTGTTGAAGGTATCTACGACCGTTACGACTACTTTAAAGAGCGCAAGCAAGCGATAGAGAAAATTGCCGCGTTAGTTGAGCCTATTATTGAGATGGACAGATAAATCGCCTATACGCATACTCTTTTTGCTTTACTAGCTATCCCAGAATCCATCGGATTGCCAATTTTTAGGCATGCCCATAGCTTCATGGGGTATCTCTGGGAATTCCTGAAAAAGCTCAGCCAACCGTTCATGCCAGCGAGTATGGGGACTTACTTGCTGCATTAGATGATGGAGCGCTGCCAATACCACGCTGATACGGGTGTGTGAAGTACCTCGGCGTAAATATCCTGGCCAGGACAAGCTTCGCTGTTTAGGAATTTCGGGTTTGATGCCGAGTTCACGATTCCATAGCCTCGAATGGTGCGCACAGATATTACGCACTGTAGTTAATGTGTGTAGCCAAGATTCCAGCAAAGGGGCAGGGACGTTGAGACGACGACCAATGATTTTGCGGTCAATATCCTTAGCTAACCCCTGGTAAAGATGGGACAACTCTCCTAACGTTAATTCTTCCAGCATTGCCCAGCCAGGCATAAGTCTCGGTTCATCATAGCTAAGTGCATAATGGCGTGCATAGCTTTCCTGAGCACGGCGCTTGAGTAGTTGTTTTTTTCTTTGCTGGTCGGCTTGCGTCAGTCTTTCAATACGCGCCGCTTCACGTTGGTAGTCCTTCAACGCATTGCGTTGCGTGCTCTCGATACTATTTAATAAACGGTCATGATCGTAACGGTTCTTGAAAAACTGTTTATTCATGTACCAATGCGCGCCATGAGAGGGGCCCATGTGGTTTGAGATAGCTGCTCTGGTGGCGACCTCTACCCGCTCAATAGCATCAATGACTAACAACCGCAAACGACGGTCAAAGTCGTACAGCCTGCTTAGTTGGCGAAACCCTGTACCCTGTCGAAACCTATGGTCAGCATCATCAAGTATCTGGAAAGGCCGCATGTAAGGCGTTAAACGGAAAAAGCTCACTGCTTCCAGAAAGAGCGTAGCGCGAGCTTCGTCATTTATTTGCAGGCCACGCGCCTTGAGTAAGGTAAGTTGTTCAGACACTGTGATGGCGGGTTTGCTGAACTGCCTCATTCAAGCTCCTGCTAGGTACCGACAATAAAAAACCCGCACGATTTGAGCGTGACTGCCTTAACAGTCATAGGCTTGGCGGGTGTATTAAATGTGATTCTAGAGACCTCGTGCCAAGTATGCAAGGCATCAATAACCGTTGCAGCAAGAGCACGGTGCTAAGCCAAGTCCATTACTGGAATAAGTACTAATAAAATCTTAGTAATTTCAAGACAGGGCTTGCTCATAAGCCTGCTGGATGATCGGGAGCACCTGTTTGATGTGTTCATTCTTAGCGACCCAGCTATAGACCCCAGACAAGTTGCCGTGCCGGATATAGCTCCACTGTTGGGTAGAGTCGACCTCCTGAGCTAGCTCTGGATCCAACTCTTCCTCTTCAACGGCCATGATCAGGCCTAAATAACCTGAACGTGGCACTACTTGTAAGAAGCCACTGAGAGTGAAAAAAGTGATATTTTTCTTACTGACAATCGGTGTAATGTCATCGCCTAGGGCCATTACAATATCTTTTAGAGCCTCGTACAAAGGTATATTACGTTTGCCAAGCACACTTTCGGGGTCGTACTGCTGTGACCGTGCCTGGCGATCCTTGAGCTCATATTCAGCGACGAGCTTGTCTTCAATATCAAGAGCACTCCAGATTTTTAGTGCTTTGCCTGCCAATAGCTCACCGCGTTCTTCTATTTGAGTTTTAGTCCAGATTTCCTGCTCTGCGATATATCGATTGAGGCGTAAAGGGCTATCCTTGAACCCATTTTTAATAGTTAGCTTGTCCGAGAAACTGCTGTCGCTGTATTCACTGTTGTAACCTGTCAAGGTCAAGTTACCCAAGCGGTGTAGCCATTCAGTCTGAATATCTTTCCAGTTGTTCCCTAACATCTCGCGCCATTCGATGCGCAGATTTTGATTTTGGGGCATAACATGTTCGACTGAGAAGTTGCTGGTATCAATTACCTCTTTGCTGCCACGGTTCTCCAGGTTAGCGAGCAGGAACTTAAGAATGCGCAGCCCATACAGCTCATGATTTTTTAATGCCTGATCAAATTCTGTATCAGAAGGGAAACGACTATTACGCTTGAAGCGAGCCAATGAAACCTTGAGAGTGATGAGTGGATTATCAAACTGAACTTGCTGAGCTAGATTCGCAAAAATATTGCCGAGAGACCGCGTTTGCATACCACATACCTGGCGCCGAAGCAGATAGCTTTCTAGGCAGTTAATTGCTTTGAGGAACTCCATTTGAGTTAAGGTAGGACTACCTTCCTCAGGCGCATAGGTTTCATATAGCCGCATGACGACAGGTGAGACTACTTCCGCCAGCGAGCGGACCCGCTTGAATGCTTCTCGCAAAGCTTTGTTATTTTCAGCACTAAACATGAAGGCTGCATGAAAGCGGGCGAGCATTAGTAACCGCTTAAGAACCTGTTCTATATCTTGTTTGTCAGTCTGATTCGAGAACCATTCCTTGAAGGCGCTGTATACATCCTGCGAGCGCAACAGAGTGTTACTGCCTGTCTCCAATGTTAGAAAATCTTGCATGAAACGATCGAATCGATAGCTGCCTTCGCTACCAAACAGCTGCTCCATTGGATACCAGTAGTCCTGATAAAGCTTAGTTTGAGTATCGTAATTTTGGCGCATAAGCACGTAGTTGCGAATCAAGTCCGCTTGGCTGAGTCCCACGCCCGTTGAGTTCAGACTTTCGAAAATTGACTGAGGATCATCCGTTCCTTGGTGAAGCGTTACTTCCACTACCTTAAGTTTTCTCAGGCCACGAATAGCCTTGAGCATCTCCTTCTCTCCGATTAACTTAGAACAGAAGAATTCATGGTTTAACCAAACTCGGTTGGATTTATCTTCTGGTAAATTCCCATCCACAACTTGGCAAAGTGTCCTCTTATCTGATTTGGTCAGCAATAGCTTATATCGCTCATCCCCCTTCTTGTGCCTATTAACAAGGAATTGCTCCCTGATAGCTTCTAGCGGCTCACCATCTAGTTCATCGATTCCAGCTTTTTCTGCTTGCTTAAGGAGAGCGGAAGTCAGAATCATGGTAGTAGTTAAACGCTGCTGACCATCAATAACAACTTGTCTGCTGAAGCCTGCACTGCTGGTCATGCTACTGATAAGTACTACTGACCCCATGAAGTGGTTATAGCCATCTGGTGAACTAGAAATTTTCATGACGTCATTAAGCAGTGCCTCACAGTTGGATTCTCCCCAGCGGTAGGTACGCTGAAAAATCGGAATCAAGAACTGTTTAGAGCCATCGACTATTTGGTAGAGTGGAAAGTCAGTAGCCTGCATGATTCGGTAATCTCCGGTTTCTGGATATCGCTCCTGACATTTGGCAGGTGAGCTGCATGCGTGTAATTCATGATTAACGTCTGTTATCGCACGCATATTAGCCGAAGGCAAATTCGAGTGATTGTTCTCGCTTAGCTGTGTTCTTCTGTACGCAAATTCCCAGCCAGGGTTGCACGCATGTACATGAGCCTTCCAAGTGCTTGATAGGGTTTAGCTACATTTTCGTTGCTAGCGTAATTGATCTTTGAAAAAGTAAGGACATCACGTTTTATCCTCTGCAGAGCCAGCCCGGATGTTGGCGATTAGAGTTTCTAATATCAATGTCTCATCATCACCTGCTGTTGAAGCCAGGTATCAATTTCCTCCTCTAGCCAAGCAACAGCCCTTACTCCAAGTTTGATTTGCTTTGGGAAAGTAGGGTCGTAAGCCGATGATTTTGGATCAAGTTTGCTGTAAATAGTGGATCTGGATAGCCCCGTTCTTGTCTTAACGTCATTGATGCGTAGCATACAGTTAGGTGTAAACCTTCCTTGGCGATAGGGCTGAGAAGGCCTGTTTTCCCCTTGTTTACTGATAGAGTACTGACATGGCTGTGCGGTGCTGCGGTAGGGCTCGATGTTCATAAATGTCTCCAGGCTTATTTGTCACAAAATTAACTGATATGTTTTATTTGTGACATTCTAGCCCGATTCTAGACGGAGTCAACTCAATATGTACGAAACAACACGATTAGCGATCGCCCTACGGATGGCGCGGGCCGCTTGCCAATGGACTCAGCAAGAGATGGCTGACAGGTTAGGCGTCACAAAAAGCGTCATTACTCGTAATGAAAAGCCAGATATGGCGATGCGAGCGGATACGCTGGTGAGGCTTATTTATGTCATGCGGGAAGAGAAAGTAGAAATTGATGTCTTCAGTACGCTTGATTGCGTCAGGCTATACGCAGAAGGAGAGATGCTCGACGCTATGGCAATGCGCGTGGCCCGTGCAGCACTGAATATCAGCCAGCAATCTTTTGCAGATCAGGTGGGCTTGACCAAGCCATTAGTGACACGTGGGGAGAGGCCTGATCATAAAATGCAAGAACCTAGGTTTTTTACTATGGTTGATAGCCTTCGAAACCAGGGTATTAAAATTGATTATGTCCCGATTGTCAGTGACCTTACCGTTACCATACAACGACACGCAGTTGAGCTTATTGAAGCCGCCTCTGATGGTTCTACATTGCCAGGTGAGCCTATGCAGGAACTGGTTCCGACCACCTTTACAGATAAGATGAGCGGGAAAATAAATAAAAAACATGAAGTTAAAGATAAGGCGTAGATATCGCTTCTTACATGGTGAGCTTACGACGTCACCCCCGTCAGCTATCAGACCCACGTTCGTTCTCCGCAAGTGCGTGACATGATTCGTTGCTGTGAGGCTCTCCAGCAGGTTGATGAAGCGTTACTTTGAGGCCAGTGGGGCGTTGTCGATGGGCGTCAACCGTAGGTCGGGAGCAAGCCGCATGAGAAATTCTTCGGTTAGATCGACCTGTCCGCGCTGCGTGATAGGGCTGCTCATGGAGCAGCCTTATAAGAACGGGGCAAAGAACGCTAGGGTAATAACATTCCTATTGTCGGTATCAGCGGCAGCCTACCATCCTATTCAGCTCTTGCATGGTGTCTTTCGTGATGCCTAGTCCCCTTTCTTGCTGCGCTTGTTATTTCGAAGCTTGCCGGGTATTTGTGACTTTACCAACGTGCGGGTATGCGGCGGGGTTTCGTAATGCAGGTAGGTATCGTAATGGCTCAGATAGCGGATTAGCTGCTGTAATCGTTGCGTGTCCTCTTGCGTTTCCAACGACCAGAAACCGTTGATCCTAGGGATGCTTGGAAATATCGGCTCCCCTTCGATCCATGCGATGCCGAGCTGGCTAGTGGTCTTCTCCCAACGCGTGGCCAAAGTTTTTCCCAAGGATACCCCTTCCTGCACATAGCGAGCGTCGTAAAGGAAAATCATATCGTGCATGAGCCCCTTGGTCGGGTGGTAGTGCAACTTGCCGACGTAGCCCACCAAAAAACGAAATAACGGATTTCCTTGACGATTCTTTAAGAATGTCTCTCTGTCCGTCAATGTTTGTGACAGATTATCATAGTGTTGAGTGTTATAGCCAAGCTGTACCTGCACCCATAGAAGCCTCGGCGCTTGGCGAAATGCTGCCCGCATCCATGTTGTAAGAGACGAGGCGCGTGTCTTGGCGGCAGTGTCAGCCTCCTTAACTCGACGTTTGAATGACGAGGAGGTGATCTCTTGGATCAGTTTATCGAGGGACTGCTGAAACTGCTGGCTGATCTTTTGTGCCTCTTTCTTGGGAAGTCTCAGGTCGCGACGATTATAAGGCGCCATCCCACTCCAGCGAAGATGCTTGAGAAATGCCCTAGCATGCAAGCTGAGGTCGCAGCGGCGATGATCCAGCTCCATTAGCGTTTCTAAATCAAAACGGTATTGATAAAAACGGCTGTGCTCTTTCACTCGCCACAGCGGATGCTGTCTAGACAATCCTAACCTAAGCGGGACTGAAGCGAAGTCGTCTTCAAGCACACGAGTGTTTACGGGTCGTAGTGGGATCGCCCTAATGGTCTTTTCGATAGCCGGAAGCCGTTTGAGTAAATCATCGACGTTGAAAACCGCGGCGGACGCTTTACCGTCTCCAGGTCGATTGAAGACCTGACCAATCACCATAGGATTTGTAGGTGTCATTGGCCCACCCTGGGCAGAATCATCGTTAGAGGCTGGAGGCATATAGTGGACTCGGCGGTGTCGTAGATTAGGAAAATCGTAGGCAAAAGAGATTATCAAAATTATCAATTTATTTTCGCAATTTACCAAAAAATTATTGTGCAAATACTGATAAGTTAAATTCCTGATTTTTAATAATCAATAACTTAGCTAGGATTAGTCGGGGGGTTTTCCGGTCTTTCTAGCTGCTCACTAACCCATCGTTTTAGCAGGGCACGACCGACACCCGAGGGCATCCGCCTACCCTGTTCCCATTCCTGCCAGGTACGTGAACTAATCCCAAGTCGGTGGGCACATTGCGATTGTGTGAGGCCCAATTGTCGACGTAGTGCGACGGCCGACTGAACAACATTTTGAATGCTTTTCTCATCTGGAGTGGCGGTTGGTACTTTCCATTGCTCATCACTACGAGGAGGCGATAGACAAGAGTTTGGCACCACGCTCGGAGGCGATGGCATGGTGCGGGTAGGTTGAGATGTGTTTGTTGAAAAGCAAGTTGTCTTCATTGCTTCGACCTTTTCAGGATACTTGGCTTCGAAGTCGCGTATCCAGCGATCGGCAAGGCTCTCTGTCATGGTGAACTCCAGATGGGTTAGGTATGGCACGACGGCAGTGCCTGACTATGGCTAAGCACGGGCGGCGAAACCCCCGGAAAACCGGGGGTCGTAACGTAGTGAGTCCGTATCTGACGGAGTCACCGGAAGAAAAGAAACGGCGCTTAATACACTGGCGCATACTGACGAGGCCGACCAAGGCGGGGACCCTCGGGTAGATCTGGTGCTTTGCTGGTCTGGAAAGTACGGCCTTGTACGACCATGGCGGCGTACTCATCCCCTTTGGTCAGGTAGTGGGCAAGAAGATCCAATCCTTTCAGCTTGTCGGTGTCGTGGTAGCGGAGCGTGCCCGTGGCGTTGTAGCGATAGACGTTTTCGGCGTTGCGATTGACGTTACGGTAGATACCTTGGCCACCGGTGATCGCCTGTGCCCAGAGGTCACCGATCCACCGGGCGCGGGTAATGCCTTCACGAACTTGGTGACCGTCGAAGAAGAACAGCCAGTGGTAATGAAAGCCTTTCTTGGGTTGCCACTCCAGCTTCCAGGTGTAGCCCACCAGGTGGTTAAACACGCCGGGGTTCTGATGAAAATGACGACAGAGCTGCTCGCGATGATGGCGTGCGGCCTCGTAGGTGATGAAGGGGCTGTCGAGTTCGCTATAGCTGAGATCCACGCGAACCACTTCCAGGGAAGCGTAGCAGGCAATCAACGAATCCATCAGGAAGCGTAATCGCTTGTAGTTCTTCTGGCTGTTGCGCCGGTTGCGACCGCACTCGTAGGTAAAGTCCGGCTGCTTCAAGCTCTGGTACCACACCCCCAGGCGTTGGTTGAGCTCCATGACGGTCTGTTCGGCCACCTCACGGCTCATGGTTGGCGGATGATGAAACCCCGCCTCATGCAGGTAAGGGCAGTTCGCAAAGGCCCGCAGGAATCGGGTCGCATAAGGGCTCGGCCGGTAATGGTGGCCGATCTCGGTTTCCTGGAATAACGTGACCAGCACGGTGTAGACGGTTATCAGGGTATCAAGCAACGGATGAGAGGCCAGTGTCATCACCTCGCTGCCAAATGCATCGGGCTGGATCAGGCGTTCACTGTCGAGTAGCTGGGCGGCTTGCGCCATGGCTCTTAACTGCCGGTCAACCTCAATCAAGTCCATTAGCCATTCGTGATCGGACGGCATGGCAATGTCTTGTCCCAGCGCATTCGTCGTCAGGTGTCCCCCGTTCATGCTGTCGACCAAGGCCAGCATGTCGTGTTCATCCGGGGTATCGTGGTAATCAGGGTAAGCGTCGTCGAACATGAAGAAATCTCCAGAGAAATGGATGTGAAGCGTCTTGCTCCTAACATCCCCTCGGTACGTACAAAATTACGTCATTTCGTTGTCGACTCGGTGCAGACCTTCGCAACCTGGCTGATTCAAGGTCAGTATCCATACGGCCTTGGATAACGGAAAAGCAGGTATAAGCTGGCTTCACCGTCCTCCCTCACCCGAGGATGTGCCAAGGGTGAGCTGGCTTCGCGCTCACTCCTTCCATGAAGCGGAATAGCGAACCTCTCCAAGGTGCGCTGGGACGCCGGTTGATCCTTTGGGATCACCCCTTCCAAGCAATGGAGCGTTCTCTAAATGACGAGACGGATCTGTATCCGTCGTCACGATTGCTCTCTGCTGCCTGTTTACTTTCCTTGGCTCTACTACGTGAGCCATTCCCCATACTTGCCTCTACGATGGCTATTACCCCCTTACTACCTCTGTATACCCCTAATAACAAAGGAACCCTTATGTGCCATAAACCCCAAGGTCGGGAATGCCGGGGAATCTGTCTCCAAGGCACGGTGAATACCGGCGGTTTGTCGAATAACTAACTGAAAAAGTTAGTGTTAGAGAGAGTAGTCAACACCAGGGGGGCGGCGTTGCTCCTACTGAATTGATTTAAAAAAATCTCAGCCCTGTATTACCTCCATGAAGCTGGCAACCGCTGGCGTCATCTATCGTTGATCAATATGAATCGGGAGGTATACCCATGTCTGTATATTGTCCGGGCTGCGGTTCGCACCGTGTCATCGCTCGCAATACTGGTCGTAAGGTAGGAGTAACTATCGGCGCAACTGCAGGCACGGCCAGTGGCGCGGCCGGTGCTATGGCTAGCGCCAAAACCGGAGCATTGATTGGTGCTTGGATGGGCCCAGTGGGGATCACCGTGGGGGGGCTTGCTGGAGCGGTTTTCGGTGGCTTGGTTGGAGGTACGGCGGGAGGGGTCACCGGGGCCAAGCTAGGCGAGGAAATGGATACAAAGGTCCTCGATAACTACGCCTGCCAGTCCTGTGGCCATACGTTCCGCCCCTAGTAATAGCGCCTTCATTGCCTGAGTTTATCGGCTCAGATTCATCTTTAGTAACTTGAACCTCATTGAACACGACTTGCTCACTGCCCCTAAAGGTAGTGGGCCGCTATGCCGTGCGCGCTCATTAATACTGAAAATCCTAAAGGAGTTTGTAATGGCCCATCTCGTTGAACAAATGGCTTACGTTGGCGATACCCCTTGGCATGGCCTGGGGCAGCAACTTTCTCGTCATCAACCGCTGGAAGTCTGGCAGCAACAGGCCGGTATGAACTGGCATATTGAAGAAGCCCCGGTACGCTTTATTGCCGAAGGCGCAAGCCACCTGGGCAGTATTCACTCATTCCCTGAGCAAAAGGTGCTCTACCGCTCGGATACCAAGGTACCGCTATCGGTGGTGTCTCAGCGCTATAAGGTGGTTCAGCCCGAAGAGATACTGGAATTCTACCGGGATCTCACCAAATACGCTGGGTATGAACTGGAAACCGCTGGGGTACTGAAAGGTGGTCGTAAGTTCTGGGCCTTGGCACGCAGTGGCTTAAGTACCTCACTCAAAGGCCAGGATGAAGTAAATGACTACCTGTTGTTGGCGACGTCGTGTGACGGCACGCTAGCCACCATGGCAACACCCACCACGGTGCGGGTGGTCTGTAACAACACGCTGCAGATTGCGGTGGATGGTACGTCGCAAGCGGTGAAGGTTCCCCACCGGTCGGAGTTCGATCCTCGTGCGGTCAAAAGCCAGCTGGGTATTTCTGTTTCCCAGTGGAACGACTTTATGTACCGCATGAAGGCCTTGGCGGAACGTAAGATCGACCACCGCGAGGCGCAGCAGTATTTTCAGTCGGTACTCTGCGGTATCGATAAGCCGATAGACGATCCTTCCAAGCTGCCCAATTACAGGTCACTCAACAAGGTACAGAAGCTTTATCACGGTGAGGGTCGCGGTTCGCACCTCGACACTGCCAAGGATACCGCGTGGGGCCTGCTCAATGCAGTTACCGAGTACGTAGATCACGACAAGCGAGCGCGTAGCAACGATACCCGGCTTGATTCGGCATGGTTCGGTCAGGGTTCCAACCTAAAGCATCGCGCGCTGGATACCGCGCTCGACCTTGTCGCTTGATACCGTACTCGCTTTCCTTTTAACCCTTTACGACATAGCGCCTGGCCCAATCTTGGCCAGGCGTTTTAGTTTTCTGCTCAGGAGTAAAGCCATGCCTACCGCACCGAAGCTATCGATCCCCCAAGCCCTGACCCAGCTCGCCCGGTTGCTGCTGGAACAGGACGACATCCAGGCACACACGCTCATCTGCGCTCAGGGACGCTTCTATCTCGCCACGGTGATCCTCGAGCCTGTGGCTCCACAAGATGTGGCAAGCACCATCCAAGACTATCCCTAGGAGACCAACGCTATGAAACGGTCCGTTATTCAATCAGGCAACACGGCTGCTCAACTACCCAAACCGCAAAGCGATAGCATGGCGATCATCAATGTGATTGAGCGGGCTGCACTGAACCCTAAGGTCGACATCGACAAGATGGAGCGACTCCTGCAGATGCAGGAACGCGTCCTGGATCGCCAGGCCATGATGGCCTATAGCGCGGCTATGGCGGCGATGCAGACTGAGCTCCCTAGCATTGAGGAGCGAGGACAAACCAACAATGGTTGCTATGCCACCTTGGAGGATATCGTCGATACCGTGCGCCCCATTATGCAAAAGCACGGCTTTGCAGTGAGCTTTCGTATACAGACACAGGAGCGCGGTATCGAGGTGACCGGTGTGCTGATGCATAAGGATGGCCACCGTGAAGAAACCAGCATGCTGCTGCCTGCCGATATAAGCGGCAACAAGAACGCCGTGCAGGCGTTTGGCTCTTCCACCAGCTATGGCAAGCGCTACGTGCTGTGTGCCTTGCTCAACATTACTACTCGGGGCCAGGACGATAACGGCAAGGCCAGTACCAGTGCCGCTATCAAACTAGTCACGCCGTTTCAGGCGGGGCAGATCCAGCGACTCATCAACCAATGCCCCGCCACCACGCAAGAGTGGTTCAGCGGCAAGTACGGTTCAGCCGTGCAAGTGCCCCAGGCTGACTTCGACAAACTACGCGCTTCACTTTCTAAGCGAGCAGTTGAGTAACCAACGCTCTAGCCCTTATTAGAGGAGGCTTTCATGCAAGTGCTTACCATGGAGCAAGGCACCCCAGAGTGGCTGGAGGCGCGGCTAGGCCGCGTCACCATGTCGGAGCTCAAAGCCTTGCTGGTTAAGGGTAAAGGCCCGGGTGGGTTTGGTACCGGTGCGATTACCTACATGCACCAGTTGATGGGTGAGCGAATTACCGGGGAACTGGCTGAGCCGTTTCAAGGCAACACTAATACCCGTCGTGGGCATACGCTAGAAGGCGTTGCCCGTAAGCTCTACTGCGATACCACTGGCGAATCTAAACCGCACGAAGTGGGGATCATCCTTAACCACAATGTGGGTTACTCCCCCGATAGCTTAGTAGGCGCTAACGGCCTGCTGGAAATCAAAACCAAGCTACCTAAGTTCCAAATTGAAGTGCTGCTTAGCAATAAAATACCTGATGAGCACGTGCCCCAGTGCCAGGGAGGGCTATGGGTCAGCGAAAGGGAGTGGATTGACTTTGTCAGCTACTGGCCAGGCATGCCGCTGTTTATCAAGCGCGCTTACCGTGACGACATCATAATTCGCACCATTGCGGAGCGGATCGAGGCCTTTCATGAAGTACTCGAGACGCGGCTGGCTCAGATAATGGCTGGATAAGGAGGCAATGAGGAGCCATGCTCAATACAAGGCCTACGAAGTGGCTAGTACTATCTAAAGGATGACCTCACCTTTCACATGGCCAACCAACTGGCAAGATATCGCTTGGTCTGGTGCCACAAGATCCCCCCGCCAGTGTTGGCTTTCGAGCACCGGCAATAAGCGCTGCTGCAGGATAACGGGCATGAGGTATTCAGCGCGGCCTTCCTTCATAGTCAGTGATCCATGTTATTAACCAGACCATGGTTGAGAGCGAGGTATGAGAGACATATGCAGAGCTAGGATAGCTTTGAAATCAGCTGAGATAACGACATAAAGCCATGGCGACTCCCCTTGGGGAGTCGCCATGGCTACTACGCACTCAACTTTTCTTTTTGACCATTTTCGTCCCGTTGCGATCATGCGTAGTTCTTGATCTGCTCAGCATGCTGATTGAAGAGTGGGAGATGCAGTATCAGAACCGCCGCATGGAGAATCATACAATGGAGATGGATATCTCGCAGTGGTATGGCTTGGCTAAAGGGAGGTTGCACTAATATCGCTGGATTCAATTCACTAGATGTGACTTCAATTATTGCCTGGAAAGAAGCAAGCTGGTGAGCCGCTCTAGTGTACGGTAGAGCACTGTGGCGATAAGGACGCTTATGAAGATTCTTTGACATGCTCAAGCTTGAACGCGAATGCAACCAATGCGTGCAGTGACTTCATCTATTACATTGAGTTGTTCCATAAACCGATAATACTAAGTATAATTGCGTCTCTGGATTTGGAGCTATCTATGTTTTAAAACAAGCCGTGGAAACGGTTTATAGCTCAAAATACCCCTGAAAATGGGGGCTGAGGGCATGAATTATGGCATAAAACTTGAGAATGGTTATGCCGACTTCACTGTGCCCTATATTCCTAATAAACCAGAGGCACCCTAATGTTAATCGTTCAGCCTTTATCCAGCTTTGGCGACCGAATATGTGAAGAATTGGACTCATCCAAGGATGGGCAGCGTCAATGGCGAACCTTCGAGTTTGCTGTGGCGTGGGTCAACCAGCCTGGCGCTAAGAGAATCTTGGAGTCGGCAAAAAACTTTCTCGCTGAGGGCGGGTGTATACGCGCTACTGTGGGCCTGGATTTCAGCAGCACGAGCTACGAAGGTTTAAGAAGTCTCTTAAACCTCGAGGGTGAGGGGAGTGACATTAAGACTCATGTATTCTTCGACGAGAACCGGGCTTGCACTTTTCATCCGAAGGTTTTTCTCTTCAAAAATCATGCGCTAGCTCGTCTGTTCGTTGGCTCGAACAACATGACCGGTGCAGGAATGAACACAAATATTGAAGTCGCACTGGGGTTCACAGGAGGCGTGGATGACGAGACGATCGAGGCGATCCAAGAGACCCTGGAGGGTTGGAGGGACGAAAGCTCGGATTCAAGGGCCCGGCGGCTGACAAGCGAATTTTTGGAGGAGCTGCATTGCCGAGGCTACGTTAGGACAGAAGAAGAATTAAAAAATAGCCGCGAGTACGAGGCCGGGTCAACACTCTCAGAGCGTGAGCCTCTATTTGGCAAGAGTAAGACTGGCTCTAACAAACAAGTCAGCAGAGGTGGTAGCCAAGCATTAGATGGTGGCCGTACTACGACTTCTGGCTCAACGGAGGTCTTGCTAATGCGGGTGAGGCCGAGACGAGATGGTAAGCAGTTCCAGATATCAATGAGGGTGTACCAAGGTTCCTTCATGAACAACGCAGATGAGGTTGTTTCGGCTGTCAACCATGCGCCCAGAGAGGTTGGCTATAGTAAACGTAATGGAAGGCAGAACACTGCGCGATTCGAAGCTCCAGAGTTGCAAGAAGCCGCAAACCCAGTTGCTCGATTCCAATGGGTAGGTACTCCTAACAGTGTGCTGCAGTATGAGATTTTTGACGCTGACGATAATGGTGAGGGTGCGAAGATCTACAGAAAGCTTATGCAGGGCATTTCCACTCCTCCCGTGACTAGGCTAGAGAGGCTGAGTACAGAGACGACGGTTCTCTCAAAGTCAGACAAAGAGAAAGCTCAGTGGTATCGAATGGATTACTGTTGATTGCAGTTCAGGAGGCCACATCCATTCCTTTTACAGGATAAGGGAAAGAGATAATGTGGCCGCATTCGTTATAGTAAAAAGGCAGGCAGCTTCTTGCGCTGCTCCCCACAGTACGTATTATCATTAAAATGAGGTTCGCCAACAGCGCTCGATACAGGCCCGTGTGTCCACAGTGTCGAAATCATAAGTTAGCGGAGTGTAAGAATTTCCTTAACTGAATTTCAGGCTGGATATTCTTCGGTTTGGCATAAGACATGTATTTTTAAGCAGTATTCTTAAGTTTTAATATTGGGTCTTATTGTTTTTAAATATTATTTTATACTTTCGAGTGAGGTGGCGGAGTACTTGACAGACTTTCATAAAATAATAATTTTTCAAAAGTTTTGGTCAAGTTTGTATAGAGCTATAATTTAACTAACGCCCAAGTATATGAAAAGCTCCTTTAGTTTTTCATCTCCAGGCTAAATTTATATTAAGTGTCTCTTGATTCTTACCACTAAGAATAACCTAAAGAAAGAAATTACATCCATGTAATAATATTGGTCGTTTCGGAATCAATCATGTCTTATATATTGACTATAAGTAATAGGCAAGGTATAATCGGATACTATTTAAACAGTAAAATTCAAAGTTAAATTGGCTTCTGTCAGAGTGGTCCATATCGATGAGCGATAAAAAATTGAAAGTCCTAGATCTTTTTTGCGGGACTGGCGCATTGTCTTATGGGCTAACGCAGTCCAATCCATTTTTACAAGTTGTAGGTGGCATTGACTTAAATAAGTCTGCGGCGAAGACTGCTGCAATAAATCATCCTGGTGCTAAGATAATTTGTGATGACATTAATAATTTCAGTGCCAAGCAAATGGCTGACAAGATTGGTGTGTCCCATGTAGATATAATTGTAGGGGGGCCGCCCTGCCAAGGTTTTTCATCAATCCGTCCGACGAGAGGACAAGGATTAGAAGATCCGCGGAACTTCCTTTACAAAAAATATGTAGACTATGTTGCTACGTTACGACCTACAGCTTTTTTGCTTGAGAATGTTGTAGGCATTATAGGTGCTAATGGCGGTGAGTTACTAAACTCAATTATATTGTCGTTTCATAAGATTGGTTATGATGTTGATTGGCGAGTTTTGAATGCTGCCAACTATGGTGTTCCCCAAAAGCGAGAACGCTTTTTTATGATCGGGATCAAGCGATCATCAGTAAAAACATCTATTATTAAATTTCCGACTCCTACACACAGGTTTTCAGGGAGAGTGATAGGCACTAGGATCAAAGATAAGTACATTCAGCACCCAGATGATGGACTGCCTGCAGTCACGCTTTGGGAGGCGCTATCTGATCTTCCTAGTTTACAGTCTGGGCAGGAGAGCGACATGTATGCTCATGCTCCCCTTAATTCTTATCAAATCGTTAGAAGAGCAGGTGCTCCAGAAAATCTACTCCTTCATCAGGCTGCAAATCATTCACCGAAAATGCTTGAGGTGATTAAGCATGCTGGGCACAGCAAAAGTTGCCTGCCTAAAGGAATGGTGAGTAGCGGATATAGTTCATGCTACTCCCGGTTAGAAAAATATAAACCTTCGACTACGATCACTGTCAAATTTACATCTCCTGCATCTAGTAAATGCATTCACCCAGTTGATGATAGAGCAATTACTCCGAGAGAAGCAGCTAGAATTCAAAGTTTTGATGATTCTTTTGTTTTCTGTGGATCAAAAACAGATATAGCCTCGCAAATAGGCAATGCAGTACCTCCCTTATTGAGTGGTGCGTTTAGCGATATCTTTAGTGAAGTGTTAGCTTCAAAAGTGGCGGTAGAAGAGGTATGACTACTCACATACAGGAAGAACTTTTTGGCAATGAAGCTAATGATTCTAGGTTTTTAGTTTCTCAAAATATTACAAAAGAATTAAGTGCCGTCTGCCTGTTCTCTTCCGCAGGAATAGGAGAGTTAGGTGTTGAGCGAGCGGGTGTAAAAATCAAGTTAGCAAACGAAATTATTCCGCTGCGAGCAGCTTGCTATAAAAATAATTTTAAAAACGGAGAGATGCTAGAGGGAGACATTAACGAAGTCAAAGAAGAATTCGTAGTTAAAGCTAAAGAGCTTCTTAACGGAGATGAGCTCTTTTTGCTTTATGCTACTCCCCCCTGCCAGGGAATGTCTTCTAACGGGATGGGTCGCTTAAAATGGGAAATTTCACAAGGAACAAGAGTGAAAGAAGATGAGCGGAATAGGCTCATTATTCCTGCTGTAGAAATAATAATAGCTTTAAAGCCAAAGTGGGTTATTTTTGAGAACGTGCCGGGTATGATGAACACGGAAATTAGGACTCATGGCAACCACTTTGAGAATGTCATCGATTATCTAAAAAGAAACCTGGGAAGTGAATATACAGGTCGAGCTGAGGTTGTCGCATGTCAAGACTACGGCATCCCTCAACTGAGAAAACGATTAGTTACTATTTTCACCAGAGATGAAAATGGTAAAAAATACTTTAAATCTAACGGAGGGTCTTTTTTTTCCCCACAGATGAAGGAGAAACGTCAATCTTTGAGAGAGGCCATAGGCCATCTTCCACCGTTAGATGCTACTCAAGGAAACAACGCTGATCCAGGCTTTCATCCGCAGCATTACGTTCCAATAATGAATGAGATGAAGTACTGGTGGGTTGAAAACACTCGAGAAGGCGAAACTGCATTCAATAACCAGTGTACAAATCCAAAGTGTGGCTATTCTAAAAACCCTGGTCATAAAGATATTAAAGTAGATGGTAAGTGGGTGTCTTCTAAAGAAATCCCTATTCATTGTCAAAAGTGTGGAGTACTGCTTCCCAGGCCAGTCGTAAAAGAAAAAGAGGGCAATTTCCGGTTGCTAAAGGGTTTTCATTCTGCATACAGAAGGATGAGATGGGACGAGCCTGCCCGCACCTTGACTCAAAACTTTATCTACGAAGCTTCGGATAACAAGATTCATCCAGATCAAAATCGTGTGCTCTCAATTTATGAGGCGATGGTTATTCAAACTATAGATAGATACGATTATTCCTTTGAGGCGTTAGGGAAACCTATGAGTACTTCAAAAATCGCAGAAGTCATAGGGGAGTCGGTTCCACCTTATCTAATCGAGAAGATATGCAAAATGATGGTCAAAGTTAGCAGCCATGAGTGCTAGCGCATTGCGGATTTGGTCTGTTCCATCAAACGAAAAAAACTGTGCTGTTCAATATTGATCGCCTTCATGGTGATATCGACGGAAGAATTGATTAAACGTACAGAAGTGTGATTTTCGCTCATCATTATTTTGTCGTGTGGTTGCCACTTGGCTGCTAGTAGGGTGAAAGCCATGTGAGTTGTGTAGTCCATGGAAAATGCTAACTACCTGATAATATTTGGTTTCCACGTTGCAGATGAGACCCAAAAGTTTATTTTGTTGCACTCGTAATCCTTTGCATGCGTTATGGTCAACGACCGCCACCCTAATAAAAAGTGTTGATCTTCTTTGCGATGGCTAGCTACCCTATAGCTTGCAAACAATTCTGGTTGAAATACCTTTCCTAATGATTCCATGCCATGCAATGTGGGGAGTAAATCGGGGAGTAGGTTCGTAAATATTTTCCTTTAATAATTGTAATTCATTGTTTTAAATTATGTTTTTTTGTTGGCTCAATGTTCAGATTCAGAATATTGAGTGATATTTCTCGCAGCTAACGATCATTGTTAGCCGTTAGGCAGGCGAAAGTCAGTATGTAGGCGCTTCCAATGTTCTCGAAGCGCCTGCTTATGAGGCTCATACATGGGCAACCCTATCAATGCGTTTGGCCACAGGGTGCTCGCTTTATCAAGCGTGTCATCTAGGTGAGGCTTGATTAAGCGCCAAGGAATATCGGCTTGTTTAGCCCATTGCTGAAAGCTTTCCATGGAAGTTTGATACCACGCTTTTTGGCCCGCCAAATTGAGCGCAGTAGTACGTTCGTTTTCCAGATATACGCTGGTGGTCACAATATCGTAAGCGGGTGATAACCGTGGTGTGTAGCGGTCAGCGTACAAAAGGCTCCAGTTTTTTAAGTGCGCATCGCCATTGGCTAGCAAAATATTTACCAGCAGGCGTCGGGCAAATTGCTGGGCATCCGTAATAGCATCGCCGGAAAACTGGTACAAAATACGGCCGATTTGCTCATAGTTAGCCGAGCCATACTTCTCATGGGGATATTTCGCTAAGACTTGAGCAAAATCTTCCATATGAACGCGCTCGGTGCCGTGCACTCCGCTTTGACGATCGAAACGCTTGATAGCAAACGCCATAGGCTCTTCTGGTAAACGGATAGCAGGCAGATTGTCTAACGTATCAAGCGCAACCAAGCGAGTTTCGGGCATATCGATGCCTGCCAGGGCCGCCAGTTGCATTGCCGAAAATTCGTTTAAAGGAACGTAAGCATGTTGGGTCGAGGGCGTTTTGATAATCCACTCACCCAACGCCTCATGGCCATCATTGACGGCGCTATGGACTAAGTTATAACGGCCATCTTTCTCCTTCATGGAGAATTTCATCTGTACGCCAGCTAACGAGAATTTATTACCAGGCGTTAGCATCGGCGGGTATTCGATTGTTTCAGGTCTTGCGTGTGGCAACCTAGCCAGCACCTTGTCCGGGACGTTGTCTGGTGATAGTGGGCGTGCAATGAGAGCACCTGGGAGGTCAAGACCAAGCCATGCTAGAAGAGAGAACTCATGGTCAATATGGGTTTTTAAACTATGCGCGAGCAGCTCACGTAGCGCACCTTCAGGCAGCAGGTTAGATAACAAGGGATGCAACCGTTGGTGCTTCGACCAGTCTCTCGCTAAAATTTCCTCAGCGTTAGGAAAATTAGGGTGCGTAATCAAGCTGAGCGTTGGGCGCTCAGGGGTGTGACGAAACTCATCATCGAACAGCAGAATATTCTTGCCGTGGGAGTAACCCGCAAGATGGCCCACCACGCTCCCATGCAGAGAGAGCTGCAGAATGCTCAATCGATCCATTTAGCCCGCCTTTAAACGGTTAATCATCCCCTAATAAGCCTTTCCAAGGATTATCGATGACGCTATCGCTGGTATCTTCCTCACTGGGAGCAGGAGCCTCTGCTATATGGCCTGCGAGTAGAGCCAACACGGCGTCGCGCTTTTCATGGGGGATCAACATAATCTCGCTATTCAGCCCTTTAGCCACCAGCTCTAACGTGCTGAGGCGCGGGTTACCACTGGCTTCAAGCCGCTGATACTGCTGGCGCGACATTCCCACCCGCATTTGCATGTCACTCTGCTTGAAACCCAGCTCAACACGGCGCGTTTTGATCTGATCCAGTAACGGCATAGTGATGTCGTCAAATAAGTTGCTTTTTAGTCTATAGCAACACATTAGTTGCTATTTTTTTAAAAAGCAATTTATACGATGACATTTTGGCCAAACTGGAATGAATATTATGATTGCTGATAGCGAAATGGACATGGTTAACAGGAAATTTTAGCACTATAATCCGGTTAACCGGATCGCTTTCCTGCCCAGGAGTCGCTCGTGAATCAAGCCGAACTGAATAAAGAAGAGCTGTGCCGCTATATTTGCCAGGAATTACCTCGCCATCGCTTACAGCAAATGCTCGAAAGCATCGAAGCGGCTTTTCAGAAGAGTGATAGCCATCTCAAAGAGACGTATAAGCATGTGCCGCTGGCAGGGCCAGGGCCGCAGTCCCATCATTTCACGGTGCAGGAAGCTCTGCTAAGCCTGCCAAAAGATGAAAAATTTGAAGCGAGTAACCAAGCGACTAAGCCTGCGGGCGGCTATTACGCACTTATTCGTGCAGGTACCATGCAAATCACTACCAGCGTTATTACGATGGGTAGGACACCTCCTATTCGAGATGCTAAATTCCGGCGCGATCTTAGGAGGGAAAATGAACGGCTGGAGAAACAACATCCTGATCTTTTTAAGGCATCCGCCTCACTTTTAGGGCCTAGCCAAGAGAATCTTCATGCGTTATTGCTGCCTCACACAACAAAGTGGTCAGAAAGTGATCACAGTAGCCCAATCTGTGTGACTCTAGCGGTGCCCTACAGTGATCCTAGTGCAGGCTTTCATTTGTATATGGATATAGGCCAGCTGTGGCAGTACTACAGTGAAGCAGGCGAGGAGGTAGAAGATATTGCCTATCCGACCCTGCGTGATAGGATGCGTCGCGCCGAGAGTCTAGATCAACGTGAAGATGGAAACGAGTGACATGAGAACAGGGGTGGATGGCTTTCAAGGCCAGCGGTTGAACCAACTGCGCATGGCCCAAAATCTGACCCTCGCGGAGCTGGGGGAGCACATAGGCCGCTCTTCCAGCACGGTGTCGGCCTGGGAAAAAGGCTCTCAGCTACCAGAGGCCGAGTCGTTTGATCGCCTTTGCCACGTGTTTAACGTTTCTCGTATGTGGTTTTTGAAGCCTGTTCCTTCTGCTGTTCAGGAAAACCAACGACCTTATTTTTTCCGTTCTCAAGCCTCTGCTCATAAACAAGCGCGTGAAAGGTCACAGCTCTATTTAGCGTGGCTACAAGAAATCTCCGACTTCTTTCAGGAGGCGATGGATTGGCCAGAAGTCAATGTGCCGATGCTGGAGGCCGGCGACTGCCGATTGATCAGCGACGAAGAAATAGAAGATATCGCCAGAGAGTGCCGTGAGGCTTGGAAGTTAGGTTCTGCCCCTATCCCAAATGTTATCCAGGTCATGGAAAATGCGGGGATTATTTGTACCCGCGCCACGTTAGGGCACGTCAAAATGGACGGTGTTTCTCACGTCTCCGTTTTAGATGGCCGACCCTACGTGTTGATCGCTGAAGACAAAGCCAATGCCATTCGTAACCGCTTTGATGCCGCGCATGAGCTAGGGCACGTGGTGTTGCACTCCAAGATACCGGCTGCGCAATACGCTAAAAAAGAGTTGTATGACCTGTTAGAAGGGCAAGCACACCGCTTCGCCAGTGCATTCTTGATGCCACCCGAGAGCTTTGCCCAAGAGGTGGTATGGCCAACGTTGGATAACCTGCTTTCGCTCAAGTCGCGCTGGAAGGTCTCGGTCGCGTCGATGATTGTGCGCTGCCGTGACTTATCGCTGTTGACGGAGCAGTTAGAGCTAAGGCTCTGGAAAGGGCGCTCGGCGCGTAAATGGACGAAGGGCGAACCAGGTGATGATGCGTTGGCTTTCGAGCAACCCAAGCTGATGATGCGCGGCGCGCACCTCCTGGTAGATAACGGCATCTTCGAACGCACCGAACTGGTTCACCAGATTGGCCTGCCGCCAGAGACGATTGAAATGCTGTGTAATTTACGCCCGGGTTACCTAAGCGTTCAGCCTGGCGCCGGAGACAACGTAGTGCCTCTCAAGCTCAAGCGTGAGACGGCAAGGTCTGGTCGGGCGAGACGAGCGGATGTATTGCCGTTCCCGTAGTAAAGGGATGATCGTAGCCAATCGAAGGGGCATTGCGGGCACCCAAGAGAGTAACGTCCTATGCAATTATGCTTTTCTTTGGTTAGAAACGTCTTACTTTTTTCCGTGTCACGGGGCTACCTTCATCAAATTATTTTTCTGTATATCCAGCCGGTGGTGGCAATCACTTTATTAGAAGACAATTGCCTGAAGCGCAATAGTATGAATATTTCGGCATGGCACATTAAAGAACATGATTTTTTTAAATTAAAAGCTTAAATAAAGAAGAGGATTTTAGCTTTCTAATATTGTTTGATGTTTTAGGCATTAGTTAGATTGCAGTGTTTATTTTGTATAAATGAATATATCTTATTGGGGAGTCCTATATCATTTAGGTCTGGTGAAATCACATGTATACTCCGTCTAGTACACCCTCGTATTCAGGTTTATGACGAAAATTACGCAGGTAAGCTAAGCAGAAACTTGAAAAAGGAGCTTCTTTGCTACACATAATTCTCAAACGAGAAATAGCCTCTTCATACGCAAAATCATTATCAGCATCGCCCGTTTCCAGTTTATTGAAGTATCTAACGGCAGCTTTTACTTCCTGATTGATTCTATCACGAAGCTCAATGCGACAACGAACGAAATCAGAATGGTTAAGATTGTAGTACTGAATAGATTTATCTGCGCGCATAAATTTTCTTGCGTGTATTTTTTCGCTATATTTCGGCATAGCCTCACCGTCTGGTTTGAAGTCTAGCAGTTGAACATCGGTTGCTTTTAAAGGATCTAACAATATTGGTTGTTCTTCTTCCAAATCGCATGTCGGTGTTTTCGCTCGCTTGATCTCTTCGCATAAGGGAAAGTGGTCTGCTTTTCCACCCGTTACCCCAGTTACTACGTCGGTACGTCGGCGGTTAGCTATAATACAGCTGAACCGATAGTTTTGAAGACAGAAGGCTAGCCACCAATAACCCTCATGGGGAAGGGTACTTGGCAACGTTTCTTGAACACGTTTTTTAGGACGAAAGTGGTCAACATCCACGTCAGTACCTTGCTGAGGAGCCTCGGTATACCAACACTTATGATTAAATAGCCCAGCTAGAACTGGCTTAACAGCCTTCCAATGCCCTTGGTTTTTTTCAATAATCGCGGATCGCTGCTTATCATCTTGAGCTGCAAGTAGAGAGTCAGATAGCTGCTGTGCTTTTTCTTGCCAGCCGTCTGGTAACGTGAGTCTATTATAATCAATACGTAAGTGCCTCATTCTTTTTTTCCTTCCTGTTCGGCCGCCAGCATACGCTTTACGATTCCCTTTGCGCGTTCTTTACGAATCCGTTGAAGTTCAGGTGTAATATTGACGGAATCGGTTTCTCTCTCTATCTCACGACGCATACGCAAATATTGAGCATACTCTTCATCCCAATGTGCTGTTGTGAAACCAAGATCCTCCAGTGCTTGATCAAGTTTTCTAAGTCGTTTGGCTTGTATAACAGATAACTCTGGCTTTTCCGTGTAGCGACGACGAAGTCTCAGTAAACGCTCGGTTGAGTTATCAAGAGTCGTGCGCAGCCCGAACATATCACTAGTGAGAATTCCGCCATACCCCATCCCTCTGGGGCTTTCCTCTGGCGGCTGTGCGTGTGCCTGAAAGCTATGGTCACGCCACATGACTTGTACTTGTTCTTTTTGAAGTTCCGCAATAGCCAGCGGGTGATGGGTGACCATTAGCAAATGACTAGTTTCATGGTTGGGCACAAACTCGCGCAGGAATTTGAGATACTTAACCGCCCATGATGGATTTAAATGTGTGTCGGGTTCGTCTAGCAAGAATAATGAGTCTTTTCCGCCGGTAAATTTGAGTAGGCCAAGTACCGTAAGTAATTGTTGCTCTCCTTCACTAAGTTCTTTAAAGGTAATGGGATTGTGTGAATAAGTTACTTTTACTCGAATATGAACTTCAGAAATGATCTCTGAAAGAACAGTGCTTTCAAGCATTTTGAAAAAAATACTTGGCGTGAGTTGTTTGGCAATCTCATGTAGGCTATCAACTGAAGGTAAGAAAATATGAATAAAGTCGTTTTTGTCTTTCTTCCCTGTGAGGCTAGAGCTTTCATTACGTGTAGCTTTAATTGGCGCTAAAGCATGGGGGTATAGTAACTCGATAAAGTCACGTACAACACCATCTGCACCCCAGAATGTGTCTTCTTTATCTTTTTCCCATGCAGGTCTACGTAGTACAAAATGTACAGAGTCTAGGCCCTCTATGCCAAGCTCTTTCTGTAAAAAATAACGTTCTTTTTCTAGCTCTGGGCTCATAAAGAAAGCCATTAAAACAAACTGACTGTGGAGTGGTTTTGCATAAAAAAGTGATCTTATGTCAGCTCTTAAATCTGATTTACTGTAGAGTAGCTCTCGGTAATAGTTATCACGGTGTTTTCGAAAGTACTTCTCCAGACGGTCTGATGGCCCAGAATAGTAAGCAAACAAAAAATTAGGAAGAAATTCGGCCTGTTTGGTTTGTTTATCACGTCGAACCTTGGAGAAAGATACAGGCTTATAACCTGTTTTATCCTCATGTTTGTTTTTAACATAAATATGGTATTGTTTCGAAAGCGTTCCCCTATCTGGATCAGCATCGATTTTTATATCATACCATTTAACCCAACCCTCTTCTCCGATTTGATAATTTAGTTCATAAGAAAATGGTGGGGACTCCCCTAAATCAAGATTGCGAAAAATGGCTACTAATGCTTCTAATACATTTGATTTCCCCGCACCGTTTTGCCCAACTACTACAGTCATTAGGTGTTTTTCATCAAAATCCACAGTGACGTTTTCAAGATTCTTAAAGTGTGAGCGAATATACAGTTTATCGACTTTCATAATCAGGCCTTAAGATTTTTCACTATTATCGGGCTTTGCCAAGGAAAACCAGTCCTGTCCATCGTCACTACGCTCAAGTTTAACAATTGATTTATCGAAAGTTAGGGCTTGGCGGACATCCAAAAAGAATTTTTCGATTTCTTCAGTGTTACTATTGTTTGGATAACCAGCCGCAGATAATAATTGTTGTCCGCTTAGAGGTGTGCCTGCTTGCTTCAGAGCTTCGACTACTTCCAAGGGTTGTTTGCTCATAATTCTACCTATTTTTTTTACTCTCGCAGCTCGCTTGGGTTTCGGCTGTTTTTTTAAGGTTTCACGTTCGACTTTTATTCTAGCCAGTAACGCTTCGGCGCTGTTTTCACAGCTGATAAGGTTAGTATTGTCGAGGCGCCACTGTTCTGTAAGTTCGCCTCGAAAGGCCTTGGCTAGGATGGACTGGGGTAGGTTATTCACCCGCGCCATCGCCTGATTGGCTTTTTGCTCTATATAGTCAGCGTAGACTAAGAGCTCATCTACACGATGCACAATTTCGGTTTGCTCTTCCAATCTTGGGAAAGGAAATCGTAATTCATTAAGAATTTTTAAGTTGATGTTTTTCTGCGCAGTTGCTGGAGCAAATGATTCAAGGTTTTGTTTGTTGACATCGATAAGATACTTAACGAAATATGCTAGTGTCTCCGTGTCTTTAGGAGTAAACCCTACAACACTATCTGGGAAGCAGGCATCAATTCCGAGTATAGCTGTATCAGCAATGTTTGCTGCGATAGTTATGCAAAGAGTTCCTCTAGGAAAAAGCCTACTTTGCTTAAGACCAAACTCGCTGTAAAATTTATTAGCTGAAACTATTTCACCGGCTGCGTTTGCCACTTCGCTAGTTTGAATAAACGGATACTCATTTCCGAACAATCTAAGATCGTTGCGAGGTCGGTGTTTGGACTTTCCTCTTTCTAGCTTACCTACCTCAGATAAGCTTCTGAATGACCAAGACGCGGGGTAGCCTTCTTGACTGTAGTCAGACTCGCTTCGCCACTCCTCCGTCAACCGCCCACTCACTGCCGCCGCGAGCACGGACTGACGAAAGCGCTTGAGTATCTCGGGAATACGTTCAAGGCGGGCTTTGGTGCTGTCCACCTGCGCCAGAAGGGTGTCGAGCGTGTCGGCGATAACCTTTTGTTCGGCGAGGGGGGGAAGTGCGAACTCAAGCGCCTTCAAAACGTCAAGCCGTATTCCTTTGACGGTCGTTCCCGTTCCAAGCTGCTCTATTTTATAAGCAATGGAACGATACCAATAAACCAGATAATCCCGGTATATCTCCTCGGGTAAATAAAGGGCTTTGAGATCTTGATTAATTGCCGAGTCGAAGTGCGCTACAACGATTTTTCCTAGGCTCATTCGTGTAGCAATAATAGGCGTGCCAGCGGGAATAATGTTGGTGCTGCTATTTTCAACCGCTTCCGACGAAATGTGGTCAATAGTATCGTCAAGAACATGCTTGTTCATGTCCTTGACACTCATCCACGGAATATCTCCACGATAATATTCTGGCTTGGATTTACTCGGAGTCCCGCCGCCAGTGATCTGCAAAATCACATTTTCTAGCGGCGTGCTAAGCCATTGCTGAGGAAGCGCTCGGTCTGTCATTAGGTTGCTTCCCCACCCATCATTTCCTGCACCAACACCCGCTGCCCGTCGGCTTCGTCCTCGGCCCCAAGCGCGCGCATCAGTCTATCCAACTCACCGAGCGCCTGCACCAGCTCGCTCATCGCTTCACCGGCCAGCACGCTGGGTTCGGGCAGGTCAGCGGCATCCACGCTGTCCTTGTCCTTGAGCCAGCTGATATCCAGCGAATCGCCCTTGGTATCGCGAATCCACTCGCGGCTGAAGCAGCGCCAGCGGGATTTGGCGAGGCGGTCGTCACTCACCCCCTGGTTTTCTTCCGAGGCCTCGGCATCGACGGCGATCTCGTCGGCGTTGAATGACCATTCGCCCTCCTGCCGTGGGCTTTGGCCATTGGGGTCGTCGCCATAAACCGCCTCGAACGGTGTCAGGTGCTGCTCGCTAAAAGGCGTGCGCTTGCCGAAGCTCGGCATATTGGTGCGCAGGTCATACACCCAGATGTTCTCGGTGCAGCCTTCTTCTTGGTATTTATCCGTGGCGCTGCCTTTGGTGGCCTTTCCTTTTGTAAAAAACAGCACGTTGGTCTTCACGCCCTGGGCGTAGAAGATACCGGTGGGCAAACGCAAAATGGTGTGCAAGTTGCACTTGTCCATCAGATCCCGGCGCACGTCGGTGCCCACGCCCGCTTCGAACAGCACGTTATCGGGCAAAACCACGGCGGCACGGCCACCGGGTTTTAAGTTGCGGTAGATGTGCTGAAGAAAGGCGAGCTGCTTGTTGTTGGTCTTGAACGTTAGGTCGTCGCGGGTAATGCTGGCGTCGCCGCCTTTGCTGGTGCCGAAGGGTGGGTTGGCCAGGATGACATCGGCCTTTTTCAGCTTTGCGCCCGCCTGGCCCAAGGCGTTGCCGAGATGCACCACGCCTTCGTCGTCGCCTTCTATGCCATGAAGTAAACAGTTCATCAGCGCCAGGCGGCGGGTGCCGGGCACTAGTTCAATACCGATAAAGGCTTTGTTCTGCTGGAATAGCTGCTGCTGGGCGTCCAGGTCGGCTAGGTCGTCGGTGTGCGCTTTGATGTACTGGTCGGCGGCGGTTAAAAAGCCCGCTGTACCCGCTGCGGGGTCTTGAATGAGTTCGCCGGGATGGGGCTTTAGGCAGCGTACCATGCTGTTGATCAGCGCCCGGGGCGTAAAGTATTGGCCCGCGCCAGATTTGGTCTCGTTGGCGTTCTTTTCCAACAGGCCTTAGTATAAATCCCCCAGGCCATCTTGCTGGGCGCTGAACCAGTCGATCTGATCCAGGGTTTTGATCATCTGTTCTAAATGGCGCGGCTCCCGCAGGCGGGTTTGCGCATCGGCGTACACGGCGCTGATCAGCGGGTCGGTATGAATCAATCGGCCGGTGCCGTCGCGGCCGCTGGAGAGGCTGAGCAGAATGCGCTTGTAGTCGTCCAGCAGGTTAATGCCAGATTTATTATTCAGATCCGTCCAGCGGCAGCCTTCCGGCAGCGGGTGCTTTTTCAAAATGCCCGCTTCGGTGTTCTCATGCACCATCTTGATAAACAGCAGCAGCACTAGCTCGGTGACGTAGTCGGAGTAGTTGATGCCGTCATCGCGCAGTACGTCACACAGATTCCAGAGTTTTTGAACGATGTCGTTATTGGTCATGAGGTTCCTAGGGCGATAAAAAGCGATTGAAGCGCTGACATATATAGAAAAGGCCGGAATCTTTGCACGTCACCGTGCACATGTTAAGAAAATCCGTTTTTCTATACATGTGGCGGCTAGTTATAAAAACGAGATAGCGGCGTCACGCACTTTTGGGCGGCCACATGGCTTCATTGAGCTCTTCCAGTACGTTATCCAACTGCTCCCCCAACACTTTATCCAGCTGCTTTGCGCCGCCTTGGAAGGCGGGGAGCTGGTTGACGGTGTCTCGGTCGAGAACCACTTCTTTGGTGAGCTGCTTGGCCAGCTTTCCTAGCCACTTGCGCTGGTTGGGCGTCCAGTCGTGCTGTGTATAGAGGCGATCCATGGCATCGGCCACGCGCTGTTCAAACGGCTTTAATGGCTCGCCGAGGGCAGCGCGGCGAATGTGGCCGATGATGCTGGCGGCAATATCCTGGTTAGTGTGGTTGCGTACGGCACTTTGCAGGTTGGCTTCCGAGTAGCCGTGGTTATCCAGCAGTACTTTGACGTCTTTCAACTGTTGGCGGGTTAGGTTGCGAGGTTGGTTGACCACCACGGCTAGGGCGGCGGATTGGTTGATCTGCTCTTTGATGAACGTATTGAAGCTATCCAGGTAATCTTCTGGGCGTTTGTGAACGCCGTAGCTCTGGCTACGTTCGCGAATCTCATCGTCGTGGTCGGAAATCACCGGCATACGTTCGCTGCCCACTAGGTGCTTTACCTCGGCTAGCTGGTGTATCAGGCCGCTATGTTGGCGAAGAAATGCGGATGCCTGCCTTGGGCCCAGCTTATGTAAATGTTCATGGAGCTTGTTGGGCTCCACGCCCCACAGGTTTTGTAAGTCATCAAGCTTTTGTTTTAGAGCGGGTCTATTTTCCGCTTTGTTGTCGGCCTTACGCAGTACACGCATGACTTTTTGACTGAGCTGGCTTAACACGACATCGGCTTGGCTTTCGCCCTGCTGTTCACCGGGGCTATTCAGGGCGTTTTCCAGCTGGTGCTCATCGGTCAGCTCATCTACCAACTGTTCAAGGCTGATATGGGGGTCTCGCACCAGCGGCTTCATGGTGTTGACCTCCGCCAGGGCGGCGTAGATATCCACCGGGTCGTAGATGGTGAAGACTGTCTTGCCGATCTCGTCGCAGCGGCGGGTGGCGCGGCCAATCATCTGTTCAAAAAGAATCCGCGAGCGTACCTGACGCATAAATACCAAGTGGCAGATTTTCGGTACGTCGATACCGGTGGTGAGTAGATCCACGGTAATCGCGATATTGGGGTAGCGCTCGTTTTTATAGCGGCGGATGAGTTGGTCGACCTTATCGCTTTTGCCGGTGATTTTAGCCACCGCTGCCTGGTTGTAGCTGCCGTTATAGAGCGCTTTGAAGGCGTCATCCAGCAGCCGTTTGACCATATCAGCTTGAAGGTCGGTGGCGCAGAAAATCAGCGTTTTTTCATCGCCAAACGGGTCGAGCTCTTCGGCCAGTTGCTCGCAGATCACGCGGTTGAAGTTTTCATTGATAACCTGACGATTGAAAGCGTCGACGTCAAAGCGCAGCTCGTCTTCAAGCTCGGTGGTATCGACTTCGCCGGTTTGGGTATTGATCACCTCGATGGGCTTCCCTTTCTCAAACAGGATGCCCTCTTGGGTTAGCAGGGTTTCATAGCGGATGGGCGGCTCGTGGTCGATCAGCCAGTCGTCCGCTACCGCTTCTCGATAGGAATAGGTGTAAACCGGCTTACCAAAAATCTCACTGGTATGCTTGGCCGGAATGGCGGTGAGCGCGATTTTGACCGCATCAAAGTAGTCGAGCACCCGGCGATAGCTGGAGAGGTACTGGCTGGCGTCGCGGGTAGCTAGCTCGCCTTCAGTCATCTCCTGGTCCAGCGTATAGCCGCGGTGGGCTTCGTCGATGATGATGCAGTCGAATTGATCAATGGGCGGCGGTGTATCGCTGGCAAAGATGCGTTTCACCATGGCCTGCACGGTGGCCACCTGTACGCGGGTTTCCGCTTCTGCTGCCATATCGCCCAGTTCTGCCACGTTGTAGATTTTACTTAGGGTTTGGTTCTGCTCCAGCGGCGCTTCGTTGAAGGCATCAATGGCTTGATCGCCAAGGGCGGTGCGATCAACTAGAAACAAAATGCGGTGAAAACGCTCGGTTTTTAGAAACCGGTACATCAGGCCAATAATGGTGCGCGTCTTGCCGGTACCGGTGGCCATGGCTAGCAGGGCAGAACGGGTGCCGTGAGCTAGGGCGTGTTCAGTCGCCAGAATTGCTTTTTGCTGGTACTCCCTGAGCCGCAGGTAACCAAAAGGCTCTTGTTTGAGCAGCTTGTCGGCGTTTTCTCGATCGCGTTCCAGTAGATTTAATAGGCCACCGGGAGTATGAAAGCGGGGTAAAGCGCGGCGAGTGTTGCTGGGTTCCCGTGTATCTCGAAACCAGGTGCCCGACTGTTCAGCAAGCTGAGGCAGATAAGGGCGTCCGTTGCAGGAGTACACGAAAGGTACTTTAAAGTGTCCTTCTTCATCAGCGGGCCATGCAATGGTTCGCCCGGCAAGTTCCCAGGCACCGACCAGCGGTGGCTCAACGCTTAGGCCTTTGCTGTAGCGTTCAGATTGATCAATCTTGCCCGCGACATTGGTGTTTTCTTTCTTGGCTTCTACGACAGCAATTGGCGTTAAGCCGCAAAACAGCACGTAGTCTGCTCGTTCCTTTTGCCCATTGATTTGATGCGCTGGCTGAGTGGGCCATTCGGCAATAGCGCGGTAAGAGCCTTTCTTTGGGCGAGCGCCTTTTTGATAGGTCATCTCTTGGCTGTCGGCTTCCCAGCCTGCTTCATTGAGCTGCTGATCGATCAGTATGCGTGTCAGCTCTTCACTCAGTACTAATGTGTCGCTAGCGGCTTTGGTGTTACTGGCTACCTGCTGGCGCTGCTGATTAACGCTGTTTTCGCCCTGTGCGGTGAGCTGTGTTTGCAGGGCACGGATTTTGGCTTCGTAAGCCTGTTGCTGCTGGATGAGTGCCTGTTCGTGGCTTTGCGCCTGTTTTGCCAGTGCGCGGGACTCTTCCTCCATGGCCAAGGCCAGCGCCTCAAACTCCTGCTTTTCTTGCTCGACCAGCTGGCTAAGCTGCTGGCTACTGTCCAGTGCCTTGTTGGCGTGTTGAAGCTCATGGCGGAGCTTTTCAATATCAGCCTGAAGCTGGCGTGACTGTGCGCTAGGGTCGGCGGGCGGTACAAATGGGCCAGGTTTGAAGGAGGTGCCTGCGGTGCCAAACGAGCGGTGAAACCAGATGGTCAGTTCGCGGGCCAGCTTCAGGCCATCCATGGCTTCTTTGTGGAGGGTGCGAAACCGATGGGTGGCTTTGTTACCCTCGATACGCAGGGTGTGAAATAGCTCTTTGACCTGAGGTTCAAGGCGTAGCTCGCGATTTAAACGGTAGAGCAGGTCGGCTTGGCTGGTTTGGTCGTCAAACTCTACCCCGGATATCGCCGCCATATGCTGGGCGAGCGCTTCTCCCAACTGGCGCAACTTAATCAAGGTGGTGTTTGGGTCGCTAGCAAAGGCGCATTCGGCGGAGGCCGTTAGTTCGACAAATAGCGCGTCATGCTCTGCTAAAAAGCCAAAGTTGCTGGGTGGATAGGGTGATGTCATTACATTTACTCTCCACTTTTTGGCAATTTGGCTTTGTCGCTGCTGTGTAATAAAAATTCATACTAATCAAATAGCGAGCGCTTTGCTAAGTCTACTTTTAGGGCGTGCTATCGTTCACTCATCGCCCCGCCCGTGCTGCTGAAGCTGCTCAACGGCCTGTGCCCGTTCGCGCTCTAGCTCGCGTTTAAGTTCATCTTCAGAGGGCAGATACGGCAGGTATTTCGCTGCAAACAGCTGTTTTTGTTCGGCCAGTACCGAGTACTTCACCACGGCTTCGCTCTTTTCACTGCACAGCACCAAGCCGATGGTGGGGTTATCGTCGAGACCTTTGCGCTGCTCATCGTATAAGCGCACGTAAGTATCCATTTGGCCGATATCTTGATGCCTGAGCTTGCCGAGTTTGAGATCCACCAGCAAAAAGCACTTCAGTTTGAAGTTGTAGAACACCAGGTCTATATAGAAATCTTCGTCATCAAAGCGAATGCGCTGCTGGCGCTCCACAAAAGCGAAACCTTTGCCTAACTCCAGTAAAAACTGCTGCAGGTTGCTGATGATGGCCTGCTCTAGCTGGCTTTCCTGATAGGTTTTATCCTGCAGATTAAGGAAGTCCAAAATGTAAGGATCACGCAGGTAATCCTTGGCGGTTTCCGCCAACGGCTGGGTGTTTTGTTGAGCTTCTGCTTCCACTAGGGATTTGTCTTGGCTGGCCAGGAGGCGCTCGTAGTAAAGGGTGCTAATCTGGCGTTCTAGAGCGCGAACACTCCAACTGTGTTGTGCCGCCTCTTGTTGATACCATGCTCGCGCGCTGGGGTTTTCTACCTTCGCCAGTAGATTGTAATGTGACCAACTCAATTCGAGAGACACTGTCTCCCGAATTGGAAAGGCTTGATAAAAACGGCGCATATTGCGCAAGTTGGAAACATCAAAGCCCTTTCCCAGCCGCTCGGTAAGCTGTTGTGAGAGTTGCTGTAGCTGTTGCTTACCATACTCAGCACGACGATTGCCTTGCTGTTCGTGCTCGACAATTAAACGGCCTATTTCCCAGTAGCTTTGTACCATGGCCGTATTCACGGCTTGGCGAACCTGCCCGCGTGCCCGTTCTATCTGTTGGGTAATCGCGCTAACAAGGCTGCTAAAGGCTATTGGGCTCTGCTCGGTCATAAGCTTACCCTTGGCGTCATAGAGTAATGTCAGTTGGCTTAGGCTTAACCATATCAAATTTTGCCGATTCAAGGATGCCACCCCATGCCCACTCTACGCCATCTCGCCTTAACATTACTGCTCACTGTGCTGGGTGCGCTCCCCATTGCTCAAGCAAACGAAACAACCTGGCAAGCACTCCAAGAAGGCGGCTTGGTGATTCTTATGCGCCACTCCCTGGCGCCTGGCATCGGCGATCCGCCGGGGTTTGAGATTTCCCAATGTGATACCCAGCGTAACCTTTCGGCCCAGGGGCGCGTCCATGCGCAAGCCGCGGGTCGTGAATTTCGTGCGCGGGATATTCCCATTACGGCCGTGTATTCATCGCGCTGGTGTCGGGCGCTGGATACCGCTGAGCTGATGGCGCTGGGGCCTGTAACGCCTACTCCCTGGCTGGATTCGTTCTTTCGTGGGCGCGGAGATCAGGCGTCCATCACCCAAACGGCTCAAGAGCAGATCGCTGCCTGGCAGGGGTCGGGCAATTTGTTGCTGGTGACTCATCAGGTGAACATCACGGCGTTGGTGGGCGGCGGTGTTGGCTCGGGTGAGATGATCGTGGTGCGTCCAACGGATAATTCTTTTCGGGTCGTGGGGCGATTAAGCGTTAGCGGCCAGTAATTTGCGTCTTCTCTGCAGGAGCCGTTATAAAGTAAAAAGATTCAGGTTAGGGATTCGTTATGAAAGCCGTTGTTTTTGAGCAATTTTCCGCCCCTCCCCGCATCCAGCAATTACCTGACCCCACCCCTGAGCCGCATGGCGTGGTGGTGAACGTCAGGGCGACCGGCGTTTGCCGCAGTGATTGGCATGGCTGGGTGGGGCATGACGCCGATATCCAGCTTCCCCATGTGCCGGGGCATGAGCTTGCTGGCGTTGTGGAAGCCGTGGGTAAAGACGTCAAAAAGTGGCGTATTGGTGACCGTGTGACGGTGCCCTTCGTTGGCGGTTGCGGTACTTGCGCTGAGTGCCACTCCGGCAATCATCAGGTGTGCGATAGCCAGTTTCAGCCCGGTTTTACCCACTGGGGCTCCTTTGCCGAGTATGTGGGCATTCACTACGCTGATGTGAATTTGGTCGCGCTGCCAGAAACCCTCGATTTTGCCACGGCGGCGAGCTTGGGTTGCCGTTTCGTCACGTCGTTTCGGGCAGTGGTGGATCAGGGCAAAACAGTGGCAGGCCAGTGGGTGGCGGTTCACGGCTGTGGCGGTGTTGGGCTTTCTGCTGTGATGATTGCCAATGCGATTGGCGCCAACGTGGTCGCTATCGATATTTCAGAAGAGGCGCTTAATCTGGCCCGTCAGTTGGGCGCTACTGCCACCGTGAATGCCGCCAAGGTACCCAATGTGGTCGAAGCGGTGGCGGAGATAACCCGGGGCGGCGCGCACGTATCGCTGGATGCGCTGGGCCATCCGACGACCTGCTTTAACTCCATCAGCAACCTGCGTAAACGTGGCAAGCATGTTCAGGTCGGATTGATGCTGGCCGAGAACAGCACGCCCGCCATTCCCATGAGCAAGGTGATCGCCAACGAACTTGAGATACTGGGTAGCCATGGCATGCAGGCGCATCGCTATGACGCCATGCTGGCGATGATCGAGTCAGGAAAACTGGCGCCGGAAAAGCTTATTGGTAAACGGATTACTCTTGAGCAGTCGATTGATGCGCTGGTGAACATGGATAAGTTCGAAGGCACAGGCGTGACGGTGGTGACCGAGTTTTGAGAAAACCGCTCAGCTTGTTAATAACAATTTCCTGCAACGAAACGAGGCAAATTATTCGCTCCTCATCGGCGCGTTGAGGTTTTAGGCTGGTCAGTATCGATAAGGAGTTCGTTATGCCGTTAGACACTACCCCATCAGCACGCCGCGTGATCGCCCAGCATTCAGCCAAGCGCGATGATATTGGCGATTTAGTCACCCGGCGGCCGCTGCCGGGGCCGCAGTTAGAGCAACTCGATCCATTTCTGTTTTTGAATCATCACGGCCCGCAGACGTACCCGGCCAATAACCGTGGATTGCCGTTTGGCCCGCACCCGCACCGTGGGTTTGAAACGGTCACCTTTATTTTGGAAGGCTCGCTGGCCCATGCGGACAGCGCCAGCCATCAAAGTGTGATCAACGCAGGTGGCGTGCAGTGGATGACCGCGGGCAGCGGCATTGTGCATGCGGAAATCTCGCCGCCCGAGTTTCTGCGCGAAGGTGGCCCGCTGGAAATTCTGCAGCTGTGGGTCAATCTGCCAGCGCATTTGAAAATGAGTGAGCCACGTTATGTGGGGCTGCAACAGGCGGACATACCTGCCATTGCGCTGCCCGGCGGCGGTGAGCTGAACCTGATGGCCGGTGAGTGGCAGGGGCACGCTGGCCCTGTCGAAACTCTCACCGGCGTGTTTATGTCGACGCTGAAATTGCCTGCTGGCGCCCATGAACAGCTGCCCGTTGCCCCTGGGCGGCAGGTGTTTCTTTATGTTGTGAATGGTGATGTCGAAGTGGGCGGTGAGCCGGTGCAGCCTCATCATCTAATCGAAGTGGATCGCGACGGCAGTAGCCTAGATATAGAAGCCAGCAGCGATGCGCGTCTGCTGTTTGGTCACGGTGATGTAATCGACGAGCCGGTCTACTCCCACGGGCCGTTTGTGATGAATACCCGCGAAGAGATCGTTCAGGCGGTCGACGATTACCAGAACGGCAAATTTGGCGGACTGGATGCTTAATATCTAAAGCGGCTCGCCGCGATAGTAGTGCCACAGAAACAGCGAACCCACGCTACGCCAGGGTGCCCAGTGTTCCACTAGCTGGCGCGCCTGTTTGGGCGTAGGTTTGTCGTCCATGCCTTTAAGGCGGCCTAGCGCTACCCGCAGGGCTAGATCATCCGCTGGGAAAATATCCGGGCGCTTTAGCGAAAACATCAGGTAGATTTCGGCGCTCCAGCGGCCAAAGCCACGCAGCTGAGTGATCGCGGTAATCACTTCCTCATCGCTCAGGTGCTCAAGCCCATCGGCGCTAAAGGTGCCCGCTAGTTCCGCTTCCGCGAGGCCTTTGGCGTACTCGATCTTGCGCCAGGAGAGCCCGGCATCGCGCAGTGCTTGGCTTTCTACTTCCATGACCGCTTTGGCGTGCAGCTCGGGCAGCAGTGTATTGACGCGGCCCATAATGGCGCGAGCCGCTTCGGTGGAGAGCTGCTGGCTAACGATAGTACTGAAAAACGTCGCAAAGCCTTGGTCGCGCTGGCGTGGGCCAGGAGGCCCGACCAATGGGTAGGCGCGGGCAATATCTGGGTCGGCTTGAGCTAACGCTTGCATGGCTTGTTCAATGGTGTCGGGCGTCATCATTGCCTCACGCGTTTAGTAAAAGCCTCACACTAGCAAAGTGAGCGTAGAAGTGGGAAACCGCGGCGCTGATCTTATTTGCCCGCTAACTTTTTGAGCGCGGTGTGTTTCTACTTTCGTCTAATCCTGCGATCATTTAACGCTAATCGAGATGCCACCAGTGCGATATCCCAAGGAGATAAGCATGCAGGATACGACAGCATCGTCGTCTCAAGGGCTGGCGCGTAACCCGCGTCTGGCCGAGTTTGTGTTGGCGCTAGGTGGTTTTGGTATCGGCACCAGTGAATTTGTCATTATGGGCCTGATGAACCGTGTGGCGGGCGATTTAGCCGTCACCGTTCCTCAGGTGGGTTATGCCATCAGCAGCTATGCGTTGGGCGTGGTGGTCGGCGCACCGCTGATTTCTGCATTGGCAGCGCGGGCGCCCAGGCGATTACTGTTGATTATACTCATGCTGGTGTTTGCGGTGGGCAACATTGCCAGCGCCATGGCACCGGGGTTTTGGTCATTTGTGGGTCTGCGATTTCTGGCGGGCTTACCGCATGGGGCTTATTTCGGCATTGCGGCGCTGGTGGCGGCGGGGGCGGTGCCGGTCGACCAGCGGGCGCGGGCTATTTCCCGGGTGATGATGGGCTTAACGGTGGCGATTCTGATAGGGGCGCCGTTGGGCACCTGGACCGGCAATCTATTTGGCTGGCAAATTGCGTTTGTGGGGGTCGGTGGCATTGCGCTGCTCACCGCCCTGTTAATCAGGTTTTATGTGCCGGTTCAGCCGGTGGATACGTTTGCGAGCCCGCTACGCGAGCTCTCCGCACTGTTAAAGCAACGCGTGCTAGTGGCGTTGGCGCTTGCCTGCATTGGCTGTGGTGGCATGTTTGCGATTTTTAGTTACGTGATGCCGACGTTGACCCAGCAGGCGGGCATGAGCGAAGCGCTGGGGCCGCTGGTGCTGGTGATTTTTGGTCTGGGTTCCATCGCCGGTAATTTAATCGGCGGGCGCATGGCGGATAAAAACCTGATGCGCGCTATTCCGCTCATCTTAGTGTGGTGTGCGGTGGTTCAGGGGCTGTTCTACTTTGCAGCCAATAACACCTGGACAGGGTTGCTGTTTGTGGGGTTGGTGGGCACCAGCATGGCGTTGGCACCGTCTTTACAAACCCGCTTGATGGATGTGGCGGAAGATGCACAAACCATGGCGGCTTCGCTCAACCATGCGGCCTTTAATGGGGCTAATGCCTTAGGGGCGTGGCTAGCGGGGCTGGCGATCAGCGCAGGGTTTAGCTGGTCGAGCACCGGGTTGGTGGGCGCTGGATTGGCATTGTGCGGGTTAGTGATTTTTGCGGCTGGGCGCTGGCTGGAAAAGCGCACCTATAGGGCCGTGACCCAGCGCGCCTAACGGCGGTCAATGGGGCATCGGTACCAACAGCGTAATTAAATGGCGAATACATCGAAACCTCACTAATGTGTAGAAGCAGTTACCCATAAGGAGATGACCATGCACATGCAGGTAATGACAATGACCCGAATGATGACCCTAGGCGCAGTGATCGCGTTAACCATCGGTTTGGCAGGCTGCGGTACTACCACTGGCGAGCGCGCCTCAAGTGGCGCTGGCGTAGGTGCGGCCGTCGGCGCGGGTGCCGCTGCTGTCACGGGAGGAAGTGTTGTTCAGGGCGCCGTTATTGGTGGGGGTGTGGGCGCCGCCACCGGGGCCGCGACAGATTCAGACGATATCAATCTCGAGTAAGCGCGGTTGATACGTTAGCGGTAGGTTGGTTAGTGGCAATTTGGTTAACGTTGATTGAGTTAACGGCATAGACGGTACCCGCGCATGCCCATGTGGAAGTGATCGGCATGCGCGGCGTTGTAATCAGGCCCCAAGACGTTGCCAAAGGTGTCGCAGGCGCCGTCTCGAGCGGCACGTAAAAAATCCCCCGTAGCGCCTTCATCATTCCAGTCGTTAATCAGCGTAATACGCTTCCCACTCTCGAACTGAAACCCCACCACATCCAGCGCTTCGGCGGTGGCGTGTTCGCTGCGCCTGCCGGTTTCGCGGCCGTAGACATTACGACAGGCAAAGCTACCCACGTGGTTAACCTGGCTCACCCGGCTGCCCATGATTTCCTCAGCGGCAGGCTGTAGCGCGTGACGTTCGTACATGACCCACGCCAGGGCCATGGGGCAAGAGGCGACAAAGCGTTGGTTAAACGTAACGCCGCTTGACTGCATGCGCACGATATTACTCAGCGGGCAGCTCGCGGTAGGCGAATAATCGGCCAATGGCGTGTAGCTAAGCTCACCTTCGGGCACGGTATCTAGTGCCGCTAAACAGCCGGCGCGGTCATCGGCCAAGCGGCTCAACTTTAGCTGCGTAATGGGCGTGATCGGGTCGTCCACGTGGAGCGGCGCCCAGGGCGCCCAGTGGCGCGGTATTTCAATAATGCCTTTTTGCAGGGCTACGCCCAGGGCAATCAGCCCGATAATGAAGAGTGTACTGCGCATGCCTACCTCCTTGTATGTCACCGCTAACGCTACAGTCGCAGCGATGGGTGTGCGATACTGCGCAACCTTGCTGCATTGCTGCAGTCGCTCTACTTATTTCCGTTGCCTATTTTCGCTAACTGAAGGGAAAGCGCTTCATGTCCCAAGGTACGCTTTTTATCGTTTCTGCCCCGTCCGGCGCTGGCAAGACTAGCTTGGTCCGTGAGCTAATTGAAAGCCTGGATGGCATTCAGGTCTCTGTGTCGCATACCACGCGTACCAAACGCGAGGGTGAAGTGAACGGTGTTAACTATCACTTTACCGATGTGGCTGAGTTTGAAGCGATGATCGCGCGCGGTGAGTTCTTCGAGTATGCCAACGTCTTTGATAATTACTACGGCACATCGCGCCGAGCGGTAGAGGTGCTATTGGCCGCTGGCCAGGATGTCATACTCGAAATCGACTGGCAGGGCGCCCAGCAGGTGCGCCAGCAAATGCCTGATGCGGTATCGATTTTTATACTTCCCCCTTCCCGGGATGAGCTGGAGCGGCGCCTGGCCAGCCGCGGCACCGATGAGCATGCGGTGATTGCCCGGCGCATGCGTGATGCGATCAGCGAAATGTCGCATTATCACGAATATGATTACTTGGTAGTGAACGATGATTTCACCACGGCACTGCAAGAGCTACAGTCGTTGGTCATTAGTCGGCGCTTAAGCCGCCCCGTGATGAGCGAGCGGCATGCGCCGCTGTTAGCTGCACTCTTGTCACAGGCGCCTGCGGTCGAGTAATCTATCCGGTTCTACTACTTTCTATTGCGTTGCACTATTTTTGTCGCACCACTTTTTTCGCTGGGTCGACCCCGTTCTCTACGGTGTCGGCCTGGTTCTGTCATAAAAGGAAAGCTCCCATGGCTCGCGTAACCGTTGAAGATTGTCTTGAGAATGTTGAAAACCGTTTCAAGCTGGTGATGATTTCCACCCAGCGCGCTCGCCAGCTGGCGCGCGGCTCCCGCGATGCGCTGCTGCCATGGGAAAACGACAAGCCAACGGTCATGGCGCTGCGTGAAATTGCCGCAGGCCTGGTGGATCACACCGTACTGGACGAGCCTGTTGAAGCCGCCGTGCGTCCACGCCCGGCGATGACGCCTACTCATATCGACGACTAACGTTTACAACGAAACCGATAGAGGCGCGGTAAATGTTTACCATTGATGACCTGGCCGATCGACTCGGCGGCTATTTACCCCCGGACGAGATCCAGCAGGTCAAACGCGCCTTTTACTACGCTGAGCAGGCACACGACGGCCAGCGGCGGCGCTCCGGCGAGCCTTACGTCACCCACCCGCTAGCGGTGGCGAATATTCTTGCCAATATGCACATGGACCATCAAAGCCTGATGGCCGCTATGCTGCATGACGTTATCGAAGATACCGGCGTTTCCAAAAAGGCTCTGGTAGCCCAGTTTGGCAAACCGGTAGCCGAGCTGGTGGATGGGGTTTCCAAACTTACCCAAATCACCTTCGAAGACAAAGCCGTCGCCCAGGCGGAGAACTTCCAGAAGATGGTGCTGGCGATGTCGCGGGATATCCGCGTCATCATCGTTAAGCTGGCGGATCGGCTGCACAATATGCGCACCCTGGGTGCGCTGCGCCCGGATAAAAAGCGCCGTATTGCCCGTGAAACGCTGGAAATTTATGCCCGCATTGCCGGGCGTCTAGGTATCAATACCATCCGCGTTGAGCTTGAAGATCTCTCTTTTCAAGCGATTCACCCCATGCGTGCCGAGCGCATCAAGAGGGCGGTTGCCAAGGCGCGCGGGCATCGGCGCAGTGCCATGCGTGAAATCCAGTCATCGCTGCAAAAAAGCCTGGATGAAGATGGGCTCAATGGCACCGTGATTGGGCGCCAAAAGCATCTGCTGTCGATCTATAAGAAGATGCGCGACCAGCGTAAGCCCTTTGCCGAAATCATGGATGTGTTTGGTTTTCGCATCATTACCGAAGACGTGGCCAGCTGTTACCGTATTTTAGGCGTGGTGCATAACCTTTATAAGCCGGTGCCGGGCCGCTTCAAGGACTACATTGCGATTCCAAAGGCAAACGGTTACCAGAGCCTGCACACCACCTTGTTTGGCTCGCGCGGGATGCCTATCGAGGTGCAGATACGCACCCGTGAGATGGAAGCCATGGCCAATAACGGCATCGCCGCCCACTGGCTTTACAAAGCAGGGCAGACGTCTCACCCGATTGCCGAAGGCAGCCACGCTCGTGCTCGCGCCTGGGTGAAAGGCTTGCTGGAAATGCAGCGCCACGCTGGCGATTCGTTAGAATTCATCGAACACGTCAAAAACGATCTGTTTCCTGATGATATCTACGTGTTTACGCCCAAAGGCGACATTATGGAGCTGCCGCAGGGCGCGACAGTGATCGACTTCGCCTACACCGTGCACACGGATATCGGCAATAACTGCATTGCGTGTCGGATCGATCGCCACTTGGCACCGCTCTCGACCCGCTTAGAGAGCGGCCAGACGCTGGAAATCATCACCGCCCCCGGTGCGCGTCCCAACCTTGCCTGGCTTAATTTCGTGACCACCGCCAAGGCGCGTTCGGCGATCCGCCATGCACTGAAATACCAGCAGCAGACCGAAGCCGTCATGCTGGGTCGGCGGCTGCTCAATAAAGCCCTGGCGCCGTTTGATACCAGCCTCGAAGAGCTTGACGAAAGTACGTTAAAGCGCGCCTTCAAAGAGTTGGATGTATCGTCGGAAGAGTCACTGCTGGAGTCGCTGGGGCTGGGTAACCGCATGACCCACGTGGTGGCTCGCCGTTTGGTGGATGCCGCGCATGGCGATGAAACCTATGAACATCCTGCCGGTATCGAAGGCAGTAAAGCGGTCGTGATCAGCGGTAGTGAAGGCATGGTGACCAACTTTGCGCGCTGCTGTCACCCGCTGCCGGGCGACCCGGTGGTCGGCCATCTTTCGACGGGCAAAGGGCTGGTCGTTCACCGCGCCGAGTGTAAAAACTTTGCCGATAAAAACGACCCCGATAAGCTCTTTGCGTTGGAGTGGTCGGACACGATCGATGAGGATTTCCCGGTGGCGCTGCGGATCGAAATCGAGAGCCGTCGGGGCTTGGTCGCCGAGCTTGCCGGCTTGGTCACCGACGCCGATGCCAATATCGAGCGTATTGGCATTGAAGAGCGCGATGCCCGCCTCTCCACGGTCAATTTAACGCTGTCGGTAAAAGGGCGCGTCCACCTGGCACGCATTATCAAACGTATCCGCAATCTTCCCAACGTGGGAAAAATCACCCGACTCGCCAACTAACACCCAATATAACGTCATGCTGATAAAGCGTCGGCAGTGAACACTATTTTTTAGTATTCAATCATTAGGTATGAATCATTACAGGAGCGAGACATCGCATGAGCAATAAGGCTGTTATCAACACCAGCAAAGCCCCCGCGGCTATTGGCCCTTACTCCCAGGCTATTAAAGCGGGTAACACGGTGTATCTTTCTGGCCAGATTCCGCTGGACCCTGCGACCATGACGATTGTGTCTGACGACTTTGAAGCGCAGGCACGCCAAGTCTTCACCAACCTGCAGGCGGTGTGTGAAGAAGCGGCGGGCTCGCTCAGTGATATCGTCAAACTGAATCTCTACCTGGTCGACTTAGATAACTTTGCGATCGTTAACCAGGTCATGGAAGAGTTCTTCACCGCTCCTTTCCCCGCTCGCGCCGCCGTTGGCGTGAAAGCGCTGCCCAAAGGCAGCCAAGTGGAAGCAGAAGCGGTGATGGTGATTGGCGATTAATCAATAGGTTAGACGTTATTAACCTCTAGAAAGCCGCCCTCTTTAAGCACCTGAGAATAGCCTTCGCGGTAGCTGGGGAAGCGGAACTGATAACCGGTGCTCAAGATGCGCTGGTTATCGCAACGCTTGCTGGTTCGGCGGCGCAACGGGGACTGCATGGTCTCGGACGCCTCGACTTTCAACTGCTTGGCCAGCCACATCATCACGTTATGCATAGTGACCGGCTCGCAGTCACTGCCCAGGTAGATATCTTCCAGGGTTTCGCCGCTCTCCTGATAACGAATGAGATGGGCAATAATGCCAGCACAGTCGTCACGGTGAATGCGGTTGGAGTAAACCACGGGGGTGATTGCCGCCACACGGCCCTCAGCCACCTGATGAATCAAGCGGTCACGCCCTGGACCGTAAATGCCAGAAAAGCGCACGACCGTGCCGGGCAGTGAATGGTTGATGAGCGCCTGTTCTGCTTCGCACATCAGCGTGCCCGAGAAGCTGGTCGAGTCGGCGGGACTCTCTTCGTTAACGACTTCGCCTTCCTGCTGGCCATGTACGCTGGTCGAAGAGACGAAAAATACCCGACGCGGCGGCGTTTTGTGCTGTTCCATCACGCTCAACACGCGCTTTAACCCTTCAGGGTAGGCGGTTTGATAGGCGCTCTCTTCAAAACGGTCAGCGCTGACGGTATAGACGACGTAGTCGGCGTGGGGAAGGCGGTCGGCGGCGGCATCTTCGAGGTCGTTTAAATCCAGCTTCAACGGTTTGATGCCGGTGCCTTTTAATGCCTCGACGTTGCGGCGCATGCCAATCACATCATGCCCTTCGGCTAGCAACTCGCGCCCAAGGTTGATCCCTATATCGCCACAGCCGATAATCAGTACGGTTAGTTTCACCGTGCTCACTCCTCTTGATTAATATTCCCTATTAGATGCAAAGTCTCTACCAACGATGACATTGAAATGTGACCTTGTCGGATAAGAGGACGGTTGGCAGAGCTTGCGTGTCCTTTTCCATCCCGCGACAAACCCTAGTCACGAGCTGCTACGAGAGGATGCCACTGGCACCGCTATGACTTTAACAGAACTTCGCTACATCGTAACCCTCGCCCAGGAGCGTCACTTTGGCCGCGCGGCAGAACGTTGCCACGTTTCACAGCCTACGCTCTCGGTGGCAGTGAAAAAACTCGAGGAAGAACTCGAAACGCCGCTATTCGAGCGCTCAAAATCTACCGTGCAAGTCACCCCACTGGGCGAAAAGATCATCGCCCAGGCGCAGCGTGTGCTAGAGCAGAGCACCCTGATTTTCGAGCTGGCGAGTAGCGGTAAAGACCAGTTGGCCAACCCCCTGCGCATTGGCGCGATTTATACCATTGGCCCTTATCTGTTTCCCCATTTGGTGCCTGCACTGGCAAGCGCGGCACCGCAGATGCCGCTCTATATTGAAGAGGGCATGACCGGCACCCTGCGCGCCAAGTTAAGAAGCGGTGAGCTGGATGTGATTATCGTGGCGCTGCCATTTACCGAAACCGATGTGGTCACTAAACCGATCTACGACGAAGCCTTTGAAGTCCTGATGCCCGCCAATCACCCTTGGGTTTCACGCGAAGCGATCAATAAAGAGGATTTACTCGAAGAGCGCCTGCTGCTGCTCGGTGAAGGCCACTGCTTCCGGGATCAGATTCTGGAAGCCTGCCCGGCGATTACCCAAAAGCTCAACAGCCCCAACAATACCTTGATTGCTGAAGGTGGCTCGCTGGAAACCATTCGCCATATGGTCGCTTCCCGGCTGGGCATTACGGTACTCCCGCAATCGGCGCTGGGCACCAATCAGTATGAAAACGCCATGCTGGTCAGCCGCCCCTTTGTGGCGCCAGCGCCCTCACGCACCGTGGCCATTGCCTGGCGGGCAAGCTTTCCACGTCCTAAAGCCATCGAGGCGCTGATTCAGGCGATCAGCCACTGCCAGCAGCCTACTCAGGCCGTGAAAAGCGCCCCATGAGCGACCTCGCCGCCCCCATCACGGCGCTGAAAGGCGTGGGCGAAGCGCTGTCGCTGAAACTTGGCCGGTTGGGGATCGAGCGCGTCAGTGATCTGCTGTTTCATTTGCCGCTGCGCTATCAGGACCGTACACGGCTGACGCCAATAGGCCTGCTGAGATCGGGCCAAGAAGCGGTCATTGAGGGCGAAGTGACCGCCTGCGATGTGGTAAAGGGGCGTCGCCGCAGTCTGTTGGTTCGCCTGCGCGATGCCAGCGGTATTCTTAGCCTGCGCTTTTTTCACTTTTCACCCGCCCAGCAGCAACAGATGCGCCCCGGCGCCACGGTGCGTGCCTTTGGTGAAGCGCGCGCCGGTGCCACCGGGTTAGAGATTTATCATCCCGAATACCGCCTTAGTGGCGGCAGTGAAACGCCGGTAGAAGAGTATTTCACGCCCATTTACCCCACTACCGAAGGCTTGAACCAACCCCGGCTGCGCGCCCTGGCACAGCAGGCGCTCGGGCTGCTGGATAACGCCCCTGAAGCGCTGCCAGATGTGATTCCCGATGCCCTTCTACAGCGCTTTCAGCTACCGGGCCTGCACGCCAGCCTTCACTTGCTGCACCAGCCGCCGCCGGATGTGAACATCGACCAACTTAGCGGCGGCCAGCACCCGGCCACCCGGCGGCTGGCGCTGGAAGAATTGCTGGCCCATCAGCTCAGCCTACGAGAAGTGCGCCTGCGCATTCAGGCCGATGGAGCGCCCACGCTGCCGTCTGGGCGCAGCCTGCAGGCGCGTTTTTTGGCCCAACTGCCGTTTGCGCTAACCGGCGCTCAGCGCCGCGTGCTGGAAGAGATCGGCCATGATTTAAGTCGCCCGGCGCCGATGCTGCGCTTGATTCAGGGTGATGTAGGTTCGGGTAAAACCGTGGTGGCTGCCATGGCCGCGCTCTCGGCGCTAGCGGGCAACTGTCAGGCGGCGATCATGGCGCCCACAGAGATCCTCGCCGAGCAACACTACCGCTCGTTCAAAGCCTGGTTTGAGCCATTGGGGATCGAAGTGGCGTGGCTGGCGGGTAAGCTCAAAGGCAAAGCGCGACTGGATGCCAAAGCCGCGATTGCCGATGGCCGAGCGCGCATGGTGGTGGGCACCCACGCGCTGTTTCAGGACGACGTGCACTTTGAGTGTTTAGGGCTGGCAATTATCGATGAGCAGCATCGCTTTGGCGTGCACCAGCGGTTGGCGCTGCGTGAGAAGGGCGAAGCGGGCGGGTTAACGCCCCACCAACTGATCATGACCGCCACACCGATTCCGCGCACCCTGGCCATGAGCGCCTATGCGGACCTGGATGTCTCGGTGATCGACGAGCTGCCCCCCGGCCGTACGCCGGTGAAAACCGTGGTGGTGCCCGACGAGCGGCGCCCCGAAGTGGTCGAGCGTATTCGGCTGGCCTGCAATGAAGGCCGTCAGGCCTATTGGGTGTGTACGCTGATCGATGAATCCGAAGTGCTGCAGTGCCAGGCCGCCGAAGTGACCCGCGATGAATTGACGGCAGCGTTGCCCGAGCTGGCGGTAGGCTTGGTGCATGGGCGCATGAAGTCGAGCGAAAAAGCCGAGGTGATGACCGCCTTCAAGGCAGGCGAGCTGGATCTGCTGGTGGCTACCACGGTGATCGAGGTAGGTGTGGATGTGCCCAACGCTAGCCTGATGATTATCGAAAATCCTGAACGCCTGGGGCTTTCCCAGCTTCACCAGCTGCGGGGTCGGGTGGGGCGGGGCAGCACCGAAAGCTTCTGCGTGCTGCTTTACCATCCGCCGCTGTCGAAAAGCTCGCGCCAGCGCTTGGCAGTGATGCGCGAAACCACCGACGGCTTCCGCATTGCCGAGAAGGACCTGGAAATTCGTGGCCCCGGCGAAGTGCTTGGCACCCGCCAAACCGGCCTGGCGCAGATGAAAATCGCTGATCTGGAGCGCGATGCCGATCTGCTAGAGCGAGTGACCGCGCTGGCTCACACGCTGCAGGGCAACCCCGAGGTCACCGCCGTGCTGGTGCGCCGTTGGCTGGGGGAAGCCGCCGGGCGCTATGGTCAAGTTTGAACGCTTGAGCTACTGGAAGAGGGCGCTTCGCTGCCGACTAAGCGATTGGCCGCTTCGCCTAGCGGGGCGAGCTGCCCAGCAATAAGGCGTAGCTGGCTTTGGATAGGGCGATAGAGCGTTACTGCCTGCTCCGTTGTGTTCACCACACTCTGCTCGTCTAACTGGGCGAGCAATGCCGAGGCTTGCTCGGTCAGCGCTGCCACCGGTTGGCGTTTATCGAGCTGCTCAGCGATCTGGCCCAGCAGCTCACCAATGCGTTTGGCGACCGGCACTAGCGTGGCGTCGTCTTCATCGTCAGCCAACTGATGACGATGAGCCCCTAGCGCAGAGAGGTGGCTGAGCAGGGTGTTGGAGAGGACCAGAAAACGCAGCCCGTTATCCGCGTCCAGCTTTCGGTAGTGCCCCGGTTCGTGGAGCATATTGGTGAGCAGGGTAGAGAGCGCTGCGTCGGCGTTATGGGCATTGCGCCGCGCGAGGCGATAGGCCAAGTCATCCTGCTTGCCTTCCTCGTACTGGTGGATAATCTCCGCCAGATAACGGCGGTGATTAGTCAGCGTATTGGCGGCTTCGCGGTAAAGCCTGCGCCCCTGCCAGTCGGGCAGAATAAAAAACACGGCTAAGCCCGCGATCAGTGAACCGATCAAGGTATCGAACAGGCGGGGCAAAATCAGGTTATAGCCATCGCCCACTTGGTTGAAGCTGCATAACACCAACAGCGTGATCGAAGCGGTGGCAATCACGTAGTGCTTTTCGCGGTTAGCGAAGAAGGATACGCCAGCGGCCACGGCGATCATGCTCTGTACCAACGGATGTGGGAAGAGACTAATAGATGCCCAACCTACCACTAAGCCCAGTACCGTGCCCATTATCCGCTGGGACAAAAAACGCCGTGTGGTGGCAAAGTTGGGTCGGCAAACAAACAGCGTGGTCAGTAGAATCCAGAAACCCTGTTCGGGGTCGATCCATTGCAGAATTCCGTAGCCCGTCATTAACGCAATCGAGAGCCGCACCGCGTGACGAAAAGTGGGTGAGCCAAGGGTAAAGTTCAGGCGCACTCGCTTCCATGCTTCCAACACACTGGACGGTGAGCGGTCATAAAGCGAGCTGTCGCGCCGTTCATCGCTAACCCCCGGGTTGTGGGCACTGGCGAGCTGGTTTTCCAAGGTGGCCAGGTTCTCTGCCAGCGCGCTGAGTGGGTAAAGCAGCGGTTGCCATTCGGGTTTACCTCGGTCACGCAGGTTCTCGATGGAAGCATGCAGATCGGCCAGGGCCTCTTCGCTCTGCTGATGGTCAAACGGGCGGTTGAGCAGCAGCGATTTGGCTAGCTGCCGGCACGAGCGCCCCTGCTGATCCAGCAGCCTTTGGCAGCGAAACAGCACATCATGATGGAAGAACGCTTTGCTGAGCGCGCTGTAAGGGTAGTGGGTAGAGCTGGCGCGTTCATGGATGTCCTGGGCAATAAAGTAGATGCGCAGGTAGCGGTTGAGCTTGCGATCGCCACGCTGGCCTTCAAGCCGCCTAAAAATCATCTCTTTGGCTTGGTTGAGTGCATCGACCACTTTGCCGTTCTGGCGTGCCAGTGCTACCCGACGGGCCTCCACGTCTACGCCCCGCACTGGCTCGAATAGCGCCGATTTCAGGATCAAAAACTCGCCCAGCGCCTTATACACCCGCGCCATGCTCTGCTTCACCGGCTGGCGTGAAAATAGCGCGCACCACACCACCGAGATCAACCCGTACCAGACGGCCCCTGCCAACAGCAGCAGTTGGCGTGCAGCCACGTCCTCATCCACGCCACCGTGCTGCTCGATGTTGATCATCGAGTAGATCGACAGTATCAGCGTGCCCGAGGCAATGGTGGCGTACCGCTGCCCGATAGCGCCGAGCATGATGAGGGTAAAGGTTGAAATGCCCAGGCCCACCACGAACAGCCACGGCCAGGGAAACAGCCACTGAACAATAAAAGACGCCGAGGTAAAACACACCAGCGTGACCAGCAGGGCTTGAAAGCGACCTTGCCAGCTGTCGTCAGTTTCAGACAGTGCACAGGCGATAATGCCCAGGAAGAGGGGAATCACCAGCGCGACATCGCCCATTAAACCGCTAAACAGCAGCGCACCGCTGAAGGCTATAAACACGCGCAGGCTGTAGGCGAATTTATCCAGCGTCCAAAGGCGCCGCAGCGGTAAAGAAAGGGGCATAAAGGCTCTTATAGGAGTTTGTTAGACTTTAGTATAAATGTGTGGGCGCTAGATGTCGCTACCTCGTCTATCAACGTTTGAGTGTACTAAAAAATAGTGCACTAAAGCTCTATGATTGGAACGGCAACCTTTCGATACTCGGAGTGACACTAAAAAAACAGGGAACACTCCAATGGATCTCAAGCTGCTGCTGGACTGGCGTCTGCACCTGACGGTGATTGTGACGTCGATGTTTGCCGAGTGGATAGGCATTGTGCGCATTCCAATCGGACCGGGAACACTGCTGTTACTACCGCTGCTTTACGCCTTTATCATTGGCGTTATTTTCAATCCCCACCTTTTTTCGACCATGGGCAAGGTGATTCCCAAGCCGGTCAGCAATGCGGCTGGCCCCATCATCCTTATCGCCATCCTGCCGTTTATTGCCAAATTCGGCTCTACTATCGGGCCCGCCATTGAGCAGATCATCGCCGCTGGCCCCGCGCTGATACTTCAAGAGCTGGGTAATCTCGGCACCATGCTGATCGCGCTGCCCTTTGCCGTTCTGGTGCTCAAAATGGGCCGTGAAGCAATCGGTGCTACTTACTCCATCGCACGCGAACCCAATATCGCCATTATTTCAGACCGCTACGGGCTAAGAAGCGAGGAAGGTATCGGTATTATGGGTGTGTATGTGGTGGGCACCATGTTCGGTACGCTCTATTTCGCCTTGATGGCGGGCTATATCGCTTCGTTGGATATTCTCGATATCCGTGCCCTGGCCATGGCCTGCGGTGTGGGCAGCGGCAGCATGGTGGCGGCGTGTTCGGCGGCCTTGGCTGAAGCGGTGCCAGCCTCTAAAGACGAACTGCTCGCCTTTGCAGGTGCTAGTAACCTGCTCACCTATGCCACCGGTTTGTATGTGTCGCTATTTATTGCCCTACCGGTGACCGAGTGGATGTACAAGCGCTTAAAAGGCCCACGCCAGGAGGTTAGCCATGAAAACTCATGAGAATTCGGCCGATCAGTTCGACGCTGAAGCGCTTAAAGAGCTGCGCCCTGAAAACCAGTTGGGCAAAACCGCGCTGGTACTGGCAGCGGTGTGTGTGGCGGGGTGGTTTAGCAATATCGTCAACGGTTCGCCGCTGTTAGACGCATTACCCGGCATGCTGATTCTGTATGTCATGGTCATTATCGGCTTGGTCATCGGGCGCGTATGCCCTTTTTACTTGCCTAGCGTGGCCTGGGTGTCGCTGATCAGCATTATCGCGACGCTGCCGCTCTTTCCGGGCAATGGCTGGATTATCGCGCGACTCGCCGAGGTGGATTTCCTGGCGGTGGTCACGCCGGTGTTGGCCTATGCCGGGCTGGCGCTCACCGGCCGTGAGTTTGCCATGTTCAAGCAAACCGGCTGGAAGCTAGTGATCGTGGCCTTATTGGTATTCACCGGTACCTTTATCGGCTCTGCCGTTGTCGCTCACGTAATGCTATAAGGATAAGACGATGACTGCCTCAGTACACTTACCCGATAGCGACACATTAAAAGCGTGGCGTCACGATTTTCATCAGCACCCGGAAACGGCCTTTGAAGAGCACCGCACCAGTGCGCGTATTGCCGCACTGCTGAACGAGTGGGGCTTTGAGGTTACCACCGGGATCGCTGGCACCGGTGTGGTCGCCACCTTGGATGGCAAGCAGGGTAAAGGCAAAACCATCGGCCTACGGGCCGATATCGACGCCCTGGATATACGTGAAGAAACGCAACTGGATTACGCCTCGCAAACACCGGGCAAAATGCACGCCTGCGGCCACGATGGTCATACCACCATGCTGCTGGGCGCTGCTTGGGCATTGAAGCAGCAGCCGGATTTCAAAGGCCGGGTGGTGTTTATCTTTCAGCCCGCCGAAGAGAGTGCCGGTGGTGGGCGGGTCATGGTCGAAGAGGGCCTGTTTGAGCGTTTTCCCATGGATGCTGTGTACGGCCTACATAACTGGCCGGGCCTGCCGGTGGGCGTAGCAGCGGTGCATGACACCGATGTCATGGCCGCGTTCGATATTTTTACCTTAAAACTGATTGGCAAAGGCTGCCACGCTGCGATGCCGCATTTAGGCATCGATACGGTGCTGGCGAGCTGCCAACTGATCAGCCAGTTACAGGGTTTGGTGAGCCGCGAAACGCCGCCGGATAAATCGGCGGTGCTAAGCATTACCAGCATCCACGCGGGCGATACCTTCAATGTGATTCCCGAGGCGGTCGAGCTGCGCGGCACGCTGCGCTGTTTTGATATGACGCTCAAGGAGCATTTGGAAGCACGCTTTAAACAGGCGATTAACAGTTTGGCAGAGTTTCACGGCTTAAGCGTTGAGCTGGACTACCAGCGCTGCTATCCGGCAACCATTAATACCCCAGCGCATGCCCAGCACTGCGCCACGGTGCTGGAGAACTTGCTTGGCAGCGACAACGTCAAGCGCAACCCGCCGCCCAGCATGGCTTCAGAAGATTTTTCGTTTCTACTGGCCGAGCGTCCTGGCGCCTATATATGGATGGGCAATGGCGAAGACTCTGCCTCGCTGCACAACCCGCGCTACGACTTCAACGACGCGCTGTTGCCGCTAGGAACGCGCTATTGGGTGGAGTTAGTCAGGGCACTGCTCGACTAAAGGACTCCCTTCTTCTCAACAATTAGCGATATGCGCTCTCTAATGCCCACTGGGTAGGGGAGCGTCTACGCCGAACTTCACGTAACAGGACGTTCAAGGAGTTTTACGATGTCTCTTTCAACAGAGTCGTTATCGGTTGTGGTGATTGGCCTGGGGCAGATGGGCGGCAACATGGCGCTGACGCTTAAAGCCGCCGGGTTTGCAGTCACGGGCAGCGATGTATTTGAGCAAGCGCGGTCGCGTTTGGCGGCTAAGGGCCTAGCAGTGGTAGCGCCCGATGAACTACCTGCCAGCGACATCTATCTGCTGTCCCTGCCCACCTCTGTCCATGTCCGGGAGGTGATTGAGCAATCCCCAGGCTTACTCACCTTGGCGCCGAAAGGCAGCGTGATTGTCGATACCTCCACCAGCGACCCCGCCGTGACGCGTGAATTGGCCGAAAAAGTAACCGCCGCGGGCCTGCTGTGGTTGGACGCTCCCGTCAGCGGCGGGCCTAAAGGGGCTGCCAGCGGCAAGCTGGGAATGCTGTTGGGGGGCGATGAAACCACTATTGCGCGAGTAATGCCGATGCTAGAGGCGATGTCGGCCAGACGCACCCATGTAGGCGGCCCAGGCAGCGGCCATGTGGTGAAGCTTGCCAATAATTACCTGTGTGCCGCGCACCTGTTAACCACTGCCGAAGCGGTGGCTATGGCAGCCAAGGCGGGCGTAGACCCCGCTGCCTGTTTAGCGGGCCTGAATAGCGGTTCAGGGCGCAGCGCGGTTAGCGAAGTCAACTTCCCCGAGTGGGTGCTGAGCGAGCGTTTTGATTCTGGCTTTACCACCGGCTTGATGCGCAAGGATCTGCGGTTGGCGCGGGATGCCGCTGAGCAATTGGGCCTGCCGTTACCGCTACTGCAAGCCGTTGTCGATGCGTGGCACGCAAACCCCGAGCAGCCAACTGATAGCGATGACTTTAACCATATCACTACGCCGATATTAGCGCGTGGCAGCCAAACGGAGGGCAACCAATGAACTCACTTAGCCAACACGCCTGCGACCATCTCGCACAACTGCTTGAGGGTTTTGGCTTGGCTGCTGCCACGCCGTTAAGTAATTGGATTGATGGCGAATTAATCGCGGGCGAAGGTGACGACATCACCCTGATCAACCCGGCCACCGGCGAAACGCTGGTGAACTATCGCGATGCGGGCGCTGCACTGATCGAGCGTGCTACACAAGCAGCACAGCGAGGCCAACGTGAATGGATGGCGCTCACCGCCAGCGAGCGAGGGCGGCGCATGAATGCCGCGCTTCGTGGGCTAGAAGGCCATGAAGAGGCGCTGGCGCAATTGGAAAGCGTGGTGGCCGGTAAGCCGATTCGTGACTGCCGGGCTGAAGTAGGCAAGGTGCGCGAGATGTTTGAATACTACGCGGGCTGGTGCGACAAGCAGCACGGCGAAGTGATTCCAGTGCCGACCTCACATCTTAACTATGTGCGCCATGTACCTTACGGCGTGGTAGGGCAGATTACTCCTTGGAATGCGCCGATGTTTACCTGCGCCTGGCAGTTGGCCCCGGCGATGGCGGCGGGCAACGGCGTGGTGCTGAAGCCTTCTGAGCTGACGCCCTTCTCCTCGGTGGTGATTGCCAAGCTACTCGAAAGCGGCGGGCTCCCTAAGGGACTGATTAATATCGTTAACGGTCTGGGCAAGTCGACCGGCGCCGCGCTGACCGACCACCCCACCATCAGCAAGCTGGTATTCGTGGGCTCTCCCCAGAGTGGCCGCATGATTGCTGAAGCGGGCGCGCGCCGTTTGGTGCCCAGCGTGTTAGAGCTGGGGGGCAAGTCGGCCAATATCGTGTTTGCCGATGCCAAGCTGGATGAAGCCGTCGCGGGGGCCCAGGCGGCCATTTTTGCCGCCGCTGGCCAGAGCTGTGTGGCGGGCTCACGGCTGCTGATCGAGCGCTCGGTGTTTGAACAGGTCACCAGCCGTTTGGCACGGGCCGCGGAGCAAATTGCGGTTGGCCTTCCCAGCGATGAATCGACGCGCATGGGGCCACTACAGAATCGCCGCCAATTTGAGCAGGCCACCCGCATGATCGAGGCCGCCGAAGCGGCTGGCGCGAGAGTGTTAACGGGCGGCAAGCGTCCAGAAGGCTTGCCCGACGAAGCCCAGGGGTATTTTATTGCCCCGACCGTGCTGGTCGATGTCACGCCAGATATGGAAATTGCCCAGCAAGAGGTGTTCGGCCCAGTGCTGATTGCCATGGCCTTTAATGATGAGGCCGAAGCCATTCAGCTCGCTAACGAAACACGCTTTGGGCTAGCCGGTGCGGTATGGAGCCAGGATGTAGCGCGGGCGCATCGCGTTGCCGGTCAACTGCGTGCGGGCACGGTGTGGATCAATAGCTACAAGGCAATCAGCGTCATGTCGCCGTTCGGCGGCTTTGGCGATAGCGGCTTTGGCCGCTCTAGCGGGTTGGATGGCCTGCGTGAATACACGGTGCCGCAAAGCGTCTGGGTGGAAACGGCACCGGAAGCTAGTGTCGCCTTTGGCTATGGCAGCGGCGTGGGTTGATCGTTTAGTAATAGCGACTATCCAGTAACAGAGAGCGTGAGTTGAACTTGTCGGGGCTATTCGCCCCGCTTTGTGAGGAGTTACTGCAATGAGCTTTGGCATTGATCACCCCTTAGTCGCGGTCGCCGATTTAGATATGGCAGCCGAGCGCGCGGCAGCCTTGGGTTTTACCCTCAATCCGCGCCATAGCCACCCCTGGGGTACCGATAACCACCTGCTGTTTTTACGCAATAATTTCATTGAGTTGATTGGCATTGCGCATCCAGAGCTAACAGATTATCGGGATAGCAACGGCTTTCAATTTGCCAAAGTGGTGGAAGATCGCTTAGCCATTGGTGAAGGGATCGCTATGCTGGCTTTAGAAAGTGAAGCGATGGCGACGGATCATGCGCTGTTGACCGCGCGTGGCTTTGAAGGCCACTCGCCTATTGAGTTTCGCCGACTGGCGCATCTTGTCAGTGGTGATGTAGAAGTGGGCGTCGCGTTAAATATCCTCCATGACCCTCAGCAGCCTTTCCTTACCCAGTTCTTGTGCCAGCAATTGCGCCCCGAGCTGTTTCGCACAGACCCCAACCTGGAGCAGCACGCCAATACGGCGACGTCTATCACCGATATTTGGTATGTGTCAGATAGCCCTGCTCGAGATGTTGAGCATTTTCGTCATATCCATGGCGATGAAGCGATTCAAACGCAAGCGGGAGGCTTTAAAATCCACACCGATAAGGGGGTTTGCCATTTATTAAGCGATAGGGCAATAGGTGAGCACTTTGAGGTGTTGGAAGGGCTCTCGTCAGTGCCCGCCAGGGCGGTGGCGTTAACACTGGCCTGTGAAGATATTGCCGCGGCGATGAATCATTGGCAGGAGCGCTCGCTACCTTTTGTACCGCTGAACGCCCATCAGGCCGATATACCGCCTGAGGTGTTAGGCGGAACAGTGCTACGCTTTTCTCAAACCACTGGGTGAGAGCACTAATAATGACCGAGACCTCAGATTTGGGCGCCCACGCCTTTAATGACCCTGCTGAACTCTGGCGGGAGATTCAGACGGCCGCTCTTGAAGCCTCACGCTCGCAGCCGCTACTCGCTGATTTCTACCGCTACGCCTTGCTTGATCATAGCGACTTTGCTTCGGCACTTGCCGTCGTTATCGCCGAAACGCTGTCGTCACCCCATATATCGTATGCCTCTGCACTGGCAGAGATACGTGCTGTGCTGGCGGAAAACCCACTGATCGTAGCGTCGGCTTTAGATGATTTGCGGGTGTTACTAGAAGAAGATGCCGCTATTCCAGAACCTTTTACACCGCTGCTCTATTTCTCGGGTTATCGCGCACTGCAGTGTCATCGCGTCAGTCATGTTTGGTGGGCAACGGCGAAGAAGAGCATGGCGAGCTACCTGCAGTTTCGCTGTAGCTGTACATTCAGTGTGGATATTCACCCTGCGGCACGCGTTGGTAAAGGCATCTTTATCGACCATGGGGCGGGTATTGTGATTGGCGAAACCGCTGTCGTCGAAGATGGAGTCACCATTTTTCAGGGCGTCACATTAGGGAGAACCGGTAAGCTCGATGGGGATCGTCATCCCAAAATTCGACGAAATGCTTTTTTAGGTGCGAACGCCGTTGTACTTGGTAATATTGAAATTGGTGAGAGTGCAAGGATTGGTGCTAGTGCCATCGTCACAAAAAGCGTAGCCGCTGGTGCTACAGCGGTGGGGCTGCCGGCTTCTGTGCGTTAATGTACATCGCGAAACGCCTGCATCCAGCGCTGTAAATGGCGCAACAACAGAATGCTGGCCTTGGGCTGTTGGCGACCCACACGCGTCACCATGTGGGCCTGGGAGCGCTGAAAAAGCGCATTATCTACCGGGCGTGCCACTAGCGTGCCAGCCTCCAAATCGTGCGCGACGGCAAAGGCGGGCAGCAGGGTAATGCCCATGCCGCTGCGCACATATTGCGCCAGAATCACCATCGAGTTGGTATTCATCGCCAGGCGCGGGACGATACGCGACTGCTGAAACGCTTGGTCGACCATTTGCCGTACGCCGTGGGTAGTATCCCACATGGCCATGGGCTGGTCGCTAAGCTGGGTTAGCGTGAGCGGTGACGTTTGGTTGGTCAAAGGATGATCGGGCGGCAAAATAGCCATCAGTGGCTGAGGGCTGGAGGCCCAGAAGCGCAGCTGTGGATGGGTACGCTCATGAAACATCAAGCCGATATGGCTGTGATCGCCGACAATGGCGTCAATGATGCCTGAGGTACCTGCGATATGGATGTCGAGTTGGATGCCCGCATAAAGCTGGGTAAATTCATGCAGCGGGGAAGCGACTAAATCGCTGACAAAGCCTTCACCAACCGTCAGTGATATCTTGCCCGTTTCCAGGCGTTGGTAGGCTTCTAGAGAGGCAATAAAGCCTTCATCAAGCGCGCCGCGACGTTCGCAGTATTCAAGCAACATTTCACCTACCGGGGTAGGCGAAATGCCGTCGCGCTGACGCTCCATGAGGGTCGCCCCCAGGGCTTCTTCGAGCAATGAAATCTGACGGCTAACGGCCGAAGGAGCGATATCCAAGCGCGCCGCGGCGCGGCGCACTGAACCAGATTCCAGCGTAACGCGGAAGTAAACCAAGCGTTGATGAGGTATGTCCATCGGTAGCTGTTATACCTCTGACGTGGGCTAGCTTACCCCCGCTACCCTGAGCCAATCGTGAATGGCTACAAATACTTGAGCAGTTTCTGCAGCTTATTCATATCGGCGGAGTCGCCTACTAAACGCACGTTACCGCTCATCATGCCATCCAGAAAGGCTTGCTGAGTTGGCTTTTTGAGCACTTGTAAGGCGGTGGCTTGGTCTCGGAAACGCAGTTCAAGATCTAAGTCGACAGGCAGCCCCTTACCGGTGCTGATGCCTTTTGGCGTCATCCGGTAATAGCGGGCAATGCTTAGATCTTCCGTCGCAATCCCCCAGTCCAGACCGCGCATGCGTTCTAGCTGTTCACGAAAGCGTGGCTTGCGGCGCAGGGCACGTTTGAGCATGACGCCCAGCAGCCACAGCGTCAGCTTGAGCTTCATTAGGAAACGGCTTCCTTAAGCGCTTTGCCTGGCTTGAAGGCAACATTTTTGCTGGCGGGAATTTGCAGAGGCGCACCCGTTTGTGGGTTTTTGCCGGTACGCGCCGCGCGCTCACGCACGGTGAAGGTGCCAAAACCAATCAAAGCGACATCTTCGCCTTTAGCAACGCTATTGGTGATTTCATCCAAAATAACGTTCAGTACTTGGCCTGCTTTATCTTTAGACAGGTCGGCACTTTCAGCGATAGCAGCAGCGAGTTCAGGTTTGCGCATAAGAAATCTCCCATTATTAATGTGTCATACGTAAAGCAAATGCAGGTTGTTGGATGCGTTACTAAGCATAGGTCAGCTTCTCTAGCCTAGTCGTGAACGCGACGAAAATCAGCCTAGCAGCGTAGGCGCTGCTCTGGAAAGCTCCACTTTCCTTCTCACGCAGCCGCCTGTCAACGCAAAACCAATCAAACGTCCGTCTTTATTTTCGGCCAAGGCACTGATATCGCCGCCTTCGCCTTCAATTCGCCAGCGTTCGGGTGTGGTGGTTGGCGGGTAGGCCACCACTGGCAGCAGCGGTGTTTTAACCACTACCGGCCAGGCGCCAAAGCTAACCTGCGTGGGGGTGCCCGAAAGCGTTGTCGCCAGTGCCTTAGCGCTGGCTTGCAAGGGCTGAACGTACATGGCATTAACGCCATCTACGCAGGCTGCATCGCCCAGGGCGTAGATATTGGGGTGCGACGTACGCAACTGGCGGTCAACGACTATACCGCTAGGCGAGACGCTTAAACCCGCCGCTTCGGCAAGCGCCGAACGGGGGGCAAGGCCGGTGGCCATCAGCACGAGATCAGCGCTGACGGTGTCGCCGTTATCCAGGCGTAATAGGATGTCTTCACCGCTTTCGGCCGCGATGGAATCAATCGAACGACCAAGCTGAAGGTGAATACCGGCTTCGCTAAAGGCATCGCCCAGGGCATTCCCTAAAGGCGGTGGCAGCAAGCGAGGAAGTAGGCTTCCTTCAGGGGCAATGACGCTGACGCGATGACCGCCAGCGTGGAGGTCGTTGGCAAATTCACAGCCGACCAGCCCCGCGCCAATAATCGCCACCCGTGCGGGGCCGTGGCCTAGCGCCGTGTGAAAGTGGCGGTAGTCGTCCAGATCATTAATGGTAAAGCAGCGTGGGGCTATGCTGGGCTCAATGCTGAAGGGTAACCGTGGCGCAGCGCCGGTGGCCAGCACCAAAGTGTCGTAGCCGAGCAGCATGCCGTCTTCAAGAAGAATAGTTTGGTTATCCACATCCAGTGCCTTTACCTGGGTGTGGATAACCATCTGGGCATTTAGCTCTTCGCCTAGTTCAGCGGCGCTGCGCTGGGCTAATTTTTCGGGCGCGAGGCCCTTGGCGAAGCCGGTGGAGAGCAGCGGCTTGCTGTAGTCATCGCCGCTGTCAGCGCTTACCAGCGTGATTGAGCGTTGGTCACCCAGGCGGCGCAAGGCCCGGGCCAGGCCAACACCCGCCATGCCAGTGCCAATAATCACCAGCGCAGCGTGAGAAGACGTTTTCTGTGTTTGGGTTGCGGGCATGCAGACACCAAAAAAAGTTGCGAAAAAGGGTGCGGAAAAACAGGCGCTAAACCGAATCTTTAAAAAAGTCGCTGAAACAAAAGCCTTTCAGTGCCCATGTTACACTAGCCAACCCGTTAATTGCCCTGGAGAACTCGGTGACGGCTGCTGCTTATCGGCAAACTCCTCTATTTTCCCGCTGGCGCCCGATTGATGCGGCACGCCCGGCGATGAGTGCTCCCTGGTGGCAGTGGGTTGCCTCCACTGATTCGTTAACCGCCCGCTTAATGGCCGCCGGTGGTGACAAGCCGTTTCGAGTACGGCTGCTAAGGCAGGGCGTCGGCTGGCCGCGCCAGGATGAGGCTCAGGCGTTGGGTATTGGCACTAAGCGCTATGCCTGGCTGCGGGAAGTAGCGCTGTGCTTGGACGAAACGCCGTGGGTGGTGGCACGCTCGGTTGCCCCCCTCACGCAGCTAAAGGGCCAGCGTTTGGAGAGTTTGGGCGAGCGCTCGCTAGGCAGTTGGCTATTTCGACAGCCAGATCTAGTTCGTGGGCCGTTGGAAGCGACGACGCAACCCCCACTTTTTATCAGCGTTAATGGTATAGATGGGCGTTGCGCCTGGGGAAGGCGCTCCGTCTTTTATCACGGCTGCCTATCGTTATTAGTACAAGAGTATTTTTTGGGTGCGATGGCGGATGACCTTGATCTGCCTTCGCGCTAGGCTAGCGCCTGCAACTTATTTTCGTGAGGTAGGCATGGATCGTTCACTGTTGCGGCCAAAAGGGTTGGTTCGCGTGGCAGATTTTCTACAGCTGATGCGTTTGGATCGTCCTATCGGTACGTGGCTGTTGATGTGGCCGACGCTTTGGGCGCTTTGGTTGGCTGCTGAAGGCGTGCCAGGCCGACATACCCTGCTGATTTTTGTAGCGGGTGTTTACGTTATGCGGGCTGCTGGCTGTGTGGTGAATGATTATGCGGATCGTCATTTTGATGGCCATGTGAAACGCACCAAGCATCGTCCACTGGCGACGGGCCGTATAAGCGAAACAGAGGCCCAACTGCTATTTATCGCGCTGGTGGCCACGGCCTTTATTCTGGTCTTACTGACTAATTGGTTTACGGTGCTGCTGTCGCTGGGTGGCGTATTCCTGGCGATTATTTACCCGTTTATGAAGCGCTATACCCACTTTCCTCAAGTGGTACTCGGCGCGGCGTTTTCATGGGCCATTCCAATGGCGTTTGGCGCTGTGCTGGGGCACGTTCCGCTAGAAGCATGGCTGCTCTTCTTTGCCAACGTGCTGTGGACGGTGGCGTACGACACACAATACGCCATGGTGGATCGTGACGATGATCTGAAAATTGGGATCAAATCAACCGCCGTGCTGTTTGGCAGTGCCGATCGCTTAATAATTGGTTTGCTGCAGGCGGCGACGCTGATGCTGCTGGCATGGGTTGGTTGGCGAGTGGGTTTAGGTGGGTTCTTCTGGCTGGGGCTTGTTGCCATGGCCGCGACTTTCCTGCACCAACAGTATTTGATTCGCCACCGTGAGCGGGATGCCTGTTTCCAGGCGTTTCTCAACAATCACTGGTCGGGTCTGCTGGTTTTTGCCGGTATGGCGCTAAGTTGGTGGCCTGCGGTGGGCCAATAACGGCGATTGTCATGTAACTGTCATCAAGTCGTGGTGTTATCGTCACTGACATGTCATTGAAGAATCTTTTTAAGCTGACTTTCTTTGAACTGGCTTTTTGAACACCGTGAGGCTCTGGTATGACCGCCAAGACCGTTCTGATTGTCGATGATGAATCGTCGATTCGCGAGATGATCGCGGTAGCGCTGGAAATGGCTGACTACCGCGTGCTCGAAGCAGATAATGCCCAGGATGCTCATGCCATGGTCGTTGACCATCAACCAGATTTACTGCTGCTCGATTGGATGATGCCCGGCACCAGCGGTATTGAGCTGGCTAGGCGTTTGAAACGCGAAGAAGCCACGGCTGAGATCCCTATTATTATGCTGACCGCTAAAGGCGAGGAAGATAATAAAATTCAAGGGCTTGAAGCGGGCGCCGATGATTACATCACCAAACCTTTTTCTCCTCGTGAATTGGTGGCACGGCTAAAAGCAGTGCTCCGCCGCGCTACTCCTCGTGGCGTTGAAGATCCGATTGAGATTAACGGTCTCTTGCTAGACCCGGTCAGTCACCGCGTCAGTGCTCACGGCAAAGCATTGGAAATGGGACCCACCGAGTATCGTTTGTTGCAGTTTTTCATGACCCATCAAGAGCGTGCCTACACGCGCAGCCAACTGCTTGACCAAGTGTGGGGTGGCAATGTGTATGTCGAAGAGCGTACGGTCGATGTGCATATACGTCGCTTACGCAAAGCCTTGGGCGATGTGCATCAAAACCTGATTCAAACGGTTCGGGGCACCGGTTACCGTTTCTCTGCCCGGGTGTAAATGTGCGCCTGTGGAGCCGTGAACTGTGGCGGCTAGCCTGGCTAGCGACACTGGGTACTTGCCTAGGTTGGCTATTGGGTTCGGCAGGGCTGGGGCTTTCAGTAGGCCTTGCCATATGCCTGTTTTATCACCTGCGGCAACTGCGCGAGCTTTACCTGTGGTTAACTCTACACCCTCACGATGAGCCACCTGCCGCACGCGGTATGTGGGGCGAACTCTTTGATCGTTTGTACCGCTATCAAAAAAGCCAGCGAATAACCCAAAGCCGACTGCGCGCTACCTTGGCACGTATTCAAGAATCGTCCGAAGCGATGCGTGACAGTGTGGTGATGCTTGACCGGCACGGTGACTTGGAGTGGTGGAATAGTGCTGCAACCGCCATGCTGGGTCTACAAACTGCCCATGACCGGGGGCAGCATATTACCAACCTGCTACGCGACCCCAGCTTCATCCGCTACTTCAATGACCGCAACTATAGCGAACCGCTAACGCTCACTTCGCCTATTGATGAGCGGCGTATACTGCAATATCAAATCACCCTCTATGGCGACGATGAACGCCTTGTCATGGCACGCGACATTACCCGCTTGCATCGCCTCGAACAGATGCGGCGCGACTTTGTTGCCAACGTCTCCCATGAGCTGAGAACGCCACTAACCGTCCTTTCCGGCTATTTGGAAACCTACAGCGACATCGCAGACCAGTTGCCTCCACGCCTTGGTAAGAGTCTTCACCAAATGCAGGAGCAAACGCAGCGAATGCAAAATCTGGTCAACGACCTCCTGCTGCTATCACGTTTGGAAATTGATCAGGGCGGCAAAGATCACCACCCGTTAGCATTGGGGCCGTTGCTGCACAGCATTTGTCATGATGCGCTCGCGCTATCGCATCAGCGCCATACCATTACTGTCGAACTTGAAAGCGAAGCACGCTTGTTAGGCAGCGAACAGGAAATTCGTAGCGCTATTTCCAACTTGGTTTTTAATGCCGTTCGCTATACCCCCGCAGGTAGCCACATTACGTTGCGCTGGAAAAGCATGGCGACTGGCGGTGGTTCAATCGATGTAGAAGATAATGGCGACGGCATCGACCCTGTTCATATTCCCCGGCTGACGGAGCGTTTTTATCGTGTTGATAAAGGTCGCAGTACCGCGACCGGCGGCACGGGGTTAGGCTTAGCCATCGTAAAGCACGTATTGCTGCGCCACGAAGCACAATTACAGATAGAATCCCACCCCGGTAAAGGCGCGCTATTTCGCTGCTCATTTCCCGCCTCGCGGCTTGTTTAATCTCGGCAAATCCCGTCGGCGCACAACATTTGTAGAAGTGTGTCATATTGGCAGTAAGTTTGGTAAAAGTATGCTCATGTGTCATTTCTATACACTCACCAGCGTGTAAAAATGCCTTTACAAAGCATATGTTTGGGTGTTTTATATATTTTAAGTAATTGTTTATTAATAATTTTTTTATAATTTTGTTTTTTTTGGCATATCCTCTGCAGCATCAAAAGTAAGGAAGACGACCGCAGGAAATGCTGGCTTTTAACTAGGCCCTTCTTTCTTAGATAAGCGGTATCAAACAGCGATCGGAGGTGGAATATGATGTCCAAGGATTTTCTCAAGAAAGCTGGCATTTTAGGTGTTTCTTTTGGCCTGATGGCAAGCCCACTGGCATTTGCCCAAACAGATGAAAACTCTGCTATTGATGAAAACCAGGGAATTACAGCTGATGAACAGCCGATGGATCCCCAAGGTTCTGGTAGCACTGGTGACAATGACACCAAAGACATGACAGATGACCTAACCCATGACGAAGGTGATAACACCAGCGGCATGGAGCCTGAATCAAGCGGTCACTCAGATGATGCTGAATTTGAAGATGACGAGCTAGTTGAAGAAAACAGTGCTAGTTAATCACTAATCTTTAGATATCAAAGAATCTCTCTTCAACGGACGAAGAGGTGCTCTACAGGATGTTGTAAAAGCTAGGATGCTTTTCAGATTCAAGGATGAATCACTAGGAAATCAATACGTCAGTCAGGGTTAATTCCAAGGTTGGAGTCCCGCACAAGGAGTGGAAGCTGACGTTCGTCATTACCTATCGCCTATTCTGATATCGGGCCCCGCCAAGGCGGGGCCTAATTTTTTGCTGTGTATTTTTTATAAATTCAGACTTCCCAATTCTGATTTATCATTTCTTACCTACCTACCTACCTACCTACCTACCTACCTACCTACCTACCTACCTACCTACCTACCTACCTACCTACCTACCTACCTACCTACCTACCTACCTAC
>Ga0209121_10000104_pt1 | contig 83376 bp, 70 predicted proteins | sample Cruoilmetagenom3_FD_187292 | JGI IMG/M metagenome (GOLD analysis project Ga0209121, IMG submission 187292) | Oil polluted marine microbial communities from Coal Oil Point, Santa Barbara, California, USA - Sample 3 (SPAdes) (version 2) | ecosystem: Environmental > Aquatic > Marine > Oil seeps ...
AATAAATATCGCCTTTTCATACATCCTCCTTTATTTTTACTATTCTATAAGAATTAATCCAAATTGTCAACCCTCTGAACCATGTTTTTTATACTTCTAAAAAAAGGGGTAAGACTCTTTAGTTTAAAGTGAAAGAAAAAGAAGAAATTAAACAGTATAAATCCAATGAGTAAAGCCTTCTTTAAAATAGAAATGATCGAGATTCTAGGAAGTTGGATAAATCTTTCCCTCATCTCCAACTCTTTTTCTTCATTCTTTTTGCCTGTCTTCTCAAGAAAACCTATTTCAATAAGTTTGTATATAGAATTATAGGTTCGAAACTTTCCCAGACCGGATTTTCTAACCAATTCCCCAACTGTAATGTGATCGGTAAATTTCTCCAGGATGATTCTTTCATCCTCTCCAATTTCAACATCAATCTCGGGCTTCTTTTGTGAGGTCAGGGTGATATTATCATCGGGAAGAACCTCCTTTATCTGTGGCCATTCATCAATCCTTCTAATGCCCATCATCACCAAAGCATTGGGCTCTAATTCAACAGAAAAAGTAGAGTTAGGATATAGAGACTTCCCAGCCTCAAAGGAGTATTTCCCCTCTTTCCAGACGAGAACTTCGTCTACAATTTCTTGAATCTTAAAGGATATTATCTCCTGAAAGTCTTTCTCATCAAATTTATCTTCCTTAAGAAGAATCTGGGGTATGGAAAACCCTGATTCCTTCGCCTTTTTTCTGTATTTCAATATTTCTTCTTCGGAGATCAAGCCAGTCCTCTGAATATACTCACTGATGGAATAGAAGAGATCTTCACCTCTATGGGAGGCATCTGTTATCTTCCCTTTTTTGAAACCAAAACTCACCTTCTCCCTGCCCGCCTCCAATCTCAAGACTCCATCTGCTACATGCAGAGATAAAAACTGCAATATCTCTGGCACTGAAAATTCCTGAATACTACCTTCCATTTCCATGGGGTTCTAACCTCCATGTTGATACAATTAAAAGGACATAAAAACCTATAAGAAGATATCTGTATAAATTATTACCAATTGATGTGCTCGATTGTAATCTACCAGGAGAAGCGGAATAAATTGGTGCAAAATAGATAAAGATTAATAAAGAGACAAAGAATGCAATTATTAACCCTGCAAACCACCTTTTTTTATAAAAATGCGCACTCCCAGGGAAGAGTAAATTCATAACAAAATTTCTCAAAATATCAAATCTGCCCGACCTTTTCCTTATATGCCTTTTTAATCTTTCTCTGATGCTCTTAGAGTTTGTAAGAGATAATTTACTTGCACAGCTTTTGCACATCTTTTCATCTTGAATCTTTCTAACCCCTATTATAAACCTGTTACAAATAGCGCAGAACTCATCCTTTCCTCTTTTTATAGCAGCCAGAATTAATAAAAAGAATCCAAGGATGATCGAGAGGTATAATCCACTATCTTTAATATATTTAATCAGCCCTTGCGCCCCAAAAATATACTTCAAAAGCCAGCTATCCGGAGGATACTGATATAAGGGAAGTTTTCCTTCTGATAAATCCGAAGCTCTCTTCCCTGCCCTATCAAAATACATAGAAGCCTTCTCAAATTCAAGTTGGTCAAGGTATATATTTGCAATGGTAAGATTGGCTATGGAATTATCTGGTTCAATAGAGAGTACCTTTTCGCATAATTTGAGGGCTTCATCCCGGTTCCCCTGAGCATAATTAATGGAAGAGAGGTTTACCAAAAAGATTAAGCTTTTCTTCTTTTCATAACCTTTCTTGAATAGAGATTCAGCAATAAAAAAATTTTCCTTCTTTGCCTCTTTAATTCCTTTGACTGCATAACCAAAAGGTGATAGAGGTTTTTTAATTTTATAATTATACGGATCGAACTTTGCTTTGAATTCCTGGTAGATAACTTTTTCGGATTTGAAATTATCGGTTAAATTATTAGTATAGGCAATTAAAACAGGAAGGATTATCAAAAGAATAGCAAGCTTTACCATGAATCTTTTAGTCATTTTCACAAAAGAAGATCCCAGAATGATCATAAAGAATGGCAATATAGGCAACCAGACAAAAAAGGAGAATAATAAAGCCGCAACCCATCCACCATTTAATCTTATCTTCTCCTCTACCCACCTTGAAAGGAATGAAACAGAACGAACGAAACCAGCAACAATAATAGATAAGGAAATCCACCCAAAAAATATGATCAATATAAATAGGAAACCTTTTAGTAAACGGACCTTGTTATCGAGAAATCTAAAACTCGAGAAATAGTCTTGCAGATTATCGGTTATCTTACTCCTCTTCGGGAAATTGACCTTCATCAGAGTAAGAGGAACTTGAGTATTTGAGGGATCAACTTTACCTGCAAATTTTAGTTCCCAGAGACCCCTCTCGATTTTCCCTGCTTTTATATCCTCCTTACCCATTTTTAGATATCTTTCTGCAAGACTTGAATGAATAAATCCATTATTACCCCTTACCTCTTTGATGAGTCTTTTCTCGACCGCCTCACTTTTTGGATAAAGAGCTTCCGAAAGGAAAAGGGAATCCGATAAATAAAGGCCTCGTATTGAATTTATTCTTATAGTAGAACCCTTGATTGAGGAAGGGTAATAATTGGTAAAGTTCTTGTTGATCTCAAGATATTCTGAAAATGATAGAATGAATAGAATAAGGATCATTGCAATTCCATTGTTCGAAACTCAATCTCTAATCTTTTATCTTCTGATTTCCCAACAATCATAAACGGCTGCTTTTCACCCTCAACTGTTCGGAATTTTGAATATTCAAATATAATCTCACTATTCCCCTGAAGGATAGCCCGGATGGGAAGAAATCCCAAAGAGAGAAAAACCTCAAGATTGCTAAAAGAGAGAATCCAGCCGTCGTTTAAAGGGATCACTGTGGGGTCAGATGAGAGGGGTATATCCCACATAAAGAATCGCTGGAGAGAAATATCGGTAAGGCCCTTTAATCCAGAAGAGCCTGTTTGCTTTACTTCTTTTCCATCCCGATATCTAATTGAAATAGAATCTCTTGAGAAATAAAAACTACCAACTGAAATACCAAAAGAGCCAAAAAGCCTTCCGAAAAGGGCCTTCCTATCCAAACTGTAATCGAAGGAGAAAAAGCAAGAGAAACGATAATCCGGCTCCGAAAATGTTATTTCCCCAGTCCCGGTCTTCTTTCTAAATTCATCCTGCCAATGTGAAATCCCTCCCAAAACCTCATCCTCTGGTAAGGGTTTTTTAATAATATGCCTTGCACAATTAGAAAAAGAAATTATTATTAAAAGGATAAAAAAGCAATTAAACTTAAACATTTTATAAAATTATATGGGATATAGAAAATAAGTCAAGACTGATGAAAATAATAGTAAAGAATAAAAAAGCAAACTTTGACTATTACATTTTAAAAACCTATGAAGCTGGCATTGTTCTTAAGGGGTCGGAAGTGAAGTCTATTCGTCAAGGTAAGGTCGGTTTAAAGGATTCCTTTGCTCAGGTGGTTGGGGATGAGATTTATCTTTTCAATATGCACATCTCTCCCTATGATAAAGCCCAGAATAACATCGACCCAAAAAGGGATAGAAAACTCTTATTACACAAAGACGAGATCAGGAAGATTGAAAGTAAACTTAAGAGTAAGGGCTTGACTTTAATCCCTCTGGAGGTTTATATTAATAGGGGGCTTATAAAGATTCGTTTTGCTTTGGCAAAGGGAAAGAAAGAATATAATAAAAGGGATAAAATTATTAAAAGGGAACAACAGAGGGAAATAAGGAAACATCTATGATTTTTTTATTATTTTCCTTCACAATAAATTTATCTGGAAATATTTATACATTTCAAGAATACACAATCGAAAATAATAGATATATTGGATCCGATTCTCTAATTGGAAAATTAGATCTCTCTTCCCATTGGGACAACAACCGTCAAACTTTGACCCTCCAAAAAGAAAAGGTTGTCTACCTCATTCCTGATAATCCATTTATAAAGATCGAAAGAGATGTCTATCAGCTAAGATACGCACCAATAAGAAAGGATGGTAAACTATTCATACCTACAACTTCCCTCGCTCTCATCCTCGGAGGTTTGCTAAATATGGAAGCAAACTTCGAGAATGGAAGACTTGAGATTGGAACCAGGGTAAATATATATGGAATTCATTGGAAGGTAGATTCATCTTCTACAGAATGGACAATAGAATGCTCTCCAAGTCTTAATTATCTCTTCAACAAGACTAATGGAGAATGGATCCTTACTCTATTTAACCCTATATACAATAAAAAAATACTAGATCAACCTTCTAAGGGGCTAATAGAGGAAATAAAAGTTGAAGAAGGTGAGGGATTCATAAAATTCAGATTCAAAACAAAAAATGACCTCCCCATGGACATTATAAGAAATGGCAAACTTTTAAATATAGAGGTCAAAAGATTTGAGAAAAGGGCTATAAGGACAATTGTGGTTGATCCTGGACACGGAGGAAAAGATCCTGGAGCAAAGTATTTAGGCTTTATGGAAAAGAACATAGTCCTTAAAGTTTCAAAGAAGTTAGCCGCAAGGCTCACCGAAGATGGGTTCAATATTATAATGACAAGAACAAATGATGAATTCATACCTCTTAAGGAACGAACTCAGATAGCTGACTCTGCGAGGGCCGACCTCTTTGTTTCCATCCATTGCAATGCTTCTTACAGTTCGAATAAGATGCATGGCGCAGAGACATATTTCTTATCAGCAGCAAAGAGCGATTGGGCAAGGACGGTGGAGGCAACAGAAAACTCTGCAATAAGGTTTGAAGCGGAAGATAATCCAGATATTACTGAAATCGATTATATATTAAATGATCTTGCCCAGACCCAGTTCTTAGAAGAATCTCAACAGGCAGCTATTTACATCCAAGAAAGTCTCATTCATAAAAGCGACCTATACAATCGCGGTGCAAAACAGGCAAATTTTTATGTCTTGCGGCTTAATTATATGCCTGCTGTCCTGGTAGAGATTGCATTTCTTACCAACTCAAAAGACAGGAAGAAACTTCTGAATGATGAGTTCATCGAGAAAACGGCTTCTGCTATTGCCGAGGGCATAGAAGAATATGCAAGAGTGCGCTTTTAACCAAAATCCAATAGGTATATTCGATTCAGGGGTTGGAGGTCTCTCTATAGTAAAAGAGATTAGAAAAAAAATACCTAATGAATCAATTGTCTACTTTGGGGATACGGCAAGAGTGCCTTATGGCACAAAATCAAAAGAAACCATCACTCGATTTGCAAAAGAAGACATTGGCTTCCTGAGGAGCCACAAGGTTAAGATTATTGTTTCAGCCTGCTTTTCCGTTTCCTCCAATGCACTGCCTGAACTAAGGGAGGAATTTGATATTCCAATTATAGATATGATCTCCCCCGGGATCGAAGCGTTAAGGGATAAATCCTATAGAAAAATAGGCGTTATTGGAACAAATGCAACAATTGAAAGCGGCGCTTTTGAACATGAATTGAAAAGGAATTTTAAAAATATTAAGATCTATTCTACTCCCTGTCCTCTCTTTGTACCCCTTGCAGAAGAAGGATGGACAAATGGAAAGGTTCCTCAATTGATAGCAGAAAAATACCTGTCTCCCTTAATCCAGAAAGGAATAGAATCTTTAATACTTGGATGCACTCATTATCCTCTTCTTTACTCAGTTATAAGGAAAGTGGTTGGGGATGAGATCGATATAATCCAGCCTGGTAAGGAGGTTGCCACTCTAATAAAAAAATCACTTCAGGATAGAGGGCAGGACTCTGAAAATAAAGGGAGTCTTCAAATATTTTTATCTGATATACCTCGAGGCTTCAAAAGGATTGCTACTCAGTTTCTGGGACAAAACCCCGGGCAGATTCGTCTGGCAAAATTAAGCAATTAGCTTAAAGGAAAATACCTAACCCTTGACATTAGAACTTTGCGGTTTAATTTTTTAATATGCCAGCGAATTTACCACAGATATATCATAAAAAAGAAGAGCAACTCCGATTTGCTGGTAGTATAGTGGAAAAGATTTCTATTTTAAAAGAAATGCTTGCCGTGATGCCAAAGCACAAGGGTACAGATCACCTCAGAGCGGAGCTCACCAGGAAGATTGCGACATTAAAAAAAGAGGCAAAGAAGAAACCCCAGATCCAACGAATTGATAGATACAGCGTTCCAAAAGAAGGAATAGGTCAAGCGGTCCTTATGGGACCTCCAAATGCAGGTAAATCCACAATCCTTTCCAGACTTACAAATGCCAAACCCGATATAGCAATCTATCCATTCACAACCCAGAAACCAAATGTGGGAATGATTGAATATGAAAATGTCCAGATACAACTGATTGATACACCCCCATTATATGAAGATTTCCATCCACCCTGGCTTCTTGCGATTGGTCGCTCAAGCGATATCCTTATCGGCGTAATAGACGGCAGGAAGGGTGAGAATTCCCTTACTCATTTATTGAAGCATCTCAAAGAAGGTAAAATATTTCTCCAAACAAGGATTGTTTACAAGGGAGAAGAACTCCTGCCGAAATCGGGCTTCATCTTTGTCACAAGGGCAGAGCAGAAAACTTTGGAAGAATTAAAAAGGAAATATGAAGAAAGACTTAATATAATTGAATTCTCTCTGAGTGGTAATTATCAAGCGGTAAAGAAGAAAATATATGATTCACTTGGGGTAATAAGGATATATACAAAGCCCCCGGGAAAAGATGCGGATTTTACCACACCTGTAATCCTGGAGAAAGGAGCAACTGCCCAGGATGCCGCATATGAAATTCATAAGGATTTTGCTGAAAGGATGAAGTATACCCGCCTGTGGAGAGGTGACTATAACCCACGACAGGTAGGGTCAGACGAGCTTTTAGAAGAGGGCGATATAATAGAATTCCATAGTCGTTAATCTGCATAATTATTTTTATTAAATCCAAAAGTAAAGGATACGAAGATGAGTTTCCTATAGGTCTTGACTTTTCAGGAGGAGTGCGGTAATATTTTTAATAATTGGAGGGTTAGTCTAATGGTAAGGCAGCGGACTTGAAATCCGCCGGGTGATAAACCCTTGGGGGTTCGACTCCCTCACCCTCCGATGGAGAGGTGGCCGAGCGGTCGAAGGCAACCGATTGCTAATCGGTTGAGGGGCTAATCGTTCCTCCCAGGGTTCGAATCCCTGCCTCTCCGATAATTTGGAGGTGTTATGGGAAAACTGAAAGTCATTATATTTACAATTCTTATTGGATTTTCTATTAACTGTAAAGGGAGGGCAAAAATGGTCAGAGAACCAGTTGTCGCTGGTAGTTTTTATCCTGCAGATTCTTCTTTTCTTTCATCCACAATTGAGCAATATTTGGATAAAGCAAAGGTTGAGGTCAGAGGTAAAATCATGGGGTTAGTATCACCTCATGCTGGTTATCCTTATTCAGGGACAACAGCGGCTTACGCCTATAAGGCATTGGAAGGGATGGATATTGGCCTTGTAATCCTTTTAGGACCTTCACATTATGCCTATATAAATGGCTTTTCCATTTATGACAAAGGAAGTTGGAAAACTCCACTCGGCGAGGTTAAGATCGACGAAGATTTTGCATCGAGCCTCGAGTCCCACAGTGAGCTCATCGATTATTATCCTGAGGGGCATTCAAGGGAACATTCATTAGAAGTTGAATTACCCTTTTTGCAGAAGGTTTTGAATGATTTTTCTATTGTTCCAATTGTCTTTAATGCGGAAGAACTCTCGACTTGTAAGATACTTGCCAAGGCTTTATCCGAGGAATTAAAGAAAAGAAAAAACTGGATAATAGTTTCTTCCTCTGATCTCTATCATGGTTATGATTATGAAAAAGCAAAAGAGGTTACAGATAGTGTTGATGGATATATAAAACAACTCAATTACAAAGGGTTACTTGAATATGATAGAGAGATGAGGGAAGTAGGGGCTTGTGCCGCATGCGGTTCCTCAGCTATTGCGGTTATGATGATGACATTAAAAGAACTGGGAGCAAACAAAGGTATCCTCCTTCACAGGACAAATTCACTGGATGTAACGGGGAAGACCTCTGGCTATGCAGTTGGATATGGAACCTGGGCAATAGTAAAGACAAACGCTGAAAAGGAGAAAGGAGAAGAGAAGGGTAAAATGCACCTTTCTATTGCTGATAAAGAAAAATTATTGAGTATTGCCAGGGAAACTATAAATGAGTATGTGAGAAATGGAAAGATACCTGAATTTTCCATCCAGAGTGAGGCATTAAAGAAAAAGTCGGGGGCTTTTGTAACTCTAAGAGAATATGGACAGCTCCGTGGTTGTATAGGTCTTATAAGGGGAGAAGAACCCCTATACTCAGCGGTTCGAGATATGGCAATATCTGCCGCCACAAGGGACCCTCGTTTCCCTCAGCTTAGACCTTCTGAGATTGATGATATAGAGATTGAAATCTCCGTCCTTACTCCCTTGCAGAAAGTAAAAGACGCCAGTGAGATTAAGGTTGGAAGGGATGGATTAATGATCCAGAAGGGTTTTAGGAGTGGCTTGCTCCTTCCACAGGTCCCTGTTGAGCAGGGATGGGATAGGGAGACCTTTTTGGAACAGACCTGTTATAAAGCAGGTCTCCCACCTGACGCCTGGAAGGACGCAGAACTCTGGAAGTTTCAGGCAATAGTCTTCTCGGAGCGGGATTAAAAACTTGTGGGTTTATAAGAAGATCTTTGCCTGCATCAGGCAATATGAGATGCTTGAGGACAATGATAGATTAGCTATTGCTTTTTCAGGCGGAAAGGATTCTATGTTATTACTTAATTTTTTTCTGGATAATCCCATTGTTGATGAACTTTTAGTAATACATATAGACCCTGGATTTGGCGAGAAAACTAAAGCAATAAGGGATTACCTTGAAAGTAAGGGAGTTGATTTCGTTATACATAAACTTAATATCCGAGATGAGATTCCGAAAAGTAGTGAAAGTCCATGTTTTATATGTTCACGCAGGAGAAGGGAATATCTCTTCAGAATTGCCCTTGAAAACAACTATAAGAAAATAGCCTTTGGGCATAATAGGGATGATATTGTTGTAACTTTTCTAATGAATCTTTTTTTCCATGGGGAAGTCTCGACTTCTCTTCCTGTTCAGGAATTCTTTGGCGATAAGATTGAGATTATTAGACCCCTCTACTTTCTCTGGGAAGATTGGATTACAAACATAACTACAAAAATGGGGTTACCTTTGCTTTCTGGGGAGTGCCCTTATCAGGGAAAGAACAAGCGAAATGAAATCAAAGAATTGATTGAATTACATCCTCATACTAAGGCAAACTTATACAAGGCGTTATTCAATATAAAAAAGGATTATCTGCCTTAAATTTTTATTTCTTTTCCTGCTCTTCCTCTTTCCCAAAACCTTTAAAAGCCAGGGAAAGAGGTATTATAACAGCGTATCCCAAAACAAGGAGAATAGGTGAGAGGGTTAAAGACTCCCGTGAAAGGAATACATAACCGAGTATTATAAACAGAATGCCAATTGCAAATATAATCCAGTTGGTCCTTTTTAGATAAAGCGTATTTTTCTTTTTTTTCAATTCTACTCCCATTTGATAGGTTTAAATTGTCCGTTGTTTATAATATATAGAGGGACTTTCGTGTAGGAGTTCTCGCAGTTAAGAGAACCTGCTGTAAGATTTAAATCCGACTCTCTGAGATTCTCTTCTGAATTTTGGAGTAATCTTCCCATTAAATTTGCTGCGTCGTATCCAAGACCAGCATATCTATCTGGATTTTTTTGATAGACAAACTTGAATCTATTGATGAAATCCTTTGTCGGATGATAGGGCTCACCACTAACAACTACACCTTCCAGAGAAGAATTTTCAATTTGCCTAAAAATAACTTCCGATTTCCATCCGTCTGCTCCTAAAACCTGGGATTTTATATTGTAGTATTTTAGTTGGGTAGATATAAGTGGGACATCAGTAGTCGGGGCGGGTATATACACCGCTTCCGGCGAACCTTCATTTATCGTTTTCAATTCATCCTTGAAATCCGGGTCCCCTTCCTTATACGCAATGGAGGCTATTATTATCCCTCCATGTTTTTTTACTGTTTTAACAAAATTTTTCTCAAAAGTTTCCCCATAATCCGTTGATGGATAGAGTATTGAAAATGTTTTAAATCCCAAAACCCGGGTCGCATAGAAAGCCATCGCCTTTGCCTGCTGGGAGAGAGACCTATTAATGATATAAATCTTCTCACCTACTGAATCTATCAATTCCTTTGTAGCAGTGGGAGGAATGAGTGGCATTGAGAGGTAATCACAAAGGCAGGATACACCAAAACTGTTTAGAGAAAGAAGAGGCCCTATGATACCAGAAACTTTCTCCTTCTTGACCAGATTTAAAGCTTCTTTATAACTTTTTAGAGGTTTTCCCTTTGTATCAGCATAAATCGGAATAAATTTTTCACGAGAACCTATTTCTATCCCTCTCCTTACTGATTCTCCAATCCCAATGTAGGAACCTGAAAAAGGTAACAGAACGCCAACCTTGAACTTTCCCTCGGTTGTTGCCACATATTTTGATTCTCTCGCATAGATACTCTCTGGATATTTTTGAATTATCTTTGAAAAGACCTCAGAACTTTCCTTTTCTCTACCCTGGCTTTGATATTTCCTTGCCAGTGTATATAATAGATAACTCTTTAAATTCTCTGGTGCATAGAAGATGGACTTCTCGAGAGATTTTGCATCTGCTTTAGGTGCTAATTCCTTGATGTTCTCTTCCGTGTTTATACCATAATAACTCGAGACGGAATAATAAAAAAGGGAGGGTCCAAATTTTGAAAGAAATTTGTTAATCTCTCCAAGATAAAATAAAGACTTTGCCTTGATTTTTTTATCTTCGGCATTCTTAACTATATAAAGGAATAAGTCACTTGCCTCTTCATAGTCATGACGGGTATAAGCCTCCATTGCAGAATTATATGTAAGGCTGATTTCTTTACGCGAAGGCTTTACGTACCCAACTTTTACGCAACTAAATATGAAAAGAAAAATAGAAACAAATAAGATTTTCTTCATTAGTGGAAATTAGCCTTCATACCTGATTTGTCAAGAGATAAAGCCCTTTTATCCAGGCGAAACTTTTCCCTGCAATCTTTTGCAAACTTGATGAAGGCAATCGAACGATAATCTGGATATGCCCAAATAAGCGGTTGAAACCCCTTATCTTTGTAGATCAGCGTGACCTCTCCAAAGATACCCCTGCCAAGATAAATTCTGTGGGAATAATTCTTTGTGGTGACAAGGATAACTCTGGACTCGGATATTCCTCCCGGGTCACAATTTACAGACCTCTTTCCTGAGGTGGACAACTGCTTCTCCCAATTAATCGCTTTTTGTTTTAACTCAACTAATTCGTCTTCCTGAATAATTCTTTTAACAGCCACCCACTTCCTCTTCAACGATGAGCCAAATTCTTCTCTGTAATAATCGGTGAAATCAAACAATATCTCTTCACTCTCGAGATCTATTGCGGCAAAGTCTTCTATCTTCTTTCTCATTTCTCTATATTTCTCGATGTCCTTATAGATCAACCCGAAAAAAATTTTTGTTAGACCAAGAAGAACCTTACGATTATCCATTTCCCGTAAAGGAATGTTATGATTCCTCCAATACCAAGAAAAGGTCCATAGGGTATCAGAGACTTCATTGAAGATTTTCCCCTCTTTATCTCGACGAGCCCATAGATGGAACCAATTAGAGCACTTATCAAAATTGTTAAAAGGAAACTTGCCCATCCTACAAAGGCTCCTATTAAACTTGCGAGCTTTAAATCCCCAAAGCCCATAACTTCCCTTTTATAGACTGCCTTCCCAACTAATATCACTATGAGGATATAGAGGGCACCAATTGCCGCACCTATTAATGAGATAATAACCTTTCCACGAAATATGGATAAGAGAAGCCCAAGCACGATTCCTGATAAAGATAAAGAATCAGGAATTAGCATTTTTCTATAATCGATGAATGATATTGGCAAGAGAAGAGTTACAAAAACAAGAAAAGTCAAGAGTTCTAAGGATAAACCAAAGTGGAGATACGCATAAAGGTAAAAAAAAGCTGTGATTGACTCAACGATGAGATAACGAATCGATATCTCTGAACCGCAGTCTCTACATTTACCTCTGAGCCTGATATAACTGAATATGGGTATATTATCAAACCATCTTATCTTTTCACCACACACAGGGCAATGAGAAGGAGGTTTTATTAGGGAAATTCCCTCGGGTAACCTATAGATGACAACATTGAGAAAACTACCTATTGATGCCCCAAGCAGGAAGAATAAAAAGCCAAGCAATTACTTTGACTCTGAGATTTTTATAATCTTGCCTGATTCATCAAGAGTAACCCTTGCAATCTTCTCTATTGGGAAACCTTCTTCAGTGATCTCTTCCTTTCTGAAAGTTGCAACCCAGATTCTCTTTCCAGGCTGTGGTGAGATTCCTGCCTTTTTGAAAGATGAATGCCCGATGCTCGTATCCATCATTTCTAATAGAGGTTCTACATCCCTCATTTCTGGATGATATTCTGAAACAGCATTAATTGCAAGTTCCTTTATTTGTTCTCTTTTCATATTAACCTCCCTTCAGGATTTCCATAGAGGACAAACTGGAGTAATGTTTTTCTATCGTTTCCATCAAGGAAGCCCTGATTGTCTATCATCTCTTTAAAGAATTTAACTTTTGCGTTAAGCAGAGCATTCCCAACTTTTTCTCCCTTTACTATCTCTTTAAAAAAAAGAGTGCCTATAAGGTCTGCCTCAGTTGGTGGTGGAACGGGAGGCCCATATGCTATTGTTGTCGAACCCACAAAATATCTTACTCCCTTTTTCAGGAAAGTAAGGGCAATGGAATCAGATATACTTTTTTGAATTGTATAAGCACCGTAACAGGCTTCAGTAAATACAATCGCTTTCCCCAGTTCAGGGATATTTTCAGGTGCCAGGGCTATGGGATATTTGCCATTACCCTGCCCATACCATTTGTTCGTCTTATCCGATCCATGAAGATTAAAATAGAACATGTCTGTTCTTCCATCTATTCCTATTGAATGGGTTGACTCTGGAGGTGATGCAAGGAGTTTTCTCTTGGATATTACCCTGTATACATTTCTTGATGATTCAACCCAGACAGCTGCAGATAGTCCAAATGTTTCATCCCTTCTTATTTCATCATTCTCCGGGTAATGGATTGAATGAATCTTTTCAATAAGAAAATCGAGATTTCCCCCATCTGGAAGTCTTCCTATGGCTCTTTCAGGAAGAAGAGGATCATCGTCTGTAGAAGCATAAAAATTATCTGTCCAGATGTTATCATCCCCATCTCGCGTGGGATTTTCAGCCTTGTAGAATGGGAAGAGATGATCTCCTCCAATAATAAGAAAACTACTATCCTTTTTCGAATTTGCAACAATTTCTGAGACGAGGTATGGAGTCGTATCAAAAATTTCACCTTTTACTGAGTTAAAAGCATTCTTTAGTTTCTGGGCCCCTTTCTCACCAAACTCATCCTTGATGCTTTTCTTATTCCAGATAATGTTAAGCATCCTTACTCCTCCGTAAATAAGCCATTAATGACTGCAGATCAGTCGGTTTGACCCCAGATATCCTTGAAGCCTCACCAAGGGTCTTTGGGCGAACCTTATTCAATTTCTCTCTCGCTTCTGTGCTTATGGTATGGATTTTTGAGTAGTCCATATTCATGGAAATCCCTTTATCCTCCATCTTCTTTAATTCCTCGATCTTTCTTTTTGCCCTCTGGATATATCCATCGTAACAGATGTTTATTTCAAGAGTCTTCCTTACTTCCTCATCTAATTCTAAGCCGGTGAGTTCTTCAACATCTTCAATATCGTAATCATCCCTTTTTGCCAGATCAAAAGCACTGATAGGCTTTGATAGGTCTCTCACATCTCTCTGAGTAATCATCGTATTTCTTAAACGCTTCTCGGCTTCTTTAATCTTTCCTCGTTTTTCCTCAATTATTTCATACCTTTCTTTAGGAATTAAGCCGAGTCTATATCCATATTTTGTAAGTCTGAGATCTGCATTATCCTGGCGGAGAAGAAGCCGGTATTCTGCTCTTGAAGTGAACATCCTGTATGGCTCTTTAGTTCCTTTTAAAGTGAGGTCATCGATAAGAACGCCGATATAAGCCTGATCCCTCCTGAAGATCAAAGGTTCTCGTCCCTCCAATTTCAGGGTTGCATTGATCCCGGCCATTATACCCTGGGATGCAGCCTCCTCATAGCCAGATGTTCCATTTATCTGCCCTGCAAGAAACAAACCTTCAATCATCTTTGTCTCTAATGAGTGTTTTAACTGTGTTGGGTAGACAAAATCATATTCCACTGCGTAACCGGGTCTTAAAATCTCAACTTCTTCCAGACCAGGAATCGTTCTTAAAAATTCAAGTTGCACTTCCTCTGGAAGAGAAGAAGATACACCGTTTAGGTAAACTTCGGGTGTACCTATTCCATCGGGCTCTACAAAGACATGGTGCCGTTCCTTCCTTGGGAATTTTAAAACCTTTGTCTCAAGAGAAGGACAATACCTGGGTTCCACCCCTGTTATTCTTCCTTGAACCAGGGGAGAGAGGGTTAAATTCTCTCGGACAATCTTGTGGGTTTTTTCATTTGTCCAGGTAAGAAAGCAAGGAACATTAGAAGGGTCGAATTCTTTCGTCTTATAGGAAAAATGAGCCGGGTTATTATCTCCAGGCTGAACTTTCATCCTGTAAAAATCTATAGACCTTTCATCCACCCTGGCAGAGGTTCCTGTCTTTAATCTTCCAAGGGTTAGCCCCAGTTTTCTTAGGGATTCTGATAATCCAATTGATGGAGGTTCTCCAAGTCTTCCTGCAGGAGAGGAGTTAAGACCGATATGAATCAAACCCCCAAGGAATGTACCGGTCGTCAGAATAATTGTATCACCATAGAACTCTCTTCCCATCTTGGTTTTTACCCCTTTTATTTTCTTTCCTTCTACAATCAAATCCACAACTTCACCCTGCCTCACAGTCACCTCTCCCATTACCACCTCCTTCATCCTTTGACGGTATTTCTCGCGATCGGATTGTACTCGAAGTGCCCAGATAGCAGGGCCTTTCTTTTTATTAAGCATCTTAAACTGTATACCTGTAATATCTGTATTATAACCTATCTCACCCCCAAGGGCATCTACCTCATAAACAAGATGAGATTTTGCACCCCCTCCAACGGATGGATTACAGGGCATCTGGCCAATTAGGTCTATGTTTATAGTAAGGAGAAGAGTTTTAAAACCTCTTCTTTTCGAGGAAAGGGCTGCTTCAATTCCTGCATGACCCCCACCGACGATAATTACATCAAACTTATCCAAATATGTAAACCTCTATCTTTCCTTCTAATTTTTCCTTGAATTTCTTAGCATCATTTAAAGAACCAACAATACTTCCATAATGCATTGGAACCGCAACTTTTGGATTTATTTTAAGGGCTGCCTCGGCTGCCTCATCCGGTGTCATGACATAGGTTCCTGAAACCGGGAGAAGGGCAATATCGCACTTAAAATCTTCCATTTCAGGGATAATATCGGTATCTCCTGCATGATAAATTCTAACATTATCTACTATAAATATATAACCCACCCATTTATTCCCTTTTGGATGGAAGTCTTTGCCGATGTTATAAGCTGGGACAGCTTGGATCTGGACTCCTTTAAGTTCTTTCCTTTCTCCAACCTCTATGGAAATGATATTAGAACGTTTTCTTGCGCAGTCAGGAGGGGCGACGATCACTGTATCATCCTTTTCTATCTTCTTAATATCCTCAAGGGAGAAGTGGTCATAATGGCCATGGGTTACGAGGATAAGATCACCCTTTTCAAGCTCACCCTTTAACTTGTAAGGGTCAGTATATATTGTGAGTTTATTGGTAATTTTAAAGGTATCATGACCTAACCATTTCATTTTGGAAAGAAGATTTTTAATTTTTTCGTCCATAATTCCTCCTTTTGAATTTAAATTCCCATTAATTTATATTCAATATTAAAAAAATTAGCCGAATAGTCAAGGTCTAAAAAAAATATTGACTTGACAGTGATACTTTTTTATGTAAAATTCAAAAAATGAAAAGGCAAAATAATAAAGATTTAGAAAAAGAGATATCTGAACTTGATCGTGTTGGTTTTGACACAAAAGGAGAAACCGAACGTTCAGGTTCTTTTCTCGTTGTAGATGATAAGGAGGAAGATTGGGAGTCGCGGGAAGATTCTCTTGTCGTATTACCGATTTCCTTTGCAGTTAAGGAGTATCCCTGGGCAGGAGATCTCCTTTTTTCTCTTGTAGATAAAGACCAAGATGAATGGACAAAGGCGGTAGCAGGAAGTAAGCAATTACTTGGAAGTTTTATCTACTTAAAAGAAGGTATGAAAATAGAATCCCCTGTTCAAACCTGTTTTTTCCTTCATAATGAAGGAAAAACACAGGTTCTTCATAATATTATAGTTCTTGAACCTAACTCTGAATTAGCTATAATAACAGGCTGTGCCACAGGAAATCTCGTTTCTCTCGGTAGACATATAGCGGTTACCGAGACCTTTATAAGAGAAGGGGCAACTCTCAGCTTTACAATGATTCATGACTGGGGTGCTGAAACGGTTGTATACCCAAGAGCTGCTATTAAGATTGGAAAGAATGGTTTTTATACTTCTAATTATATAGCTCTTACACAGGTTAAAAAAATCCAGAGTAATCCGATTGCTTACCTCTCGGATGGAGCGACTGCAAAATTCAATTCGATTATCTACGGAAGACCAGGTTCGTTGATTGACATGGGTGCAAGAACAATATTAAATGGTCGTGATTCAAGTTCTGAGATTATGAGCAGGATAGTTTCAAAAAATAGTAGAATTATATCAAAGGCTTATATCGAGGGATCAAATAAAGGAACAAAAGGACATACGGAGTGTAATGGTCTTCTTTTAGATGCTAATAGCTCTGTATATGCAATCCCGGAACTGGAGGCAAAAAACATAGATACTGAACTCTCTCACGAGGCTTCGATTGGGAAGATAGCTGGTGAACAACTCAACTACCTTATGTCCAGAGGCTTAGACGAGGATAGTGCAAAATCTCTTCTAATAAGAGGTTTCCTGGAAAAGGGTATTCTTGGTCTCCCAAGCAAACTCCAGAATAGATTGAATAAGATAATCGAAAAGGCAACAGAAAAAAAATCTATCTGATTTTGAACTTTCATTTTATGCTATTTGCAAAAATTTTCACTAATGTGAAAGATAAAAAAAATCAAACCCCAATTTCCATTATTACTGCGTCTTCCCCATTTTCATAATAACCCGTCTTTATCCCTACCATTCTGAACCCTGAAGATTTGTAGAGTTCAAAGGCTGCATTGTTGTGGATCCTGACTTCAAGATAACAGGTTTTAATCTTTTTGGTCTTCTCCAATTCTTTCAAAAGATAGGTTATCATCTTCCTCCCAAAACCTTTCCTCCAGTGAACCCTTGCTATAGCAAGATTCATAAGATGGAATTTGCATCCTTCAGGGCAGCCTATTAGATATCCAACAACCTTACCCTCAATCATTCCAACAATTGAAAAGCAATCTCTTTTTATGATTGTAAGGTAAAAAGCGTCTGCGTCCCAAGGCACAGGAAATACATCTTGCTCGATTTCGAGGATCTCTTTTATATCCTTTATTCCCATCCTGCGAATGTGAATTATAGCTTCTTCCCTTTTCCTTATAGCCTCTGATGGAGCAAGATAGAAGGGAACTTTTGGATTTAGGGTATGGGGAGCTTTCTTTCTATAGAGATTAATCAATTGGGGGGCAATTTTGGGGAAAGAATGGATTGAATAACCCTCCTCCTGAATTAATTTCTCATTCACATCAGCACCTCTACCAAAGATAATGGGTTCTGTGTCCTCTGTCCTTAGATAGTCCACTAAAACCTCTATTTTCAACACCTTATTTGTAAATATTTTTAGAAGAGCTCTCTCCGTCTTTTTAAAATGTGCAGCGTATACGACTTTCCTTCTTGCAGGTAGAATTGGGAACAAGTTTCCACAAGGAGCTCCTTCCACCATAGCGAGAAAAGTAGAATAACCAAAAATAGGAATATCCCAAGGAAGGGCAATGCCCTCAGCAACCCCAAATCCCACACGAAGACTGGCAAAGGAACCAGGACCCTCTGTAATTAATATTTTTTCTATATCTGAGGCCTCAATCTTTAAATCTTCTAATTTCTGGGGAATATCTTCCACAAACTCAAGAGGAAAAAAAGAACCATCATCCAGAGCAAGACTACCATCCTTTGATGAGCAGTCAATTCCTATAATCATAAATTACTATCCTTCTTTTATCTCTTCCCTTTATATCTATTTTCACTTCTATTCTTTCTTCCGGTAGGATATCCTTTGCGCGATCAGACCATTCAATTGCGCTAACCCCATCCTTTAGTAGATAGTCTTCAAAAGGAAAAAGTTCCTCCCTGGAAGTTACTCTGTAAAGATCAATATGATATAATTTCATCCTGCCAGAATAAGACCTCATCATAACAAAACTTGGGCTCTGGATTACATCTTTAATACCTAACCCTTCTGCTATTCCCTTAACAAAGACCGTTTTCCCCGCACCAAGTTTCCCTATAAGACTTATACAGGTAGGTTCATATAAACCCTTTGTGAGTTCTCGAGCCAACCTTCTTGTCTCCTCAGCGGATGTGGTGATAGGCAATAATACCCCCCTTCAGGGTTAGGAAAGGATCATAGTCTGCGTTGAAATACTTAGAAAACTCACTTCCGTCTCCTCCTGTAAATATCAATTTCTTATTTTTATAGTCCATTAAATTCAATATCTCTTTTATTCCACCAACAAGGGCCCCATAACCTCCAAATTTTATACAGCCCTCGGTGCTTCTCCCGGGGGTATCCTTAAGTTCTAATTTTACCTTTGGCAGCGTTTTTCCCCTGGATAGAGAAGAAAAAAACCATTTTAGACCAGGGAGGATTGCCCCACCGTTGAATTTAACTAAATAACCTTTCATAGAAGGTTTACTGAAATCGTCAATTGTTATAGCGCTTCCAGAGTCTACAACAATAACAGGTAATCCAACATCTTCCATTGCTGAAAGACCATTGGCCAATCTGTCAGCACCAGGCTCTGAATCATAATTCAATTGGATAAGTTCTCTTGGAAACGGGACCATTTCCATATTGGTTAAATCATGGATTAGTTTCTCCTTCTCAGGAACAACAGATATTGAGAGGATCTCACTTGCCCCTTTAAAAAACTCCTTTATACCCAAAGGATCATCTATTTTGCTTTCTTTCTTTAATGATTTATTTATAAAGAGCCCACAGTGAATATTTGTATTGCCTATATCTATTACCCCTATCATTCCTCCTCCCTTATATACCTCTTCCCCCCAACCTCCCTTGCCAGACCTTTCATTTCAAGGAGAACAAGAACGGCAAGGAGATACTGGGGCTTTAAATCTGCCTCATGGGCTAATCTCTCTGCACTCTTGGGTTCCAAATTCAAAAGATTATATACTTTTTTCTCATCTTCTGTTAAATCTTTTACTTTTTTCTCTTTTCGAATTCCCTTCTCCTGGATTTTTAGGTCTGTATTCTCAAGGATATCTTTATAACCTGTAAATGGAATCGCTCCCATCTTAAGAAGTTTGTTTGTTCCCTTTGAAGCCTCTCGCGTAATATCCCCTGGTAGGGCATATACATCTCTTCCGTACTCAAGAGCCCAACTCACTGTAGAAAAGACACCACTTTTTAATGGTGCTTGAATTGCAATAATAGCTTTTGATAGACCGCTAATGATTCTATTTCTCGCTGGGAAATGATAGGCCAGAGGAGGAGAATTTGGAGGAAGTTCCGTTATGAGAGCACCTTCCTCTACAATCTTTTGTGCTAAGTTCTTATTGCCTGGAGGGTAGAGTAAATCAATTCCCGTTCCCATTACACCTATTGTCCTCCCTCCCCCTTCCAGAGCTCCAAGGTGGGCTTGAGTGTCAATTCCCCTTGCCAGACCGCTTATAATTGTTATTCCAAGGCTGGAAAGTCTTCTCGCCAACCTCCTTGCAATTATTTTTCCATATTGTGTTGCCCTTCTTGTCCCAACTATACCCACTGCGTTACTATCCTCGGATAATAGTTTACCTTTACAAAAGAGGATTGGTGGAGCGTCCTCGAGATTTTTAAATCTCTCCGGATAATTTTCATCTTCAAATGTAATAATAGAGATTTTATCATAAAGAAGAACCTTAAGTTGCCTCTTTAGATCAAATTCTTTTGATCTGGCTATTTCCTCATTGCTTAATTCTCTTTTCTCCTTCAGTTTGTTTATAAAACTTTCCTCATCCAGGATCTCCTTATTATTAAGTAATATCTTTTTCATTCTGGAAGAGTTCATTTTAATATTGGACAATTTGATGAGATTTTTTACTCTTGTATCTTCAATCATATAACCTATTAGAATTCCTTAAAGATAAATGCCTTCAGAAGATTGATACCCTTGTCCATTTTTACAGAGATAGGGAAAACTGGATATTCGACGGTCTTAAGCTCTGGCCCTTTTCTCCTGTCTATCTTGTTTATAACAATAACAATTGATTTCTCTGGATCTTTACTGAAAACTTCTTCGAGCTCTCGAAATATAGGTTCAAAACCCTTCCATGGATCATCCTTACTTCCATCCAGAACCACAAGAAGAATTTTTGCTCTCTTTGAAAGGATTTTAATATCTTCAAGGTTTTCCGGCACTGAAGGAGGGGTGTCCAAAAATGTGAGCGATTTATAGTCATTGACATAAGTCCAGGGATGAGCTCTTTTTGTTGTGAAAGGATAGTCACGCACTTTCACCTTGCAACTGGTAATATGAGCAATTAAAGAGGATTTACCTGTATTTGGCGGTCCAATAACTGAAATATCTACAAGGGGGCTATATTCTAATTCGATCATCCTTTTCTCCCCGGCTTTACCAGAGGTTGCAATCCTTGGGGCTTGATTGGTAGATGTGACAAAGTTGATATTGCCCCTTCCTCCTTCCCCACCCTGGACGATCTTGATCTCCTCCCCTTTCTTGATCAAATCACCTATCTGTTTCTTCTCCTTTGTATAAATATTTGTTCCAATAGGAATAGAAACAATGAGGTCTTTGCCCTTCTTCCCGTGTCTCTTATTTCTCCCTCCAGAGGCACCTCTGGAAGCCTTGAGATAGTGCTTAGAATGAAGATGCTCAAGGGTGTTGCATTCTTCATCTGCCCTTATAAAAACATCACCTCCCGAACCTCCATTTCCTCCATCAGGACCTCCTTTTACCTTTCGTGGAGAGTGATTAAAACTAACAAGACCTTCTCCCCCTCTCCCACCCTGAACAACTAATGACAAATAATAAAAACTGCTACCCACTATCCCTCAGTTTCTCATTTATACGTTTTTTTAATCTCTTACCTATTTCCTCTGGGACAAAATCAGAAATATTCCCATCAAAGAAGGCTATCTCCTTTAATATACTGGAAGATAAGAAGACATATTTTTCATCGGGAAAGAAATAAATTATTTCGATATTTGGAGAGAGCTTTCGATTCATCATCCCCATCTGAAACTCGTATTCAAAATCGGAAAGAGCTCTCATCCCACGGATCACCGCATCAACCTGATGAGTATTCACATACTCTGCAATAAGCCCCTCCCAAATCTCCACATCAACATTTTCTATATCGGCAGTTGCTATCTGTATTAATTCCTTTCTTTCTTCGGGTGTGAATAGCGTTTCTTTATCATGATGTTCTGCTATGAGTATGGTAAGGTGATCAAATATTTTTAGACTTCTTTTAACTATATCGAGGTGTCCATTGGTTATAGGGTCAAATGTCCCGGGATAAATTGCCCTTTTCATTTTCGTAAGATTAGTAAAGAGGTATCCCCATAAATTTTGTTCTTTACTACTTCAAAACCGTTATGAGTCGGGTTATAACCTGTTCTGTGTTCAACTATTACTAAGGAGTCTTTCTTTAAAACAGGATCCAGTCGATTGAGTGTTTTCTTAATGAGGTTTGATCTGTATGGGGAATCCATAAAGACAAAATCGAAAGATTCATTAAGGGTCTTCAGAGCTGACTGGACCGCTCTATTTATAATAACAGCTTCAAATCCTGTCTTATCAAGATTCCTCCTGATATAGGTTGAAACTTTCCTGCTTTTCTCTACAAAAATAACCCTTGTTGCACCCCTTGACAACGCCTCTATACCAACACCTCCAGAACCGGAATATAGATCCAGAAATGACCTGTCCTTAACCTGAATAATGGAAAAAATGGCCTCTCTCACCAACCCTCTCGTTGGTCGTATGTTTTTTGGAGCGAAAATCTTTTGGCCTTTTGCACTGCCACCGATTATATTCATTTTATAAAATTCTTAATCCAGGTAGAAGGCTCTTCTCTATCTTTCATCTCTTCCCACTCTTCATCACTCAGCCTGTTTTCAATCGGTTGTTTGAACTCATAATAGGAATAACCCACGCCTATAAGGTCCATATTCTTTCTGTTTATATTTAAGAAAACCCTAACTATAAACGGATTGCCGATTGCTTCTTCTAAGACGGCCCCTGTATTTGAATCTGTATGAACATCAGCAACAATCGGTGCCTTCTTATTACCAACGATCTTCTTTAGTTTAGAGGGTATTGATTTTATAGAGGTTTGTTCGGGTATTTTGCCTTTTAGTTCTTCCTCGCTATCCTGGATTACATTTTCCAGGATTGAAGCAAATTCGCTAATTGATTTTGAGGGATAGAACTCTTCCATTTCCCTTGTAAACTTCAAGAGATAGCGATAGACCTCGGGAAAAGGTTCTATAAGAATTACCTTTTTCTTTTTTAGCGGAAGAGCCGCAAGGGAAGTGTAAGATTGCTTAGCATAGAGAATAGTTTGATGACGAATTTCAGTCCAACCTCCTAAGGCTGTGAGTAAATTCTTATATTGATATTTTTGAGAAACAAAATCCTTTTCAGATAATAGTTCCGAAAGAGCACAGAGGTATATATCATAAAGAGAACCTTCTTCATTCAATTCAATCTCTTTCTTCAGGTATCCATGCATTTTTGCATAATTTGAGTAATCTGTATCACCATCCCTCTTAAGTATTTTTGCAGCCGCGGATGAACCTAAAACCGAGAAGACATCCAGACCCCTCGGGAAAACTCTCTGAATTCCATCCAGAGTGTAGGCTGCTGTGAAAGGGAGTTCTTTAGAGACCCCTTTATATCCCACAACGTTATCATAGGTAAGTTTCTGGAGGATATAGGAATCCAGGACAAACCTCTGAGGGAAGAATGAATATTTAACTGTTTTTTCTTCCATCTTCGGAACTACCCTTGCCTGGAACTTTTTGAGTGAATCAATGGGTGATGGAGTATCCTTGAATTTCAGAATAAGAAGAGGGGTTATATCATCTGTAGTTCCCACGAGTTTGGTTATTAGAGAATCGATCTCTTCGTATTTGGAAATAAGCCCACATTCTTGAAGAAGAGTCGCCTGGGTTTTTGCAAGATTATAGTATTTATCTAATTCAAGAGGAATTTTAGGGAAAGACAACCACATCATTGTCCTGAAGTAGTCTTTTAGAATCTCACTTTTTGTATAATGACCCCTTGGCTTAAATTGCGAGTAATCTATCTCAACTCCAAGGATCTCTGAATGTTCAAAACCTCTTGCCGACTTGATCTTCTGAATTTCTTTCAAAACCAATCTTGAAGTTGATTTACCGCCTTTTAATAGGAATAGCGCAACCTCAAAATACTCCTTACTAGTCCCTTCTGCCCTGGAGGTCAGTTGATTGAGTAGTTCTTTTAACTCCGGGATTAACTTCTCTTCCTCAATCTGGGTTATTACAGATTCATAAAGGGAAATAGATGAATGAAAGAAGAGATCAGAGGTTATGATAATATCACTTCCTCTGTTCATAAGTGATCCATAGAGGTCAAAGAAACTCTCCTGGTTAGTTTTCTGGAGTTCAAAATCCTGAATAATTAACTTATTTGATTGGAGACTGAATGCAAAAATTAAAAAAAACATCATTTTTAATATAGTAATTCGATTCTAAATGTCAAGAACTCATCAAGTATGCTCCAATTATGGTTTTTAAATTTTAAAACCTATATCTCTATTCCCCCTCAAAGAGAAAACGAAGAGTTTTTTTGACAAGGAATTTCTTTATATCATTTATTATATTTGATTTTTCTGACAAGGTTCTCCTGGTATACTGAGTTATTCTCCTGTATTCAATCTTGCCCTTCTCCTTTGAGGATAAAATTTTGAACCTGTATCCTTCCCCCTTGATATCTATAACTTCAGGAAGATATTTCGATTGAAGGGAGGCAGGATATTCAAGAGTTGTATATTCGTTCAAAGTTGCCGAGGAGAAATCAAAATGAAAAGGATAAGGCCTCTCTTTGGATTGGATCAAGATTGACAGGGGAAAATAACCAACAGGATTCCTGAAGAGATCCAGGATAAGGTAATCCCCCTGTTTCGAAGCATAGTTGGGAGCTTTGAATTTTAGCATTATCTTAACGCTATCTCCCCAGAGGTCCATCTTCATTGTATCAGGTTTTGCAGATATTGAAATGATAGAGAGGAGGCTCTTTAAGTAGTCCTGCCTCTCTTTTCCTTTCTTTTTTGACTCTACCCAATCCTGAAAAGCTTTGGAGAAGCATCCTTTTAATGTTGTAATACTCTTCCCCTTGAGATTGCCATTCCCCATAAGAGTCAATTGATTATCAACCTGAATCTTGTTCTCTTTAAATTCAGGGATCTTATAGAAGTATGAGGAGTCCTTCCTTATTACCCATACAGATTCCCCTTCTGCAGGAATGTAACCAGCACCACAATGTTCAGATGAAGGATCGAGAAAGTGAAGTTCATTATTGATTTCTAAACCTACGATGATAGAACCAAAATGGGAGAGACAGGGCAGGTTCTTATTGACCCCTTTTGCGTTGAATAAAAAACCACCAATAGGAACTGAAAAACCAAAAGCTTCGGGCTCCCTTTCGATTAGAACTGGGAAAGCATCATAACCTATCCCCTGAAGAAGGGAGATAAGGAGTAGAGCCTTATCACGAGGACAACCATATCGATTCTTCATTATCTCCAGAGGAGGGTGTGGTTTTAATCCGATAAATTGGAGAGGAACAGAGATTGTCCTTATGGAATCTTTAGTAAAAGAATATAAGGCATTTAGATCCTTACTCCTCTTTATAGGTTGAATGCCTCTTGAAAGGATATCATAAATCTTCGAGCTAAGAACATTCCAGGAGTCAATAGAAGAATAGATGAGCTCAGTTGCAATCTTGTAATTAGGAAGTTTGTAAGGAAGAATCTTTATCCGTGGGATATCTTTTCTTTCCCATCGGTAGAGAGTATAACCTTTCTTTTTCGTAAGTTGATCAGGCTTAATACTGAGGTTAAGATTCAGGGTATCAGGAACTATTAGAGTGAAAACCTCTCTTTTTATCGGAAATTTCCATCCAAAGGTATGGGAGCCTGTTAATGGAAGGAATGAGGATTCTTTCCATTTAATCTGATAGTGGTAATGAAGTTCTGAACCAGGTTCAACCTCTGGAAAACTTACAACCTTGAGAAGATTATTTGCATACATTGGGGCACGATGGGTCTCAGGCGCAGAGACATCGGCGATTCCCTTTTCTTCTGGCTTATAAATCATCCCTTCTTTTGTTTTTGTATAGGCAGAAAATATGGTAAAGGTAGAAGTCTTATTATTGTATCTTGTCTCTATATCTCCAAATTCCTCTCTACCCATCTGGGTCTCAATCAGGACTACAAATTCCCTATTAAGAGTTTTTAATCCATTGTGATCCAACTCTATAGTCATGGAGTCCGTTAGAATTGTGGCTCCTGAACTTGCCAATAATAAAAGAGTTAGTAACACACTACCTCCTTTTCAAGAGGATTTTTTCTCTTGCGGATTTCTCCAAACCCTGGATAAGTTTCTTAACCTCTGGATAATCCTCTATCGGTATCCAGGGTTTTAGAATACGGGAATCTCTATCTATAACAATCTTATTCCCCTTTATCTCGTAATTCTGTTTTAATCCAAGGTATTTATTTGATAAGTCAAATTTATCAGGAAGGTCCTGGACTCTATAGGAAGAAGGTATCTCCATTTCCTCATGATAGGATTGAGATAGAGTGACCATTAGATTTACAGGATACCTTCTTTTATCAAGAGCAAAAGGATTTCCTCCTTGAATAGACACAGAGACATTCCCAGAACCTCCGAGAGGAGCTTTAAGAGCAAAGATATCTCCCATTGCGCTACCATACTCATCGATCCTATATTTAAGACTTATGGAAAGAGGTTCTTTTAAGGATTCTAAACCTTCAATCCAGAAGGTATCGATTACTGCAGAAGGGTTAGAACCCTTGACGAAACTGCTCACAATCCTATCCACCATCTCCGGGGGAGCCTGTTTAAAGAGATTCCTGAGGGAAAAGTCCATTAACCCTGTTGGCTTTACCTTAATGGTTCCAGAAATTTTATTCTCCTTTGTAAGTTTTGATCTTCCAATCATCTTTAAGGTATTCTTCTCTGGATCCTGTAGAGGTGTATATCGAAGAGGGTCTCCCTTTGGTGTTGCAATAAGCATTGCTTTATGATTGAATTCATAGGCTGGAAGGTAAACCCGGGAGTTTTCTGCAGTTGGATCAAGGTAATAATACCCTGCAGGCCCTTCTATTGCAACAACTGCATGGTTGAATTGATCCACTGGAAGGTTATCCTCAACCATTTGCATTGGATTTGTAAGAACTATTTTTGACTCGATTCCAGCTTCTTTTAAGAGAGAAACCAGAAGGGCAGCCTTATCCCTGCAGACTCCATATTTCCTTTTTAGAGTTGTTCTTGCTGGCGCCGGTTTGAAACCCGCCTTTGCGCCGGATAATTTGGTCTCCACGTAACGGATGTGGCTAACGCTCCAGTGGAAGAGAGTGCTTATTTTCTCCTCATCTGTCATTTGTTTCTGGATAAGTTTTGAAACAAGGCTTTTTATCGCAGAATCTGGCTCGAAAGTGACCTTTGAAATTTCATAATACCATCTTGAGAAATATTCCCAGGAGGGAAGTGTTGATATGAGTAACTTTGGAGCAACATCAGGTATGGAAGGCATCACAGGTTCTTTCTCAATTGCAGGGATATCCCTATTAGACCATCTATAAATCACTCTTCCTTTCTTTTCCTCTTTCTTTAGAGGAATCTTCCCTCTAAGAACTGCATATCTTAGATTCATAATGGTTGGAATATCTACCTGGACAGTTTTTTCGATTATTGGTTGTTCATCTTCAAAGAGAAAATAAGACTGGAAGTGATTTGGGAATAAGGCTTCTCTGTAAATATCCTTCACCTTGAATTCAACAGCGGAGAACTCCTCTATCTGGGGATAAGTTATCTTTACCACATAGCTATTGGGAATAAAGAACTTTGCTCCTTCCCATGCAGGCATTGGATAGACATCAATGTTCTCCTTGGTGACTTCAATTACCTTACCATCAGGTTTATACACCCTACCAGAAAGAACCATCAAAGTATCCCATTTTGTGTTAAAGGAAAAAATCTGCTCCCCGAATTTCTTCTTACCGTAGGTGGAGAGTATCTTTATCAACTTGTGATGGGTAGAAGTGTGAGACCCATCTTTGTCAACTTTTATCAACGTTGAATCATAGACAACAACTCCATCAGCGTCAGGATATTTCTCGGATTCGACCTCTGTTAAAATAGGTGGGTAGATAATCCTTTTTGCACACTTTGTTGCTATAAACAGGACAAATGCCAGGATGATGAGTAAAAAAAATCTGTTTCTTCTCATTTGACCTCCTTTATTTTCATTTATTTTTACAATCAGGTGATGAAAAGGAATAGTTAAAGGTTTCAGATGATTTATATTTCCCTTTTAAGATACCAACAACATCTTCAACAAAAACAATTTCTTCATTGGTTGGAATGATAAAGATTTTTATTGGAGAATCCTGGGTTGACACAACTGCTTCCCTCTTTCCCCTTTCCATACTATTTTTCTTTCGATCGAGTTTTATTCCAAGTTGCTCCATTCCAGAACAAACCACCTCTCGCAGTTCAACAGCCTTTTCCCCGGCTCCTGCTGTGAACACAATTGCATCAACTGACCCGAGGATTGCAATATAACCCCCGATATATTTCTTTAGACGATGGGCCTCTTTTTTAAAGGCTAAGGTAGCTCTTCTGTTCCCCTTCTCCATTTCCTTATTAATATCCCTTCTATCAGCCCACTTCCCTGATAAGCCTAATAAGCCACTTTTTCTGTTCAGGTCATTAATAACTTCTGAAACTTCCTTATTCTCCTTCTCGGATATAAATTTAACCACTGCAGGATCGATATCCCCTGATCTCGTTCCCATCACCAGACCTTCAAGAGGGGTAAAACCCATTGAATGATCAAAAGATTTCCCGTTCTTTATGGCAGTGAGGCTAACCCCATTTCCAATATGGCATGTTATAAGGTTTGTATCTTCTATATCCTTACCGAGAAGGACTGTAGCCCTCCTTGAAACATAGAGGTGAGAAGTCCCGTGAAATCCATATTTACGCACCCCATAATCTTTATACCAGTAATAGGGAACAGCGTAGATATAAGATACCTCTGGCATTGTCGAATGAAAGGCTGTGTCCATAACTGCAATATGAGGGGTATGGGGCAAAAGTTCCATAGCAGCCTCTATTCCCATTATATTGGGTGGATTATGGAGGGGAGCGAGGTCTTGAAGTTTCTTAAATGTTTTTAAAACGTCTTTATTTATTCGAACAGATGAGGTAAATTCCTCTCCTCCATGGACAACTCGATGACCAACTGCATCTATATCTTTCAGATCTTCAATCACTCCTATTTCTGGGTCTGTTAAAGTCTGAACGACTAACTGGATCGCTTCCTTGTGAGTTGGGCAGTCTCCTTCGATCTTTATCTCATCTTTTCCTGTTGGTTTATGCCTGACAAAGGAACCCCCAATTGTAACCCTCTCTACAATTCCTCTTGCGAGTTCTTTTTTCTTATCCCAGTCGTAAACGAGATATTTAACTGAAGAACTACCACAGTTTATCGTAAGTATTATCATTCAACCTCCTTTTCGAAAAAGAATTCGATCTCTCTTTTCGCTGAAGCCTTTGAATCCGATGCATGGACAGTATTTTCCGTTTTAGATAAGCCATAAGTGGCACGGATTGTCCCTGGAGCTGCATCGTTTGGATCTGTTGCTCCAACAAGTTCCCGCAATCTCTGGATTGCATCCTTACCCTCTAACTCTAACGCAACTATCCGATCTCTCGTTATAAATTTAACCAATTTATTAAAGAATTCTTTTCCTCTGTGTTCACAGTAAAATTCCCTTGCTTCCTCCAGGGTTAGATGAACCATCTTCATCTTGACGATAGAAAGACCTAAATCTTCGGTAGAGCTTATTAATGCTCCTATAAGACGCTTCTTTACCCCATCTGGTTTTATTAAAAGAAGAGTTTTTTCCATCTTTAGTTAACATCCAATGAGATTTACCTGATAACCACCATCTTATTGGTGAGTGTCTTTTCCCCTGCAGTTAGACGATAGAAATATATTCCATTTGCTATTCCATTAATATCCACTGGAACTTGATAGCGACCTGCATTCTGGAGTCTGTTTACAATCATCTTTATTTCTCTTCCCATAATATCGAAAATAGCCAGTTTTACCAGGGTTCTTTCGGGAATTGAGTACTGTATTTCTGTATTTCCGTTTATAGGCTTTAATAATTTAGATAGAGATAGTGGCTCAACTTTTCTTCCTTCTACAATACCGGAGGGAAGACCTTCGATTAGATAAAGATTACCATCAAGACCTCCAACAGCAATTTCAAGATAGCCATCATTATCAATATCACCGATAGCGGGTGAGGAAGTTATTGATGTTCCGAGATTAATACGCCAGAGTAAACTTCCATCACCTGATATTCCATATAGATAGCCATCAGTTGAACCAACCACAACATCAAATGTGTCATCATTATCAATATCGGCAATTGCAGGTGAGGAAATAACCGGACCACCAGTTGGATATGACCATTTTAAAGAACAATCTTCACCGTTTAGGCAGTAAATTGTTGAGTTAGAGGAGCCAAAAACAACCTCATTATTTGAATCTCCATCTAAATCTCCAAGAGCAGGGGATGATTGAATATCACCAGAAGTTCCAAATTTCCATAATATAGAACCCATCTTTAAGGCATAAAGTGTATCACTTGAACTTACAATAATTTCATTTATTGAGTCATTGTCTATATCCCCTACAGTAGGGCTTCCTATAATCGGGTAACCTATAGAAAATGAACCATCACTATAACCGTCTTGCTTTTTAACTATTACTGAACCGTCTTCTGTTCCAACGATTACTTCCAGTAAACCATCCCCATCCACATCTCCAATAACAGGTGATGAAGAAATGGTTTTCCCAATGAACGCAAACCAACTATCCTGGCCATCTTCTCCGTTTAAACAATGCAGAAAAATTTCCCTGGTTCCCATCACAACTTCCAATAAACCATCTCCATCTGCATTCCCAATAACAGGGTTACCAACTAAATCTACTCCCATAAAAGAAGACCATTCTAAAGAACCATCTTCACCGTTCAAACAGTAAATTGTTGAGTCAGAGGAACCAACAACAATTTCATTATTTCCATCACCGTCTAAATCTCCAATCGCTGGAGCTTTTTTTATATCACCAGAAGTTCCAAAAGACCATAATTTTGTTCCATCTGCGTTGATAGCATATAATGAATCATTATCAGAGCCAAAAATTATCTCAAGGCTATCATCAGAATCAATATCTCCTATAACTGGAGAAGACTCAATTGAATCGTTAGTAGAAAAATGCCTGATAGCAAATGATGGACCCATTCCTCCTTTAAGCCCTGTAAAACCTGTGTTGGTTGGTAAACGCTGGAAGGTCTGCCAATGAGAAATTTGATTCGGGAAGGTAAGATTCACATAAATAGAATATCCATCACCCATTTGCCTCGGAGTTTCATTTGAGGGTGAGAACATTCCCCTTTCTTCATCCATTGCTCCAAAAAAATCAACCGACCCTGTTTTTGAATTATGTTCTTTATCATTAGCTTTCAAAAAAACATTAACTCCTTTAGAATAAGGATCAAGATACTGTAAACCTCCAGTTATATCAAGGATTATTGGATGATCAGGATATGGATGCTCCTCTCTGGAGGACATATACCAGTTAAATCTTGCATCCGATAGCCAATCAGGTGAAGCAGGATTACCAATTCCAACTCTTACAGTCACATCAAGCCTTTCTGGATGGGTTATCTCATAGGATACTTTGGCAGTTGGCTTATAGTTATTCCTGTCGGTTGTATAATAGGCGTTTCCCTGACATAATTTACTATCCTTTACTGCCTTATAGGTCATCCAGAAATAACCGTTATCACCCCAGTAGGAACCCCAGGAATTGATCAGCCTGAAAGCACCTCTACCATCGGGAGTTAAAAGGGAATCATTATAACCAACGATACAAACAGCATGACCTCCAACTATACTACCCAATGTATCCCCTGTGTCATAGATATTATCATCTCCAAAGTTGCCCTTATAGAATGGATCCCAAACTTCAATACCAATCACCGCGTTATCGTTATCATTTGCAATATGCTGTTTTAGTTCTTCAATCCCTTGAGAAGTGGTTATATCTAAATAGAATGCTGAATCCGATCTAAAGGCAATTGCATCGCTATAAGCTTTTTCTAGAGGCCAGGATATATAATCATTATCAGAATAAGAAACAGAAGACATCGGTGCTACACCGAGGTCTGTTAGACATTTCATCGCATCAAGAATATATGAGCCTCCGTCTATTCCTCCATTTATCTGGTTATAGATAAATTTTGGTGAAAACTGATGATCTGAATCTGTTGGGTCCCATCCATTGTGGTCAACAAACTCCTGATAGGCTTTGTAGTAATAACCTGTAGCCCAGGCTGTGCAACTACCAAGACGCTGGACTCCTACTGGGGGCATTCCTTCTGAATGGTCAACGGAGTCTGGACAGCTTCTAATTAGTTTAATCCTCGCTCTATTCATCCAGGGAACTGTTCTTGGATCCTTATAAATTAGACCCATCCTGTGTTTTTGTGCATGAAGTGGAATAATTAAGAAAAAAAGAATTAGGACTATTAATTTATCGGACACAAAAACCTCCTTTTTGTGGAAAATAATTAAAAACCAACCATTGTCAAGGTCAAAATGGATGACCGAAGTTTAGATAAATTTTCCCTCTATACTCAGGGGGAACTTCCTCCATTGCCCTTGCATAATCGAGCCTGATAACCCCAATCGGTGTGCTATAACCAAGCCCAAAACCAGCCCCTATTCTGGGATTTTTAAAAGAGATTTCGGAATAATCCATCCAGAGATTACCAATATCTGTAAATAAGGTGGCATAGACTTTCCTATAAATTGGTATTCTAAACTCAAGATTAAATAACAATTCATCAAGACCGCTCCTTTTCCCACGCGGGTCAGGAGAACCTATTGAAAACTCTTCAAAACCTCTCATTGAACCGTATCCACCCATATCCAGACGGACATCCGTGCTTATATCTTCTGGATTCTCACGAGGGATTGTGATGACTAATCGAAAGCGAAGAGCCAGTGTAATACCGAAAGGTAGAGGTCTGTATGAGGCAACATCCAACTTGCCTCTATCAAAGTGATTATCGCCTCCAAGGAAACCCCCTGCATATTCAATTAAAGAAAGCAAGTGCAAACCCTTATGAGGGTTGAGCATATTATCTCTACCCTCATAGAGAAGACGCTCACTCAACCTATTTGTGATAATCGGAACCTTTTGAAGTGAAGCCCTTCTGAAATTATAAAGAAAGGAAATAAGAGAAAAGAGCGCAATCTCCCTTTCAAGGACAAGATCAAAAGAAAAGTCTGATTCTTTATATTCTCCTATATATAAGCTATTAAAAGAAGGCGAAACAAGAAGGTTAAAACCTGAATTAAGAAGGTATAATTCCTTATAGGTTAATCTGATATTTTCTTTTCTATCAGTCAATAAGATGTTATCCCAGTCTTTAAATTCCGGGGTCGCCCTCAAAGATAAATCAACGATTAACCTCTGTAGATTTCCAAATAGATTAAAGTCTCCACCGCGAAAGTTCACCAACCCCTTTTTCGGAGATTCATAACCGAAACCAAATTGGAAAAATCTCGATTTCTCTTCCTTTAGTAAGAAGGTGAGGTCAATTGAATCAGCCGATGTCTTTTTTTCTTGAACATTAATATCAGAAAACAACTCAGTTTTGTAAAGGTTACTCTGAGATTCGTAGACTCTGGATGTGAGATAGAGATCTCCCTCTTTTATCCTCATCTCACGTTTAACCACTGACGAGCGAACTTCATTCAAGCCTTCAAAAGTTATATCTCGAATCCAGACCCTTATCCCCTCTTTTATATTAACCTCAAGATAGACAACCCCTTTTCCATTATCTTCCAGGGATTTCTGAATTTTTATCAGAGCATTGGCGAACCCTTTTTCAGCATATTTATTTGAAAGGGCATATTCACCAGCACCAATGACACTTTCATCGTAATAATCTCCTTCTTTAATGGATAAGATTTTCTTTACAACCTCATCTGAAAAGAGTTTATTCCCCATAATTTCAACACTATCTATTTTACTCCTGATTCCTTCAAAAATATAGTAAGTCATTTTGACTTCTTTACTTTCTTTTATGAATTTCCCCTCCCTCTTTTTTATCTCCATATTGAAAAAACCTTTACTTCTGTAATAAGAAATAATCCTTCGGGCTCCTTCCTGTGTAAACCTCTGGATATAGGGATCACCTTGCTTTATCGGTAGTATTTCCTTAAGCGTTGCGTTAGATAAAAAATGGTTACCTTCAAAGGCTATCTCTGCAATCCTTGTGGTCTCTGTTTTTTTAACTTCCTTAAGACAACCAGAAAGAAGGAAAATGCTTATGAAAATTAAAGGGGCAAATCTATTTCGTTTCATATAAAAATTACCTTCCTGTCATCACAACTCCAAGGGCTATAGAGTTAAGTTTTAACTCTGGAGAATCTGCTCTGGATAACATAACAACAGGCTTACTTGTTCCAAGTATTGCTCCAGCAGCTTTAGCTCCTCCGAGAAGTATAAGAGCCTTGGCAATCGAGTTTCCTGTTGTAAGATCTGGAACGAGAATAAGGTCAACATTACCGCAAACAGAGCTCTCTACACCCTTTATCTTACAGGCTTCTCTGGATACCATAAGGTCAAAGGCAAGGGGTCCGTCAACTTCACAACCTGGAATTTGCCCCCGTTCACAGGCTTTTTCAATTATCGCTGCATCAATTGTATTCTCAATTTTTGGATTGACTTTCTCTATAGCAGAAAGGATACCAACACGTGGAAGTTCTATACCAAGAGAATGCATAAATCCAACACCATTCCTAAGGATTGATAACTTCTCATTTAGTCCTGGAGAAATGCATAGACCTCCATCTGTTATACAAAGGAGTCTATCCAAACCAGGGATATCAAGAATTACAATATGGCTCAAGAGGGATGCTCTCTTTAAGCCTGTTTCTGAATCGAGGATGGGCTTGAGGAACTGGTCTGTTGGAACAGAACCCTTAAGAAGGATATCACCTTTCCCTTCTCTCATCAGTTTTACAGCTGTAACTGCTGCCCTTTCAGGGTCTGTCTCCTGGATCACTTCATCTTCATTGATTGATTTAAATTTTTTGGGGAGTTCTGGATCTCCTACGAACAATGGTTTAATCAAGCCTGAATCTCGAGCCTTAATGGATGCTTTAACTTCGCTTTCCTTATAGGCAGAAGCCACAACGCAACTAACAGGCCCTATCTCTTTTGCTCTTTTTATTATCTTGTTGATTGATCTTATTCTCTCCCCAGCCATTTTACTCATGATACAATAATTTCAGGCAAATGCAAGGATAAAAAAGGGGCGCTTGATCAAGCGCCCCTTTAGATGGCTAAGTTGCAAATTTTTAGCTATCTAATAACCACAATCTTGCTACTCAGAGATTTATTTCCAGTGGCCAGGCGATAGAAGTAAATACCGTTTGCCACCTTATTTCCATTTCTGGTTGTGAGATCCCAATTCATCGTATGGGTTCCTCGACTCATCCTGCGGTTAAGTAGTGTCTTCACCTGTCTTCCTGTTGCGTCATAGACGCTCAGTTTAACATCGGTTGCCCGAGGAAGGGCAAAGCGAACAGCTCCACGGTCTATAACAGGATTGTTGAGAGGAAGGAGTGAGAGGTGAAGTTTACTCTTCTCCTCTGAGACAGTTATACCTGATGGGATTTCGAAGAATTCACTCATCACATTGAGAACGAGTGTATCATCAAGAGCCTCAAAGTTGGGATAAGGTCCAGAAGTATCTACCCCTGGTGCATCCCAGGTTTCATCATAGAAGCCGTAGTCAAGGGAATCCCAGGCACTGGGATCACCAAAACCAGGATCAATTGCATCATCCCACTTGAAAGGCATCATTACAACCTTTCCTCCAGCCGTGCGATCATAGTAATAACCAAGGATTTCTCCTGTAGTCTTGAACATATACTGTGATGGAGAGACTCCTTCTACTGTTGAATCGATTCTGGCAGGATAGTTCGCACCATTACCTGGACCTCTTGTGAAGTAGAAAGGAAAGACAAGTTGGTAACCAGGTGAATTTGTCGTAAAGAAGCTACCAAAGATTGGATCAGCTGGATTGCCTCCTACCCCAATTGTATCCTCATTGTAAAAGTCATCGGCAAGACCGGCAACACCGAGGTATTCTCTTACCCAGTGACCAGCAGGAACAACAGTATCTTGATAGTCTGGGGCAACACCTGTTCCATAACCGAAGTCCTGGTCAGAATACCAGAAGTTTCCATCTAAATCAAGGAGTTCCTTAATGTTGGAAGTATCAGAATGGAAAACTATACCTCCTGTTCCATAATCTACACCATTACCAAGAGCCTGATCACCCCATGAGAACCACAGAACTGTGCTATTACCGGCCCCTTTGGCGTAGAAGGTAAGAACAGAGGAATCTGGCTCACCATAAACTGTAGTTGGCCAGTAATCCATCTGATCGCCATACTGTTTGGTAATAGGACCTCCGTGCACATAACCCCCTGGTAAATCATCCCACCATCCACCGAATTCACCCCATACAAAAAACCCAGGAGCATATTCGGTAATATCGTAACCATCAACCAGGAGGAAGTTTCCAGGAGTTCCCTCAAGCCTGACATATTGATGGGTTGAAGGATACACTGTTGCAAAAGCACCCTGGATATCATTAGCCTCAACCCAATAGGTCATCGTATCTCCAGCATTAACAGCGGGGAGTACAAACTCATAGACTCCATTTAAGGAGTCGCCAAACCATGGATCCGTTAGCTTTAGGGTCTCTGGTGGAGTAGAATTTACATGGTAGATGGTATAAGCTGTATCAACACCTCCTGAATCTGCTGGCACACCAAAATCAATAATCCATGCATACATCTTCCTTGGAGCATCAGAATAGGTATAGGGCAGAGCTTCAAATTCCTTGATGAATGGAGGTGGGTTTTTATAGAAATTCACTCTAGCTCTTGTTCTTATGAAGTGCCAGGAGGAATACCAGCCATAACCATGTCCTCTATCTCGATGCATCAGGGTGTGATAGGGAGCTAAACCAGTTGCGTAGATATATGGGTTTGGTGAGACATCTTCTTGATTTTTAATCCAACCAACACCAAATTTATCAGTTCCAATATCAACACAAGGGTCAACCGTATCTGCTAAATAACTCCAATAACCTGATGGAGCAGTAGTTGAAGTGGGTAATTCTTCAAAAATTGATACAACAGGTGATAGGCCTGGAGAGGAATCACCTGAGTGATATTCAGGGTAGAGAGCTTCATCCGCATAGTCGATTGTCTGATCAAGCCCGGCAAGGAACATAATAAGACCGGTCTCAGATGGATCCTCGTAAGGGGAGACTGTAACCTCATAGTTTAAAAGGCTACAGGCAGCAGGAGGCTCAAACCAGGTCATAAAAGTGTCAACACCACCAGCGCCTCCAAGACCTGTAAGAACGTAGTTCGGATCTCCTCCTCCTGTTGGAGTCAAAATCCAGGTTACAACTCCTCTTTCTCCTCTTTTTTCATAATCCTTAAAGAGTTCCTTGACCACTCCTCCTACTTCAGCATCTCTGGGTGATTGTCTTAGAGGGACGATTTCGCTCGGCTGGCCTTCCTTTGTAGGAAGCAGGTAGGCAGGAGTCGCAGAGAGAGTTCCAACAAAAGCAACCAACACAAGGAGCAGAATAAATTTACGCATAATACAACCTCCTTTTAGGTTTTAATGAGATTTAACATACAGACCCTCGATCTTCTTCCCAAGATTGTAGACAAAATCAGGTAAACTGGGGTCTAAATTTGGGTCTTCTTTACTTTCAGGATCGAGAATCCAAACCTGCCATAAAGCGTTTAAATACATCTTTAGATAGAAGTAATCCTGTGCTAAAAGTATTCTCACATTCTCACTCGTTAACAGGGGGTCAACGTATCGAATACTCGAATCAGCCTCAATTGGATTGTCCTCGGGAAAAACAGATAGAACCGCTCTCGCATAGATGGTTGACATCAAAGGAGCTCCTTCGCTCCTGTTTAGAAGTTGATCAGCCTGAGCTTCACCCACAAGGGCTAAGGCTGCCAAGGTACTCATTTCCTCTGTTGAGAGATAGGCATAGTCCGCTTCAACTTCTGGGTCTTCACCGGGAGCTGGTATGTAGATGGAAGTTGATGTTGTATCCCACACGACATGGACTTTTGTACTATCAGGATACCAGAGGGAGTCCATCCAGATAGAATCTGCAAGCAAAACAGAGGGTGTAACGATTCCATTCTGGGTAAAGCGATCAACTCTAAGTTTGAACTCAAAGGTATCAGAAGTGGTGTATTCATAATCTCTTGATTTTCCCACAGTGTCAAATTTTACATGGATCCACCAACTTGATGGAACAAAGGCAACGATTGTGGGATCAAGAAGGCCGAGAAGAGGGGTTTTCATAGGAGACCATCTATAGAATAAACTATCAGAAGTCAAATTCTCCCAATTCAGATCCACCTTTTCCACTTTGGATATTGGGGAGCCCTCCAGATAGGTTGCAAAATCAAAGGAAGTAAGAGCATCCTCAAACTTCTCCTCCTGCAAAAGGGCAAAGCCTCTTCCTATATAACCTTCGGTATTATCTGATTGAATCTTCACAAGGGAGTCAAAACGAGCGTATGCCAGATCGTAATCTCCATCCTTATAAGCTCTCCATCCTTTCACAATCAGGGAATCAACTATTCCTTCAATATCAGTTGGATAAGGTCCTACAGGGTTATCATAATTCTCTCCACAGCCAATTATGAGCACCAAGACAAATAAGGGAATTAGTAACTTCTTCATCTTTAACCTCCTCTACCTGATGAATACCATTTTCTTTGTCAGAGTCTTCTCTTCCGTCTTCAATCGATAGAAGTATATTCCGCTTTTCACTTCTTCACCATAGGCATCTTTTCCGTTCCATTTTACCCGGTAATACCCGGGGTCGAGACTCTTGTTTAAAAGGGTATTAACCCTCTGACCCACTACATTAAAGATATCGAGTCTTACTTTTGAGTCCTTGGGGATACCAAATTCAATCTGGGTCACTCTATTAAAAGGATTGGGGATGTTTTGCTTCAGATAGAACTTCCTTGGAGCTTCATCCACAGTTTCTGGTTGTCTATCAAAGATCTTAAATGTTCCAAGAGCCTTAATCTTAGCCTCAAGATGACCGCTAATTAGCCTGGATTCAACAGCCTTCCATTCCGTTCCGTCTTTTTGATAAAGGCCAGCATCTTTTCCATAGTTTTTGCATGGAATTCGGATTGTAGCCTCCTTCTTAAGCCCCATAGTCGGACCAACATACCAGCTATCTCCTATCTTACCAAGAGTCACTCTTTTCATAGAACCAATTGAGCCAGAGGGAATCTCAACCTCAGCATCCTTATTCGCGATTACACCCCCTTCCTGCCCAATTTTCTTCACTGTAATGGATAAAGTTTCTAGATGGAAAGCTCCTGCTACATCTCTTGCTCCAATATTTATTTCCTGTTCCCCAGATTCTTGTAATCGAATATCTGAGAGATAAACAAAATTACCATTTTCAAGGGTCTCTGAATAAACCATATCCACTATGTCTTCACCAAAAATCACCTGAGGATTTTCCTTATTGATATCCTTATAGAGTCGCTGATCAGAATAAAGATAGATTCGCATAAACTTATCAGCAAGAGGAGCCTGGAAGACACTTTTATCGATTTTGGGTGGTGTGTATTTTACAATAAAGTTAGAGAAGCCATAAATAGGGTTGCTACCTTTTGTGGATATGGTTATGAGAACAATATCAGTCATATCGTAAGTTCCATCTTTTACATCAGAAACATCAATCACATAGCGATTATCTTCTCCGAGTTCGGCTGTATCAATAGAGACCTCTTTTACAATAGAATTATCTTTCCAGCTTGCAAGATAGAGATAGAAGTCACACGCCTTCTCTCCATTGAATATTATCGAATCACAATTTAGGGAAGCAGCATTATCGTGAGTCATTCGATAAACCCAGGCACCATAATACCTTATATTATTTGTGGTATCTGTTGCTATCAAGTTATCTGTAAGAGGTATCTTTTTGAAGCCTTTAATCGTGGTTGCTGGATCAGGAGAATAGCCTATGGTAGGTCCATATTTTAGTTCATTTCTATAGCAAGTTTTTATGAATTGGATAAATAGAGCTATCACATCTCCACTTTCTCCAACTCTAACAAGAGTTGAATCTATGCTCTCCATTCCCTTTATTGGTCTTGTGGCTGTCTCGCCAGTTTGGAGATTTATAATATAAGTCCCTTTAATAGAATCAAGAGTCCTGATAAAACCACTGCCATACTCACTATAGAGATACATCATCAAAAAGTATGGGTAATTTTCATCTTCAACAGGGCTGAAAAATAGACCCGATAAACCGTTTGGAAAACATACATAATAATCCTCAGAATCAGGAATTGTATTCCCTTCACCATATTCTGTTAGATAACTCGCATAAGAACCAAAACCACTCAAAAGCCATTCTTCCTCATTTGGATCATAATTCCAGGAGATCATCTTAGCGAGAGATTTTGCATTCTCAACAATCGCCTTCTCGGGATCATCTGAAAAGAGCGGATAATCTACATAGATATATTCACCTTCATTGCTATTAGGATGGTCCTCACTTATATCATATTCATTCTCAGGATCGAAGTATGAATAACACCAGTCTTCAGTCCCACCGGCTGTTAAATCTTCTATATCAAGAAGAACAACATTGATTTGATGATTATTATCTACATCTGGAAGTTCACCAAGACCTTCTGTTACGGCATCAACTAACCCAGCGGTAGGGTCGTTTGGCGTTGACTCTTCCCAGAGAGAATCTACAACGCCAATTAGACTATCAGTAAGCTCTACTGAAGCAGGGTCAAGGACTTCGTTTTTCTCAACCCAGGAATTCCCATTGTCCTCTGAGAAATAGAGCCCACTATAAGTTGCGGAAAAAACCGAATCCCCTGTGGTATAAGTCGCAATAGAGGTAGCCCTCTTCGCATAGGTGCTAACACCGTATTCATCAAAACCTTCGGTTAGTTGGGTCCAGGAACTTTCTGAGATTCCTCTTCGGTAAACATAGTTGCTGTCTGTTGCTGCAAACACGGTTCCAAGAGTATCTATAGAAACATCATTAATTTTAAGGTTTGCTAAATCTCCTGTTATCTCACTCCAATTCCAGTTCGTATTCCCTCTATATACCCGGGAAGAATTTCCATCCCAGGAGAAAAGAACATAATACTTACCCTTTGTAAAGGCAGTCTTTAAACTCTTCCAATTACCAGGGACATCGAAAACATTAACCCAGTTTGAGGTTGAATCAACAAATTGATAAACCCCAGAATAGGTCAAAGCCAGCACCTCTTCTTTGCTTGAATAATGAGGTGCAAGGTCGAGAACTTTTGGTTTAAGAGCAAAGTTATCAATCCAGTAGGAATTCCCCGACATCTGGGCAGATTGGGTTTCGAACTTCGCATAAGAAGTTATTGAATCTGAACTGCTCATAAGAGGGAGAGTATCTGCAACCTCTCCATTGGTAGAGAGAATGAAGATATCTTCCGAAGGAACAAACTCAACTGCAAGGTTATTCCAATCAGGTTTGTATGTTCCACCTTCAACTTCAGACCACTCTGTACCATCGTAGAACTGAAGAACTCCTTCAGACATCCTAACTTCGGCTAAAACCGGCCCACTCTTTATAACAACAGGTCCTGTCGTTGCAGAGCTAAAACCGCTAACTTTAATATCAAAACAGGTTGTAAAGTTCTTAAGACTCGGTAGGGTCTTCACTGCCCAAACAGCTGCTCCTCCAAGGCCTTCATCCTGAATCAGTAAAGAATAATTCCCTATAGCTTCAGATCTATCCAAACTAACCCAGCGATACTCACTCTCAATTCCTCCAATCTCCCAACCCTCTGGCAAACTATCGTGAATTATCGTATCCTCAAAAACGCTCTCAAAATCTTCTACACCGAGGATAAAGGGTAACAATGAATTTGGAATCCATGGAGATTTAGAAACTTTATAAACCCCTTCTGGATTATCAGCGTAGGTAAAATAGTCTGCAGAATTTGGAGGGCTAACACAAACATTAAATACAGGGCCTTTAACCTTCTGGTAAGTCCAGGCTTCGCTTCGATAAAGACCACCCCCCGATGCAATATAAAGGCCCGAAGAGTGGGTAAAGAGATCATTCACAGGTCTACGGTCAGAAGGTATGAATATCAACTCTGCTGCATTATTCGGAACGGATCTTTTATAAAAAACAGTGTCTCTATCGGGCAACATTGCATAGAGCAAACCTGCACTGGGATTTGCAACGAGACCTTTAATTTCAGCAGACCCTTCTAACCCCCAAACCACAACATCACCTGAAACCTCCCTTGCTCTTATACCAATCGATCTATAAAGTTTAAAGGCTCCCTGATCTTTAGTCCGGATAATATTACCTTGATTCAATTCTGTTGATATCAACAGGATTGGAATAAGAAGTAAAATCGATATTTTCAGTTTCATCTGTAACCTCCTTCTACAGACCCATTAAAAGGGAGACACGATGTATTGCAGGCATCTTATTTCCATAGGTATATGAGTAACCAAATTCAAATTTTCCTGACGTGGTGCTCTGGGATATACCAAGACCAAAGTTGAAAGCATTAACATGGTCGTCTATCCCACCTCCCAGTTGATAGCCAGTTCTTAATTTGAGTATATCAAGAATAGTAACTTCCGTTCCAATTGCATAACGCTCAAGGTTATCACTCGGATGAATCAAGTCAAAAGCCAATAAGGCTTCTATCTGTTCTGTGGTATATATAGAGAAGGCCACCCCCCCACGGAATGTAATTGGTAGAGGATACGGAGCAAATTCTTCATCCTGGGAGACGATATTTCCATCTGCCCAGTCAGGATGTCTGCCACTGGGTGTAACATCAGGACCAAAGTCCTGCATAACAATACCTATTCTAAGATCTCGGAAGGTGGTTTTATAATAACCTCCAACATCCATTGCAAAACATGTGGCATCGTGTGAATTCATCTCCTCGTCAGGGTAATCCTCCCTTACCATCTTCAGGTTAACCCCAAAGGAAAAACGATCTGTGAGAAAGCGAGAATAGGAAATACCTGATTGGAAGGCATTATAATCAAAATAGAAGTTTGTCCCTTGAGGTTGCTGTGCAGTGGTTTTTTCCATCTCTCCACTTGAGAGTCCTGAATAGAAGAAACCAAAAACACCAGCAAACCCTACTGATTGAGTGATCGATATAGAATTGATTCCTATATCCGCCCAGTGATTCACCCTATCCATAAAGATTGACGTTCCAAGAGTGTTCGAAGACCCTGCTGGATTCCAGTAGACAGCCTCTGCATTATCACCAACAGCTGAAAAAGCCTCAGCCATACCCACAGCTCTTGTTCCGATCCCCACATTAAGGAACTTAGCCCCTGATATTCCCTTCTTTGCAAACTGGCCAAAAAGGATTAAAGGAACCACCAATATAATTAATAACGATCTCTTCATTGTCCCCCCTCATCTCATTATTAGCAACTTGCCTATTTTAGAATCGATAACTTTACTACCTTCTGCGTTCGATTGTTCTATCTTGTAAACATATAGGCCGCTCGATGCCTTAATCTCAGCCTCGGTTAGAAGATCCCAGGCCTCATCACCACTTGATCCAGTATGGGTCATTTCTTTTACTAAATCTCCACTTAACGTAAATATCTTTATCCTGCAATTCTGTGGGAGATTCATAAACTTGATTCTGTCTTCATACTGAGCTTCCCAGGAAGCTGAACCATAATAAGGATTTGGAACCACTTGAACAGAATCAAGGCTGCTTCCAAGAGGTGATGAAACATATAATTTAACCTCTGCACCTTTCTCATCCTTCATATAATTCGACCTTCCTGACTCCAGGCCATCTGTGTCAAAGGTTGTCACTGAATAGTAGTATGGAATACCTGGTATTGGATTCTCATCAGTATACTTTCTCTGGATGTTACCCTGGGCAACTGTAAAGGAATCAAGCAACTCCCAGTTACCAGGATTCCAGGCACTTCTGTATATCCTGTAACCAGCAAAATCTATCACAGCAGATATGGGATCTGGCGTTACCTCTGCTATATTTGACCAGATCAAATCAACTTTACCCCCAGAAGCTGAATAGTGTAGTTCTGGAGCCATAGGGGGAACAGGTATTACCCAGTGAAAATCTTCATTTGGGGCAGAAGGATGAATAGGATCAGAAGCCTCTGAACCCATGTAATAAGCATCAAGAGCATAATCTGCTGCCTGCCTTGCTCCTAAGCGTTTACCCGTTCCATAATAATCATCTGTTCCGCCATTTAGCCCGTAAGCTACACCTGAAACATAGACTAATCTCAGGGTCTCTCCACTTCTTAAGCTATAAGGGCCAACAGTTTGCACAAAACGATAGTCAAAAACTGAGGCTCCAATATCATAAGGTGTGGGCAAAAATTTATAACCAAAAGACATTGGATGTTTCCCTGTCATATAGTTAAGCTTCTCCTGATCCGTTCCTGGATCATTATTCCAGTTCCACCATTGATGGCTCGAGACAGTAGGTATCCTTGTGGGGTTACCATCGGCATCCATCCCATAAATATCAGAACCCTTGGGAGGTCCATAGATGAATCTACCAAATATGTAACCAGGACATTTCCCATTATCTCCTTCATCATCTCCTGGTTCTGCCGGGTTATCATCATCATAGATGTATGACATATTCCTTGGTATTAAGACAGTTCCATCAGATGAGATCAGCTTCTCATTGGCATCATCTCCATAAACCTGCCACTGGTCAGGAACCCCATCTGCTCCTTCCGTTGCTCCATCCTGAGTGATTGTCCAGTTATCGCTTGGAGAAGGATTATTCGGAAGGGTAGCCCATTCACCAAATGTATAACCATCAAAGGAAACCATATCATCTAAATTAGCATCTAATGGATCAGCCTCACAAACATCTGCATCCCAGCACCAAGCTACATAGAGATTCAATTCGTTCATATCGCCAAGACCTGAAGCCTTACCCAAGGACTTATCCCAAACAATTTCAAACTCATAGGCTATGAAATCTCCATATTCTGCTCCTGACCATTGAAAAGCTCTCTGTGTAACATGAAGACCCAAAGAGCGACCAGGGTTATATGTGCCCCAATCGTGAAATTTGGACACAAGATCCCACTGGGAAACTCCTGGACCAACTTTGCTCCATGAATTATCATCTGGCTCAAGTTCATAGTTTCCATAGTCACAGTGAGAAACAAAAGGGGTGCCTCCAACATAGGCTCCCAACCACAAACGCCCTTCCCACTGATAATAAAAACCGGCTCCCCCGGGATAGTCAAAGGATGGATTCCCTGTAACATCAGCGTTAGGATCACCGAAACTGCCAAAATTCGATTCAACAGACCATACCCCTCCTATTGTGTGAGGCTTAAACTCATAGGGATCTGCTTTCGTTCGAATCTTTGGCCCTGGATTTTTTGTCATTCCAAAAAGAGAAAGACTAAAAGCCAGTATACCAAAAAACACCATCGTCTTCTTCATTTTCCCTCCTTACCATTTCATCAAGAGACCAATTCGCATAAATCTACGCGCACTATAGACGTTTGGATCTTTATAAGCACCTCTTGGGTCACCATAAGCGTTATACCAGCTGACATCTGCAATATAAAGAAGATTCTTTACGTTAAAGATATGATAGACATCTCCAAATAGACCAACCTCCAACTGTCCCACTTCCCAGTTCTTATAAAATCTAACATCGGTTTGGATTGTATGAGGCCTTCTCCCTGTATTGATCAACTGTTCTCTCGTTCTTGAAGGAGGAGTCCAGGGCAGACCACTTCCGTAGTTTGTCGTAAAGTCAACACCTGTGTTAGAAAGCCCGGGAATACCAAAGAGACGTTCTCCCTCTGGCGCATGGAATCCTATATCCGCTGTAACGGTGTGTCGCTGATCCCAGTTAAGGTAATGTTCCTCTGCAGGTACGACATAACCAGCCCATATATAATCATAATTCTGTCGGGTTGAAGAGGATTTACCCCTTGCAACACAAAAGGTATAGTTGATATTCCAGGTAAGCCATGCAGGAGTTCCACCTCTCCTTTTTGAAAAGTTTATCTCAACCCCCTTTGAATGACCATAATCACTATTCGAATATTTGGTGTAATAGTTCACCATTGAATAGAAAATCTGCTGGGTATCTGTGAGACCTGATATATCCTTCATATAGGCAGTTATATCAAGCAGGATCTGATCATTGAATGCGTGTTCAACACCTGCTTCATAAGAAACCGTCTTTTCTGGACTAATGGAGGGATTACCCACCATCGGGAATGCACCGGAAAAATCATAATTCTGATTCCTGTACATATACATCATTGGCGGCATCTGGAAGTAGTGACCATAGGTAAAGTGAAATTTATCGTATTCGGCGATCGGGAAGGAGAAACCAACCCTTGGACTAATTGACCACTGAGGTTCTGCAGAAATTGGATCTTTGATCTCTCCACCTGAGGTTATATCTGTTACAGGGTTGTATCGATCAGAGGGCTCGTTATTGGAATTTGCGCTAAAGTAATCGAATCGGAGACCAGCATTAAGAACAAAGGTTTCTTGCTCAATTTTATCCTGAATATAACCTGCAATTCTGTAAGGTTCTGCTTCTGTCCAATCCATATAAACATTTCCACCTGATGCCATATCAGCACCATAATCAAAAAGAACAAATTTTTCGCTGGAAAGACCCGCCTTAACCCCATGGATTCTGCCAATCTGGGCTGTTAAGTCCCACTTTGCTGTGTATGTCTCTTTCTTATCATAACCATAGCCAACTCTTGGATAGCCCATATAGTAGTAACCGTCATAGTTAGCCGTCCTGTTAAAGGGATAGATTTGAAGTTCAGGCCATTTAAAACCTTTCTCTTCCCCATTTATCTCGACAATACGATTGTTATTCCCATCGGTAAAATCATCAATCCCGTCTTTATCATTTTCATCAATTACACCATCTCCATTCAGATCATAGGAACCATCTTCAAAAATATCATATTTTAGAGAAGTTGTATAGTTATTGAACCTAAACTCCTGGATGATCTCCGGAGTGATAGCATGGGTAATATTCAGACCATACTCGTAACTGTACTCGTAATGATCTCTATGACCCTGGGGGAAGAATTTCCATTGCATATCTGTAGAAAGCCAATTATTATACCCGCCGGTCTTAGAACTATTCGTGCTGTAAAGACCGTGAGCTACAATCTTGAAAGCCTTGAATGGTTTGAATGTGAGTTTTCCTGTGTAACTCTGCAGGGTATTATCGGCATGTGGCTGATGACCCTCATCCGTGTTAAACTCACCACCAAGAAAGAATCTCAATTTCTCTCCTACAAGAGGTCCACTTAAGGTAAAATCAATCCTCTTCATCTTTTCAGGACGCCAGGCCTGACCGGTAAGGGTATCTTTAACGGCAATACTATCCACTTTACCACTAACTTGAGTTATTGGAACTATATCAAAAGGCTTTTCATAATAAGAGGTGTCTTTCCAATCTGGGGATATATAAATATAGGGTGTTACAGAATCGGAAGTTATAGCAGCAAGATATGTGGTATCATAGGCTTCGTTTTCATCAAGAAAACTCTGAATCCCTTCTAAACCAAAAGCATCGTTATCCCTGACTCGAAGAGTAAAATGGAATTTTGGACCCCCACTCTTTGTTATAACATTGATCACACCTGACTGTGCACTACCGTATTCAGCTCCGAAACCACCCGTATAGACAGAGGTCTGCTCAACAGCCTCCTGAGGGATGTGAGAATCAAAACCTCCTGACAGTGGATCCGTCATCTGGACACCGTTCACAACATAAATAATCTCTGTGTTTCTTCCTCCACGAACATGGAGACCTCCCGCATCAATTACACCAGCCTGTCTTGCCACAACACCTTGAACTGTATTAACAGGAGTAAATTCCATATCTTCTGAAGAGATGATAGCAACGGATGTTGTTACATCCTTTTTAATTATCGGCCTTTTTGCCTTAACGACAACCCCTTTAACCGCAATAGCCGTGGATTTGAGTGGAAATTCAAGAGTCTGAGTTAGATCCGCTTCAATCTTTGTATCCGTTATCGTCATAAATCGATAGCCCATCATCCTGGCGGTCACTTCATAGGTTGCTGGTGGAACATTTAGAATGACAAAGTAACCGTCTGGATCCGTTGCAGCACCCATGGTCGTCCCTTCTATGATGACATTGACACCTGGTAAGGGTTCACCTGTATTGGAATCGTAAACCCTACCAACTATCTTACCCGTTATTCCAGCAAAAAGGGGTACTGCAAGAACGCATAATAAAAGCAGTGAAAACTTACGCATAAAAACCCCCTTTTTAAAGTTTTTATAATTATATATTAATTCCCTTTTAGACCATCTTTTCCCTGGAAAGTCTGAATTGGGAATTTTTGCTTGGGTAAAACCCTCACTTTCTGATTAAGCCTCCTATTATTTTAAAAGTATAATCTCTTTTTTATATTTGTCAAGGGGTCCTTTCAATTTTTCTTGCAACGAGAAGTTCATTTAACTCTTCAGGATTCGTGGACATTGCAATTGCATCTTTATGAGTAATGAGTCTCTTTCCAATGAGTTCTATCAAAGATTCATTCAGGGTCTTCATCCCCTCTTTAGACCTCGTCTGCATAATAGAGTACAACTGATATGTTTTCCCCTCTCTGATTAACTTTCTTACCGCTGCTATTGAAATAAGAGTTTCTGTCACAGGAATAAGACCATTCCCTCCCATGCTCTTTATTAGATCTTGTGAAAAGACTCCGAGTAAGTTGGCTGAGAGTTGAAGTCTCACCTGATGCCTCTGATGAAGTGGAAAGATATTTATTATTCTGTCAATAGTCTGAATTGCACTCTTCGTGTGGAGTGTGGAAAAGACTAAGTGCCCTGTCTCTGCAGCAGTAATCGTCATCTGAATTGACTCTCTATCCCTCATTTCACCAACAACGATGACATCGGGGTCCTGACGAAGAGAATATTTTATTGCAGAAGCAAAAGAACGAGTATCACTTCCAACCGCTCTTTGATCAATAATGGCTTTCTTATCCTTATAGATAAATTCAATTGGATCCTCTACAGTGATAATATGACAGGTATCCATCTTATTCCTGTATTCTACTATTGTAGCAATGGTTGTGGATTTCCCGCATCCCGATGGGCCTGTTACAAGAACCAGACCTCTGGGTTTTATTGCAAATTCCTTTAATATTGGTGGAAGATTCAAGTCGTCTATACTGGGTATCTCTGAAGGAATGAGGCGAAACACAATCCCAATACTCCTTTTCTGCACAAAAACATTTACTCTGAAGCGAGATAGACCAGGAACGTTTACTGCAAGATCCTTCTCTTTATTCTTCTTAAATTTTTCCATCTCCCTGGGTCTCATAACATTCTCTGCTATTCCTTCGATTTCATACTCTTTTAACGGTTCATACCTATTAAACTTTACCAACTCCCGATTTATCCTCATAATCGGGACTGAGGCAGCTTTAAGGATTAAATCAGAGGCGCCCTCTTGCTTCATCTCATTAAGTAGAGCACCAATATTTACACCCATCTTAACTTCTTGCTAAAGATGACTCAAAAGCACCAAGGTTGGATACCTTTGAGAGAGCCTCTTCATAATCAACATAACCACGGAGGTAGAGTTCTTTAAGTGAATCATCGAGGAGTCTCATCCCATATTTTCCACCTGATTTTATTATATTATAAATCTGTTCTACTTTCCCTTCTCTAATAGCATTGGAAGTACTTTTGGTCCCAATAAGAATCTCAAAAGCGGCAATTCTGCTATTGTCATCAGACCGCTTAAGGAGTGTTTGAGAGATTACAGCCCGAATCGTTGAAGCAAACTGGAGACGAATCTGGTGTTGATGCTCAGGTTCAAAGACATCAACAATTCTATCCACAGTTTGAGGAGCATCAGGGGTATGAAGGGTTGCAAAAACTAATGAACCCATCTCTGCTGCATTGAGAGCCAGAGCAATCGTCTCCCTATCTCTCATCTCCCCCACCATTATTACATCAGGGTTTTGTCTCACTACTCTCTTTAACGCTTCCTTAAAAGAATTTGTATCTATACCTATTGCTCGTTGTTCAATCACGCTCTTTTTGTCCTCGAAAACATATTCAATCGGGTCTTCTATTGTAATGATATGGGATTTTTTTCTTCCGTTTATCTCTTCAATCATAGCGGCAAGGGTGGTAGATTTTCCCACACCAGTTGGCCCGGTCACAAGGACAAAACCATGGGAATACAGGGCTATTTCCTTTAATATCTTCGGAAGCCTCCATTCATCTATGGTCTTCACTTTTAGTGGAATTACCCTGACCGCTACACCAATTTTCCTTCTCTGAAGGAATAGGTTCATTCTGAATCGAGCAAGACCTGGTAGCTCGTAGGAAATATCAAGTTCAAGTTCCTTTTTAAAACGATTTTTTTGCTCTTCAGTCATTATAGAAAAAATGAGTTCTCTTACCTCTTCCGGGGTGAATCTTTCATACTCTTTTAACCTTATCAGTTTCCCCTGAGCTCTTATGACGGGGGGTTCTCCAACCTTAAGATGAAAGTCTGATCCACCTTTTTCAACCACTTTTTGTAAGTAATAATCGATTTTATGAGCCATTTAACCCCTACTACACCCGAAAGGACTCGAACCTTCAACCTCCCCGGCCGGAGCGGGACGCTCTTTCCATTGAGCTACGGGTGCTTATCTACATTAAAAATTTTTATTTTCTATCTCCTTTCTGAGTCTCCTGGATGGTTTATAAGTTGGCACCCATCTATCCGGAATCTTTACTTCTTCCATAGTCCTTGGATTTCTTCCTATCTTACCCTTACGAAAGTTGTTTTCAAAGACTCCGAATCCTCGCAATTCGATCCTGTCATTTTTGTAAAATACATCTTTCACTTCTTCTATAAAAGATTCCAGCACCACCCTGACTTCTTTAATGGGAATTCCTGTTCCTTTAGAAATACTCTCCGAAATATCTGCTCTTGTCCTATTCATACGGCCTCCTAATTTTTTATCTTTGTCCTATATAACCAAATACTTTATCTCTGTCAAGGTTAATCTTTACCAAGATTCAAGCATTAAACGCAAAAGAGAATCTTTTATCTCCGAGGCAACCGATTCCACACCTTCCGTTTCGTCCGATGAAATAGGATAGACAACTGACTCCTGGATATCCTTTTCCCACTCAGGTTCCTCTTCACTTATCTTCGCCAGAGAAAATTTGACCTTTACCATAAGCCTGTACTCTTTAATCTCCCCTTCGGAAGTGTACGATTCCACTTTTCTGTTATAATCGGTGATTACCCCATTGAGGATGTAATCACCATCGGGTTTGATTTTGACTCTTCCATCTTTGATAAATGCATCTATCAAATCCTCTGTGAGGATTCTTTCAATATCGGCATTATTGGTTTTATTCTCTAAAGGGGGTATTGAAACTGCCCCCTTAAAACTACCACTCTGGAAGGAATAAACACAGGAGAAAAAAAGAGATACTGCAGGTAAGACCAGGAGTCTTCGAATATTATTCATATTCATACAATTTTTCTCTTAAGTCTTTTATCTCACTTCTCTTCCTCAGTTCATACAGCCACTCTTGATAGAAAATCATTTGCTTTTCAAGCTGAAGGTTTCTCGCAAATTCAGGAACAAACTCTTTGATCTTGTCCTTTGAGGGTGTTTTTCTATCCAGCACTTTAATAACAAATACAGATACTCCACCTCTTATAGCTGGAGAAACCTTACCAACTTTTAGATTAAAAGAAAGAAGCACAATCTTCTCTGGAAGTCGGACACCCTTCTGTTGATAGTTATTTAAAGTGAAATAGGGTGTTCTTGACCATTTTCCTTTTTCAGGATGCCTTGGGAGTTCATCTCCGGTTAGTTTCTTTTCTAAGTACTCCTTTGCACGAGAGGCAGCTTCGTATAACTCAAGCGAATCTCTAACTTCTGCCTTAATCTCAGAAAAGGAAGGGGTTCCTTCTTCTATATCTTCTACCCAGCATACATAGAGGGAATCATTCCCTATAAGCGGGTAAGAAATGGCTCCCTTTTTTGGTTCGTCAAGGAATGTTCCAAAATCTATGGGAATATCTGGAACATAGCCTATTCTGCATTCGGTATGTTTCACATCGTATCCCTCGGGTCCCCCTGTGGTGGAATCGGATCGTAATTGCTTTACCAGCTCCCATGATTTCCCAAGAGCGGTTTTGTAGCCATCCTCAGAAGGAAAAACAGCCAGGAAAATTTCCTTCAGGTTCAAACTATCCCTTTGTCTATCCAGAAGTTTTAAAATATGGTAGCCATCGTCCAATCCAATAGGGTAAGTGATTCCTCCAGTTTTCCTACCAACAAGAGCAGTTATAAAATCAGAAGACAAGTTTTTTACATTGACCCATCCATTAAAGAGTCGCCTATTAGATGGAAGATATGAATAGATGCTAACAAGGGTATCAAAAGGAACATTCTCTGCCCTCTTTATGATTGATTCAGCGAGGTCTTTTGCTGATTGGATCCTTTCTTTATCTACCCGGATTGGAAAAGAGACATAATCCAATCTAACATCTTCTTCCCTTGTGAATATATCCTTGTGGGTTAAATAGAACTCTTCTGGAGAAGTGGAGGGCCTCTCTCCCATCCATTCATCCAGAGGTAGGCGAATATACTCAAGCTTCATTCGAACAGAATCCTCCATCAGATTCTCAGCAACTCCATTATTGGTTAGTCCAACAAGGGAAGAAATTTCTCCCTGAAGGATTCTTTTTGGAAGAGTCCCTTTGATTTGAGCGGCATAATCCGAAATAAATCGGGAAGCACGAGGGTCTTTCAACAGTTCAAGGTATCTGTTATAATCGAATTTACCTCCAACCCAGAAGGTTGTGTCCTGGGCTATCATACTTGGTGGAGAATTCTTTATTATATCGATTATCTGTTCATCTGAAATAGAAATATCTCTCTTATTCAACTGCTCATTCAATAATCTGTCCATTATTAATCCATTAATTATCTGGTCAGATAGTTTCCTTTCTTCCACGGGATTCACACCCATTGAGCCACTTATAATTCTTGTTTGGTTATTTAATAAATCTCCATATTCTCTGTAAGTTATGGGTTCACCATTCACCTCTGCAATGAGGTTCTCATCCCCTCTCTTACTGCTTAGTATATTCGAACCAAAACCAAAGAATATAAAGAGGATAAAAGCGGCTGCGACAAACCACATAAAATATTTTGTTACTGATCTTAGCTTCTGCATTATCATTTTTCTTCTCCTTTTAGATATTCTATAAGAGACTGTAGTCTATTTATTACCCTCTTTTTCCCCAAAACCTCCATCAATATAAAGATGCCTGGACCAAATGTCATACCGCTTATCCCAAGCCTAACAGGATGAATAAGTTCTGCAGACCTGCAACCCAATTCTTGGGAAAGACCACGGAGAACCTCTTCTATTCCTTCTCGATTGAATGGTTCTAGTTCCTCCAATCTATCGACTAATTTCCTCATTCTCCTGGAAAGACCGGGGTAGAAATGCTCGCTGGCTCCTTTTTCATCCAATGAGAAATTATCAGAAAAGAAATAGTACCCAAGTTGGATGAAGTCCTGAAATTTCTTCACCCTGTTCCCCATAGCCCCAATAATTTTAATTATGTATTCCCTGTTTTGAACATCAATACCCTTCTCTTTCAGATAATGTTGCAGTCTTTTTGCAATCTCCTCCTCTTTTAATCTGTTCATCCATTTTCTATTTACCCATTCCAGACGTTCTAAATCGAAGACAGCGGGCTTTTGATTAATGCTCTTTAGGGTAAAACGCTCAACCAATTCTGAAAGGGAAAATATCTCCTCTTTTGTCTTTGGAGACCAGCCAAGAAAAGCAAGATAATTCACCATTGCTTCAGGGAGAAAACCTTTGTCTCTGTACTCAGAAATAGCCACTGCATTTTTCCTCTTAGAGAGTTTTGAGCGATCTTTCCCAAGAATTAGGGGAAAATGAGCAAATTCCGGAGGCTTCCATCCAAAAGCCTTGTACAACAATATCTGTTTTGGTGTATTTGGAATATGATCATCGCCTCGCATTACATGGGTTATCTCCATCCTGTGATCGTCTACCACAACAGCCATATTGTATGTTGGTGAACCATCAGACTTTAAAATGACAAAATCCTCTATCTCTGAATTATCTCTCTTTATCCCTCCATGGATAAGGTCTTTATACTCAGTAACACCGGGAGGAATATGGAAGCGCAAAGCCTTTGGTCTACCTTCCCTTTCAAAATCTTTTCGCTCTTTCTCTTTTAAATTATAGCATCTTCTATCATACATCCATCTCTTATGAGAATTTAAAGCCTTCTTCTTCCTCTCTTCGATCTCCTTCGGGGTACAGTAACACCAATAGGCATTGCCTCTCTTAAGTAACTCAAAAGCTCTTTCCCTGTAATTATCAAAATGATCTGACTGGTATACAACATCCTCATCCCATCCAAGATTCAACCAATTAAGACCGCTTTTTATCGATTCTGTCATAATATCTCTGGAGCGCTCCAGATCTGTATCCTCTATCCGAAGGAGGAAAGAACCATTATTTGCCCGGGCAAAGAGGTAATTAAAAAGGGCAGTTCTTGCCGTCCCAATATGAAGATACCCTGTTGGGGAAGGCGCTATACGAACTCTAATGGAATTTTTATTTTTATCCATAGTTTTCTATATATATACATATTAAAAAAGACAAGTCAAGGTCTCTTTTGATTTCCTTGCCCCTTGCCCGGAGGAAAAATAATTCTATATTTTATTATTGTGTTTGAGAATCTAACTGAAAGAATAAAAAGTATATTAAAAAGCCTATCAGGAAGAGGAAGACTTTCGCCTCCTGAGGTGGAGAGAGGAATGAGGGACATCCGCCGCGCTCTTCTTGAAGCGGATGTTAACCTCGAAGTGGTAAAGGAATTTATTTCCGATGTAAAAAAAGAAGCAATTAACAGAAAAATATACGAAAGTTTTACCCCAACTGAAATGATAACCCAGATTGTGGGAGAAAAATTAATCGAGCTTCTCGGAAAAGCAGAACCTTTAATCCTTGAAGGACAACCTGCTTCAATCCTGCTTGTTGGCCTTCAAGGTTCGGGTAAAACCACTACGGCGATAAAGCTTGCGAATCTTCTTAAGAAAAAGGGCCGAAAGCCCTACCTTATACCAGCCGATGTAAAGAGACCCGCAGCCTTCCAGCAACTTAGAGATCTGGCAGAGAGGGAAGAACTACCCTATTTCTCAAGCCGCCTCAATGATGAGGTAAAACTCTGCAAGCAAGCTCTAACCCAATCAGTCCTAAAGAGATATGATACTCTTATTTTTGATACAGCGGGGAGGTTGCATATAGATTCTGAAATGATCGATCAGATTAAAAGAATAAAAAACGCTGTAAAACCTTCAGAGGCTTTCCTCGTTGCAGATTCAATGACAGGCCAAGATGCTGTAAATATCGCAGGAGAATTTGATAGAAAAGTAGGAATCACGGGGATCATACTAACTAAAATGGATGGCGATGCAAGAGGAGGAGCTGCCCTTTCAATGAGGAAAGTCTCTGGTAGGCCTATAAAATTCATAGGCACAGGAGAAAAACCAGCCGACATAGAGGTTTTACATCCAGAGAGGCTTGCTTCCAGAATACTTGGAATGGGAGATATAGGAGCCTTGCAAGAAAAAGCCGAGAAGGCAATTGAAAAAGAACAGGCACAAAGATTCCAGAAAAAGTTAAAAGAAGGCAAGCTGAATTTAGAGGATTTCCTTCAACAGATAAAACAATTGAAGAGAATGGGCCCTATTGAAGAACTTGTTGAACTCTTGCCAGGGGGGCAGGATTTAAAAAAGATGTTGGATGAAAGGGAGGTGGTTCGCACTGAAGCTATCATTCAGTCAATGACCCCCGGGGAAAGGATAAATCCTGAGATACTAAATGCTTCAAGAAAAAGAAGAATTGCAAAAGGGAGTGGGTCCTCAGTCCAGGACATCAATCAATTATTAAAGGAATACAAGACTGTAAGGAGAATGATGAAGCAAATGAAGGGTAGAAGCCCCTTTATTAAAAATAAGTTCTTTAGATGAATCCAGTAGTGCTTATCTTCTGTTATATACTAATGTTAATAGGTTTAGTTGGATGCATCCTTCCGCTTCTCCCGGGGACACCCCTTGTTTTCCTCGGGATATTTATCTATGCCTGGAAGACCCATTTTACAATTATTTCCTGGAATCTTATTCTCATATTCCTCATTATAACAGTCATCTCTGTTCTTCTCGATTTTATTGCAGGGGGAATTGGGTCAAAAAAGATGAAAGCTTCGAAATTTGGAGTGATTGGGGCCTTCTTTGGAGCAATAGCAGGGTTCTTCTTTGCCCCCTTTGGTATAATCATCGGACCCCCTCTCGGAGCTTTTATTTGTGAACTCTTTTCCGGAAAGAATGCTTTAGAGGCATCAAAGGCAAGTGCTGGAGCAATCCTTGGAATCCTTGGAGGGACCCTCTGTAAAATCGTCCTATCCTTAATAATGATAGGGTTATTTACATCACTGGTCTTCTAATTATAAGGTTTTATATTAGAAAGCCTCTCAGGAGAAATATCAGATAGGTTAGTAAAATTGTTAGATGTGTGCTCTTTTCCATTTTTAACCCTTGTTCTTTTGAAAATTTCCCACTTCTCCATTTCCATACCTCTGGGAAAAAAGCGGGGACTCTTTTCTTATATTCCAGGAATTCTTCTCTAAATTTTCTCTCTAAATATCTCTCTTCTTCCAGAATGATCGCAAGATAATAGAGGAAAAAGATAAAAGAATAGATAGGGAGCAAAAAATTTTCATAAAAATTTGCACACAAGGTGAATCCAAAACCAATAAGAAAATTTCCAAAGTATAAAGGATGCCTCATAATGCTGAAAGACCCCTTATCGAGAATATAATCTCCAGAAATCTTATTCCCCCTCATCCAGACCCCTGCATACCCCTGGGAGAGAAAACGAATAAAAAGACCAACAATTATAATACTTGAACCCAACAAATAGATACCCCATGAAAATTTAATTACAATAAGGAGGAATGAAAAATAGGGAACAGGAAAAAATGATCTATACCTAAAAAGAAACTTTCCTATCTTCAACTAAATACCCGAATTTTTACTATATTCTCTTTAGAGCGAGTTTCAGAATTCTCGTCACCAATTCATCATACTCGATACCAATCTCCTTTGCCTCTGCCGGCAGATCGGAAAGCTCTGTCATACCCGGGATTGTATTAATCTCAAGGACATAGGCATTCTCACCATGGACCATGAGATCAACTCTGGAGAAATCCCTGCAGCCAAGAGTCCTGTGGGTGGCAAGAGCTATCTCTTTACTCTTTTTCTTCATCTCCTCGCTCAACCTTGCAGGTATAATAAATTCTGTCAAACCCTTTGTATATTTTGCTTCATAATCATAGAATTCGTTCTTTGGGATTAGTTCAAGAGTTGGCAAGGGCTTATCTCCAAGAATTCCAACAGTTATTTCCTTTCCACGAATGTATTCCTCTGCAAAGAATTCTCCATATTTCTCTGCTTTACGAATCGCAAGTTGATAATCATCATCGCCCCTTACTATGCTTATTCCTACAGAAGAACCCTCTGAAACTGGCTTTATAAGATAAGAAGGCCTGAGGGAGGGAGGGGTTTTATTCAGAGGATACTGAAACTCTGGCGTCGGGATGCCGGATGAGATAAGAACCTTCTTTGTCATGACCTTGTTCATTGCAAGAGCAGAAGATAGAACTCCTGAACCTGTATAGGGAATATCCAGAGTTTCTAAAATCCCCTGTATCGTTCCATCCTCCCCTGGCTTTCCGTGTAACATTATAAATGCAATATCTAAATGAGCTTTTGATAAAACTTCGGCTATGTCTTTTGCAACATCAATCTGGATAACATCATATCCACGATTTTTTAAGGCAGAGGCAACTTTCTTGCCTGAAATAAGGGATATCTCTCTTTCAGAAGACCAACCCCCATACAGGACACCTACCCTCATAACTCAATCCTTATTACTCTGTCATTGTTACTTCTATCAAAAACTCTTATTGCGATATATTTAGATTCTCTATCCACCTTACAAGAAAACGATTCCTGTTTTTCATCAAAAAGACCGTCCAGAGGCCTTGCTCTTCTCCATTGAACTTCTTCATCCTTGGAAGTTCTATAGAATGTTCCTGAAATGGAGGAAAGTTTATCAATGCAAGTTCCCGAAACAAAAACGCTATCCCCGATTACTCTCTTTTTTATATTCTCTATCCCGGGAGGGGTGTGATCGATCAAAAAAGAAGTCGTCTTTTCCGAAGAGAGAGGAGAGGGTTGATCCAGCAGGTCCTTTGCTACAATCTTAACAATATATGACCCATCGGGATATGGAGAGGTATTAAGGAAATAGGCTTTCTCTTGCAGAGAGAAAATCAAACTCCTGAATTCTTCATCTTTCCTCTTGAGAAAGAGGTCAAAGCTCAACCGATCCCCATCTGGATCATGAGCTTCCCAATAAATACAACGGACTCCTTTCTGGATTATACAGGAATTATCAGGAATAAAGAATCCCATCTTTCTCAGCTTTTCTTTTTCTTCTTGAGAAAGGGGATGGTGAATCTGGGTTTGGGTATTTCTTCCAACTATTCCAATTGTAGGAGGAAGGACTGCGAATTTCTGGATTTCCGGTGGGGAATTTCTTTTCCTGTAAGAAATGCGAACTTCCTTCAGATATGGGTTACCCCCCTTTAAAACCACTCTCCACTGAACGAATGGATCTTCTGTATCAATTCTCCTCCCAAGGGTTTGCCATTTAGTCCAGGAAGAATCCACCTCCTCTTTTCTTCCGCTCCTTATAAGGAATGTTAAATCTCCCCTTCCATTGTAAAAGAGATTGCCCCAGATTATACCAATACCTCCTTTAAAAACAGAGGATGTATACATACCTTCCCTTCTCTTCTCATTTTTTATTGAGTAAATCTTTGCAGGATAGCCCGTTCCTATATAGAGTTCTCCATTAATATTCTTTAGAACGGTTATCTTTGGTTCATCAAAATCTGAGACTATCAGGAAACCATTTCTGTGGAACTCTCCAAGTTGACCATCCTCCCCTTCTCCAGCATAAAATCTACCTCCAACTTCAATCCCATTCAGAATCGGAGTCCCCTTGTAAACTTCGAACTCCCTATTATGAATCAGGAATTTTATCTGCCCTTTAGGTTCTAAGTTTCCAGCTTTAATCCCTGTCACACAGAGAGTGTCTCCAACAAATCCCAAACCGTTCACTTCCTCAAGATCGGGATCATAATATATTCTTCCTGAACTATCCTTCTTGAACTCATATACGAGACCAGGATTAGCAGTCCCAATAAACAACTTGTTATTATGGATAACCATCTCCGTCACAGAATTTGCCTGGGTGTTATAGAACTCCTTTATTTCTTTATTATCCCCCAGTTGATATATCTTTCCTTCTGGTCCGGTTCCGATAAGAAACTTGCCATTCCATTCAAGGATGGAATATATGTTATCTGCTGGAATTGTTATTGAGTCTACAATTGAGGTACCCTTAATGAATAATAACTTTCCGGATGGAGAAAGACCGCCAACAATTAGATCCCCTTTCCCAAAAAGAGATATTAAACCTCCTTTACGATTGATTATGGTATCGGGTGAGCCGCTCCCGTGATCTCGAATAATAAGCCCAAGATCGGATATCCCAAAATAGAGTTCTCTTCCACTTTTAACTATATCTGATATAAACCCATCACTTTCCCATCTTACACTTTCAATCTTATTTCCAAGGAATACTGAATCCTGGGAAATAATGGTTCCATCGATCTTTCCCTTATAAAGTGAATCCCCATGATAGGTCCATAGGTATGACAATGATATCATAAAAAGCAGCATCCTACCTCCTGATTTCTATCGATTTTCTAACTTCCCCCACAACAGGACCGTCAGTGACAATTTTCTTTTTTTCGATAAGGAATAAATTATTAGAAACCCAACCATCCTTTTTACCGAGAACCAATTGAATGCTTGAGGGTAAGTTCTTGAGTTCCCCAACTTCAGTGCTGAGTGAAGAGCCCTTTTTGTACACCGAAAAAATGAATTGATCCCCTACTGGTAGAGTGTTTATGAATTTTTTCCATTCTGAAAAATCATTAAATTGGAAATTCAAGGGAGCCCTTCCTTGCTCAAAATAAATAAATTCTTCCCTCCCAGAAACCCTGATAAGTAATTCACAGGGCTTGGTAGGAGCCTGGAATGTGAAGCATAGAGAGGTATCAGACTTCCTATACTGATCAATTGTAATTCTTGCAGTTATCTTCTCCCCCAATTTAAACTTCCTCTTTTCAAGTTTTAAATCTTTGATTCTGTATCTTCTTATCTGCGGTTCACTGGAAACAAAAATATGAATTGAATCCACCGTGACACCCTTGTAACGATTGTCTTGAATCTCTGCAAGAATTTCTCTTGTCCGCCTGTAAAGTCCGTCCTGGAGAGCTTCCCCACTCATAACAGGGAAAACGGACAAAGGACCATGGTTGGTCCAGAGAGTAAGTTTTCCTCTCAGTGTTGAGGGTTTATACAACCCCATTTCTTCCACCCAGTTTGAGAATACCAGAAGAGAAGTGAGAGCTGGAAGAAGACTCTCTTGAGCTGTAATCCTGTATTTTTTCTCCAGACTCCCGACCCTTATCCTGCAATTTACCATTGGAGGGTCTTTACCTATTATCCCCTTTAAACCCGAGGTTCTATCAGAGGTAATCGTCCCAACTATCTTTCCCGGGTTTATGAATTCAAAGGATTGATAGTAAGAAGGAAGATATGCGCATACTTTACCCCCGCACAGAGGTAGGTTTGAACCACCTGTTCCATAAGCAGGATGGCCAAAAGCATAAACTGTATCACCAATAACCTCAGATATTATCCCCATTATGGAAATGTTCCCATCTCCCGTGAGAAGGGTCACTCCACAAACGCCTCCTGGTAGGAAAGGAGTTGTTTCATCAGTCATTCCTCCCAGATTACTCTGGGAAATGAAAAAGTCTCCAGGCAGGGAATCAAGGAATGGAATAGAAGAGGATGGAAAACCGGAAACATTAAGGATGGGTTTTATTAGGGTAAGCCCGGAAGAACCGGATAAGGAAAGACTCCCCCCCCTTTTCATCTCTGTAAAGGGCATTATACCACAAATAGGCTCCTTTGAGAATCCCCAGGCGTAAGCTACAGCTCCAAGGAGTTTACCATTAATATAGACAGGACTCCCACTCATCCCAGCAAGAATTCCACTTTTATCAATAACATCTCCTTTCAGTTTCGCAAGAATCACCTCGCTTCCTGTTGGAGAGGGTGGAAGTTTCCCGATAATCTTTACCTGAAAAGTGTCTATCTTTGAACCCTCAAATGTGCTTAACCCGATTCCCTCCATTCCTTTATGAACATCAGAGGGAGGAATGATTTCAGAACTTTGAATAATCTGAAATAATAGAATGGATACGATCAGCATATTCTTCTTCTAAACCTTTTTCCTTTGCCAGTTCAAGGTTCACATCCAGCAGTTTAACTACAGTGGCTAAGGACTCTGGAGCAAAATCTTTAAGAGACTGTAAATCTCTTTTAATGGTCAAATAATCTCCCCTTTCAACAGGTCCAGTGAGGCTTCCGAGATAACCCATATCCTTTATGTTTTTAATCGTTGTTTCTCCGAGATATAAATCTATTCCTTTTTGTATCCCACACTTCTCAAACAATTTATGGGCAAGAAAAAGCAGGCTTGTAGTTAAGTTTGTGGATAAAACAGCTGCAAGATGGTATAAGGGTTTTTTATCGGTATCTACCACTAAATATCTGCCTTTAAGAACCCTGACTATTTTCTTTGCTGTCTCTATTCCTACTCTGTCTCCCTCAATTCCCCAGAATCCATGGGATAGGTTCATTCTGTATTTTGGAACGCTTCTTAAGGGATGGAGGGAGAATATTCCCCTTGGTGAAGGTGCATGGATTGCAGTGTGATCCAGGGAACCACTTGTATGGCCTACGATGAGGAAAGAAGGAAGTTTCTTTGAAACTCTCTTGATCTCTCTATCTGGAAGAGCAATGAGAACAAGTAAATTTCTTTCTTTAAGTTCATCAAGCTTATCAATACGTTCTTCTTTTTTTACCCAATCCGGGAAACTGGTAGAATAATAACCATAAAATCCCCACCCGGCAGCTTTGAGTGAATATGCAAGTGAGGTTCCAACCCTCCCAGCTCCACAGAGGGCAAATTTCATTCAGGGATGATATTTATGACCTTTTTCCCACGTTTTGTTCCAAACTCCACTCTCCCCTCCCTCAAGGCATAAAGGGTGTCATCGCCACCCCTTCTAACATTCCAGCCGGGGTGATATTTGGTTCCTCTTTGGCGAACGAGTATTGCACCGCTTAAAACTTCCTCTCCTGCGAATCTTTTGATCCCAAGATAATTTGGATTTGAATCACGGCCGTTACGCGAAGAACCTACACCTTTTTTATGAGCCATTTTTCACTCCTTTTCTCTTTTTAATCAATGAGGCACCTTCTTTTTTCATCTTGCTAATTTGCAGATTCCCGAGGATGGCTTTTAACTTCTCATCATCTGTTTTCAAGAAAGAATTTAAGTCTTTAATCCCTGATTTTCTCAGTTTTTCAGCCCTCATCTTCCCAATCCCCTGGATCTCTTCAAGTTCTATTCTTGGAGGTTTTTTAGTGGACTTTTTGATTTTCTTCTTTTTTGTTCCCATTATTAAATCTTTTATTTCCACCTCGGTATATGTTTGTAGGTGTCCCTTTTTCTTTCTGTAACGCTTGCGCCTTTTGTATTTAAAGACGACAATCTTTTTGTCTCGGCAATGCCCAAGGATCTTTCCAGCCACAGAAGCACCCTCAATATAAGGGTGCCCAACTTCAACTTTATCGTTCTTAACAAGAAGGACTTTATTGAAGTTAACAATATCCCCAACTTCTTTATTTATCCTGGGCATCTTCAGTTTCTCACCAGGTCTTGCAATCCATTGAAAACCTTTCGCTTCAAATACCATGAACATCAATCCCCTCCTTCTGGTGGGATAGGTAACACACCTTTTGGAGGCGAAACTTTCTCCTGGCTTTCTCCCTGTTCTACTGGAATTCCCTTTTCTTTCTCTGGAACAGTAGCGAAAGGCGTCTCTTCTCTGGGAATACCCCTGTCTGATGGAAGTGTTTGCATCAATTTTTTCTGGATCTCGGGTTCTGTCCCTTTAACCCTTCTTGGAACCATAATGGCTATGGATGAAGAAGTGATGAAAAAAAGTGCAGCAAGAGCTATTGTAATCTTCCTAAGCAATGGTGAAGCTCCCCTTCCCCCAAAGAAGGAACCACTCCCTCCACCACCAAAAACAGAACTCATTCCAGAACCGTGAGATTGTTGCATTAGAATAACAATAATTAAAAGAATTGCAAGGAATACATGCAATCCTACTGCAAAACCTAACACTATATCCCTCTCGCTATCTTTATTATTTCAGCAAAACTATCGGGGTCCAGGGATGCTCCACCGATGAGTGCTCCATCGATGTCACCCTGTTTTAAGAAATCACCCACGTTATTTGTTTTTACCGAACCTCCATACATTATTCTAACCTCTTCTCCCTTTTTACCTAATATTTCTCTTATAATTGAATGCATCCTTTGGGCATCTTCTGGGTGCGGTGTCCTACCAGTTCCAATTGCCCATACAGGTTCATAAGCAATAGAAAGTTTCTCAGGATTATATTCCAGCCCTAAAAGACCTTCCTGCAATTGCTTTTCGACCACTTCTTTCGCCCTACCTTCTTCCCTTTCCTCCTCTTTTTCACCTATACATATAACAACATTCAGGTCTTTTTGCAAGGCTTTTTTTACTTTTTTTCGAACTTTCTCGTTTGTTTCAAAAAAGTTGTTTCTTCTTTCAGAATGTCCTATTATAACCCACTTGACTCCGAGTTCCTTCAAAAAAAGGGATGAGACTTCACCTGTATAGGCTCCTTCCTCTTCCCAAAAGAGATTTTGAGCTCCAATAGAGATTCCTGTATCCTTGAAAATTTCTACAGCAGTTGGAATTGAGGTAAAAGGAGGTGCAATAAATACGTCAATCCCTTCAGTTTTTATCTCTTTATTCAATAAGACCTTACTGAATTCCTCTGTTTCTTTAATCCCTTTATGCATCTTCCAGTTCCCACCGATAAGTAGTTTTCTCATCTAACCTCCTCTTTTAGTATGGATATCGCTGGCAGTTCCTCTCCTGAAAGGAACAGAAGAGCTGCTCCCCCACCTGTTGAAAGGTGACTAAGCTCAATATCCGATCCAGTAAATACTTTGTCTGTATCTCCTCCACCCACTAGGGTTAGAGCCCCTTCCTTCGTAGCCTCTCCCATTGCGGTGGCAATCTCAAGGGTCCCTTTATCAAAAGGAGAAATTTCAAAGACTCCCATAGGTCCGTTCCAGAAGATGGTCTTTGACTCCAGAATGATCTCTCTAAACTTCTGGATAGTTTTGGGACCTATATCAACACCCTTCCACCCACAAGGGATATCTCCAACTGGGATAACCTTCCATTTAGCTCTTTCTTCAATTCTATCGGTGATGACCAAATCCATTGGGAGATAAAGATTCACATTGTTATCCCTTAAAATCGGGAATACTTCCTCAATCTCGGGGAGGAGGCTTTCTTCAAGTAAAGAATCCCCAACATCTATGCCTTTTTTATTCAAGAAGTTATAAGTCATTGCACCCCCAATGAGGAGATTGTCCATCAAAGGAGCAAGATTCTTTATAACGGGTATTTTGGTTTTCATCTTTGCTCCTCCGAGAACAATGGAAAAAGGTGGAGGGGGTCCTTTTAAAAGCTTTGAGAGGTTCTCTATTTCTTTCAACATCAAAAAACCGGCCGCCTTCTCTTTTATTAAAGTAGCAACTCCATAGGTAGATGCATGTTTCCTATGAGCAGTAGCGAAAGCATCGTTGACATAAATGCTTCCGAGTTTTGCCAGATTTTCAGAAAAACCGATGTCATTTCCCTTTTCACCGGGATGGAATCGTGTATTTTCAAGGAGCAATAATTCTCCTTCTTTTAGTTCCTCACTTATCTTCTGGATCTCATCCCCAACTATTTCCCCTACAAATTTCACCTCCGAATCCAAAAGTTCAGAGAGTCTTTTTGCTACCGGAGCAAGAGAAAGTTCCCGAACTTTGGTCCCACCTGGTCTCCCAAGGTGGGACATCATAATTATCTTTGCCCCCTCCCTCTTGAGATAGCGAATTGTTGGGAGGCTTTCTTTTAACCTCCTATCATCTTCTATAAACCCCTGTTTAAGAGGGACATTGAAATCAAAACGGCATAGGACTCTCTTCCCTTTAACATCAAGATCGCGAATTGAAGGGAGGTCCCTCATAGAGTCTCTCCCATCATTACAGCAACATCGATCAGCCTCATCGAGAAGCCCCATTCATTATCATACCAGGATAGAACCTTGACAAGAGTGTGATCGATCACTGTTGTAAAGCCTGAATCAAAAATTGAAGAGTGAGGATTACCAATGATATCCATAGAAACGATTGGATCCTCATTATATTCAAGGACTCCTGATAATTCACCCTCTGCGTATTCCTTAAAGGCTTTGTTGACTTCTTCTTCGGTTGTTTCCCTTTCAACCTCGCAAACAAAGTCCACAACAGCTCCGTCAGGAACTGGAACTCTGAGAGCTATTGCATTGAGTTTCCCTTTTAGTTCTGGAATAACTTCAGTGGTTGCAATGGCTGCTCCAGTCGTGGTTGGAATAATAGAGAGAGCAGCAGCCCTTGCTCTTCTCCAATCCTTGTGGGGTAAATCCAGAATTCTTTGTGATGTTGTGTAAGCGTGGGATGTTGTCATAAGACCATGTTTTATCCCAAATGACTCGTGAAGGACTTTGACAACAGGAGCAAAACAATTGGTTGTGCAGGAAGCATTGGAAACAATATTATCCTTCTTCGGATCATATTCCTTATGGTTTACACCGTAGACAATAGTGGGAACTTTTTTATCCCCTTTAGAAGGTGCAGTAATTATAACCTTTTTTGCCCCGGCTTTTAGGTGTTTTGCAGCATCGCCTCTTTTTCTGAATATCCCGGTTGCTTCCATTACAACATCTACATTAAGATCCTTCCAGGGTAGGGTTTCAGGATCTCTTTTGTGGAAGAATGGGATTTTTACATTATTAACCACCAGGGAATTATCACCTGCAGAAACCTCTCCATCAAATTTTCTATAAACAGAATCAAACTTAAGGAGATGCGCCATAATATCAACATCTGCAATATCATTTATTCCTACAATATCGATGTCATTGCGTTTCATCGCTCCACGAAGAACGCATCTTCCTATTCTACCAAAACCATTTAAACCAACACAAACTGCCATTTAAACCTCCTTTTTACAACCTTACTCTAAGACCAAAACCAAAGGAAAGATTATCCCATAGATTGGAAGTCCCTTTCCCTTTTAATTCTTCTACACTGGAAAGCGCAAGTTGTGTGATATCATACTTAATAGGTATGTCTATCCGGAGGTGATCATGTCCATAACTTAAGGACATTCCAATGATAGCGGAAGGGATGTAGATATTTTCCTCTACCTTTGAACCACTAAGACAGAGTAAACTACCAGCCAGACCCATATCAACATCCACCACTGGAATGGGAAGCCCAAGAGATAAACCTCCACTCCATTTGCTTAAACTGTAATCACCAGAAGAAGGAAAATCTATTGTCCCATTTATCCCAATTTTTAACAATGAAAGATTAAATTGAAGGCCAGCCTTCAGAGAATGATAACTCGAGAAGAATAGATTCATATTATCATCCCTTTCCGAGTTTACATCTTTTGGTAAGTCGTTTATAACAACTCCTACATTACCACTGATTGTATTTGACGCCGTATCAACATTGAGATTATCAGTATTAATCTCTACACTATCGGGCAGATCAGAGATAAGAGAGAAGTTCCACTCGTATCCCCCTGAAAGACTGAAATCTGGTGCGTATTCATAAGCGAGGGAAAACTTTATCAATTTTGCATCAAGGAGCATTCCGATGTCGAAGGCGGTTTGGGTAGCAGAGAAGCCACTTGATGCGATCTTCCCGGATAGAAGTGTATCGTTGATAACTGCATATCCGTTAACGCTATCAATTGTCCATTCTTCACCTTGGCTTGTAACCGTTGTGTCCACAAGAACAGAAAAGTTTTCAGGTAGCACATTAAAACTGCCTTCTCCAAAGAGTCTATTACTGAAGAATTTAAAACCTGCACCAAGATTAAAAAGACCGAGGTCTACACCCCCACCAATGAAGAAGGGAGTTTTAGAATATTCAACTCTTATTGGGGTTTGAGTCCCAACAGAGATTTTTCCGTTCAGAGGCATATCCACAGAGATTGTATCACCCTCCGGTATGTCTGGATGGTCGGAATGAGTAAGCTCAAAGGGTTCCTCCGGGCGAAACTCACCGCTGATACTGCCATTTAAGTTGGCCTCCAGGCCCCATTTATAACCCCCACCGTAGGAGATTCCAACCCCAAAAATCCCTATCTTCTTTGAGAGACCTATAAAATTTAATCCACCCATTGCGTTATAAAGAGTGCTGAATGGAATTACCAGGGTGTCCTGCATTCCACCAACCTCAAGGGATTCTTCAAAAGCAAAATTGCTTTCTCCAGAGAAAGAAAATCCAGAATAGAAGTCAACACCCTGGGAAGATCCAAGGGTAGCAGGATTAATATTTGCTCCAATTATCCCGGAACCCGCAGCTGGATTCAAGAAACCCTGATCAAGAAAAAATGAATTTATCTCAGTTGATGCATGGTACAACTGGATATTATAATCACCTTCAGCGTTAATGGATGAGAGCAATAAAAAAATCAACATCTAACCTCCTTTAAGGATAAACCCTGCCCAGCATTCTCGGGAAGGGTATTGTTTGCCTGATATGTTTTATTCCACAAATCCAGGCAACCATCCTTTCGATTCCGAGACCAAACCCAGAATGGGGGACAGAACCGTATTTTCGTAGATCAAGATACCAACCAAACGCATCCTTTGGCAGGTCTCTTTTTTTAATTTCATCCTTCAATTTCTCCACACTGAACTCCCTCTCTCCACCCCCGATAATCTCCCCATACCCCTCAGGAGCAAGAAGATCGAATGAAAGAGTTGCACCAGTATCCCCAGGCTCCTTCCTCATATAGAAGGCCTTGACACCTTGGGGAAAATGAGTCACCATAAAGGGAGAATCGAAACTCTCTGCAAGGGCCGTTTCCTCTGGAGCACCAAAATCTTCTCCAAATTCCATAGATTTTCCCAACTCATTAACCCGCTTTACTGCTTCTTCATATCTTATACAAGGAAAAGGCGCTCTTATAGATTCAAGGTGGGTTGTATCCCTTTCCAGAGTCTCAAACTCCCTCTTTCTTTTATCCAAAACTCTATGGACAACGTAGTCCACCATACCTTCAGCAAGTTTTATAGCATCATCCAGGTGTGCATAAGCCATTTCTGGTTCGAGCATCCAGAACTCAGTGAGGTGACGACGAGTTTTCGATTTTTCAGCTCTAAATGTAGGACCAAAACAATAAACTTTCCCGAAAGCCATGCATGTTGCCTCATTGTATAGCTGCCCACTCTGTGAGAGATAAACCGGCTCTCCAAAATAATCCACTTCAAAAAGGGTAGTTGTTCCTTCGCAGGCAGAAGGGGTAAAGATTGGAGCATCCATCTTCAGGAAACCTCTTTCCCAGAGATAATCTTCAGCCCCCTTTATGATCTCTGCCCTTATCCTAAGGACTGTCCACTGCTTTTTTGAACGAATCCAAAGGTGTCTATTCTGAAGCAGGAAATCCACTCCATGGTGTTTTGGTGTAAGAGGATAACCCTCTTGATTATGAACAACTTGAATCGAATGGATAGCGAGTTCATAACCGGCGGGAGCTCTTGAGTCTTCCCTTACCTTTCCTTTCACTATTATAGAACCTTCCTGGTTCAATTCGTCAATCAGGGAGAAACTCTCAGGTTCAGTGCCATTTTCTGTTGCAACACCCTGGATGATTCCCGTCCCATCACGAATAAGTAAAAACTTAATACCACCCCCGGATCTCTTATTAAAAAGCCATCCCCTGATTTCCACTTCTTTATCTATAAATTTTGATATATCTTCTATATATACCCAGTCCATCGCGTATCTATAATCCATACAGGTCCAAAGTCAACCCCGATAACTAATATAACGCATAAAACCTGCGCAGGTCAATTTGCGTCCCAACCCGAACACCATTTGCCAGAAACCAGCCACCCATCGTCTCAAGAGCAAATTTTATCCGAGAAGAATGAGAAGGATAGCTCTTCAGGGAATCTATCGGTCTAATAGGAGGCTCTTTTTTCATTGTTATTATTTCTCTAATGATTCCTGATGCATCAATGTAGGCAAGATCAATATCAAATTTACATCTAAACATCCAGAATTCTCTTCTTTTTTCATCAGGGAAAACAAAGAGCATTCCATAGTTTGGAGGCAATGTATCTCTACCTTGGAGTCCCAACAACCTTTCTCCAGGAGTATCCGCGATTTCTACCTTAACCTTATTTCCATTAATTTCAATTGTTTTAACATTTCCATTCTTTTTACAATTTGGGAGAAGAAGAAAAAGAAAGAGATAAACTCTTCTAAATATCATTAATATCTATGGATAGCGCAGTTGAAATTCCTTCTTCCTCCATTGTGACCCCATAAATGGAGTTTGCTGCTTCCATTGTTTTTCTATTATGGGTTACAATTAGAATCTGTGCACTCTCGGAAAATTCCTGAAGGATGTTAATAAACCTTTCTATATTGTTTTCATCCAGAGGAGCATCAATCTCATCCATAATATAGATAGGGGATTGTCTCTTTCGCATTATAGCGAGGAGAAGAGCAATAGCAGCAAGGGTCTTTTCCCCCGTTGAGAAGAGTTCCATCCTCTTTAAAGTTTTACCCTTTGGTTGAACCCAAACTTCTATATCGGATTCCAGTATATTATCCTCGCTCAACTTTATATCAGCCTTTCCTCCAACAATTAGTTTATCGTAGATTAATTGGAAATCCTTCCTTATATCAGCAATTATTTCTTGAAACTCTTTTTTAGCCTTTTTATCAATCTCCCTTATAGAGTTTTCAATGTCTTTCTTCGATTGAAGCAAATCGACCTGTTCCTCTGTCAACTCATCCAATTCAGATTTTTTTTCTTGGTACTGGCTGGTAGCCAACGGATTTATAGGCTTAAGAGATTCAATTTTTTCTCTTAGTTCTTTTAACCTTTCATCTAAGTTGGGCTCTGTTTCTACATCTTCTCCTTGAATTTCTACACCAAATTCCTTATATATCTCATTGGTGAAATTTTTTTCCTCGTATTCCTTTTCGAAAACTTTCATCTTTAACTCTGAAATTTCTTTCTCTATATTATCCTTATCCTCTTCTTGATTCGAATATTCCTTCTTTTTTTTATCGATTATCTCCTCTTTTTTCTGAATCCCTTTATATAATTCCCTGTTTTTTTCTTTTAGAGAGATAAATTTTCTTGTTTCTTTTTCTATCTCCTCTTTTAATCTTTCTATTCCTCGTCCCAGTTCTTCTTTTTCCCGGGAAAGCCTTAAGCCTTCCCTTAATCTACTCAAAGCCTCTCTATTAGTGTTCTCTCTATTTCTAAGAGCTTCTCTTCTTCTCTGGATCTTAGAAATTTCTTCCTCTATTTTTCTTTTGTTTGTTTCCAGCTGAGAAATTTTTGCCTGTAGGCTTTCTCGTTTCTTCCCGGTTTCCTTCCTTTCCTCATTTTTCTTTAATATTGACTCATTAAGTTCGTTAATTTCCCTGGCGTCGGAGGATAGATCATCCTTGATTGATTGGATTTCGTAATCAATTCGGCTTATATCAAATTCAATACTTGATTTCTTATTAGCAAGAACCTCTCTTCTCTTCTCTACCCCGGTTAATTTATTCCTTAATTTATTAACATAATTTATTATTCGATCTTTTTCTAATTCAAGTTTTTTCAACTCTTCCTTTTGCCTCTCTTCTTCTTTCAGAAGTTCTCGTTCTTTTGCCCTCCGGACGAGTATGCCCTCCTTATCCTGCGATAGAGCTATAAATTTATCATTTATGATATCTCCATTTGGAGTAACCCAGAAACCTCTATTCTCTGCCAATTCCCCCAGAGCCTGAGAGAGATCCCGGGCCACATGATATTTGGATAACTCCTTTTTCAAAAGATGTGAATATTTTCCGAAGACAACTTCTTTCATCTCACCCTCACCTTTCTCGTTATCTTCATCATCAAGTATAAACAATCCTCCTTTCGCAGATTCTTTTTTTAGTATTTTTATTGCCTCTTTTATTTCATCTATTCCCCCCACTACACTTTTAAGAAATTCTCCAAATATAGCCTCTACCGCTGCCTCATAACCTTTTTTTACCTCAATATTATTCGAAAGAAGAGGCAGACCTATTTTATCCCTGATCAACTTCATTCCCTCTGAGAGTTCAATTTCTCTACTCTGATAGAAGTCGATCTCTTTCTTAATCCTTCCGTACTCTGTTCTACTGTTCTGCAACTCTCGTAGTAGAGAAGCTTTCTTGCTATCACCATTCTCAATCTCTATAGTTAATTTGTTTATTTTCCCAGCATTTTCTTTTAGTTCTTTTCCTATCTCTACAATCTTAGAGTTTAGTTCTTCCAATCTTTTCTTTTCGCTCTCCAGGTCTTTGCCTCTTTCTTTTAAGTTTTCTTCCAGAGAAAAAACCCTGGAGCTTTGTTCCTGTGTTTTTATCTTTAAGGAAAGTTCTCTTTCTTTAAGGAATTCAATCTCGGATGATAAATTCAAAAACTCTTGTTCAATCTTCTTTATTTCTTCTTCGTATTCTGGTGCCTTGGAGTTTATTTTCTCCTCTTTATCTCTTAATTCCCTCTTTTCCTCCTCTAACTGATTAATGGAATCTTTTATATTTGAAGGGAGACCCTGGATGAAATTTCCGATGCGTTTTAATTCGCCTTCAGAGAGGGCTTTTTCTTCACGGTGTTTTGAAATCTCATCTTGAAGTTCTTGAAGCTTCTCCTCATTCTTTCTGGATTCCTTCCTTTTTTCTTTTATTTCCTCCTCTCCTAACTTGATCTCAGTTTCAGATTTCCTGATATTTGAGAAGATTTTATCGAGTTTTCTATCGAGTGTTTTTATGAGTCTCCTATCTTCTTCTAACTCTCTTTCGAGTAAAAATAATCTGGATTTCGCAGAAAGGATGGAACCCTCTTTTAATTCATCCTGAAGATGATGAAACCTTTTTGCCCTATTTGCTTCTCTTTTTAGAGACCTCAGGACTTTCTTTTTCTCCTTTAGAATTATTTCAATCTTTTCAAGAGCTCTTGATACCGAGTTAAGTTTATTCCAGGTCTCCCTCCTGTCCACCTCGTATTTTTTTATTCCCGCAACTGATTCAAATATTTCTCTACGAAGATCAGAATCGGCAATCAGGAAATCTTCGATAATTCCTTGATCGAGTATAGCAGTTTTTAATCCAGTATTTGCAAAGAGGCTTTGTATGTCCCGAAGTCGGCAGTGTGTATTGTTTATTAGAAACTCTGCCTCACCTGACCGGAAGAAACGCCTTTTTACCTCTACTTCGTCATAATCGATGGGTATTCCTCCGTTATTTTCAAACAGTAAAGCAACTTCTGCCATGCCAACGGATGAGCGATTTTCTGTTCCAGAGAAAATTAGGTCTTCCATATAGTCGGCACGAAGTCTCTTTGTGCTCGTTTCTCCCAAACCCCATTTTATAGCATCTATAATATTACTCTTACCGCACCCGTTTGGACCCACAAAGGTGGTAATCCCCTCTCTTAGCTTAATGCAGGTTTTCTTTGGGAAAGATTTAAAACCCGATAATACAATTTCCTTTAATCTCATCGCCTTATTTTATAAAAAAACTCACATTAGTCAAGGAAGATACAACTTGATATATTCTTTCTACTGGATAATGACCTTAAGCACTATCTTTACTGCCCTCCTCGGGCTTTTATTTATGGAACTCGGAGTATGGAAAAGGAAGGTGGTGTAAACTTATTGGTTAAGAGCTTTAAGAAAAGTAAATATAGAATTTCTCGGCACAAATACGGTTAAGTTACCATTGTATGAGAATTTAAGACCCTCCACTTGGGAAACAAGCTTTCTTATTTTATCCCCTGAAAGTTTGCGTTCAAATTCGCATCTATAATTCTTTATCCCTTCTTCTACTTTGATGATGCCAGCTCTCCCAGCCATTATCCTGATGCGGGCCCATCTAAGTATCCCTTTCAAATTGAGAGGTAATTTGCCGAAACGATCCTGTATTTCATCCCGGATATTATCAACATCTCCTAAACTTTCAGCAGATGAAATCTTTCGGTATAATCCAATTCTCTCCTCCTCTTGGGGCACATAGTCATGAGGGATATAAAAGGAACCATGAAGAGATACCTCGACCTGCGGTCTTTTTTTGACCTCTTCGCCTTTTATCTCTTTTATTGTATTACTCAACATCTTTAGATAGAGTTCATAGCCAACAGCTGCTATATGCCCATGCTGTTTTGACCCAAGAATTTCACCGGCACCTCGAATTTCAAGGTCTCTCAGAGAGATCTTAAAACCCGATCCCAACTCTGAATAGGTTCTTATAGCAGAAATCCTATCCCTTGCTTTCCCCTTCAATCCGCGTGGAATGATCAGATAACAAAAACCCTGACGTATTGATCTACCAACCCTTCCCCTGAGTTGATGTAGATCAGCAAGGCCAAAATCCTCTGCTCTATCTATTATTATTGTATTCACATTCGGTAGATCAAGCCCCGACTCTATAATGGATGTGCATAGGAGAAGGTCGTATTTACATTCAAGGAAGTCTGTCATCCTTTTTTCCAAAACCTGTGTTGGTAACTGTCCATGCCCTATCACTATACTAACTTCTGGAACTATCTTTTCTAACCTCATTCTAATCAATTCTATATCCCTTATCCGATTGTGAACAAAAAAGACCTGTCCTCCTCTTTCGATCTCCTTTAATATAGCATCCCTGATCACATCACTATCCCAATGTATTAAGGTTGTTATCACACCTTTTCTTCCTTCCGGTGGAGTCTGGATAACTGAAAGGTCGCGAATTCCAAGGAGAGAAAACTGAAGTGTTCGAGGAATGGGAGTGGCGCTCATAGAAAGGGTATCAACATTAACCCTTAGTTCCTTTAATTTTTCTTTCTGTTTTACACCAAAGCGCTGTTCCTCATCAATTATTACAAGGCCAAGGTCCTTAAATAGGATTGATTTGTCCAATAACTTATGCGTTCCAATGACAATATCGCATTCTCCTGTTTTCATCCTTTGCTTTATCTCTTTTCCCCTAACCTTTGTAAATCTCGATAACAACTCCACATTAACGGGTAATCTCTCCAACCTGTTGGTGAAAGTCCTATAATGCTGTTCTGCAAGAATTGTTGTAGGGGCAAGGATTGCCACCTGTTTTGAATCCCGAACCGCCTTGAATGCAGCACGAAGGGCAACCTCTGTTTTCCCAAATCCTACTTCCCCGCAGAGAAGGCGATCCATAACCTTCGTGTCTTCCATCTCCTGATAGACCTTCCTTATGGACTCTATTTGATCTCTGGTCTCCCTGAAGGGAAAGGAAAGTTCAAGATCTCTCTGAAGTGAATCATTCATAGAGAAAGGATAACCTTCACTGGCTGTCCGCCTGGCATATAAGGAAAGCAGTGATTCAGCATATTCCTTTAAGCCCTTCATTATCCTTCCTTTTTTCCTCTCCCACTTTTTCTGAGAAAGCTCTGAAATTTCTGGTTCTTTTTCTCCACCCGCAATATATTGTGTAAGGAGGTTTGCTTTCTTAACTGGAATGAGAACCCTGCTATTATTTTTATACTCTATCGCCAGGCAATCCATTTCCCTTCTGTCTATCTCTACCCTCTCCAGACCTTGAAAACGTCCAATCCCAAAATCCTCATGGACTACAAAGTCCCCCTGATTGAAAACCCCTTTTTCCTCTCTTTGAATCCTTTTGCGAACCTCTTCACGTCTTGCCCTTAGGAGACCAAATATATCAGATTCTGTGTAGAGAACTATTTTTGATTTATCAATAACAAAGCCTTTTGATAAAAAGGCATTGATATACTCGATTTCGGGAAATTCATCTTCGAAGAGATCCCTTAAGCGTTGGATTTCTCCAGGGGTATCGACTACAATAAACACACGGTAACCGGAAAAAGACCTTATCTCCTCTTTGAATTGATCCAGATTTCTATGGAAAGAGGAAGCTGGGATAAAGGGAATTGAGTTTCCCATTGGATGGAACTTTAAATCAGCCTTATAACCCGGGATTTCCGGCCCAATCTTAAAGAATCCCTTAATTGCCTCTTCTAAAGGTTCAAAATCCTGCCTTTTAATCAAAAGATTCACCTCTCTTATTTTCTCTGTAGACAATTGGGAAGAAGGTTCAAAGAATCGAAGGGAAGCTATCTTATCGCCCTCCAATTCGATTCTTAGAGGCTTTGGAGAATTCACCGACCAGACATCAATGATTCCTCCTCGCTTTACATACTCACCTTTTTCATAAACACAATACCTCTGCTGGATTCCTCCTTCATCCAGACAATAGAGAAACTCATCACGAGAGAGGTCACTTCCAACCTTAAGTTTAATTAAATCCTGCTTTGGTATTTCTAGCCCTAAGGACTTCTCGTCTAAAACAAGGAGATCAAAATCCCCTGAGGCTATAGCAGAGGCTGCTTGGGGCAATGTTTCAGAAGAAAGTAAGTAAAGTCGATCAAAGAGAAAGTTTCCATCCTGTGCCACTTTAAGGGGATTCTCTTCTGTTAAGAGAACAAGAGGTCCGTACTCTTTTAATCCATAGGCTATAAGAAGTTCACCTGGATAAAGAGGGTGAATAAACACCCTCCTATCTCCTATTTCTTCCTTGAGAAACTTATATAATTCTTGCTTCAGGTTCACAGAGAGAGGCCCATGAAGCCTGAAAAACCAAGAAATGCAAGTCCCATAAGAGCTGCCGCAATAAATGAAATCGGTAAACCCTTTAAGGAATCTGGAATGGGAGCGTTTTCCAATCTTTCACGAATTGATCCAATAAGGGTAATTGCAAGGAGAAATCCCAAACCACTGCTTATTGCAAATACAAGGCTGGATAACAAACCAAAGTTATTATCTATATTCAAAAAAGCTACACCAAGTATTGCACAGTTTGTTGTGATCAGAGGAAGAAAGATACCCATGGCAGAATAGAGAGCGGGAATCTGTTTCTTGAAAAACAACTCAAGAAATTGGACCAGAGAAGCTATCACCAGAATAAAAACAACAGTCCTGAGATAAATAAGATCCAGAGGAACGAGAACGAACTGATACAAAAACCATGTAATGATTGTGGATAGGGTCATAACAAATATTACACTCATACCCATAGGGACAGCTGTTTCCATCCTGGAGGAAACCCCGAAAAAAGGACACAGCCCAAGGAATCTCATAAGGATGATGTTATTTACAAGAAAAGCTGAAAGAAATATCAAAAATAAATTATCCATTTATTTCCTCCTGAAGAGGTTGAAAATCCCCATAAGAAGAGCAATCGTTAGAAATCCTCCCGGGGGAAGAATCATAAGGATCACTGAAGAATTGGTAAATGCCTCTCCAAAAACCTTAAAACCACTGAACATCCCGGGAATTTTTAGCCAGATCCCCTGTCCAAGAATCTCTCTTATTGTCCCCATTACAAAAAGGATAATAGTAAAACCAAGGCCAATACCCAGGCCATCCATAAGAGCATAACCAGGAGAATGATCATAGGCAAAACCCTCTGCCCTACCAAGAATCCCGCAGTTTACTACGATAAGGGGAATAAAGACACCTAACTGAACTGAGAGGAAAGGAACATACGCTTTGAGGGTGTAATCAACTACGGTAACAAAGGTGGCTATAATTACGATAAATATAGGTATCCTGAGATTATCCGGGATGATATTCCTGAATGCAGAGATAATGAGATTTGAAAAAATAAGAACGAAAGTAGCCGCAAGCCCCATACCAAGACCATTGTATGCTGAGGTTGTAACGGCAAGAGTTGGGCAGAGGCCTATTGCAAGGACAAGAATTAAATTGTTCTTTATTATTCCATCTATAAAAGTGCGGCTCATCTATTTCTTCCCTGGATAAACTCTTTATAACCAGTTTTTATCGCATTTTTTACAGCATTGGAAGTTATCGTCGCACCACTAATAGCATCAATCCCATCTATATCCTGGATCGCTTTCCCTTTAAATCTCTTATCAAATTCTTCATCTATAACTCTACTTCCATAGCCAGGTGTCTCACAAAAACCCTCCTCTGGAAATTGAATATGAACCTCCTGAATTGTGTCATTTCTAATTGAAACGAGAACACCAATCATAGAGGCAAACCCCTCCCCCTGGGAGAGATAGATATATCTATCTCCTCCTTTCCAGAGTTTTCCTTGAATGATGACCTCCATCCTGGAATTTCCTAGAAGAGATTCCAGGGCATTCCTGAACCATTCATTATGGGTGCTTGAACTACTGGGGATGTATTTTTTGAAATTTTTGAGTCCTTCCCTAACTGCCGAAACCACAGCTCTTGAAGAGATGGTTGCAGAGGTTATGGCATCAAGTTTACCCTCTTCTCTATCCTTTTTTAACCATAATTCATCCTCACTTAGACCCCTAAATTGTTCCTGGAACCAATCCTCTGTAACATTCATCCCAAGACCGGGTGTTTCAGAGAGCCCCTCTTTTTGTATCTTTAACCTTATAATTTTTCCTCTTGAATCCACACTAACAATTGGTCTTATCACACTTGTATAACCCTTTTTACTGGATCGATAAATTATCCCCACACAACTATCGTTCTTATAAATCCTCCAGAGGGTGTCATTTTTAACAGTCTCAAAACGAATTAAAGAATCAGGAAAAACCTCTTGAAGGGATTTATTCAATTGTTCTTTCTTTGTCCTCTCAATAACAGGCTTTGTCTCCCTATATACAAAGGAAAGAAGAAAGGGAGAAATGATTCCAACAAGAAAGAGAACCAAAACCTGTCTGACTCTCTTTTTCATTTTAATCCTCCATAAACTTTTGGCGCCATTCTATCAAGAAGAGGGACAAACATATTCATCAGAAGTATAGAATAGGAGACACCTTCAGGGTATCCTCCCCAGAGCCTTATGAGGACACAAATGATCCCCCCTCCAAACCCAAATATCCATCTTCCCTTTCTTGTTACAGGAGAAGTTACTAAATCAGTCGCCATGAAGAGTCCTCCAAGCATCACTCCACCTGCAAGAATATGGAATAGAGGATTCACAGGACTGACTCTAAAAAGGTATAGAATACCGGAAAAAATAAAGATTGAACCAATATAACCAACAGAAATCCTCCAATCCGCATACCCTTTTATAAATAGGTAGAGAGCTCCGATAAGCAAAAGAAGTGCAGAGGTTTCTCCAATACAACCTCCAACATTGCCAAAAAATAGAGCTTTAAGCATTCCTGGAGAATTTAATGATTGGATTACAGATTCCCCCTGGTGTAGTTTTAGCAATGAAAGAGGGGTCGCCTGAGTGACTCCATCCAGAGTTATGGATGAGAGACCCGAAAGAGTTCCCGAATTAGGAGCAATCCATCTACCTGTCATAAGGGAAGGCCAGGAAGCCATAAGAAAGGCTCTGCCTGCAAGAGCCGGATTGAATATATTATAGCCGAGACCTCCAAAAACCTGTTTTGCCACAAATATGGCAAAAATTGAACCCGCAACAGGCAACCACCAGGGAGAATTAACCGATATGTTAAAAGCAAGGAGGATGCCAGTGATTACTGCGCTCCCATTGGAAATTCGGCTCTCTCTCCCAGTCACCTTCTGGAAAAGGTATTCTGTAACCTCTGCTGATAAAACTGAAAGGATAGTAAGAAATAAAGCTCTCCATCCAAAGAAATAGACAGAACCAATAAGAGCGGGCGTAAGGGCAAGAATTACAGAGTACATTATCTTCTTTGTATTGGTGCCAGAACTGATATGGGGTGCTGGGGTTAGTTGTAACATTACTTTCTCCTTTTCTGAATCTCGTTCTTGGCAACCTTGAATTGTTGGGTTAGAGGGATACCAGCAGGACAAACATAGGAACAATTTCCACACTCGATGCAAGAGAGAACGCCCATTTTTTCTGCCCTCTCATAGTCATTAAGTTCAACTACTTTGTATATCTCTGTTGGTAGAAGATTAATGGGACAGACATCAACACAGGATGCACACCTTATGCAAGGACCAACTTCTCCTTTCAGAACCTCCTTCTCATTCTGAATCAGAATACCGGTAGACCCTTTTATAACAGGAGCTTCCCTTCTAACCTGAGCTATACCCATCATTGGACCTCCGTTTATTATCTTTCCCTCCTTTCCTACAACGCCACCAGCTTTCTCAATCAGATAATCAAAGGGAGTCCCAATGGGAACGAGAAAATTAGAAGGGTTTCTGACAGAACCTGTAACAGTTACAACTCTCTCATACAGAGGTTTGCCAAAATTAACCGCTTCGTAAATTGCAAGAGCTGTCCCAACATTTTGAACATAGGCTCCTGCATCAAAGGGAAGACCTCCTTCTGGAACTTCTCTTCCTGTTATAGCGCTAATAAGTTGCTTCTCAGAGCCTTGGGGATACTTTGTTGGAAGGACCACAATAGAAGCCCAGGGATAAGAAGCGCAAGATTCTCTCATATTATCCGCTGCATCCATTTTATTGGATTCGGTAGCAATCCATACCCTATCTGGCTTTAGAACTCTCCTTATAATATCAATGCCCTTAAAAATATCATCAGACTTCTCCATCATCAATCGGTAATCCGAAGTTAGATAGGGTTCGCATTCTACCCCATTTATTATCAAGTCTTTAATCTTTTTATCAGGAGGGATTCGTAATTTGAAAAAAGTTGGAAAAGCTGCCCCTCCCATCCCAACTATACCACACTCTTTAATAATTTCTACAATTTCATCAGTAGAAAGTGAATCAACTTCTCTCTTCACTCTTTCCCAGGGCTCAGTTTTTTCGGGATCGACATGAATCTTCATCGCTATAGACATTCCACCCAGGGGGTGCGGATACAACTGGGTCCCTTTATAAACACCATTCACTGGAGAATGCAAGGGGACTGAGAGTTTACCCCCTGATTCTGCAATCTTTTCCCCAACTTTAACCTCATCTTTCTTCTTTATAATCGGTTTCGAAGGAGAGCCGGTATGTTGAGATAAAGGGAGATAAACAAACTCTGGAAGTTCAATTGGCTGGATTGGAGAAGATTTTGAAAGACCTTTTCTCCCCTTTAAATAAACACCTCCTCTAAACGTTAGGAGTTTCAAGACTTACACCCTTTGATGTTGATTTAACAGATGACTTACTCCCAATTATTCCCAGAAGAAGTCCAAAGAGTACCATCCCAATTAATATCGAATTACGAGGGAAATAAAATTGCACAAAAAATCTTGAAGTGAGCTGATAAATTAGATAGAGAACCCCTGCGCTCAGGGCTCCTGCAATACCGCCTTCAATCATGCCAGCAAGGACAAAAGGAGACTGAATGGTTCGTTCCGTTGCCCCTACCAGTTTCATAACCTCGATTGTCTTTTTTCTTGCAAGAACCGTAAGACGAACCGTATTGGAGACCACAAATACTGAAGAAATTCCGATTACTATACCAAGAAGAATATCAAATAAAAAGAGAATCCTTACTACCCGATCAAGTCTCTTAACCCAGGATTTTCCGTACTCGACCGTTTCAATCTCACTAAACACCCCTACCTTTTCTGCTACCTCTTTCACTTTTTCTGGAGTGGTAAATTCATCCTTTAATTTTATACTCAGTGAAGGTGGAAGGGGATTTGTCTTTACTGCTTCAAGAAGACTCGGAGCATTTGTTATTTCCTTTTCAAATCTTTCCAAAGCTTCCCCTTTACTTACATATTCAACCGATTTTACCCCTACCATAGCCTTGATTTTCTTTTCCAGTTCTTCTCTCTTATCAGGAGCTATGTCTTCCTTTAGAAAAGCATTTATCTCCACTTTTCCCCTCGCCATCCTGATAACCCCAAAGATATTAAATGTTCCTATCAGAAAAATCCCAAAGAGAAAGAGAGAAAAGAACATAATTCCTATTGCTATAAAAGTCATCGCTCCGTTTCGACGAAGACCTATTAGAGCTTCTCTTATCGTAAACATCTTAATTCTTCACCATCTCTCCTTCTTCAAGGTTGATAATCCCTCCCCCCATTTTCTTAGCAAGATAAACATCGTGAGTTGCCATTAGGACTGCGGTTCCAGAAGTATTTACCTCCTTGAGAATTTGAATGATCTCCTCGGAACCTTCAAGGTCTATATTACCGGTTGGCTCGTCTGCCAAAAGAATAAAAGGCTCTCGAACCAGCGCTCTTGCGATGGCAGCCTTTTGTTGCTCTCCTCCTGATAATCGATAGGGAAACTCATTTCTTTTATGGGATAACCCAAGAAGAGTAAGGGTCTTCATTACCTTTTCTCTCATCTTTCTCCCGGAACCCCCTGTTACCTCAAGGGCAAAAGCAACATTCTCATAGACAGTTTTATCTTCGAGCAGTCTAAAATCCTGGAATATAATACCAATTCTCCTACGAAGAAGGGGAATTTCATAGCTCTTTATCTTGGATGAAAGAAAACCAGCAACGGCAACCTCTCCTTCATCGGGAAAAATATCCATATAGATAAGACGAAGGAGAGTTGTTTTACCTGAACCAGTAGGTCCTGTCAAAAAGACAAAATCACCCTTATCCACAGATAAACTTATATTTTTAAGGGCATACCAACCCTTTTTAAATGATTTACTAACGTTTCGAACTTCTACCATCTATAATCAACTGTAGATTATATGAACTATCTCTGTTTGTCAAGAGGAAAAGAATAAAGCGCCCTTTTAAAGGGCGCTTTATTCTCGAGTTAGACAATTCATTAATTTTATTCTTCTTTGCTTTCTTCCTCTTCTTTCTTCTCTTCAGTTTCTTCGAGTTCTTCTTTGGGTTCCTCTTCTGGTTCGAACAGTTCTTCTTCTTCTTTCTCCAGCAGGTCTTTTTTATCTTTAATCTTTACGAGAATGGTGTAGATTAGGGTCTGACCCGCGCCTTGAATAGAAATGCCGTAACCTAAGATAATGAAGACTATTAGATAGAAAGAAAGCCCAAGCAGGAAACTGCCAAAAGTTGTAGCCGCTCCTGGATACTGAGCAAGAGCCCCAGAACCTGCATGAATGAACTCACCATGGATAAAGAATGTTGGAACCCACTTTGCAATCCATGTGGGTAGGAAGGGCATATATAAATACCAGTGAGCATTCTTCCACATTATATTCAACCATCCGCGAGGACCCTGCCATACACCGAGAATATTGTTCATTAAGGAGAGGGCATATTTAGCAAGATAGGCAAAAATAAATATACCAAGGAAGGTTGTAATCAGAAGGATAATTTCCCAGACAACATATCGCCAGGTCTGATCGTTAATGAGGGAAAAACCCTCAAAGAGTGTATCAAAGGTGTCACTCTCAGAGGTTCCTGCAATTGCAGGGGCAGTCAGGAGAACAACGCCCATAACAATTGTTAAATATACAATAAATAACGCACCAGCCAATATTGGAACTCCCAACAGACCGATGAGAATCTGACCCACTGAAGGGATTCTTCCAACAAGCCCCAAAATTAGACCTACAAGTAATAGAGCTCCTATAAATAGGGCTAAATATATAGGGGAGAGAAATGTTCCCTTCCAGTTCTTATATGCAAAACGCCAGGCCTCTTTGGATTCGTAGAATTCATCACCCTTTAATTGTTCGTAGGTTATCTTGGATACGGCAGTCATTGTTACAAAATAATAAAATAGAGCCAATAATCCAGCTAAAACCCATATTATCCATCCATACCAGTTCAGGTTTCCCTGGAAGATAGGGAATGGGATATACCTGAATTCCTGCCATATATTTTTGATCTGCCATCCTGAGGCCATTAGGGAAAGATAAGATAAAACACTGTATCCTGCGAGACCGTAGAGGATACCTTTTACCGAAACCCAAATTTTCTTTGGTGAAAATCCTAATCGAGCTGCTTGGAAAACATCCTTCCAGACATAATCGATAGTCATTTTACCTCCTTTTCCCAAGACAATAAAGGAAAAATATAAAATGTCAAGGGTTTTTTTAAATTT